>ERZ773008.2790-NODE-2790-length-11158-cov-14.005314_pt1 | contig 11158 bp, 16 predicted proteins | sample MGYA00580664_ERZ773008 | MGnify/ENA primary metagenome ERZ773008 (study PRJEB29015, sample SAMEA2738016) | human oral metagenome | biome: human oral; feature: human-associated habitat; material: dental | place: China | collected 2048 ... | reverse complement strand
AATCAGTCCTCTCCTTTTTGATATTCAAAGCGATGAGGATTCTAGTTTTAAAGTTTTCAAAGTTCCGAAATCCGAAAGCATTTCGCTTGATGACTTTGATGAGGTTGTTAGTAGCTTCTAGTTTTGCATTTGAGTAGGGCAGTTCCAGTGCATTCAAAATATATTAAAAACAGTTAGAAAGATAGGATTTACACAAGAAATAGTATTTCCAATGAGGTCAAACATTCTAGGGAAATTATTTTTGATTCTTTCGGGAGGTCATATTTAATCACTTGTCCCGTGCAGTAAAGGAGTTTAGACGCAGGATAATTAAGCCTAGTAATAATTTCTTTACACGTTCCAGCATCAAGATAGTGATGTTCTAGTCTTTAATTCCCAGTAGGTTTGTGATAAAATGTAATTTTTCCATAAGAGCCCTTTAAATGATGTTTTTACCGCTTTTCATTATGTATTTTATGGGGCTTTTCTACAACAAAATAGGCTCCAGATTCTTACCTATTACAGAAATGATAGAGGCTAAAATCCTAGGTTCCAGAAATTAGGAATTTATTATATAATGAATTTAAGGAAGGACTGTTCTCATGGTAAATGTAATAAAAAGTATTGTAGGAGAGCCATATAACATCTCTGTGGGCCATAAAAGAATATTAAAAGGTTGGTATATCATTATTACAAAGCAAGGCGAGGAATATTTAGTTCAAAGAAATCTGAGCCTCTCATCTAACGTTTATAGAAATGTCTATCAGACAACCTTTAGTTTTAAAGAGTCAATTATTAAGTCTAAGAAAGACAAGAGAACTTATTCTGCTATGTCAGCTATATTTGTTGGAGGGATGTTAGCTCGTATTTTGAAAGTTTTTCTTCCAGTAGACACGTTTTTTGGAGATATTAACATTCCGGTTAATGTTTGGGTAGGAATTTCAAATATATTGATATTATTACTATCTACAGTTTCGTATTTGCTTTTTTTGAAATTCTATCGCAAAAAGAAGTTAGAAAAGTTTTTACAGCAACATGAGAGTTCATTGACCTATGTTGGGAAAATTCGCTCTAAATCTTATTTCAAAAAATCAAGCATTGGAGTAGAGGTATGGTAAATGAGGAAAATTAATCCATTACAAATAATATTATTAGCATTGCTCAATATTCCAATTATCATAGGAGCATTTTTTATTCAATATAGATTGTTCCTCATATTATTAATTGCTATTATAGGTGGTATATTCTTTAGAGGGCTGGAACTGGAAGACAACAACATGCGAGAATTTGAATTATTACAGGATGCTGACAAGCATTGAAGTAGTTAAGTGTATAGGGAAATATAGATGGTAAATTATATAAAGGGAAAAATCTTTAATTTTTCTTTAAACAATAAAGATATCTTAAAAGGCTGGTATTTGGTTATTACAGATAATGGTACTGAATACTTGGTAAGAAGAAACTACAGTATGTCGTGTAAAAAGTCTTACCCTATTTATAAAACTGACTATTCAATGCATTCCTATATTATGACTTATAAGCCAAATACAGGATTTTATTTAGGGAGTGGTTTGTTTATTTCAGCAGTCTTTAGAGCTCTATTTCCTTTGGACCTATGGTTTGGAGAAAATAATATTCATCATATAAATTGGATAAATGGTGGCAGAAATATTTTAATTTTGATTATTTCTGTGTTCTTTTCGTTCAAACTAACATCCTGGTATAGAAAAATGCGCTTAAAGTCTTTTTTGAAAACAAAAAAAGCACGATTAGAATTCGTTGGAACCATTCGTTCTTTAGAACCCCTATTTATTACAAAACAGGGAGGAGGATTTTGGTAATGAGAGCAATCGCATACATATTTATATTTATTTTTATTATACTTCCTTTTCCAATTCTAGCTTTTTTTGTAAATCTGAGATTATTTATCGTTTTTCCGATACTTTGGTACATCACGTGGTTCTATAGGGGCATAACAATCAGTAAAAAAAGTGACTTTCTTTCATTTGAAATTCGTTTTAAGAATAAATAGAAATAAAAAATTTTAAGAGGTAAGACAATGTCGAATCATAAATTGTTACCATTAGGTAGCGTAGTTTATTTGGAAGAAGGAACAATCCCTGTTATGATTGTGCTTCGTCAACCAGTTTTAATTTTTCCATAAGAGCCCTTCTAATGATGTTTTTGCCGCTTTTCATTATGTGATTTATGGGGCTTTTTCTACAACAAAATAGGCTCCAGATTCTTACCTATTACAGAAATGATAGGGGCCAAAAAACCAGCTATCCCTCGCTCGAATGAGTGAGGGATTTTTGCAGATGGATCAGTGAAAATGTAGCTGGAATTGGCGGTAAGATAGAATATGGTCTGAATTTTTTTGATGAGGAGTGCTTGTAAGATATTCTTTTATAAGCTACCATTTGGTTGCTTTTGAGATCTATTTTATGCTAAGATAAGAGTAGAATGCGAAAAGGAGTGTAGTATGCTATTGTTATCGATATGTGCCGGTTTGGTAAGTGGTATCTGCTGGCTCGTTGGAGATGTTTTATTGGTTGGCTTTGAAGTAGATAAAAAACGCTATAGTCAATTTACTAAAGGGAGCTTGATTGGTAACAAGGAGTTGGCGATGCTGATGTTATCTGCTTCTAAAAAACGACTGCGTTGGGGCGCCTTGCTAGCTAATTTCTCTATTCCTTTGATGTTGGCTGGACTTTATAGTCTTTTTATGCTGGCTCATCTATCCATGTGGAATGGGTTGGCGATTTTATTTTTGGGGATCGGTTTTGTTTTGTCACCAGTAGCCCATGTTGCTTTTTACTATGTGGGGATTATTAGCAAGGCAGCTTATGAGCAGAGTGAGGGAAAGTCTTGTTCAGTTTCAAATGCAAAGCTTATTAATGAAGTAGTGTTGTTTTTGGATATAACTTGGCGTGTAGCTGTTGGAGTGACAGCTTTGGGCTGGCTGGTTTATTCTTTTCTCATCTTTACAAATCAGACTGTTTTACCATCTTATCTAGGCATTTTAACCCCCTTATTTGGTAGTTTGTGGGTGATTTTACTTGTTGAAAAGCTGAAAATAGGACGCCCTTATCTGAATGGTGCTGCTTTCAATGTAGCTTTAACTATCTTTTTTATCCTTGTTTTATGGTATTATCTTTATCCGTTTTAATGAACGTTAAAAGTCAGATCAGGCTTGATTCTTATTGGTAAATGTAAACGGAAATTGTATTTGAATGTGAACTATCAGTAGTTTATTATACACTTTTAGATGTAGAGGTATAAATTGCATAAGCTTTGACTAGTATGCTGAGGTAATATTAATATAAAAAAATGATTGGAACAATCCAATCATTTTTTTATATTACATTTGCATCATGTGCCTTTTATTAACCAAATAGACGGGCAAGTGTATATCCACCGAAGAAACCACCGCCTAAACCGGCAACAATTCCTACTCCAATTAGAAATGGTGCAATTCCTCCAGCAGTATTTTCAAGTTCTTGTTCTGTTAAAGGTTGTAGAGATGTTGTATTGTCAAATTTAGTCATCATGTTCTCCATTCTTTTTAGTTAAAATGATTTAGACCGACGATAATACCTGCAAAAAATCCTAAAATCAAGGCAAGTGTAAAGGCAATCACGTATCTATATTCGTAAACTTCTTTTAAAAATTGATTTTTCATCGTGAGTTTATTTTCTATTTACACGATTTAGACCTACGGCAATTCCTCCTGAGAAGCCTGCAGCAGTAGCAGCGCCCCAGATTGCCCAGATGGCTACGGGGATAACCCCTCCTTCTACATTCATCAATTCATTTTCAGTAAGGGCGAGGTAGTGGTTTTCAAGTGTTGTCATATTTTCCATTGTATATTCTCCTTTTTATATAAGCTATAGATTTTCAAGATAGTAGTTATGAAACTAGTTTTAGGGCTAGTAGCTGAACTTTATGTGATCTTCTATTTAGAGGATAATTAGTGGAAATCTGGAAGATCGTCGATTTCCTGAAGGGGCTTGGCGTTTAAAGAACCACAGAAAAGGCACAGCCATACCACCATTCGTATTTTCTAACTCATGCTTTGTTAGAGATGTGAAAGACTTCATTTGCTTCTCCAATCTATTAATATTTGAAAGATAGAAGGCAGAAAATGATCATAAGGTCATCCTGCTCTTCTAATTCAGTTTATGAAGCAATTTTGCTTACACTTAATTATTCGTAAGTTATTTTAAAAAAAGAAAAAATTTTTTTAAAAAAATCAACTTGAAAATGTAAGCCTTATCATTTATACTATAAAGAACAGGAGGACTAGGAATGAAAAATCCACAATTACTAGCAGAGGCGAAGGATTATTTGGGACGTGATGAAATTCCCAGAGATTTTGATGCTTTTTGGGATAGGGAGCTAAGAAATCTGAAGCTACCTAAAGACTATCGCTTGATAGAAAAAGACTTTCGCATAGGGAGTGTAGTTTGCTACGAAATTGTTTTTGGTGGAACCAATAATGGTCAAGTCTATGCACGAATGGTTCTGCCAAAAGATGAAAAGAAGATACCGGTTATCTTCCATTTCCATGGTTATATGGCGCGTTGTTGGGATTGGGCTGATATGCTCCCATATACAGCTGCAGGCTACGGGGTAGTCTCCATGGATGTGCGGGGGCAGTCTGGTTATTCAGTGGATGGAAGGGGACTCGTCCGAGGGAATACAGTTAAAGGCCAGATTATCCGTGGAGCGGTTGAAGGGCCGGACAATCTGTTTTTCAAGGATGTCTACTTAGATATTTATAGCTTAATTGAGATTGTAGCGGGCCTAGACTGTATAGATGGAGAGAATTTATGTAGTTATGGTGGTTCTCAAGGTGGCGCTTTAGCACTGGTAGCGGCTGCTCTGAATCCTCGGATTAAAAAAACGGTAGCCCTTTATCCTTTCTTGTCTGATTTTAGGAGGGTTTTAGAAATCGGAAATACCAGTGAAGCTTATGATGAGCTCTTCCGTTATTTTAAGTTTCATGATCCATTTCATGAAACCGAAGACCAGATTATGGAGACTCTTTCTTATATAGATGTGAAAAATATGGCTCATCGCATAAAAGGGAAGGTAGATATGGTAATTGGGCTGGAGGATACAGTTTGCTATCCCATCACACAGTTTGCGATTTACAACAGGCTGTCGGGTGAAAGAGCCTGTCACTTAATGCCAGAATACGATCATGAAGCATTGAATGTTTATGTCAGCGATTGTGTCTTAAACTGGTTATGCGGGACCAACATTTCGCATGAATCTATGCTAACTTTTTCTCCAGAAGACTAAAGATTTGTAACAACAACTGTAATAGATAGCGATGATACTAAAGAAAGCGAAGTAGATTCTTTGCTTTTTTCTTTTGAAAAAATTTTTTGAGCTCTGAAACTACTTTCAGAGTTTTGAATAAAAATTGAAAAGTGGGAAACTAAATTCTAAATACCAGAATTTATTGAAAGCGCTTTAAAAATTATATATAATGGCATTATAAAACAAACGGATCATTATTAGAAAAAGAGGAGATTGCCTATGGCAAAGATTTCCAAAGAGGATCTAATCAAACAGATTAGAGATGGAATCATCGTATCCTGTCAGGCCTTACCGCATGAACCACTGTATACAGAAGCGGGCGGAGTAATTCCACTATTGGTTAAGGCTGCTGAGCAGGGCGGTGCAGTTGGTATACGAGCCAATAGTGTTCGGGATATTCGAGAGATAAAAGAGGTGACCTCTCTGCCCATTATCGGGATTATCAAGAGAGACTATCCACCGCAAGAACCTTTTATAACAGCTACCATGAAAGAAGTGGATGAACTAGCAGAATTAGATATCGAAGTCATTGCGCTGGATTGTACCAGAAGAGAACGTTTTGACGGTTTGACTATCGAGGAGTTCATCAAGGAAGTCAAGAAAAAATATCCGAGCCAGTTGTTGATGGCAGACATTAGTACTTTTGAAGAGGGAGTTGCTGCAGCTGAAGCGGGGGTTGATTTTATTGGAACCACCTTATCAGGCTATACTTCGTATAGTCCAAAAGTAGACGGTCCGGACTTTGAGCTCATCAAGAATCTCTGTGATGCAGGGTTGGACGTCATTGCGGAAGGGAAGATTCACTATCCTGCTGATGCCAAAGCGATTCATGACTTAGGAGTTCGTGGAATTGTAGTTGGCGGAGCGATTACTCGTCCTAAAGAAATCACAGAACGCTTTGTAGCAGCGGTGAGGAAATAAATATGTCTCAAACTAAAATAAACTGACTGACTTTATTTTAGACTGAATGAAAAGAATCCAAAGAAGGAGTGATATAGGGGTTTAGAATTAGAAAAGATTAAATTTAAAATCATTCATCTTCCAACTAATGAGGTAGGTAGAAAAAAATAGCCTACAAGACTTAGACTGAAAATTTTAAGGAGAAAAACAAATGAAAATGAAGAAAATACTTTGTTCATTAGTAGCAGGAGCAGCTATACTTACTTTAGCAGCTTGTGGAAATAGTGGTGGTAGCTCAGATAAGGCTGCTAGCTCTAGCGATAAATCAGGGAAAACAGAGATTACCTGGTGGGCTTTCCCAGTATTCACTCAAGAAAAGGCAAGCGATGGTGTAGGAACTTATGAAAAATCTATTATTGAAGCTTTTGAAAAAGCAAATCCAGACATCCATGTAAACCTTGAAACAATTGATTTCAAATCTGGGCCAGAAAAAATCACCACAGCTATTGAAGCAGGAACTGCACCAGATGTTTTATTTGATGCACCAGGTCGGATTATTCAGTATGGTAAGAATGGTAAGCTAGCAGATCTAAATGATCTATTTACAGATGACTTTGTCAAAGACGTAAATAATGACAATATCATTCAAGCTAGCAAGGCTGGTGATAAAGCCTATATGTATCCAATCAGTTCGGCTCCTTTCTACATGGCAATGAATAAGAAAATGTTAGAAGAAGCTGGTGTAGCTAATTTGGTTAAGGAAGGCTGGACTACTGAAGATTTTGAGAAAGTCCTTAAAGCGTTGAAAGAAAAAGGCTTCACTCCTGGTTCACTATTCAGTAACGGTCAAGGGGGAGACCAAGGAACTCGCGCCTTCATTGCTAATCTTTATGGTGGTTCTGTAACAGATGCAAAAGTAACTAAATATACAACTGATGATCCTAAATTTGTCAAAGGGCTTGAAAAGGCAGTTAGCTGGATCAATGATGGATTAATGATGAATGGTTCTCAATACGATGGTGGGGCTGATATCCAAAACTTTGCCAACGGTCAAACTTCTTACACAGTTCTTTGGGCACCAGCACAAAATGGTATTCAAGCGAAATTGCTGGAAGCAAGCAAAGTAGATGTAGTAGAAGTACCATTCCCATCAGACTCTGGTAAACCAGCTTTGGAATACCTAGTAAATGGTTTTGCAGTATTTAACAACAAAGATGAGAAGAAAGTAGCAGCAGCTAAGAAATTCATCCAATTTATTGCGGATGACAAAGAGTGGGGACCTAAGAACGTAGTTCGCACAGGAGCATTCCCAGTTCGCTCTTCATTTGGTAAACTATACGACGACAAACGTATGGAAACAATTAGTGGCTGGACACAATACTACTCACCTTACTACAACACTATTGATGGTTTTGCAGAAATGAGAACACTCTGGTTCCCAATGTTGCAATCTGTATCTAATGGAGATGAAAAAGTTGAACCTGCTTTGAAGACATTCACTGAAAAAGCAAATCAAACTATTAGTAAAAAATAAGTAAGTTCTATATCTGCCCCTTTTTCTGTTGTCAGTCTAGTCAAAATAGGAAAAGGGGTATTTTTATCAAAAATATTAAAAGAGGGGGGTTCATTGTGAAAATAAATAAAATCAGAATGAAAGAAACCTTGGTATCGTATGCATTCTTGGCACCAGTTCTATTTTTCTTCATTATATTTGTTCTGGCGCCGATGCTTATGGGATTTGTAACCAGTTTCTTCAACTATACAATGACGTCATTTACATTTGTAGGATTTGACAATTACAGCCGTATGTTGAATGATCCAGTTTTTATTAAGTCATTGATTAATACGGTTATTATTGTAATTGGTTCGGTGCCAATTGTAGTACTATTTTCTTTGTTTGTAGCTTCGCAAACTTATCAAATGAACGCAATTTCTCGTTCCTTCTATCGTTTCGTCTTCTTCCTACCTGTAGTTACAGGTAGTGTGGCGGTAACAGTAGTCTGGAAATGGATTTATGATCCCCTATCTGGGATTCTGAACTTTGTCTTGAAGTCAGGTCATGTCATCAATCAAAATATTTCTTGGTTGGGAGATAAACATTGGGCGCTGTTGGCGATCATCATCATCCTTTTGACTACTTCAGTTGGTCAGCCGATTATTCTTTATATTGCCGCTATGGGAAATATTGACAATTCTTTGGTGGAAGCGGCGCGTGTAGACGGAGCTACAGAACTGCAAGTGTTTTGGAAGATTAAATGGCCTAGCCTTTTACCTACGACACTTTACATCGCTATTATTACAACCATCAACTCATTCCAGTGTTTTGCCTTGATTCAGCTCCTGACATCAGGTGGGCCAAACTACTCAACTAGTACACTCATGTACTACCTGTATGAAAAAGCCTTCAAGCTATCTGAATATGGCTATGCTAATACAATGGGAGTGTTCTTGGCGGTCATGATTGCCCTCATCAGCTTTGCTCAATTCAAGATTCTTGGAAATGATGTAGAATACTAGAAAGGAGAATCAATATGGAAACTAAAAAAATTACAGCTTTTAAAGTTCTATCATCTGTTGTTTTGGCATTGTTGACGATTCTTTTTGTATTCCCTTTCTATTGGATTTTGACAGGAGCTTTCAAGTCTCAGCCTGATACGATTATGATTCCGCCTCAGTGGTGGCCATCTATGCCAACTATGGAAAACTTCCAGCAACTGATGGTTCAAAACCCAGCCTTGCAATGGATGTGGAATAGTGTCTTCATTTCACTAGCAACCATGCTCTTGGTTTGTGCAACGTCCTCTTTGGCAGGCTATGTCTTGGCTAAGAAACGGTTCTACGGACAGCGGATTCTCTTTGCTATCTTCATTGCAGCCATGGCTTTGCCTAAGCAGGTAGTGCTGGTGCCCTTGGTACGGATTGTTAACTTCATGGGAATTCATGATACCTTGGCGGCAGTAATTTTACCTTTGGTTGGTTGGCCATTCGGGGTTTTCCTTATGAAGCAGTTTAGTGAAAATATTCCAACGGAGCTTCTTGAGTCTGCTAAAATTGACGGTTGTGGAGAAATTCGGACCTTCTGGAGTGTTGCCTTCCCAATTGTCAAACCAGGGTTTGCTGCTTTGGCAATCTTCACCTTTATCAATACTTGGAATGACTATTTTATGCAGTTAGTCATGCTGACTTCACGTCAAAATCTAACAATCTCGCTTGGGGTTGCGACTATGCAGGCTGAGATGGCAACTAACTATGGTCTTATCATGGCTGGTGCAGCCTTAGCAGCAGTACCAATCGTTACCGTCTTCTTAGTCTTTCAAAAATCCTTTACTCAAGGAATCACAATGGGAGCTGTCAAGGGTTAGGAAGTGGCATATGTTTTTTGATCAATTAGAGAATCTCCCTCGTTATCAAGGGGTACATAAAAATATTGATACGGCCATTGAATATCTTATGACTCATGATTTATCTAGTTTGGATTTGGGGCGCTACGATGTAGACGAGGATAGAGTTTTCTTCTTTCTGCAAGAAAACACACTCTGTCAGGAACAAGCTAATAGCTTTGAATTTCATGCCCGATATTTAGATTTGCATTTTCTCTTAGCTGGTCATGAGATGATTCAGTATGGCTGTCAAGAGAAGGAAGTTTTAGAAGCTTATGACGAGGAACGGGATATTGGCTTTGTAGCTTGTGACCAAGCTTATCCCTTGCTTTTAGACGGTGTTAACTTTGCTGCATTTTTGACTGGTGAAGCGCATCAGCCTAATCAATTTGCTGGTCAAGAAGAAATAGTAAAAAAATGTGTATTCAAGGTCTTATTAGACTAAAGAGTAGAAAATAGAGAGGTCTAGCGATGAAAAAGAAAGGTTCTCAGTTAATAAAATCCATTTTTGATACAGATAATTTCTTTATGCAAATCTGTGAAAAAATTCTTGATTTGGTAACAGTGAACCTCCTTTTTCTAGTATCCTGTCTGCCAATACTAACCCTTGGCATAGCCAAAATGAGTCTCTATCAAACCTTGTTTGAAATCAAGAAATCTCGGCGAGTTAGAGTGGCATCGACCTATATGAAAGCCTTTCGTGCAAATGCTAAGTTGGGATTGAAGCTGGGGTTATTAGAACTTGCGATTGTAGGGATTAGTCTCTTTGATTTATTACTCTTCTGGGGACAAGACGCTCTTCCTTTTCAAGTATTAAAGGCAGTTTGCTTGGGATTTATTATCTTTACAGAACTGATTGCCCTAGGTCTTTATCCTTTGGCGGGACATTTTGACATGAGTTTAAAGGATAGTCTACAGACAAGTCTAATAGTGGTTAGTTTAAATTTCCCTTGGTTCTTTTTGATGATGGCTATCATGATAGCGATTATCATTGTGGTTTATAGTTCTGGTTTTGTTTTATTGCTAGGCTGGACGGTTTTCGTCTTTCTTGGCTTTGCAGGGTTAGGATTTCTACAAATTGGAATTTTAGAAAAGATTTTTGGGAAATATGAAAATGAAAAGTTTATAAAAGAGTAAATTGGAGAATAAGATGAGAAATTTAAAAAAATATGAAGGTGTCATTCCGGCTTTCTACGCCTGCTATGACGAGGAAGGTAAAATCAGTCCGGAGCGGACTCGCGCTTTAGTGGAATATTTCATCGCCAAAGGCGTGCAAGGTCTTTATGTCAACGGTTCTTCTGGCGAGTGTATCTATCTGAGTGTAGAGGATCGAAAACTGGTTCTAGAAGAAGTGATGAAAGTTGCTAAGGGGCGTCTGACTATCATTGCTCATGTGGCTTGCAATAATACTAAAGACAGTGTGGAGCTGGCTCGTCATGCCGAAAGTTTGGGTGTGGATGCGATTGCAGCTATTCCGCCAATTTATTTCCGTTTGCCAGAGTATTCGGTTGCCCAATATTGGAATGACATCAGTGCGGCGGCGCCTAATACTGATTTCGTGATTTACAATA
>ERZ773008.2788-NODE-2788-length-11166-cov-11.990460_pt1 | contig 11166 bp, 10 predicted proteins | sample MGYA00580664_ERZ773008 | MGnify/ENA primary metagenome ERZ773008 (study PRJEB29015, sample SAMEA2738016) | human oral metagenome | biome: human oral; feature: human-associated habitat; material: dental | place: China | collected 2048 ... | reverse complement strand
TGCCAAGTTTTTCACCTCCAATGTATACTAACTATCTAATTATATATGAAAAGTTACTATTTGACAAGTCTAAATTCTTTTTTTGCGAAAAATGTCTTGATTTCAACTATTTTTTTAAATAAATTTCATCAATTTCGTGGTCATAGGTCTTATGCAGGATAAGCTCAGCACGATTACGTGTTGGTGCAATATAGTCTTGTAAGTTAACAAGATTAATTGTTTTCCAAATATTTTTAGCCATTTCCATGACCTCATTAATAGGTTGATGGGTAAAGCGATGGTAATAATTGCTCTCGTCTTTTTTTGCTAAATCTAGTAGTTTTTTAAAACGATCTAAATACCATTTTTCAATATTTTCGACTTCTGCATCCACATAAATCGAAAAATCAAAATAATCTGTAATGTAGAGTAAATCATTTTGAGGATTTTGGAAAACGTTTATTCCTTCCACAATTACGAAATCAGCAACTTGAATAGATTGGGTTAGATTTGGAACTATATCGTAGATTTCATGAGAGTATACTGGAACTTGATAATCTTGTCCATTTTTTAAATGATCTAAAAAATCTAGTAGCAGTTCCATATTATAGCTTTCAGGAAATCCCTTACGATTCAATATGTTTTGCTGTTGTAGAATGGAGTTGGGATACAAAAAACCATCTGTTGTCACTAATTCCACCTTGGCATTCTCAAAAGAACGAGAAAGGAGGATTTGAAGAAGACGGCTGGTTGTTGATTTTCCTACCGCAACACTACCTGAAATTCCAATGATAAACGGTTGTTTTTTTAACTCTCTTTGTAAAAATATTCCTTTAGAAAAGGATAGGTCTTCTTTGGAACGTTTGTAAATCTGAATCAAATTTGTCAAAGGAAGGTAGATATCCACGACATCTTGTAAACTGATTTCATCATTAAAACTTTTAATAGAGTTTAACTCCTCTTCGGTTAGAGGAGGAGTCGTTTTATGGTGTAAATTTTGCCAAGTTTCTCGATTGATCTTATCAAAATGAATGAGTTCATTTGTCATACGATTCTCCTATCATGGTGTTTAGTATATCACATTGTGGAAAGAATTGTAAACGATTTACAAGTTTAGTAAAAGTATGATAGAATAGTTTCATGACTAAAATGTATTTTGCAGAAAATCCAGATGCTGCGCATGATATTCATGAGTTAACTGTTTGTTTGTTAGACCATAGGATGACTTTTTTGACAGATGCAGGTGTCTTTAGTAAAAAAATGATTGACTATGGAAGTCAAGTTCTTTTATCTACATTAGATTTTGAGCCTGAAGAAAGTGTTTTAGATGTCGGTTGTGGCTATGGTACACTAGGATTGACTCTTGTTAAGGCGAAGAAACTACATGCAACTCTGATAGATATCAACCAACGTGCCTTAGATTTAGCACGAAAAAATGCAGAAAAAAATCAAGTGCCAGCTATTATTTTTCAGTCAGACATTTACAGTGAAGTACATGGAGAATTTGACCATATTATCAGCAATCCACCTATCCGTGCGGGAAAGAAAGTTGTACATGAAGTTATTTCCGGAAGTTACAATCATTTAAAAAAAGGTGGAGATTTGACCATTGTCATACAAAAAAAACAAGGTGCTCCGAGCGCCAAGGCTAAAATGGAAGAAGTTTTTGGTAATTGTGAAATAATAAAAAAAGATAAGGGTTACTATATCTTGAGGAGTGAAAAATAATATGAGAGCAGTTGATATTATCCAAAAGAAACGAGATGGTTTTGAATTAAGCAAAGAAGAAATTCAATGGTTAATTGATGGCTATGTCGCTGGTTCAGTACCTGACTATCAAATGTCTGCTTTTGCCATGGCTGTTTACTTTAAGGGAATGACAACCAGAGAAATTTCAGATTTAACGATGACAATGGTTGGAACCGGCCAGCAAATTGATTTATCAGAAATTTCTGGGATTAAAGTGGATAAGCATTCTACTGGTGGTGTAGGTGATAAGGTTACCTTGATTTTGGTTCCTTTAGTTGCTAGCTTTGGAGTTCCAGTTGCTAAAATGAGTGGGCGTGGCTTAGGTCATACGGGCGGAACGATTGATAAACTTGAATCGGTAAAAGGATTTCAAGTTGAAAGAAGTCAAGAAGAATTTATTAAACAAGTTCAAGATATTGGGCTTTCTGTGATTGGTCAGTCAGATCAGTTAGTGAAAGCAGACAAGTTATTGTATGCTCTTCGAGATGTTACAGCTACAGTAGATACGATACCTTTGATTGCTAGTTCAGTTATGAGTAAAAAAATTGCAGCTGGCGCAGATAGTATTTTGCTCGATGTAACAGTAGGTGAAGGCGCCTTTATGAAAAACATTGAGGATGCGCGACAACTCGCTAAGACGATGGTTGAGCTAGGAAAAGCTGTCGGTAGACGAACAGTTGCAGTCATTACGGATATGAGTCAACCAGTGGGAACAAGTATCGGGAATCGTTTAGAGATCCTTGAAGCTCTGGAAATTCTTCAGGGAAAAGGAAGAGAAGATGTGACACATTTCATCTGCGAATTAGCTCAAATTATGCTTAGTCTTGCAAATGTAGAAAAAACAGTAGAGGAAGTCCGTGAACATTTAATGAATGGTTCAGCACTTCGTAAATTTGAAGCGATGATAGAAGCACAAGGTGGTGATAAAGAAGATTTATATAGACCTTCAAGTGCGCAATATATCGTGGAGGTTTCTGTAGATGAATCAGGCTATATTTCTGAGCTACCGGCTATGGAATTTGGACTCTTTGCAATGCGTCTAGGAGCTGGTAGAGCTGTAAAATCAGATGATCTAGACTTTGAAACTGGAATTGTTTTTGAGAAAAAAATTGGAGAATTCATTCAATCCGGTGACGTCATCGCTAAGATTTATGCGAATCAAAAAATTTCACAAGAATTGCTTACAGAATTCAAAAAAAATGTTAAAATAAGTAATGAGCGGAAAGAAGTAAGTGAAATCATTGAGGTTATTGCTTAACTTCTATTCTAGGAGATAAGAAAATGAATTTAAATCAATACATTGATCATACACTTTTGAAACCTGAAGCTAGTAAAGAACAGGTTGTAAAATTAATTGAAGAAGCAAAAGAATATAATTTTGCAAGTGTATGTATTAATCCTACTTGGGTTAAACTAGCAGCAGAAATGCTAGCTACTTCAAATGTTAAGGTTTGTACAGTTATTGGATTTCCACTTGGTGCTACAACTCCTGAAGTAAAGGCTTTTGAGACAACAAATGCCATAAAAAATGGCGCTGATGAAGTAGATATGGTGATAAATATTGGCGCATTAAAATCTGGTGATCTTGATTTAGTTGAGAGAGATATTCGTGCAGTTGTTGAAGCGAGTTGTGACAAACTTGTTAAGGTCATTATTGAAACATGTCTTTTGACTGATGATGAAAAAGTTTCTGCTTGCCAGCTTGCACAAAGAGCAGGTGCGGATTTCGTGAAAACTTCTACAGGTTTTTCTACAGGTGGCGCTACCGTTGCAGATGTTGCTTTAATGAGAAAGACCGTTGGACCTGTTATGGGAGTGAAAGCTTCTGGTGGAGCACGCTCTTTTGAAGATGCTCAAGCCTTTATTGATGCAGGTGCAACTCGGATTGGTACATCATCAGGCGTTGCCATCATGAAAGGGGAACATGCAAGTGGCAACTACTGATTTGATTGATTTAGCGGTTGAAACAAGCAAATACGCTTATGTTCCGTATTCTCATTTTCCTATTGGAGCTGTTCTGGTTGCAAAAGATGGCCGGATTTTTACAGGAGTAAATGTGGAAAATGCGAGCTTTGGCCTGACAAATTGTGGGGAGCGAACTGCAATATTTAAGGCTGTTTCTGAAGGTGTGCAGGATTTTGAAGAGTTAATAGTCTATGGACAAACGGAGAAGCCTGTATCCCCATGTGGTGCTTGTCGCCAAGTAATGGCTGAGTTTTTTGATAAGGATTTAAAAGTGACTTTAGTTGCTAAAGATAAATCGACGGTCGTGATGACGGTCGGGGAGTTACTTCCATACTCTTTTACCGACTTAACTTAGTTGGTAGTCTGGGTCATCTGACCAAACAATTTCGCAACATTGTTGCATATCTTATTTAGGAGGTTCAGAGATGAACAAGAAACAATGGCTAGGCCTTGGTCTAGTAGCTGTCGCAGCAATCGGTCTTGCTGCATGTGGTAATCGTGCGTCTAAATCAGACAGCAATTCAAAAGCTAAGACTGATCTAAAAGCTGCAATTGTAACTGATACTGGTGGTGTTGATGATAAATCATTCAACCAATCAGCATGGGAAGGTTTGCAAGAGTGGGGTAAAGAAAATGGTCTTTCAAAAGATAAAGGCTATACTTACTTCCAATCAACTAACGAATCTGAATATGCTAACAACCTTGAGCAAGCAGCTTCAGGTGGTTACAAAGCTATTTTTGGTATTGGATTTGCGCTTCGTAATGCTGTAGAAGCAGCTGCCAAAGATCACTCAGACATCAACTATGTTATCATTGACGATGAAATCAAAGGACAAGACAACGTAGCTTCTGCCTTGTTTGCTGATAACGAAGCAGCTTATCTTGCTGGTGTTGCAGCAGCTAAAACAACTAAAACTAAAATGATTGGTTTTGTTGGTGGTATCAAAGGAGCTGTCTTGACTCGATTTGAAAAAGGTTTTGAAGCTGGTGTTAAATCAGTTGATCCATCTATCAAAATTGATGTACAATATGCTGAATCATTTGGTGATGCAGCAAAAGGTAAGACAATTGCTGCTGCTCAATATGCAGCAGGTGCTGATATCGTTTATCAAGTAGCTGGTGGTACAGGTGCAGGTGTCTTCAATGAAGCCAAAGCGATTAATGAAACCAAAAATGAGAGCGAAAAAGTTTGGGTTATCGGAGTTGACCGTGACCAAGAAGCAGAAGGAACATTCAAATCTAAAGATGGTAAAGAATCTAACTTCGTTCTTGCTTCTACTTTGAAAAAAGTTGGTGGAACTGTAAAAGACCTTGCTACAAAAGCAGCTAAGAAAGAGTTTCCTGGTGGAAAAACATCTGTATACGGCTTGAAAGACGGCGGTGTAGACTTGACTACAAAAGCTTTGTCTGAAGACGCTAAAAAAGCTGTTGAAGATGCAAAGGCAAAAATTCTTGACGGAAGCATCAAAGTTCCTACAGAATAAGATTGAACAATGACACTCAAGAAGCGACCCGACCTTCATGGGTCGCTTCTTTTGAGTTTGAGACAAGATATTTTGTCTCAATAAAGTCTATTAATTGCTAATAGATTTTATTGAAATAAAATTTCTGAAAGGATAGGATCACAATGGCACATGAAAATGTCATCGAAATGCGCGAGATAACTAAAATCTTTGGTGAATTTGTTGCAAACGACAAAATTAATCTCCAGCTTCGTCGTGGTGAGATTCATGCTTTATTAGGAGAAAATGGAGCAGGAAAATCTACTTTGATGAATATGCTAGCTGGCTTGCTTGAGCCGACTAGTGGTGAAATTGCAGTAAATGGACAAGTTGTCAAATTAGACTCACCATCAAAAGCTGCTTCGCTAGGAATTGGAATGGTGCATCAGCACTTTATGTTAGTTGAAGCTTTTACAGTGGCAGAAAATATCATTTTAGGAAGTGAAACCACCAAATATGGTGTTCTAGATATTAAAAAGGCTACTCAGGAAATTAAGGATTTATCTGAAAAATATGGTCTTGCTGTGGATCCGTCTGCTAAAGTTGAGGATATATCTGTTGGCGCTCAGCAACGGGTTGAAATTTTAAAAACACTCTATCGAGGGGCGGATATCCTTATTTTTGATGAGCCAACGGCTGTGCTGACACCTGCTGAAATCGATGAGTTGATGACTATCATGAAAAATCTTGCTAAAGAAGGCAAGTCTATCATTTTGATTACTCATAAATTAGATGAAATCCGTGCTGTGTCGGATCGTGTAACAGTTATTCGTCGAGGAAAGAGTATCGAAACAGTAGAGATTGCAGGTGCAACTAACCAAGACCTTGCTGAAATGATGGTTGGTCGTTCTGTTTCCTTTACAACTGATAAAAAAGCTTCTGATCCTAAAGAGGTTGTTTTATCAATGAAAGATTTAGTTGTCAATGAAAACCGTGGTGTTCCAGCTGTTAAGGAATTATCGCTTGATGTACGAGCTGGTGAAATTGTCGGAATTGCTGGAATTGACGGAAATGGTCAAAGTGAGTTGATTCAAGCTATTACAGGTCTTCGTAAAGTCAAATCAGGTAGTATTACGATCAAGGGACAAGAGGTAGTTGGCTTGTCACCTCGTAAGATTACAGAAATGCAAGTCAGCCATGTGCCAGAAGACCGACATCGTGATGGTTTGGTGCTTGATATGACTATTTCTGAAAATATTGCTTTGCAGACTTATTACAAAGAGCCACTTAGCAAGAATGGTATTTTGAATTATAATAATATTCACAATTACGCTCGAAAATTGATGGATGAATTTGATGTTCGTGCTGCAAGTGAATATGTACCTGCATCAGCCCTTTCAGGAGGAAATCAGCAAAAAGCTATTATTGCTCGTGAAGTTGATCGTGATCCAGACCTTTTGATTGTCAGTCAGCCGACACGTGGTTTGGACGTCGGAGCCATTGAATATATTCACAAACGCTTGATTTCTGAGCGTGACAAGGGGAAAGCCGTCCTTGTTGTCAGCTTTGAATTAGATGAAATTCTTAATGTATCTGATAGAATTGCTGTTATTCATGATGGTAAGATTCAAGGTATTGTATCGCCAGCAGACACAAATAAACAAGAATTAGGAATCTTGATGGCCGGCGGAGAACTAAAGAAGGGAGACTTGAATGTCTAAGAAAACACAGCAGATAACCGTTCCTTTGATTTCAGTCGTTCTAGGTATTTTGCTAGGTGCGATTATCATGTGGGTTTTTGGTTATGATGCAATTTGGGGTTATGAAGAACTCTTTAAAACGGCTTTTGGTTCATTGAGAAGTTTAGGAGAAATTTCTCGAGCTATGGGACCGTTGATTCTAATTGCTCTTGGTTTTGCCGTAGCTAGTCGTGCAGGTTTCTTTAACGTTGGTTTGCCTGGACAAGCTTTAGCTGGTTGGCTGGTAGCCGGTTGGTTTGCCTTGTCATTTCCAGATTTGCCACGTCCATTTATGCTAATTATGACGGTCTTACTGGGAGTAGTTGCTGGTGGAATTATAGGAGCAATTCCTGGTATTTTGCGTGCCTATCTTGGTACATCAGAAGTAATTGTTACGATCATGATGAACTATATTGTTTTGTATGTAGGGAATGCTTTTATTCATAGTTTCCCCAAGTCAGTCATGCAAAGTATCGATTCTAGTATTACGGTCGGTGCAAATGCTACCTATCAGACAGAGTGGCTTCGTGCGTTAACAAATAATTCTCGGATGAATATTGGAATTTTCTTTGCTATTGTTGCAGTCATCCTAGTGTGGTTCCTTCTTAAAAAAACGACTCTGGGATTTGAAATCCGTTCAGTTGGTATCAATTCACATGCAAGTGAGTATGCTGGAATGTCAGCAAAACGTACCATTATCCTTTCAATGATTATCTCTGGTGCCCTTGCCGGTGTCGGAGGAGTTGTTGAGGGACTTGGAACTTTCCAAAATGTTTATGTACAAGGTAGCTCATTAAGCGTTGGTTTTAATGGTATGGCGGTTAGTCTTCTTGCTAGCAACTCTCCGATAGGAATTCCTTTTGCAGCTTTCTTATTTGCTGTGCTACAAGTTGGTGCACCAGGTATGAATGCGGCAACGATTCCTTCTGAATTGGTAAGTATTGTGACTGCATCCATCATCTTCTTTGTAAGTGTGCATTATATTATCGAACGTTTTATCAAACCACGTAAACAAGAAAAAGGAGGTAAATAAGATGAATTTTGTTACAATGCTTAGTTTGTTAGTATCTTCTATGCTTATTTATGCAGCTCCTTTGATTTTCACTAGTATTGGTGGAGCTTTTTCTGAGCATGCTGGTGTAGTAAACGTGGGTCTTGAGGGAATCATGGTAATGGGCGCTTTTTCAGGAGTTGTATTTAATCTGACTTTTGAGAGTACTTTTGGAAGTTTGACTCCCTGGTTAGCACTTTTAGTTGGTGGCGTTGTAGGTGTCGTTTTCTCCTTGATCCATGCTCTTGCCACAATTAATTTTCGTGCGGACCATGTCGTCAGTGGAACAGTTTTAAATTTGATGGCACCGGCCTTGGCTATTTTCTTAGTAAAAGCTTTCTACGGTAAAGGTCAAACAGATAATATCCAAGTTTCATTTGGTAAGTTTAACTTTCCAATTTTATCTGATATTCCTGTTCTTGGTGACATATTCTTTAAACACACTAGTATCATGGGCTATATTGCAGTTGCTTTTGCTTTCCTTGCTTGGTTTATTATGTTTAAAACAAAGTTTGGTTTGCGTCTTCGCTCTGTCGGAGAGCATCCGCAAGCAGCTGATACACTTGGGATTAATGTGTATCTCATGCGTTACTATGGTGTCATGATCTCAGGATTTTTAGGTGGAGTTGGTGGTGCTATTTATGCTCAGTCTATTTCTGTAAACTTTGCGGCCACTACCATTATTGGTCCTGGATTTATTGCTTTAGCAGCGATGATTTTCGGTAAATGGAATCCAATTGGAGCTATGCTTTCTAGTTTATTCTTTGGACTATCTCAAAGTTTGGCTGTTATTGGAAGTCAGTTGCCATTTTTATCACATGTGCCAGCTGTTTATTTGCAAATTGCGCCTTACGTCCTAACGATTATAGTGCTTGCTGTATTCTTTGGGCAAGCTGTGGCGCCAAAAGCAGATGGTATCAATTATATCAAGTCAAAATAGAAAGCAGGTTCTTCCTGTTTTCTTTTTTATTGAAGAAAAAATAGTGGTGTATATGATATACTAACAGTAGAGATGTAAAAATTGGAGAAGAATAATGAAAGTAAAAGTCCGTGTTCAACTATCGGATAAGGAGAGAGATGCTGCTTTTGAAATCGTAAAAGAGTGTAACAAGGTTGATCAAACGTACAGACTACCTTATTTAGATAATAACTATAATGATAACCCACATATGCCTTCATTTGTCTTGGCTTATGAGGATGATGTTGTAGTTGGTTTTTTATCCATTTATGCTGATGAACCAAATGAAGCAGAAGTATCTCTATATGTTTTACCAACTTACCGTTGTCAAGGAATAGGCCGAAGTCTATTGGATGAATTGGCTAAGATCGCCAAGCGTTATCATTTAACAGAAATAAGTTATGTGTCTGAGAATAATTTTATGAAGCAACATCCTGCTTTTATAGATAAGTATATCTACAAACCTGAGGAAAATGAAATTTGGATGGAACAACGAGGACTTCAGTTTTCATTGAATGAGAAATCTGATTTGAAAGTGTTACTTGCTGACTTAAGTTTAGTAGGAGAGATTGCAGAGTTTCAAGCACAAGCATTTGATAATTCCTTTATTTTGGCTGAAAAGTATGCTCGCGAGTCTATTAACGACGAGAATTGCCTGCTATACGTTCTAAAAAAAGATGGACAAGTTCGTGCGTCATGCTCCGTTGATATTAGCCTTGGAACGAATTACTTATTTGGTTTGGCTGTTCAAGAAGGCTATCAAGGACAAGGTTTGGGGAGCTATCTTGTTCAATCAATTTTAAATGATCTTTATAAACGCAATGGGCAACTTTGCCAAATTGTCGTTGAAGCGCAAAATGTTGGTGCACTAAGACTATATAATAGATTAGGATTTGAACAAAAGTCAGAAATTATCTATTTAAAAAGAAAGTAGAAAGCCCCATTAGGGATTAGTAAACATGGAGAGTTGTTTATGAGATTGAAAAGAAAAGAACCCTTTTTGGTTCAATCAGGTTTAGTATTAGGCTTATTAGCAATGGGCAATTTAATTGGTCGATTCAGTCAGGTATTACGCTATCTTTTAGCGGGATTAGCCCTTTTCTTCTTGATTCATCTTGTGATTGGAATCGTAACGAATTTTAAACAAGCTCAAAAACAGTTGAAAGATCCTCTTATAGCCTCGGTTTTTCCAACTTTTTTCATGCAGGGAATGGTCTCCTCGACATACGTAGCTACCTGGAGCTTTTTAGGAGAGAACGCTCTATTGATAGCTCAAGGATTGTGGTGGCTAAGTTTTATTGGACTTATAGCTTTGATGGCTTATTATCTATTCTCCTTTGTTTTTCCTTTTAAATGGGACAATGTCTATCCAGCTTGGACTGTTTTATTTGTAGGAATCGGTGTTGCTCCTCTTACCATAGCGGTTAGTCAGCAGTTTATTCTTGGACAAGTTATTTTTTGGTATGGTCTTGTGGCAACTATTTTTGTTTTACCGCTTGTGTTTTACAAGACTTATAAAATTGGTTTGGTAGATACAGTACGTCCCAATACAACAACGATTTGTGCTCCGATTTCTTTGATGACAGCAGCCTATACGACGACTTTCTCTCATCCGAATAGTCTGATATTGCTTCTCTTATTGATCAGTGGGCAGATTCTTTATCTTTTTATTTTGTGTCAAATCTTTCGGCTGTTTAAACGTCCTTTTTCTGCAGGTTTTTCTGCTTTTACCTTCCCTTTGGTTATCTCTGCAACAGCTTTAGGGGCCTCTTTGACAGTATTTCAATTAGGCCTATTTGGCTATATCTGGTTCTTATGCGAAGTTGCAATTGCATTAATTGCTACTCTTTTGGTAACAGGATTATACTTGAAAGATATTTTTGAGAAATAAAAACACTGCATGAGGATTTCCAATTGGAAGTCCTTTATAGCTTTAAGAAACCTTTGTTTTATGATATAATAGCAATAATTTGTAAAAGGAAAATGAGATGAATATTCAACAGTTACGGTATGTAGTCGCTATTGCTAACAGTGGAACTTTTCGAGAAGCTGCAGAAAAAATGTATGTCAGTCAACCTAGTCTCTCCATCTCGGTTCGTGATTTAGAAAAAGAGCTTGGTTTCAAAATTTTTCGTAGAACCAGCAGTGGGACCTTTTTGACAAGGCGTGGAATGGAATTTTATGAGCGTGCGCAAGAATTAGTGAAGGGATTTGATATTTTTCAAAACCAATATGCTAATCCCGAGGAAGAAAAGGACGAATTTTCCATTGCCAGTCAGCACT
>ERZ773008.2786-NODE-2786-length-11179-cov-3.097357_pt1 | contig 11179 bp, 11 predicted proteins | sample MGYA00580664_ERZ773008 | MGnify/ENA primary metagenome ERZ773008 (study PRJEB29015, sample SAMEA2738016) | human oral metagenome | biome: human oral; feature: human-associated habitat; material: dental | place: China | collected 2048 ... | reverse complement strand
CACTAGGATAAACATTTGCAATACGCCTAGCTCTGGCGGCCCCACCATGATGACGGCAAAAAACAAAAATATTAAAAATACGCAGCACATCGCAGGGAATTGATATTTAACGTAATCGCGATAGAGATGATCCGTGATGATTAATGGGGCTCTGTCATAATCTATGATTATGGTTTGATCCTTGCTCAAAAGGCTCGCGTCTTTGTCGGTATATATTTTATCATCTGCAAGCTCCAAGCGGCCTAGCTTTAAATTTGGTTTTAAATTTAGATCGCAAGCATAAGGCTTGTCACTATCTGTCTGCGATCTGCGAGGCGCCTTTGCATGACTTCCGCGTAAGGCTTCTCTTAGCTCATCTAAATTATCGCTCAAATCGTCTCCTTAAATTTTACCCGAAATTTTGCCACTCTTTTTTAGCCCGCTCCACAAACAAACGCTGCAAAAAGGCGTCCGCGGCGAATAAAATTCTGCTCGAATTTTAAAAGCTCCGCTTAGCCAAAGTTTACGGGGGCCATATCGATCTCGACGGGCCGGTGCTCAAGCGCGCGCGCGGCATTAATCAGCGGCACGTGCGAGCTAGCGCGCAGCAGAATTTCAAAGCGAAATTTCGACGCGATATAGGCGATGCCGGCCTTACCGTAGCCGATGATCTCAAAGCTCTCGCTCGCTTTCTCTTTCAAATACTGCGCGGAATTTTCGGCAGTATTTTCGGCCGCTAAATTTATAAAATTTTGCGCGATCTCGTTTCTTTCAGGCTTTAAATTTACGCTACCTGCGCCTGCGTCGCAAGCTGAAATTTGCGCGGCATTTTTTAAATTTGAAGCGTTTTTTTGGGAGTCTAAATTTACATCACCCGTGCGTGGATCCGAGCTTTGAAATTTAAAATTTGATATTTGCTTGCCGCTCTGCTGCGCAGAATTTTCTAAATTTAAAGCGCTTAAATTTGCTCTCCTAGCGTCTAGCCCGTCATGCGATGCAAACGCGCTATCTCCCGCCTGTTTGCGGCGCAAAAGCTCAAGCGCGGCGTTCATTATCTCGCTCGCCGCCTTTTCGTTTTTATGCGAGATCAGCACGCGCAAAAGCCGCATATACGGCGGATAGAGCCCCTCGCGAAACTCCGCCTCGTCGCGCAAAAAATCATCGTAGTTTTCGATATAATCCCTAAAAAAACCGCTCTGGCGCGTCTGTATGACGACCCTGCCCTGCCCCGAGCGACCCGCGCGGCCCGCCACCTGCATCGCAAGCGCCAGCGTCTTTTCGCGCGCCCTAAAATCGGGATAGCTCAGATGCTCGTCGATCCCCATTATCACCGCAAGATCCACGCCGTGGTAATCGTGCCCCTTACTAAGCATCTGCGTGCCTACCAGAATATCGATTTTATGGGCGTTAAAGTTATTGAGTAGCGCCTCGAGTTTGCGCTGCGTGGTGATCTCGTCGCGATCAAATTTTGCGATGCGGGCGTTTGGGAAACGCGCCGCAAGCTGTGCCGCGAGCTCGCCCGTGCCGATCTTGCGCGCCTGCATCACCTCGCCGCCGCAGTTTTCGCAAGACGCCCTGTAAAACGTGCTAAAGCCGCAGTAATGGCACTTCAGCGCCGCAGCGTCCGCGTGGTAGCTCATCCCGACGGCGCAAAACGGGCAGCGCACGATCTGCCCGCAGTTTTCGCAAACCATATATTTGTAGTTCGCACGCGTGGGCAAAAACACGACCGCCTGCTTGCCGGCTTCGAGGCTGCGCCCGATCTCGGTTAAAATTTTAGGGCTCAGCCCCGTCTCGCTCTCGTCGAAAATGAAGCGCTTGGCGCTGCTAAAGTAGGTGCCGCGCAGGCGGAAGTGCGGCTGCTTCGCGTAGGTGCTAAGCGCGGGCGTCGCGGAGCCCAAAACCACGCGGATACCGAGCTTCTTGCCGACGAAAATCGCGGCGTCACGGGCATTTAGGCGCGGCGCGGCGGCGGATTTGTAGCTGTCGTCGTGCTCCTCGTCCACGACGATGAGACCCAGATCGCTAAAGGGCAAAAACAGCGCCGAGCGGGAACCCGCGATGAGCCGGATATCGCCTGCGTTAAATTTCGCTAAAATTTCGCGCTTTTTTTTGGGCGAAATTTTGGAGTGCCAGACGCCGAGCCGCTCGCCGAAATAACTTTGTAGCCGCTTCGTCATCTGCGGCGTTAGCGAAATCTCGGGCATCAAAAACAGCGCCTGCTTGCCTGCAGCGAGCACCTGCGCGATCAGCGCGATATAAATTTCGCTCTTGCCGCTGCCCGTATCGCCGAAGATCAGCGACGTCTCATTAGCTTCGGCAAATTTACGCGCTTGCTCCTGTGCGGGAGTGAGGTTTGGAATTTTACCTATTTGAAGCGGAGATAGCGGCTGCGAAATGGGGTTTCGCGCGGTAGCGGCAGAATTTTGAATTGAGATAGAATTTTTCGCTGAAGCAGATTTTTGCGTCGAAACAAAATTCCCTCCCTCGGCAAAATCCCGCTCTTGGATAGAATTTTGCGCAGTGGCTGAATTTTGTTTGTATGCCGAACCCGGCGCAGCGGCAAAATTTATGGCGGTCTTCATGGCGGCAGAATTTTGATCTGATATGAAATTTTGAATTGAAGCGGAATTTTGCCCGTCGTCAAACGCCTGGATAGAGTTGGCGGTAGAATTTAACGCCAAATTTTGCGAGATAATATTTTGCGCCTGCTTCAAATTTTGCTTTTGCGTAGAATTCAGCGCGGTGGCGGAATTTATGACGGGAGCAGAATTTTTTGAGATAGTAGAATTCCTCGTCAATGTAGAATTTTGAATTGAGGCAGAATTGTGTGTGGCACTAAAACCCCAGTCGAAAGCAGAATTTCGTGCGGTAATGAAATTCTGCCTCGAAAATAAAATTTTGTTCGCGGGTAGAAATTTGCTTGCAAGCGGAGGTTGGCTTACTAACGGAATTTTTTTCGCAAGCGCAATTCCGCTCGGTCATAGGATCCTCCTGCGAATTCCGCAAATCCTGCGCCGTATCGCTTGCAGGCTCGAAAATCCCAAATGCAACGCCCTTTTCGCAGACATAGTAATACGCGATAAAATTTGCAAGTGCGATCTGAAACGGGCTAAATTTAAGCTGCGAAATCTCTAAAATTTCCTTGGTTTTGAAGGTCGGCTTTGCAACCTCGCACAGAATCACGGCGGATTTGACGCTCGATTTTATGGGAACGGATACGATTTGATAAGCTGAGATTTTAAAATTTGAACTATAAGTAAGCGGCTTTAGGCTGGCGCCCAAAACCGCAACTTCATAATAGAGCATTTAGCTATTGAGCTAAGGATTGACAAAGAGGCTCTTGATGATTGCAGTCGAACGAACCGACATTAGCCCTTGAGCCTGCAGGTCTAGAATCAGCAGTCGGATAGTAGTTAAAAGTAGTTGATTGACCGGCAACGGTAGCTGTATATGTGGATGTAGCATTAGCATTACCATTTGTAACTAAGCTCCAGCCGTTTCTGCCACCAGCTTTCATTGGATAGATGGGCTGCTGCAAAACACCTTCAAAAAGCGTACCGGCTACATCCGGATTAGCTTCTAGACCAGGCCACTTAGTCTCACCTCTCATCATGTTCTCGCTTCTAACTAGCGAAAGTCCGCTTCTAATAGCAGCGATATCCCCACGCATCTTAGCGATCGTAGCATCATCGCGCGTAGCGGCTAATCTAGGCACCGCGATGCCCGCCAAAATACCTAAAACGACGATGACGAAAACAAGCTCTATCATCGTAAAAGCTTTTAAATTTTTCATGTTAAATCCTTTGATTTAAAGTGAGATGATTATAGCCAAATTTAAATAAAATTAATTTTAGTTAAAGAAAAAATCCTGCATTTTAAATGGAATTTTGTGAAATTTCATTAAATTCTGCGATTTTTTGTCCGAATTTTACGGACGTATCAGTCGGGGTTTCAAATTTTAAAAACTCGCTTTGCGCTACGAGTACGATCGTTGAGCCCAGCTCGAAATTTCCCAAATGATCGCCCTTTTTAAAGTTTAAATTTTCATATTCGTAAAGCGCCTCAGCTCTACTTGCGCATGCATTCGTCTGTATTCGCGCATCGAAATCAAATCTCATTTTACCTACGTTTAAAGCACCCACAAAGACCATCCACAAAATCCCGCCATTTCGCATTTTGCACTTTAAAATCACGCGCTCGTTTTTAGCGTAGAGGTTTGGAATTTTAAGTAAAAATTTCTTCGCCACGCTGTAAAGGTCAGCAGGTATGTAAAGCGCCTGCAGCACGCTCAGATCGCACGGCGCGTGATAATGATGATAATCGCGCGGGCTTAGATAGATGTTTGCGTAGCTTAAATTTACGCCCTTTGTATTTTTGCGGCATTGGGCGTCCTCTGCGCTCGTTTCGCGGCTCGCGCTATTTTCATCGCTGTAAATTTCGGCTCGCACGCCGCTTGCGGAATAAGTTGCGCCGCTTTCATCGCCCATGATTTTCGCTTGCGCGGCGCGAAATTTCATCCCTGCGCCGGCATCTTTTGCGCATCCGGTTCCAACCTCGCCGCTCCCGTTCGTAGCAACCGCCCCGCCATCTAAATTTTTAACCGCTCCGCCGCTTTCGCTTGCAGTAAACGTGCGCCCTAGCAGCTCGCTAAGGCTGTATTCGCAGCCTTTTACGCTAAAAGCTCGCATATCGGCGCAGCATCCGCTCTCAAAGATCACGCCGTCGCTAGGGCTTATGAAGACTCGCTCGTCTGCCGCTATCCCGCGCGGGCGCAGCAGGCGGCGGGTAAAAAGCGCGTTTAGGCTTGCATAGCTTTGCGGCGGATCAAATTCGCTCATATCGATTTTGAAAAATTCCACATATTTACGGTTGATAAAATTTTGTATAAATTTAGGGAATTTCACCGCGGCGATAATCCCGAAAATCCTCGAAATAAAACTTCTCATCTATGCCTTTCTAAGCTTAAGCAGCGCGATCTCGGCATCGGCAAAGACCCTTATCGGCGGGCCCCAAAATCCTACGCCGCTGCTTACGTAAATTTGCTTCAGCCTGTCGTTATACAGCCCGTAAAGATACTTCTGGCTAAGCAGCACCAAAAGCGTCCACGGAAAAATTTGCCCCGCGTGCGTGTGCCCGCAGATGCACAGATCGACCTCGTCGCGCACGAAGTCTACGACGTATTTGGGCTGATGCGCGAGTAAAATTTTAGGCTTATCGGGATCTGCCTGCGCTAGCGCAGCGCCGAGATCGGGCTGCATGTATCCGAAGCGAAAGCCGCTAAGATCGTGCACGCCCATTAAATTTAGCCCCTCAAATTCCACGCTTTCGTTTTGCAGCACCCGCACGCCCGCTTTTTGCATCGCCGCTATAAGCCCGCTTGCGTCGCCGCGGTAATATTCGTGGTTGCCCGTGACGAAAAATATAGGCTTTTTGATCGCCTCAAGAGGCTGCAAAATATCCCCGAGCTCATCCGAGCGCAGATCAAACATATCGCCCACGATCAGCAGCGCATCGTAATTTAGCGAGTTTATCTGCGCTACGACGCCTTGTAAAAACTCCTTTTTCAAAAACTCGCCCAGATGCACGTCCGAGATGACGGCAAAACTTAGCTCGCGAGCTAAGTTTTTGATTTTTATTTCGCGCTCGGTGATTTTTGGAATTTTTAGTGCATTATAAAGCCCCTTAAAAATATAGCTAAACGCCATTATTACGAAGGTTATGTCGATAAAGGTTTTTAAAAATTTTCGCCTGTTTTGGCTAAATTTAACTACATGCGCAGCGGCGCTTAGCACATCGTAAGCAAGGCAGATAAAAAAGAGCGAAAAGGACGCTGCCATGCAAAATACGCATAGTTTATAGAGCAGCTCATTTTTAAAGCTTCCATTAAGCCCAAAACCCACAAAAAATATCGCATCTAAAATCGCCAAAGCTACGCAAAGCAAGCTCAAGGCAGGGCGAAACGTAGCGAAGCCTTTATATGGCGCAAAACGCGCGCTGATCGATCTGTAGACGTAAAGATTAAAAAACAGAAATAAAACCGTGCCGACGATCGGGAAAATATAGGCGCTTTTCAAACTCTAGCCTTGGATATACTCGTCCAGCTTATCTTTATCAAAGCCCGTGATTTCTTGCTTATCGTCTAAAATTAGCGCGCCGCTCTTTTTAAATTTAGTGATGGTGCGCGAGAAGGTCTCGGGGGTGACATTTAGAATTTTGGCTATTCTAGTGTATTTCGTGCTCATAAAAATATCGAAATTCTCGTTGATAAACTTAGCGATCTTGCCGTCGCAGCTAAGCACGACTTGATTATCAAAGACCGCATTTAGCGCGCGGATCTTCTCAGACATCGATTTTAAAAGCTCCAGGCAAATTTTAGGATCGCTCATAAACTCGTTTTTAAATTTTTCATAATCGATCTTTAGCACCTCGCCGTTTGTCGAAAACACGCCGCTTGCAGGATAGCTCGTCTCTTCGAAATTTACCATCTCGGCTACGAGCGAGATGGGGCGGATCTCGCGCATATGGATCTCACGCCCCTTTGCGGAGGTTTTATAGATTTTTAAAATTCCTTTTAGCAGGATTAATAGATACTGCGAGCGCTCGCCCTCGAAAAATAAAATTTCGCCCTTTTTGTAGCTTTTATGGATGCTAATCTGCTCCAAACGATCGATTTGCGCTGCGCTTAGAGCTTTAAAATAAGGAATTCTCTCAAGCATCACCGTAACCTATTTTTTAAGCAGGTCTCTTATCTCGGTAAGAAGTTTAATCTCTTCGCTAGGCTCGGCAGGTGCGGCAGGTTCCGGCGCAGGAGCAGGCTTTTTAAGCTTATTGATCGCCTTGATCGCGCAGAATATACAAAACGCGATGATGATAAAATCGACCGTTACCTGGATAAACGAGCCGTAGTTTATCGTAACGGCCGGGGTCTGCCCCACCGCTTCTTTTAGCACGATCTTAAGATCGGTAAAATTCATGCCTCCCGTAAGAAGTCCTAAAACCGGCATCATGATGTCGCTTACGAGCGAGGTTACGATCTTGCCGAAAGCCCCACCGATGACGACGCCCACCGCCATATCGATGACGTTTCCTTTCATCGCAAATTCTTTGAATTCCTGAATGAAACTCATATTGTCTCCTTAAATAAAATGCGCCGATATTAGCCTATTTTTGCTTTGTTTTTGCTTTTTATTAGGAAGTAAAAAGTATAATCCCAGCTTAAATTTAAACCCAAAGGACCTAAATTGTATCGCTTCGCTCCGTCGCCCACCGGCGATATGCATATCGGAAATTTACGCGCGGCTATTTTTAACTACATCTGCTCGCTGCAGGATCAAAGCGGCTTCATCTTACGTATCGAGGATACCGACACCGCGCGCAATATCGAAGGCAAAGATCAAGAGATCATCGAAATTTTAAAGCGCTTCGGCATCTCGTGGCAGAGCCTGTATTATCAAAGTAAAAATTTAAAATTTCATCAGCAGTTCGCAGCCAAGCTACTCGCCGAGAAAAAGGCGTTTTGCTGTTTTTGCAGCGAGGAGGAGCTTGAGGCGAAAAAGCAAGCCGCTAAGGACGCAGGCGAGGCGTACCGCTACGATGGGCACTGCGAGCATTTAAGCGACGAAGAGGTTCTAAACTGCGGCAAGCCCTTTACTATCCGCCTTAAAAAACCTGATCACGCGCTGGAATTTACCGACGCGATCAAGGGCCGTATCGCATTTGAGCCGCAGAATATCGATAGCTTCGTCATCATGCGCGCGGATAAGACGCCAACTTATAACTTCGCTTGCGCCTGCGACGATATGATGCAGGGCGTGAGCTTCGTAATCCGCGGCGAGGATCACGTCTCAAACACCCCGAAGCAAAACTGGATCCGCCAAAGCCTCGGCTACGACGGCGAGATCAAATACGCGCACCTGCCGATCATATTAAATTCCGAAGGCAAAAAGATGAGCAAGCGCGAGGATAGCTCGTCGGTAAAATGGCTGCTTCAAAGCGGCTACCTACCCGAGGCGATCGCGAACTATCTGATCCTGCTGGGCAACAAAACGCCGCGCGAGGTCTTTAGTATGGATGAGGCGGTGGAGTTTTTCGACATCGCTAAAATTTCAAAAAGCCCGGCGAAATTTGACGAGGACAAACTCGCCTTTATAAACCGCGAGCATATCAAAAAAGCAAGCGAGCAGCGCCTGGCGGAGCTTTTTGAGCTTGAGCCGAAATTTGTACCTTTGATAAAATTTTACACTCAAGAAGCGAGCCTAATCCCGCAGATTAAAGAAAAGATCGCAGCGATCTACGGCGCGAAAGATATCCCGCAGGAGTGGGCGGCGCAGGCACAGGCGCTGCGAGAGGCGATCTTAAATTTATTAAGCTCAAACGGCGCTCCAATGGAATTTAATGATTTCAAAGCGGCGCTTTCGCAGGCTACAAATTTAAAGGGCAAGAGCCTGTTTATGCCGCTTAGGTTTTTACTAACCGGCGCGCCCCACGGACCGGAGCTTAGCGAGCTGTATCCGCTGATCCGCGCCGATCTAAAGGAGATCGTATGCTAGCAAACAGCCTGATCTACGGCGCGCTCATCACTCTGCACTACGCGCTGCAAGCCTATATGATCGTGATCTTTATCGCCTGCGTTTTAAGTTTCATCCGCCCAAATCCGTTCGGTAAATTTTATAAAATCTTCCGCGTCATCTCTGCGCTTACGGAGCCTGCATTTGCACTCGTGCGCCGCTATCTGCCTACGACGTTCGGCGGGTTTGATCTTTCGCCGCTTCTTATCCTGCTCGTGCTTAATTTCTTTGACAGCGCGATAATCTATATCATCAATAGGACGGTCATTTGAAAATATTTCTGAAATTTAGCCTTGTTTTAGGACTGCTGTGCGCCGCAAGTAGCGGTAAAATTTTAAGCTACGAACAGATCAAAGACGAGCCAAAATCCCTAGCTAAGGATTATTACATCTATCGCCTAATAGATGAGACGAAATACAACAAAGCGGAGATTAAAATTTTAAAACAAAGTATCTTTCGCTACAAAGGCAAACTAAAAGAGAAGCTAGATAGAATTTTCGGCGCCATTCGCCCTCCTAAGCGTCCGGATCGCTGCGCAGGAGTAACGGCGGCAAATATTTTAGATGCAAATTTAACCTGCAAAAAGGCGCGCTCATATCCAAATTTTATCGCCAAGCTAAGCCCGTCGGTGCGCGAGACGCTCGCTTCGCAACTAGAGAGTCACCAAGACGCGGCTTCGCGAAACGCCGTAAATTTACTGCGCGGATTTAACGACGAAAATCCGAGCGAGTATTTTATGCAGAGCCGCAACGCGCAAAACTACTTTTTATATTACGACTACTTAAAAGATGCGGGCAAAGACGCTCTGATCGACATCGACGCCGACGCAGCCTTCGTAAGCGAACTGGCTTCGCAAAAAGGCTTCAAAGCGGTTCTCAACGACGCGCTAATCAACCGCAAATACCCGCACTTGCGCCGCTCGCTCACGGGCGTCGATCCGCTAACCGCGGAGAAGGACGTAGCGTTTATGCTGGGCGTAAATGCCGTCATGCAGGGCGATGAAGGGGCTGCGCTTGCATTTTTTAGCCGCGCAGCAGCGAGCTTTGAGAAGCCTCACGACGTGCACAATGCGAAATTTTGGATCTACCTGCTAAATGGAGATCAAAACGTCTTGCGCCAGCTTGCTAGCAGCGATTATTACAGCCTCTACGCGCTTTATGCCAAGGAGGTCTTAGGGGATAGGAATTTAAACATCATCATCCCAAATCCCGCTAAAAATTCCATCGAGGGCTACGATATCACCGATCCTTTCGCTTGGGTTCGCACAAAAAATAGCGCTGATCGGATGTCGCGCCCGCAGCTTTTGGAATTTGCCAAAAAATTCGACACCAAGCAAAGCATCGGCGAGTACTCATACATCATGAATAAAGCAAGCGGCGGCAAGGATAACTTCTATCCAACGCCGTTTATGGAATATATCGGCGACGGCGACAACCGCCGCAAGGCGCTAATTTTGGCGCTCGCCCGCCAAGAAAGCCGCTTCGTGCCCGCATCGGTTTCTACCTCGTATGCGCTTGGAATGATGCAGTTTATGCCGTTTTTGGCTAACGAGATCGGCAAAAAGCAACTCAAAATCGACGGCTTCGATCAAGACGATATGTTCCGCCCGGAAGTCGCTTACCGCTTCGCCAACATCCACATCGACTGGCTGGAGCGTAAAATTTACAGCCCGGTTTTCATCGCATACGCTTACAACGGCGGGCTCGGGCTCGTCAAAAAGATGCTTCAGCGCGGCGATATGTTTAATAAAGGCAAATTTGAGCCGTGGCTTAGCATGGAGCTCGTGCCGTATGCCGAGAGCAGGGACTACGGCAAAAAGGTGCTTGCAAACTTCATCATCTACTCGCAGATCCTCGATCCGCGCGCGAAAGTCTCTGTGCAACAGGAGCTGCAAGATCTGCTGATACCGAGCAGAAGCGACGACTTCCGCTAAGCTGGCGGCGAGCTCGGAGAATTATTTTAAGAGGCGGCGAGCGAGAAATTTTAAAAGCCGCCGCCCCAAAAGCGCAAAATTTGCCCGCCAAGAGCTTAGACGGGCAGATCAAAACGGCGAAATTTTACCGCAAAAGTAGGCAAGGCGCTATAAAATCGTGCGAATTTATTTTGACTTCAGTGGTTAAATTTTATCTATTAATGCCTAATGACGGCCATTTCCCGATCTGCACGAAAGGTAGCGCGCCATGCAAATTATCGCGACCGTAGTTCTCATAATAGCCGCCATTTTGTGCGTATCGTCGTTTAAAGACAAAAAGAAACGCACCGCAAATTTAGCGGCTTGCTTGTTTTTTATGGCGTTTACGTATTGCGTGCAATTCGGCGTAGGGGACGAGAGCTACGTCCGAGCGGGCGGCGCGGCGCTGATAGTCTTTTTTATCTTTGCGCTTGCTTTTTTCGAGCTTTATTTCTGGGGCGACGAGCTTTAAAATTCAAAATTTATTGAAATTTTATCGCGGCGTTTTGTGAGCGATTAAATTTTAGATTAGCGCTCGAATGTAGAACTTTAAGTGGCATAAAATTAAAATTGAGCGTCGTAAAATTTTAGGACAGAGCACTCGAGCGGAATTTTATACTATAAAAGCTCTAAATCCCAGATCTTAAATTTTGCTCGCACTAAAATTTAACCTTTATCT
>ERZ773008.2783-NODE-2783-length-11187-cov-3.679213_pt1 | contig 11187 bp, 8 predicted proteins | sample MGYA00580664_ERZ773008 | MGnify/ENA primary metagenome ERZ773008 (study PRJEB29015, sample SAMEA2738016) | human oral metagenome | biome: human oral; feature: human-associated habitat; material: dental | place: China | collected 2048 ... | reverse complement strand
ATCAAAGGAGCCTTAAAAGAGATATGGCGGTTACAAAGATTAAGCCTATTAAAAGGACATTAAAAAAATCTTCTGTTTTTATGCTGTCATTTGAACCGAAAGGAGAGTATATTGGGATATCAAAATGGGCAGGATTTTCATCCTGCCCCCATGAATATAGTGTTTAATCTTCAAAATTCATAAACAATTGTTTTGGTATAGGCATAACTCCCTCTCTAACCATATTCTGGGCACATTTCTGTTGGATTCGTGTTATATATGGCGGGAGAATTCTGCCAATACGTTTATCCCTCACGTCGCTAAATTCTTTTATACTAATATCCAAGTCGAACTGTAATACTTTTTCGTCGGCAATGCACCCTACTATTACCTTGTCATTCCTTTCAAGAAAAGCACCCTTTCTGAAAAAAATGCTATTCCGATAATTTGTGAAGTTTTTATTAAATTGTCGAAGCTCATCATCCTTTTTACATATTTTTCTCATTTCATCTAAAGAAAAGCTCTTGTCTACACCAAATCTCAACCTCTCTTCTGTTGTCATTCTAATATCGTCTGTCACAATATCTTTACTACGTAATTTCTTTCCTTTAATGCAGTATAGTTTAGGGTTGTACTCACCGCCTCCATTCATACGCGAGAGATCGCACTGAGGACGTATGTTTAAGTAATGCTTATTACCATCTTTAAACAAATCTCCGGTGTATGCTTGTTCAGGCGGTGTATGATAAGCGAAATAACGCTCACCCTCTACAACACGTCTCAATTCTTCTGGAGAAATATCTCTTTGTGCCTCTATAATATTTTCATCAAATTCGTATGTTCCGATTCGGTTGTTGAGATTTCTTGTTACAAATTCTCCAAATTCACGATGATTTTCTATGTTATCTTTCTTAAGCATGTCCCAAATAATTTTCACCCAATTAGGTGAATACCCATATAGCTCTAGAAACATTGCGTCTTTGCTTTTTGATATGCTCTTTTCCCACTTCTTAAGAACATAAACTGATGGCATAGCTTTAATCCAGTCTTCTATTGCCCCAAAAAGTTGAGTATCCGTATTAATATCATTTTTTTGCTTAATAAAGATTCTGTTTTCCTTGCCATCGTTCCATAACTTGGCATCACGTAATGTTGTTTTAATGCTATCCACAGATTTTGATGTGAAAATAAACACCGGAATAAAAACCTCGCATAAAAGTTTACTAATAAACTGAATTAAATTCTGTTCCTGCTCTGCTTTAAGTTCAATCGGAATTGATAACCGTTCACTGCTCCCAACATCCAATCCACTATTTGTATAATCCCAATCAAGTATCACAAATGAAGCATTTGATAACGATGGTATTATTTCTGGTCGTGGCATTTCGTTATATACCGCGACAGGAATGTTTTTACGCTGGATATTTTCTTTTATTGTATATATGGTCGATGTTGGGTCACTAATTTCGTCATCGAAAATAACAGCAATACCTTGAAAAAGTTTTTCTACATCCATGTCTTTTATCCCTCTTTTATAAATTCTAGTATAAAATTAGCTCCGCATAATACTTTATCTTTAGAAAATTCTGCCAAGTCAATTGAGTAATCATATCTATCCAGTAACTGTTTTGCAATATAAAGACCAAGCCCTCTACCTTCTTCTCCTTTTCCAGAATAAAAGGCTTCAAAAACATAGTTTATATCATCATCTTTTATTCCCGGTCCGTTATCGGAGAAAATAAGTCGTTGCTTGTTTCCATCAATCGAAATTTTTATACGACGCTCTCTATCTACTGTTTTCAGCCAATATAATGAATTGTCAAATAAATTAATGAATACTTGAAGCAAAACAGCATCTGTTGTTTTCACAATTAACGGTCGTTCAGTAACATCAAAATCAACAAAGATCTTATTGTCATTAAAAACTCGTTTATACAGCCCTGTCACTTTGTTGATAATTTCTTCAACATTAATATTTTTTGTCCTCGATTTAGTTGAAGGAAAAAGCAACTGAACATCTTTCATCTGTGTTTCAACTATGGAAAGATTTCCGCGGATGAGCGTCAAACGTTTGAGCAATTCTTGCTTATCTATTTCTTCTCCTGTCATAAGATCACGAATCAAGGAATCTTGGTTCTCTAGTGTCTTTCGAATAAAAAGCATTACATCGTGGGATGCAGTTTCGATTGACAGACCAACGGCCGCAAGATTCTCAGTTTTATTAATTCGATCCTCAAGTACTTTCTTCTCTTTTTTATAACTACGTTCAAAAGACTTCAAAAATGCCAATGTTTTTTGGTCATCAGCGTATTGCTTTTTTGCTGTTTCAATTAGTTCAGATGGCCGCCCACGCTTTATTCTGTCGATTTCTTTTTTACGTTGTTTATCAATCAAGTATTGAGCAAACGGCTTTTTTCGCAAATGCTTCAAAATCAGCTGCAATACAGTGATAAAATCATCAAGGGCTCGACCATCTTCAATTAAACCTTCGCGGTTTGTTTTATCTATTAATTTTGGATTTTCTTCTTGGGATATGTAAACACATCCAACAACTTGGTCATTACTCAAAAATTCATCAGCTCTAATTGTTCCTCTTGCAATATCAATCCGTAACCAATCGTCTTCTGGATCGCCATAGGGCATCACTCGTAAGCCGTCACGATAAAGATAGATTCTATGCTCACGTATTATTTTTTTGTCGTCTCCATCCAAAAAATACTTAGAAGGATTTTCAGAATCCACATTAAAATCGAAGATGTAAAATTCAAAGCGGAAGCTACCACATTCTGTTTTATATTCAGGTGTATTGAATTTTTCAAATTGCTTTAGCCCTCTTATGTCCTGATCTTCAAAACTAAGATGGACGTTTTGACCATTGATATTAAAACTAATGATGTTACCCTCAGAAGAATAGCGTCCGTCGGTAACCTTGAAAACAGACTTGTTTTTGAGGCAATTGTGAAGTTGCTCTTTATATCTATCTTGAGATTCGTGTAGTTGGTTGTCTTTATATATCCACACCCCAAAGTCGCCCTCAGTGTCTTGAGAGAAAATAGGTTGTAGTTTACCAACTTCACTCTGAACGCGAGCAACACGTAGATCCGTCCATTTTGTTTTAAGATTGCTTATTTCAATAATTGTTCCATATGGTTTCCGCTTACGCTTAGTTGTCCCTAAGATAATCTCTTTGGAAACAATGGTTGTAGGAGGGGCTTGTGATAATTCCACTTGTAGGTTTTCAAGGAAAAGGTCCTTGTCCTGGCCATTCTCTTTCAAAAAATTGTCATCGTATTTTGAGAAATCATACACGAGAGTGTTTTCAGTGTCGTCACCTTCATCAATAAAATGCCCCTCAGCATCCTGCCTTTGTCTTCTCGTTGTTATTTTAATGGTTTTTCCTAACTTAAAGATTGCAAATCTACCGATTCCTTTTTCTCCCTGTAGAATGCGACCCTTTTCAGTCTTTGCATTTACTGCCTTTCGCCTTAATTTATCGGGCGTTGCTGGATTGAGCCAATGTTTTTTCAGTATATCTGCATTCATGCCACATCCGTCATCTTCTATGATAATTTTAGAAGTGGCAGTCAAGGAGTAATCTGGGGCAAAGTCAATAAAGCTTACTTTCACCCATGAAGCATCAGCATCATATGAATTCTTAATTAATTCTACTAGTGCAATCAATTCATTTTTTATTAATTGGTCTCCAAGCATGGTGATAAGTCGAGCGTACGGCCTAATTGTTAGTGTCTCATTCATTGATGCCACATCCTTCCACTAATAATGAATTCCTCGTGATAGATTGTTCGCTGGGTTTTGTCAGAAGAAAACCGACCACATTCATCACGATACGGAGTAAGTAGTTTGTTTGATATTCTTCGCTTTGCTGCTTTTATATCTGTGAATCCTTCATTTCTAAGACATTGAACAAGATGCTCTGAATTTTTTATTTTTACGCCTTTGTATTCAGTGTCTCCCACCACAAAAAATACCATTCCTCCATTGTTTAACATATTTGTGCAGTTATAAATAGCTCGTTGAATATCTATGTAATATCGAGCAACTGAGCGTACTTTTGCTGTAGCCTTACTATCTGCCAATAGCTCTTGTACAATTTGTTGACCAACAGCGTTCAATGAGTTTAAGTCAATCTTAAATCCCTCGCTGTTATACATACTGCCAATTGAACCTCTTCTGAGTTCGCGATAATCAGAAGTATATTGTAGCCACAAAGTAGAAAGTTGGTGCAAGTCAGCATATTCATATGATGTTACATATGGTGGACTAGAAATGATTAAGTCTACTTTGGGAAAATCTTCGAAATCCAAAAAATTTTCATTTTCTATCTTAATATTTGCTGACTTAAATATACGCGAATTAATCTGAATTATTGCCTTTGAGAATTTATCAAAGTGTTGCTTGAACACATTCCAAACAACAACCTCTCTCTTGTTGGGATCAACTTGTGGTTTTATTGATTTTGTTAGCCATTTTGACGATGCCTTGAGAATAGATGAAAAGAGGCAAAGAAAGGCATCCTGATATTCACCTTCTGGGACAACTAATTCAATTGACTGTTTTAATCTCATCAAATCAGCAAAACTATTTTCTGTAAACCAGTATTTTAGGCGTTCATTAGTTTCCGCATATATTGTTTTATTGACTTCCGTAGCCTCATAAGTCGCCTTTATTCTTTCATAATAGCTGGTTACAATATCAATGTTATATTCTGTACTTTTAGTTTTAGCAATTAATGTTGCAACTGGGTTGATATCGCACCCCCAAAACTCTTTGCTATGAAGTTTTGCTTCTAATGCTACTGTCCCACATCCGCAGAAAACATCTGCAACCGTTTTAACATTGACACCTTCTTGCTCAGCATAGTCAAATGCTTTTGTAGCAATAAATGCTGGGAATTTTGCAGGATAAGCATGAATTGTGTGCATGAGTAACTCAGCATCTTCGCTAAAATTCCATTCATCTTCAACAGCAATATTATTTACATCATTGCGTGTAAGACTTATCATTCATACCTCTCCTTTCATATAAAAATTAATATCTATGTTTTTATCTTTGCAAAAGCTGTAAAAAAGCTCTTTCGCCATTTGGATAAGGTATAATTTCCCGTTTTCCCAGCCATTTACTGTCGAAAAACTGATACCAAGCCCACGAGCTAACTGCTCTTGGCTAAATCCTAATTCCTTTCTTATTCGTTTGACAATAGTACAGAATTCCATAGTCTCGCCTCCTTGCAGACATTATAGCATTTGTTATATTACATTGCAATAACCCCAAAAAACTACAACTAAACATGCAACAATGGAAACATCCTTGCAAATTATGGCTTTTATGAGTGACTTATACGGGATTACACTGAAATATGATTGATTTTTATACAGTCAAGGTGTTTTGCGTTAATGAGGTGTTCATACTCGATATTGTCCTTGATAATTTCCTCATAGATTTTGTATGCATCTTTCTGTTCCTTTCCGTTCTTTTCCGGTAAGGACTTCTCCAAAGGAGAGGGGGCAGGGGAAAGGATAGGAATGGAATCGGTATTTAATCCATCTTTATTTCTTTCTTCTTTTTTTGATAGATCCGTATTTTGTATATCTTTATTTAATTGCATTGGATTTTCCGATGTCGGATTATCCGCTTTCGGTTTTTCCAATATCGGCTTATCCGATGTTGGATTTTCCAATACCGGCTGGTCTAATACCGGACTAATCGGCTGCTCATAAATGGTGTAGGTAATGGCTGTCATTTTTCCTTTTTCATCTCTGCCTTGCGACCTTTCGATATATCCTGCTTTTTCAAGCTCCAAGACGGCTGTACGAATGGCGTCAATGCTTTCCTTGTTGATATGGGATAGTCCCGCAAGGGTGTAGTCCCAGTTTTCCGGAAGCGACAGCATTTGAGAAAGTAAGCCTTTCGCCTTTAGGGTCAGTTCCTTATTTCGCAGGTGGTGATTGCTCATGACGGTATAGCCTCTGTTTTTCTCTACTCTGAAAACTGCCATGATTTCTGCTCCTTTCGTTTTTATTTGTTACGCAGTTAAAGGGCGATTTTGAAAGAAAAGGTATATTACCCTTACTTTGTCAAAACCGCCCTCAAAAAGCCTTGTATTACAAGCCTGTATATGCCTCTACTTCGTAACATGGGCATGAAAAAAGCGGTGTCCTTATGCTTCCTTTGACAGAAGCGAAAAATCACCGCTTGGTATGTGATATATTCAGTTTTTTGTACAATACCAGCTTGTATGCTGTTATAAAAATGTTGGATTTACTTGTGTTTTAGAAGTATCGTTATCTAACATCAGCTTTCAGAAGACCTGCCTTTAACGAAATGATGGCAGACATCAAGAAAAGAAAAATAAACTGTATCCTTGTCAAAGACTTGTCCCGATTTGGAAGAGAATACTTGGAGATTGGAAACTACATCGAAAAAGTATTTCCGTTCTTGGGTGTTCGTTTTATTTCCGTAAACGATCATTTTGATACGGAACATAAATCGGATGATAAAAAATCCTTTGAAATTACAATCAAAAATATCATCAATGACTTGTATGCGAAAGATATTTCCCAAAAGGTAAGCAGTACCAAACAGGCAAAGATGAAGCAGGGGTACTTTATAGGAACCTTTGCCCCTTATGGTTATAAGGCGGTGAGAAAAGATAAGGGAAGAGTCTTAATTGCAGATGAAAAGGTAAGGGAAGTGGTAGAGCTTATGTTTGACTTAGCCTGCAAAGGAGCATCTCAGGTAGAAATTGCAAGAGAATTGACGAAAAAGTACACAACCCCATGGCAGTATATGAAAACCGGAGAAGTTTTAAGAAGTCCGGATAATAAAAAACAATGGAATCCCGGTGCGATTGGACAGTTTTTTGAAAATGAAGTCTATATCGGAAATATGGTACAGGGGATGCACGAGAAAAAAAGCGTCCGAAAAGAAAAAGGAGCATATAAGCCTGTAGAAGAATGGGTTAAAGTGGAAGATACGCATGAAGCGATTATTGATAAAGAAACATTCTTTGAAGTTCAAAATCTTAGAAAAGAAAAAGGGAATATTCAAAGAGAAAAATACAATTTATATACAAAGACCGAAACAGCAGATAATAAATACAAAGGCCTTTTGATATGTAAACACTGCGGGCGGTTATTAAAAATGCGGTACAGAAATATTTCTAATGAATATTATTTCTTTTGCAGGGGAGAAGACTGTCTGTTTGAAAGTAAAGTACACTGCAAGATACGGGAAAGTGAAATTGATAAAATCCTGTTTCATACTGTAAAGGAAATTGTAGGAATTTTAAGTTCAAAAGACGACTTGAAGAATAGACTGAAATATTTTTATAAATGCCAATTAAAAGATATGGAAATTAAGCTAAAAACCTTACAAAGTAAGAAAGAAGATAAATCATTGGAACTTCAAAAGAAATATGAAGAGTATGTAAAAGGGGAACTCTTATTAGATAATTATCAAAAAGAAAAAACTGCTATTCAAAGGCAAGTCCATTCTCTTGAAGAAGAAATCAAGATATATTTTGATAAGCAGAAGAAAGCAAAACAAAAAAGGAAAGAATTTGAATGCTTTATAAATGCCTTGTTTGATATGAAATCCAAAGATGTGAATAGTATAGATGAGGAATTTATTCGCAAAATCATTGACTTTGTTCAAATATCAAAAAATAGAGAAGTAATAATACACTTTAAATTTGATATAACAAAACAAGTAGAAATGTTAGGAGGATTTGGTTATGAATAAATTAGCCATTTATTTGAGATTATCCAACGAGGATTATGACAAAGAAGGAGAAAGTGAAAGCATTCATAACCAAAGAGAATATATCAAAGGTTATATTAAAGAGCATAAAGATTTAACAGAGTATGAAGTATCGGAATATGTGGATGACGGATTTTCAGGAACCAATCCAAACAGACCGGCATATCAAAGGTTGCTTGAAGATTTAAAAAACAATCAGATAGACAGTATTATTGTAAAGGATATGTCCAGATTTTCAAGAGATTATATTGAAATGGGAAACTATTTGGAGAATATCTTTCCCTTTATAGGGATTCGATTTATTTCCATAAACGATGGTTATGACAGTTTAAAAGAAGGAAGCAACGGAGTAGAAATTGATACTCAATTCAAAAGCTTATTATATGATTTTTATTCAAAAGAATTATCTCAGAAAATAAGAAGTATATCTCAAGAACTAAAATCACAGGGAAAAAATACGAATGGATTAGCACCGTTTGGATACTTAAAAGACCCGAATGATAAACATCGTATTATTGTAGACGAAAAGACGGCATTTATTGTAAGAGAAGCATTTGAGCTTATCTTACAAGGATATTCTTGTAGAAAAATAGCAAGAATATTTAATGAAAAGGGATATATTACCCGTTCCGATAGAAAAGAAGAGCTTGGACTTACAAGTTATAAGCATAACTTAAAAACCGGAACAGAAGTAAAAAAGAGAATGTGGCAAGGACCGACAATTGCTCAAATGACCAGTATGGAGCTATATACTGGAGATTATGTGTATAATCAAATTAAAGAAACTCATATAGGCGGACGAAAATCGGAACGATTGCCAAAAGAAGAGTGGAAAAGAATAGAAAACACCCATGAAGCCATTATATCCAAAGAAATCTTTCTAAAGGTGCAGGAGCTAAAAAAACAAAGCAGAGGGGAAAATTTTAATCATCGAAAAGAGGTTACAGATGAGTTTATCCCAATGTTTAAAAGAAAAGTATTCTGTAAGGAATGTGGAAATTTGCTGTACTATAGAGGTGAAAGCCATCAATTTAAAAAAGGTGTGTATCGGTATAAGAGCTATCATTGTCCATATTGCAAAGAAAATAAAACAAGTAATCATATGAAAGAACAGATATTGGAAGAAGCTCTTTTGGAACGGTTAAAGAATGCCCCTGCCTTCATGAGTACAGAAAACACTGTAATTGATATAAAAGCAAATCAAAATTATATTCAAGGGATTGAGGATATAAACAGCAGCCTGCAAAAAGAATATGAGAAATATAAAAAGAAAGAGCTATCGAAGGAGGAATATTTACAGGAAAAACAAAATCTCTTGCTGAAAAAACAAAAGTTAGAGCAGGAATTGGAAAAAGAGAGTATTTCCAAACCTGCAAATGAGCTACCCGATTTCGCAGGTGGTAGCAAAATCACGAAAGAACTTGTGGATACTATGGTGGAAAAAATTGTGGTATCAAGATATGGAGAGGTAGAAATTGAATTAAAAGAAAGGGAATAATTTATGACAAAAAATTTTACTTATAAGGATAACAGATATTTTAAGTAAAAAAAGTGATTGAAAATTTTACTTAAAACTGATATTCTGATTGTAAGTAAAAAAAATTTAACTTAGAGGATTGGATTATGAAATTAGAAACAAATAGAGCCGGTATATTGAAAAGGATGCAAAGTGATTATGAGTGCTTTATTCCCCATAATTTAAAAGAATTGAAATTGGACATAGATGATCAGCTTCAGAGTTTGATAAATAAAGCCTATTTGCTTTTAGGAAGGTTAGACGGTATGGCAATTACCTTGCCGGACATTGATCTTTTTGTGTCTATGTATGTGCAAAAAGAAGCAGTTATCAGCTCTCAAATAGAGGGGACACAGGCTTCTTTGATTGATGTTTTACAAAAAGATAGAAATAACGAAAAAATAAAAGACACAGAGGAAATTGTCAATTATATAAAAGCAACAAATTATGCGTTTAAAAGATTGGAAGAGCTGCCTTTATGTATGAGATTGATTAAAGAAACGCATTCTGTTTTATTGTCGGGTGTCAGAGGCAATGAAAAATCACCGGGAGAGTTTAGAAAATCTCAAAATTGGATTGGATATACCGGATGTACATTAAATACAGCAAGCTTTGTTCCGCCCTCTCCGGAGGAAATGGAGCATTCTCTGAGTGATTTAGAGAAATATATACATGAAGACAGTTCTATTTCAAATCTGATAAAGACTGCATTGATTCACTATCAGTTTGAAACGATACACCCATTCTTAGACGGTAACGGGAGAATGGGAAGATTGCTTATTGTATTGTTTTTGAAAGAGCGAGGGTTGATTGAATATCCCGTTTTGTATTTAAGTTACTTTTTCAAAAAAAATAGAAACAGATATTATGAATTATTGAATAATGTTCGTATCAAAGGAGAATTTGAAGAATGGATTAAATTTTTCATAGAAGGAATATGTGAAATATCTGAGGATGCTATTTCATCAATCCAAAAAATTATAAAATTAAAAAGGATTGATATGGAAAAAATTCGTAATATACCAAAGGGAAATATTTCAAGTCTTCTTTTGGTATATGATTATCTGTTAAAGCATCCATTTTTGGAAACGGAAGACATCAGGCTCTTGTCAGATTTGAGTAAACCAACGGTAAATAAATTACTTGAAACTTTAACAGAACTTGAAATATTGGAACTCGTGGAGGAAAAGAAAAGATATAAGCAATATGTATATAAAAAGTATGTCGATATTCTTTCTGAAGGAACAATATTATAAAGAACGATTAGAAGAATCACTTAAAGAAATTTAGGTGATTTTTTTATATCATATACTTGACATTGTAGGGTAAAACATCTTTTATAGAAAAATTGGCACTTCTTCCTGATTGGTATTGTTCTCTAAATAATGTCAAAGGTAAGGACGCTGTAAGTAATCTAGTAGGTAAAATTGTAGTAGAACTTGAAGAGTTTGTTGCACTTAGAAATGCCAAGACAGCAGATGAAGCGAAGCTATTTATTTCCACAAGAACTAGCACAGTAAGATTGTCTTATGAGAGATTTTCGGCTGATGTAGATAGAACCTGTATTATGATTGCTACAACAAACGACATGACTTTCTTAGGAGATTTTTCTGGAGAAAGAAGATATTTACCTGTGCAAGTTCATAAAGAAAAAGTTAGATTACCTGTAATGTATGATCAAGAAAAATTCCCACAATTAAAAGGTGTTAGCAGAGAAGAATATTCAAAAATAGTAAAGAAAGACTTTGAAGGAGCAGTTGCTCAAGCGGTGTATCTTTTTGAAAATAAACTATATAGTCCAGTGCTTCCAGTAGAGCTAAGAAAAGATTTAAATCAAGTAATACAAATGCACAAGAACGAAAACCGACATGTACAAAATTTCTTTGAATTTATGGATTGGAAAGATACAAAAT
>ERZ773008.2782-NODE-2782-length-11188-cov-13.777598_pt1 | contig 11188 bp, 9 predicted proteins | sample MGYA00580664_ERZ773008 | MGnify/ENA primary metagenome ERZ773008 (study PRJEB29015, sample SAMEA2738016) | human oral metagenome | biome: human oral; feature: human-associated habitat; material: dental | place: China | collected 2048 ... | reverse complement strand
TAGCCGCTGCAGTGAAAGCTGCTTTAAAGTCTTCAAATGATCCAAAAGTAGCTTCGATATCCGCTGCCAACTCTGCAGATGGTGATGTTTCTGCTGGTGTCATCAATTCCCAGAAAAGTGCATGGTTGAGATGCCCACCACCGTTATTGATCACTGCTTGGCGAATATCAGCTGGAATAGAGTTCACATCAGCCAATAATTTTTCCAAGTCTTCACCAATTTCAGGGTGCTTTGCAAGTGCTGCATTAACATTTGTTACATATGTATTATGGTGTTTGTCATGATGCAAATGCATTGTTTCTGCATCGATGTATGGTTCTAAAGCATCATAAGCGTAAGGCAGTTCAGGTAAAATAATTGCCATTTGTAAAACCTCTTTTTCTTTATTTAATATGAAAATGATAACGCAATCATTCGGTTTTTTCAACTATTTTGCTTACAAATTGGCAGTCGCAATCTTAAGCAAAGCTAGATCAAATAGATAATCTTTATCATAGAGGCCGGATTTAATCTGATAATCCGTTTCAATTAAACAAGCTACTGCTTTCTTTAAAAAAGAAAGACTTAACGACCGAACATCTCTAATGGCAAATTTGACTTGGTAGGGATTAACCTTCCGTCCTAAATAATCAGATAAATCCGACACAATCTGGCTCTCTGCTCGACCATTTTCTGCTAATAACTTGACCTGAGTAAAGATGCGAAACTGTCCTAGCATAACAGCTATAAGCTTTATCTCATCCTCACCCTGGAGAGTCAAATCTCTCACTAAGCTCCTTGCTTCATCAATCTTTTGGTTTAAAATAAACTGAGTCAAGTCAAAAATATTATCTTGCAAGGTTTTAGGTATCGCATCTTCGATGTCTTTTAAATCGATTTCGCCAGCGTCTTTATAACTTTTTAAAAAGGCTATGTTTTTACTGATTTCACTGAATTGAAAACCAGACTTTAAAAGAAGCTGATCAAAAGCAGGTGGAGAGAAGTGCAACCCTTCTGCTTGAGCAACTTTATTAAAGTAGTCTCTCAGGTCTTGCTCTTTCAGTTCTGATGCCTCAAAAACCTGGGCATCTCGCTTTAATAATTTGACAATTCTTCGTTTGCTATCTAGCTTTCCTTCTGCTAAAATAATCAACTTCGTCGTCTCAACAGGGTTTTCTAAATAAGCTTCAAAAGACTTGAGCTCTTCGTCTGTCATGTGACGTTTTTTGGCTGTTGTGAGATCTACAAAATGATCGAGAATCATAATTTTCTCATCTGAAAAAAAAGGCAAACTAACCAAGTCTAATTCTACTTGCTTGTAATCTGCCTCTTTCATATCAAACAAGGCAACATTTAAATCAGCGGTATTAAACTGAATCTGCTTTAACAATTGTTCTTTTAATAACTCAAATTGCCCCAAATCCTCTCCTGTGACTACAGTCAGCGAAGGCAGATTCTTTTGATTTATTTTTTTGATGGCTTCAATTGCTAGCAACGATTTTCTCCAATCATGTATGTTCAGCTACCATTATACCATATCGCAAGCAAGTTTTACCTAACGGTCTCTACTTTCCAAGAATTCCAGCCCCTAAAACGAATCGCCCCTTGCTCATCTGTCCTAAAAATCTTTATCTGTCTATCAGAAAAGCGCTCCATTGTTTCTTTATGAGGATGTTGATAACGGTTGTTTTTTCCCGCCGAAATCAATGCTATTTTTGGTTCTAAATGCGCTAAGAATTCTGGACTAGAAGAGCCTTTTGATCCATGATGACCAGCCTTCAACACATCTACCTTTAAGTTTGGGTAGGTGTTGATGATCTGCTCTTCTCCTGGAATTTCTAAATCGCCTGTAAAGAGAAATCTTGTCCGAAAAAATTCGCCATATAAAACAACCGAATCATTATTGCCTCCATCTCCCTGCTCAAATGGGTACAAAACTTCCAAAGCTGAATCAAAAATAGGCAGACGTTCTCCGACTTCTACTACGTTGATGTTTGTCTTCATTTTTTGCAATTTCTCTACAAAATCTGGCTGAGTCATACTCCCTTTAGAGACATAAATTTTTTGAATTGTAAAATGTTTGGTCAACTCCAGCATATCCCCCATATGGTCAGTGTCAGTATGCGTCAGCACCAAACTATCCAATTGATTAACTCCTCTACTTTTCAAATATGGAATCAGCGTTGTTTCAGCATTCGCTTTTTTTATACGCTCTTGCCAAGGTTCTTTTTTGCCAATCTCTACACGCCCACCTGTATCAATCAAAATCGTTCGACCTCGTGTATCCCTTAAAAAAATACTGTCTCCTTGTCCAATATCAACGATTGTGATTTCATTTTGCAAGGGGTGTTTGTTTATAAAAAATAACAAAGCCACAATTAAACTTAGACCAAACAGAATTTTTTTCTTTTTCCTAAAATCATAAATCAAAGCAAGAATGAATAATAAAGAGAAAAGGAGAACTAAATTAGGCTGACCAAAAACCAATGGTCTGGAAGATAGGCTAGCTATCCAATGAATCAATACTTCCAGCCATTCGAAAAAAATATTGAGTTGCCCAATCACTAAAAAGGGCGACAAGAGAAAGACAAGACTCAACATAGGCAGCATAAATACGTCAAAAATGAAAGAAAAAAGAAAAGTTAACAGAATAGACCACGGCTGAAATTCAGCAAAATAGTAGAGTAAAATCGGCAGAATTCCTAAAGAAATATAAAAACTTTCTAGCAAAATCCTACGATAACCTTCTTGTCCTTCAACATTTAACATCGTAATAATAAAAGCATAAGTACAGGACAAGACCCCGCCTGTCGTTAGAAGAAAATGCGGCATCACAAACATTAATACGACCAAGGTCAAAGCAAAATTATCTAGTTTTGTCACGCCATGCTGTGACCATAATTTCTGTATGAGGCTTCGTACAACGGATATAGAAAATCCTGTCAAACCTGCATAAACAAAAGAAAACGGAAATTGTATCCAGTTAACCCACTCAACTTTTAAACCTATGCGTAGAAGCACCTTTCGAAAAATATCCATGAAAAATCCAACCTGCATTCCAGATAAGGCGAAGAGGTGTATAATACCTAAGCTAGAATACAGATCACTCATCTCTGCAAAATCAACATCTAAATCGCCAAATAAAAGTCCTGTCATATAGTGACTCATAGGACTTGGAAAGGTTGATTTTATGAAGACTAGAGCCTTTCTACGTAAAGTAGACAACCAGTCAAGAGGATTTAAAGATTTGCTTACACGACCGTTAAAAATTCGACTGATTTTCACGGTCCGATAAATCCCTTGCGTTTTCAGATATGCTTGGTAATTAAAACCAGAGAAATTTCGTTGTCCCTCTGCCAACTTATACTCCCCTTCAATTTCCAAAGTCATCAAATCCGTCACTCTTTGAAAATAATTCTTTTCTGCTGGAGTCCTCAGTTTGTAATAGAGTTGATAGAGTTTGTCATTTATCTTTCCCCTAAAAGATAGAGAGTCGCCATTTACCTTGATCGTATCAGGCAAAACGAGTACTTGATGGGGGGATGCGGGTTCATTTTTAAACTCTTGCTCTATCATTTCCCGTCTACCATAAAAAAAGATGGCAAAACAAGTTAGAATGGCAACTGTTGGTAGCCATTTCTTTTTAGGATAAATCCAAATCAATCGGATAAGAAGTAAGAAAAAAGCTAAAAATGCTAAACTTTCCCCGCTATATATCATGAAGTAGAGGCAGACTAATAGCAAGCAGATATAAATCGGAGCTAAGGGTAACTTTCTAATCCACTGTGACATATTCTTTTAACTTCTCAAGTGTTTTGGCACCAATACCTGTTACATTTTTCAAATCATCTACAGACTTAAACTTTCCATTTGCTTCTCTATAGGCTATGATATCTTGAGCTCGCTTTTGTCCAATTCCTGAGATCGTTTGAAAATCTGCTTCTGTTGCTGTATTTAGATTAACCAATCCTGCCTTAGCTTGGCTAGTAGAGGTACTAGCGTTAGTATTGGTAGTAACATCCACAACATTCTCTCCTACTTTTGCTACGTACACTACAGCCTCATCCACCAATTTTTGAGCTTGGTTAATTGATTTTAAATCTGCTTCATCGGTCATGCCACCTGCTTTTAGCAAAGCATCCTGTACCCGACTACGGGATTTCAATTGATAGACGCCTGGTTTTTTGACTGCACCTTTGACATCAACCGTCACCATTCCTTCGTTTTTATCGCCCTGATCGCTCTCGCTTCGTTGTTTGCTTTTTTCAGTTGTGGACGAACTTGAATAGGACGTTTGCTCCATTAGTTGCTGGATATTATTCTCTTGCTTTTGCTCACGTTGTAACATCATAAAGCCAGCTATCACTACCCCTATCAGAGCAATTACGAGTGCTAGCTTATACTGTTTTATCTTTTCCAATACATTTTCTATCATCACTTCTCCTTTAAATCAAATTAGTGTTATCTATTTATTCGTAAAAGAAAATAAAAAAGCCAAGAAAACTTGACTTTTAATGATTATTTTTCAGCTTTTGTCATCCAATAGATGAAATGCTGAAAATTTCCAACTTGCTTCTGTAGAAATAATAAATTAGTTACTAAGAATATCATAATAACTACACTGAGTGTCAAAAGCAAGGGCCATGCTACCGGGTACTAAAACATGTAGACACTAAAAACTATCAATAAAATCGGGAGAGTTGCTACAGCTGTCAGCCCGCCAGGAACCCAACGTTTAAACTTCAGCACTTGAGCAATATGACCAAACAGATGAAGTGTGTGTGCAAAACCAGTCGCTAAGGCTAATTCAAAACTCTGAGTTACAATCGATACCAGTAGTAAGAGCACCGCCAAAACAAACTCCTCTGCAATCATAAAAGCGAGACTCTCAGCAGAAGGATAGCTTTCCTTTCGGGCGATAAAAAGTTCTTTCTGATAGCGCTTATCTGTCTGATTTTGCTCAATCCATGGCCTTGTAAAAATGATTTCATCAAATTCATGAACCATAAACAATGATAGAATGATAAAACACAATAAAGAAACTGCCATATTCTCCTCGTATCATTCTTATTTTTGACAACTATTCTTGCAGTTTTATAAACAGGTATATCGTTCTCTTATTTTTTATGCTTCTCTGGATCCCAGACAAAACTAGCTATAAAGCTAAAGAGAATGGTCAACAGACCAATAATAGCTGCTGGAATAAAAGCCAACAAGTGCAACACACGCCACAAGATGTTTGGCGCTTTAGCTTTTTGATAAGGAGCAACCTCTGCATCCAGTCGATCAAACTCTGCTTGAATCCGACGTGCTACTTCTTCAATGCCAGCATCATCCATCCGCTTAATATCAGAAATATCAATCGGATTTCCAAAATTCATATCCACTCGTTGACCCGAAGCTAGGCCACTTAAAGACATAGGACCTGCATAAACAGCTGGCATAATCCGAACTTTTGCCATTTTTGCAATAACAGCTACGCCTCCTTTGACATCCGTCGAATGACGGCTACCACTTGGAAACATGATCAAAGAACGATTGCTTTTTTTGAGCATGTTGACAGGGTATTTGATAGCTGAAGGACCAGGATTTTCACGATCAATAGGGAAGGCACCACACATCCGAATCCACCAACCAAAAATACGATTCTTAAATAACTCTTTTTTAGCCATAAAGATAAATTGCTTTGGCTTAGTTGCAAATGCCATATAAACAGGATCCCACCAGGTTCTATGCGGTGCGACCAAAATATAATTCTCATCCTTAGAAGGAATTTTCTCCAAATTATGATAATGGGCATTACCGTTTAAAGCCCACAGAATAAACATTACCAATCCTCTTAAATAGGTATAAAACATCATCACAAACCTTTCTATGTTTTCACTTTTTCCATTATACCTCAACCAAGTATCAACTGCAATATTTTTCCTTTTTGGTTGGAGGCGGATTCCATTAGAAATTTTCCCTAAAAAATGATATGATAGCGACATGGAAAATAAGAAAAACTTTACTGGTTTGACATCTGACCAGGTGTCTGAAAAAATCCAACAAGGATTGGTTAACAATTTTACAGTTAAAACAAGCTCCAGCACTTGGGACATTATTAAACGCAATGTCTTTACACTCTTTAACGCCCTAAACTTCGTCATTGCTCTTGCACTAGCTACCGTTCAAGCCTGGAGCAATATGGTATTCTTTGCAGTCATATCATTCAATGCCTTAACGGGGATTATGACTGAACTTCGAGCCAAGAGGATGATTGATAAACTGAATCTCATGACGAGAGAAAAGATTAACGTGATTCGAAACGGACTGGAAGAAAAAATAGATCCTGAAGAAATCGTTTTAGAGGACGTGATTCAGTTGTCAGCTGGAGAACAGGTTCCTAGTGATGCCATTGTACTAGATGGCTTTGCAGAAGCAAATGAAGCTATGCTAACTGGCGAGAGTGATCTTGTGCCCAAAGAAATTGGCGATCAACTGCTATCAGGTAGTTTTTTAACTAGCGGGCAGGTCTTAGCCCAAGTCTCTCAAGTAGGAGCTAATAACTACGCTGCAAGACTAATGTTAGAAGCCAAAACTCTTAAACCTCTTAACTCTCGCATCTTGGATTCTTTGAATAAAATCGCCGCTTTTACAGGAAAAATCATTATTCCTTGTGGCCTAGCTCTCTTTTTTGAAGCCTTGCTCATTAAACAGCTTCCCGTCAAAGATTCAGTTATTAACTCATCTACAGCTCTTTTGGGGATGCTGCCAAAGGGCATTGCCCTACTGACCATTACCTCTCTCTTAACAGCTGTTATCAAGCTTGGAATGCGCAAGGTCCTAGTACAAGAAATGTACTCTGTCGAAACCTTGGCACATGTTGATATGCTTTGTTTAGATAAAACAGGAACTATTACTGAAGGTAAGATGAAAGTCGAGCAAGTCTATCCCTTATCAGAATCTATCTCTTCAGAGACAATTTCAGATATTTTAGCTAGCTATATGGCCAATAGTGATGATAAAAATCCTACTGCGCAAGCCATTCGTAAAAGATTTCCTTCAGCTCAAGCAAAATATCAAACTTCAAACACAATCCCCTTCTCTAGTGACCGAAAATGGGGAGCCGTGGAAATGGAAGCTTTTGGCACAATCTTCCTAGGAGCACCGGAAATCCTGCTTCATCAACAAAATCTAAAACCCGTTCAAGAAGCCCAAGAACGTGGTTCTCGTGTTCTAGCTCTGGCTTCTAGTACTGACAAACTTAACCACCAGCATATGACTCTGCCACAGCAGATCGAAGTATTGGCCATCCTTGAAATCTCAGACCCTATCCGAGAAGGCGCTGCAAACACCCTTGAATACCTCCGCTCCCAAAATGTCCAGCTCAAAATTATTTCTGGTGACAATCCAATTACTGTTTCAAACATTGCTGCCAAGGCTGGCTTTGAGAACTATCAAAGCTATCTTGACTGTTCAACTGTCACAGATACTGACTTGGTTGCGACAGCTGAAGAAACGGCAATCTTTGGTCGAGTATCTCCACATCAAAAAAAGCTCATTATACAAACCCTGAAAAAAGCAGGTCATACAACAGCCATGACTGGAGACGGGGTGAACGATATTTTAGCCTTGCGTGAAGCAGACTGCTCGATTGTCATGGCCGAAGGAGATCCTGCTACACGGCAGATTGCCAATCTCGTTCTCCTTAACTCAGACTTTAATGATGTCCCCGAAATTCTCTTTGAAGGTCGGCGCGTGGTGAATAACATTGCCCGTATCGCTCCTATTTTCTTGGTGAAGACCATCTACTCCTTTATCTTGACTATGATTTGTATCGCCAGTGTTTTGTTAGGAAATAAAGAATGGCTTCTAGTCTTTCCTTTCATTCCAGTGCAAATCACCCTCTTTGACCAATTTGTTGAAGGATTTCCTCCTTTCGTACTCACCTTTGAACGCAATATCCGTCCGGTAGAGCCTAAGTTCCTTAAAAAGGCAATTTTCAAAGCCCTACCAAGCGGACTCATGGTTGTCTTCAGTGTCTTGTTTGTGCGAATTTTCGGTTCTTACAATGGCTGGAGTTCTCTCGATATGTCAACCGTCTCTTACTACTTACTAGGAACCATTGGTTTTCTTTCTGTAGCACGCGCTTGTATTCCACTCAATCTTTGGAGAATCCTTCTCATTATCTGGTCTATTGGAGGATTCTTTGGAACAGCCTATCTACTACGTGACTTTATTGAAATAGGTACATTAACAAATCAAACAGCTCCTGTATTCCTTTGCTTAGCAATCATTTTTGCAATGGTCTTTACTCTGTCCAATCATATTCAACAACAACGTGAGAAACAGGTCATTCCACCATCGAATACTTAAATCAATCATCTATAAGAAAGAGTTTTAAAACTTTTTTCTTCTGTATGGATTCACTCCCCTAAACGTGCTATAATAAAAGTATGAAAAATGCAGTGTTAAAAGATGGGGAACGGCTTGATCAGCTCTTTTCTACAGATATCAAAATCATTCAAAATCGAGAAGTCTTTAGCTATTCTATCGATAGTGTCCTACTCTCTCGCTTCCCTAAATTACCCAAACGTGGATTGATTGTAGACCTTTGCGCTGGAAATGGTGCTGTCGGTTTATTTGCTAGCTCTTATACTCAAGCATCAATCATAGCAGTTGAGATCCAAGAACGACTAGCTGACATGGCAGAACGCTCTATTCAATTCAATCAGCTCAGCCAACAAATGCAGGTCATCCACGACGATCTCAAAAATCTCCCTCAATATATCCAAGGAAATAAGATCGATATGATTTTTTGTAATCCACCTTATTTCAAAGTTGACAAGCATTCCAATCTAAATGAGAGTGAACACTATCTTCTTGCCCGTCATGAAATATCAACCAACCTTGAAGAAATCTGTTCCGTTGCTCAACGTACTCTTAAGTCGAATGGCCGTATTGCAATGGTGCATAGACCTGACCGCTTTTTAGACATTTTAGATACAATGAAAGCTCACCATCTAGCACCTAAGCGCATCCAATTCGTCTATCCAAAAATTGGAAAAGAAGCCAATATGCTCCTGATCGAGGCCATCAAAGACGGCTCTCGTGATGGTTTAAAAATATTGCCACCGTTAATTATTCACGAAGAGGATGGCAGTTATACTCCTGAAATTTACGAGATTTACCATGGAAACTAAAGCCTATATGTATGTATTAAAATGTAGTGATGGAACACTCTATACCGGCTACACCACAAATATCCAAAAGCGACTTGCGGTGCATAACTCTGGCAAAGGTGCCAAATACACACGTGTAAGACTTCCCGTAAAATTACTTTATTACGAAGAATTTCCAAATAAATCTGCAGCTATGTCGGCAGAAGCTTTTTTCAAGAAAAAAGCACGACAGGAAAAATTGGCTTATATCGCATCAAAAAAAGACGTTTCTTCACATTGAAACGCCTTTTTTTACTATAAAACCTTGGTATATGACCGGTACTTATCTCTCATCCTTTGTGAAATCCGATCATCCGTCACAATACCATCTACATCATCCAAGCGATAGAAAGTATAAAAAGAATAACTGTCAAACTTACTGTTATCTGCGACAATATATTTCTCAATGGCATTATTCAAAATAATCGCATCAGCATTTCCCTCTTCTTCATTGGCCGTCGTTACATTATGCCCATCAATGCCATTAGCACCTATAAAAGCCTTGGAAACTTTTATTTCTCGCAATAAATTTATAGCGAACTGTCCCACAAAAGTCTGAGTCTTTAAACGATAACGTCCACCAACCAAGAGGAGATCAAAATTTGGATTATCCTTTAACTTTTCAAAAATAGGCAGAGAATTTGTTACGATATTGACCTTTTTATCTTCTAAATAGTCACCTATAAGAGCTGTTGTCGTCCCTGAGCCAATGAAAATAGTATCCCCATCAGAAATAAGATCAGCACATTTGCGAGCAATCATCTGCTTTTCTTCCGTATTCAACATCACTTTTTCGGCATGAGAAACCTCAATAAGTCCATCTCGCACCTTTTTATGAGCTCCACCATGCACACGGATCAGAAATCCCTGCTTCTCAAGATCAATTAAATCTCTCCGAATGGTCATATCTGTTACATCTAGGAGTTCTTTTAGCTTCCTTACAGATACTAGGCCAGCACGATCTAATTCCTGCAGAATTAGTCTGTGTCTTCCCTCTTTCATTTTTCTTCTCCTTTCGTTAATCCTTCAATGAGAAAGGGCCACTTACCTCTCATCTTTATCCATCATATCTGATGTTGCCATTATTACATTTTTCTAAAACTAAAGATTTATAGGTTCTTCTACGCTTATTATACTACACTTTTTATAAAAGTACAGATTAAAATATGATTTTTACCTGTTTTATATAAAAATGTCTTTCTTTGTTATAAATGCAAAGCATTTCCACGAAAAAAATGTCCGTCATATAAAAGCCAATCAGGATATCTACCTACCCAAGGAAGAAGAGTACTCTGCTCCATCTAGAAACCATTGACAAAAACGCTTTCATCTGCTAGTCTAAAGATAGAAAACGACTATAAAAAAGGAGGTCCCACCATGACACAAGAATGGTTTGAAAGTGCCGACCTAGAGAAGAAATCACCTCAGACGAAATCGGAAATCCAACCCGACCAACCAGAGACTTCGGAAACTGTGGAGACCGAACCACAAGTAAGTGAAGAAACAGCTGTCTCACCTGAAGAGTTGGAAAGGCATGGGGAGGATGCTCCCCAAATAATGGAGGAAACCCAAACCGAGGAAGAGGGAGAAGTGAAAGCTGAAGGGGAACACAGCCAAGAAAACTCTGTAAAAGAGAAAAGCATCCTCAGCAAAGCTTTAGAAAGCCCCTATATCCCAGACATTGACCCCCGCAAAACTGCCCGATTCAAAGAAGAAATCGCACTATTTTGGACTTGGCTACTGGATGCTATCCAAGAACCAACTACCAGCAAGACCACAGATCAAAAGCATCGTTATAGTGTCTTTGCCCTGCTCACCTTGCTATCTTCGATTAACCTTTTCTTTAGTATCTATCATATCAAGCGCCTCTACTATGGCTATATGGTCTCTATTGCTAACAGTTCTCCTAACCAGCTCCCACCTTTAGATCTCTTTGCTGGGCTTTCGATTCTGGTCGCTAGCGCTCTATTTTACTTTTCCATCATTTTGGGAGGCTTTACTGTCCG
>ERZ773008.2779-NODE-2779-length-11205-cov-24.593543_pt1 | contig 11205 bp, 9 predicted proteins | sample MGYA00580664_ERZ773008 | MGnify/ENA primary metagenome ERZ773008 (study PRJEB29015, sample SAMEA2738016) | human oral metagenome | biome: human oral; feature: human-associated habitat; material: dental | place: China | collected 2048 ... | reverse complement strand
GCGAGCGTCAGCGGGTGGCCATCGCCCGGGCCGTCGTCGGCGAGCCCCCGCTGCTCCTGGCCGACGAGCCCACAGGAAACCTCGATTCCACCTCCGGGGCCTCGATCGTCGAGCTCCTCCACGAGCTCCACTCTCAGGGCACCACGATCATCGTCATCACCCACGACAACGAGCTGGCCGCCCAGCTTCCCCGGCAGATCGCCATCCGCGACGGCCGGATCGTGGGGGACTCAAGCCAGAAGGAGATCGTCCATGACGACGTCTACGCTCCGGCGTGACCGCGACCGCAACGGCCAGGCCGGCGGATCCGGTCGCCGGCTCCAGCGCTCGCGGCTGCGCCTGGCCGACGTGCTGCGCCTGGGAGGCACCGGCATCAGGGCGCGTCCCACCCGTGCCTTCCTGTCCGCCCTGGGCATCGCCATCGGCATCGCCGCCATGATCTCGGTGGTGGGCATCTCGGCCTCCAGCCGTGCCCAGCTGGCCGCCCAGCTCGACTCCCTGGGGACCAACCTGCTGACGGCCACCGCCGGTCAGGACCTCTTCGGCAACTCCTCCTCCCTGCCGCAGGACACCGTCGGCAAGGTTCGGCTCATTGACAACGTCCAGAGCGCCTCGAGTACCGGCCTGGTCAAGAACTCGCTGGTCTACCGCACCCCGTTCATCGACAAGAACGCCTCCGGCGGTATCACCACCCTGGCCGCGGACAAGTCGCTGCTCGACGTCGTGGCCGGGCAGGTGGACAAGGGCACCTGGCTCAACGAGGCCACCAGCCAGTACCCCGCCACGGTCCTGGGACAGACGGCGGCCCAGCGCCTCGGTGTCGTCTCGCCGGGAACCAAGGTGTGGCTCGGTGGTAACTGGTTCACCGTGGTCGGCATTCTCAAGCCGGTAGTGTTGGCGCCCGAGCTCGACAACGCCGCCCTCGTCGGTCAGGGGGTGGCCAGCAACCTGCTGGGGCACGACGCCAAGCCGACGACGGTCTACACGCGCAGCCAGGACGCAGCCGTCTCCACGGTGCGCCAGGTGCTCGCGCCGTCGATCTCGCCGCAGGCCCCCAACGAGGTCAAGGTCTCGCGCCCCTCTGATGCGCTGGAGGCCAAGAACGCGGCTGACAAGGCCTTCACCAGCCTGCTGCTGGGCGTGGGCTCGATCGCCCTGCTCGTCGGCGGCATCGGGGTCGCCAACACGATGATCATCTCGGTGCTCGAGCGCCGACGGGAGATCGGGCTGAGACGTTCCCTGGGCGCCATGCGCGGTCACATCCTGGTGCAGTTCATGACGGAGGCACTGCTGCTGGCCTCACTGGGCGGCGCCCTGGGCTGCGTCATCGGAATCGGGGTGACTGCCGGGATGGCGGCTGCCAACGGCTGGCCCTTCTCCCTGCCGGTGATCGCCGTCGCCGGCGGGCTGGGAGTCACCATCGTCATCGGCGCGCTGGCCGGCGTGTATCCGGCCGTTCGAGCCTCCCGCACTCCTCCGACCGCCGCGCTCAACGCGCAGTAGGGAAGGGCCGGACAAGCCCGAGGGGAGGCGAATGAGACGTCCCGGTGGGAGACAGCTGGGTCTTTGCGCCGATGACGCCGGACAGCGGTGGCCGACGTCGGATGCGGCCGGGAGAGGGGCCCAGATGGACCGGGACCGGGCGAGGGCCCCGCACCACACGGTGCGGGGCCCTCGTTCCTGCGATCAGAAGACCGCGGTGCCTGGGGTCAAGCAGGCTCTCAGATGGATCACTCCGTGCCGATCTTGCCGTCGACGGCGTCGCGGGCGGTGTCGATCTTGTCGTCGTACTTGCCGCCGGTCGCCTTCTTGGCCGCGCCGGCTGCGGCGTCCAGCGCCTTGTCGCTGATCGCCTCGGCCTTGTCGGAGCTGAGAGCGTCACCGGCCTTCTTCGCCAGGTCATCAAGTCCCATCTGTGTCTCCTTCCGTCGGGTGGCCAGACGTCGGATGACGACGGCCTCGCCTGAATAGTGCCAGGTTTGCGCACCCGCGTCATCTGAGGGCGGCTCGGCCGCCGGGGCTTGCGGGAGAGGAGGCTCCCTCCTGGCCGGGGACACGTGACGCGGCCGGGGACTTTTCCCCTCAGCCGGGGGCATTCGACGCCGTCGGGGACCGGAATCCTGTCCCCGCACGCGCAGGACGCCCCCGTAGGGAAGTATCCGCACCCCTACGCGCGCAATGTCCCCGGCTGTTCTGGGTGGTGTCAGCGGTACCGGGCTTCACCACTGCCAGGTGGGGCGGGCGGGGGAGCCTGCGGCGTCGGCCAGCAGGACGGCCTCGCGCACGCGGCGGGTCAGGAGGGACAGGACGAGCCGGTAGGAGTCCTCGACCATGGCGGTGGCCTCGTCCGCACGGTAGTCGGGGCTGGTGAGGTCGATGCTCACCCAGTGCCGCTTGGACTGGTGGAAGCCCGGCTCCACCCACTCGAAGGTGGCCCGCACGGCGACGACGTCCTCGGGGTCGAGCTTGACGTTGGCCAGGAGGCGGCCGTCGGTGTGGGGGATGAGCAGTAGGAAGAGGCGAGGGCCCACGGAGGCGACAGGGATGTCCCACTCGGGCTTGTGCCCCGCCCAGGCGCCGGGCAGCGTGGCCGCCTTGGCCAGGAGCTCGTCGCGCCGGGCAGCCACAGTGGCCTCGTCGACGCGCGTGGAGGACCCGTCGGGGCGAGGGCTGCGGCGGAGCGGTGCTGTCATCGACGTCGAGCCTACGTCCTCCCGCGGCTGGGGGGACATCCTGCACGCCCGGGTGCAGAATCGTCCCGGCGGGGACATCCTGCGCGGCGGGGTGCGGAAACTTCCGGCCGGGGACAGCCTGCGCGTGCGGGGGCGGGATTGCTGTCCCCGACGGCGTCGAATGCCCCCGGCTGGAAGGAAAAGTCTCCGGCCGCGTGGAGTGCCCTCTCCGGCGCAGCCCCCGGACATGAGAGAAAGTCCCCGGCTGCGTGGAGTGTCTCCGGCTGTAGGGAATAGTCCCCGACGGCGAGGACTGGCGGCGGGAGGGGCGCCGGTGACGCGTACTGGGCGGGTCAGTCCGACACGACCTCCAGGAGCTCTCCGACCGAGCACCCCAAGGCCTCGCAGATGGCGCAGAGTGTGGAGTAGCGAATGGCCTTGGCGCGGTCGTTCTTGAGCACGGAGAGGTTGACGGTGGTGACCCCGACCTTCTCGGAGAGCTCCACGAGCGTCATCCTACGGGCGGCCAGCAGCTCATCGAGGTGGCAGACGACGCGACTCACACGAGCCCCTCGGTCTCCTCGCGCAGCACGGTGTTCTCCGCGGCCAGCCTGCCGGCGCGCTGGTACACGCGGTGCAGGGCGAGCAGCAGATGCATGGCGAGGATGAGGATGATGATGCTCTTGAGGGTCGGGATGTCGTTGCCGGTGGGGATGAACCCGGTCAGCTCTCCGTCTGCTCGGGCACCGGTGAGGTACTCGTCCGAGATCGCCATGCCTGAGATGTGCAGCGTCAAGGTGCTCAGCTGCTGTCCCAGGAGCAGCCAGAACAGGTGACCGCCCCGAGTGAAGAGGTGGTCGACGAATCCTGTTCGGTTCGGGCGGATCGCGGCGATGAACCGGACGAAGGACACGGCGCAGGCCGCGATGAGGAGAAGATGAATGACGATAACCAGGCCGACGAGGAACCGCGCGCCGCCGGACATCCCATGCAGAATCCCGTGGCTCACCGAGTAGCCACCGAGCATCTCCACCGTCGCGTGCTTGAAGGACAACTGCTGGTTCAAGGCGGGGTCGCTGTCGGTGAACTCCAGCAGCAGTCCGCGGCCGTCGATGAGGCCCCACAGGTTAGAGCCGAGCATGTAGAAGGGGGACAGGCACAGCAGGAACACCAGGAATGAGGTGAAGGCCAGGCTGCCGGTGCCGACGCCGGCGTCGGCACCGGGGGTGGCTCCGGCGTCATCCGTTGGGGACTGGTCGGCGGTCACCTTGCCGTCGAGGTCGGTGCCAGGGGTGGTGTCCGAGTCGGCTTCAGAACTGGTCGTCATGATGACACTCCGTATCGATTATCGATGTATCGATAGTCGATATGGTGCGCTTGAGGTTCGCCCGTGTCAAGCATTCATCCGGGGTGGGGTCCTGCCGTTCAGTCACTGCCGACGGCGTCAGGTGGAGGTCGTGCGTACCGCTGAGGACATGATGTGCGGTGGGGGACATTGCACGCGATGGGAGACGTTGCGCGCGGTCGGGTGCGGAAACTTCCGGCCAGGGACATCCTGCGCGTGCGGGGACGGGATTGCTGTCCCCGACGGCGTCGAATGCCCCCGGCCGGAAGGACACGCACCCGGCTGCGTGGAATGTCCCCGCCGTGACGACGTCTGTCAGACGTCCGCGGGAGCCTGCCGGCGCCCGAGTCCCTCGGCCACCTCATCCATGAGGTCCAGGACGTCCTGAGCCCTCCAGGCTCGGCGACCCCGGGAGACCTGGTAGCCCCGAACGACGCCGGCGTTCTCCAAGCGCTCCAGCGCGCGCCGCGCCGCCTGCTCCGACACTCCCACCGCAGCGGCCGCCCCGCGAACATCCGTCACCGGCTGGGAGACCAGATGACGTATGAGGTCGCGGTCGGGGGTCCCGGCACGGGAGGACACACGAGCTTGCATCTGTCTGTGCACGTCGTCGAGCTCCCGGCCCGCCCAGGCCCCGAGCTCCGCGGCGCGTTGTGCCGCATCGATGAACAGGTCAACCATCGCGAGCGGCGCCCCTGCTCGGTACTTGTCCAGGGCTCGGAAGTAGGTCCCCACATTGGTCAGGAGGATCGCCGACAGCGGCAGCGGCGCGTTGAGGGACAGTCCTTCCCCCGACAGGATGACGTGAATCAGCGCCCGCCCGGTGCGGCCGTTGCCGTCCGCGAAAGGATGGATCGTCTCCAGCTGGGCGTGCGCCAGCGCCGCCTTGGTCAAGGGCGGCAGGTCCGAGCGCCGCAAGAAGGAGAGCAGATCCTCCAGTGCGGTCGGTACCTGTTCATGGTGAGGAGGGACGAACATGGCTCCTGCCGGGGACAGGTCCGAGCCACCGATCCATACCGGCTCTTGCCGGAGACGGCCTGCGATGGTCGGGGCGGAGTCCCCCAGCAGGGCCTGATGCATGGACAGCAGGGAGCCGAGGTCCAGGGGCCAGGGTGCTCCGGTGGCTGTCTCCATCGCCCGGGTGTTGGCCACGATGAGGGCGGCGTTTCCGCTGCTGCGGTCGCTGCCGAAGGTCTCCTCCTCCACGATGCGGCGTGCCGACGACGTCAGGCGCTCAATGCGCGAGGACGCGCTCGACTCGCTGCGCAGAAGCAGGGGTGTGAAGGGAAGCAGGGCGCAGGCCGCAGTCGCATCGAAGCGCGCTACCGCCGACACCGCAGCTGCTTCACGTGCCATGACCTCGGTCGGGAGCTCGACGGCGGCGTCGGCGATGTTCGGTACGACGGCCGAGTCGTAGGAGCGTGGCAGACGAGAGCGTTGCCGAGCGCTGAGGGCAGCACCGTCCCGGGGGCGCCAGGGCAAGGTCTCCCAGGTCACGCGCGGCCATGAGGCAGTGGCGGCTGCATGAACCATTTCTGACACCCCCGGACAATCTGATGACAGTTCACCACCATAAGTGTCAACAGAATGTGTGTCGAGTCTTTTCCGTACTGCGGCCGGGGACATTTCTGTGCGGCCGGGGACAGGTGACGCGTGCGGGGACGGGATTGCTGTCCCCGACGGCGTCGAATGCCCCTGGCCGGAAGGACACGCACCCGGCCGCGTGGAATGTCCCCGGCCGGTGGGGTCCGCACGTGCCAGATGCACCTGCGGACCCCGTGAGACGTCAGAGGTTGTTGATCCAGGCTCGGCGGTGCCCGAACAGTGAGAGCGTGGGCTTGTAGAGGAGCACGTACTGCCCTCCGGCCGACACGTCGGCATCGAAGCAGACATCGCCGCTGACCGAGCCGCCCGCGATGAGCGTGGAGGAGGACAGGTGGTTGCTCGACCCCAGGAAGCCGCTGTTGCTGATCGCCCCGGCCGGGTCCTGCAAGGTGAAGTCCAGGGCGTTGACGTCCAGGGTGTTCTTGGAGCCGTTGGTGATCGTGATGGTCGAGCAGGCGGTGGGGCCCAGGGTGGCGTCGCCCGCGGCCACGGTCGTGGCGGTCACCTTGACGCCGTCGTCGTCGATCGTGTCACCGGCCTTTCCGACGACGTCGCCCGACTGCTTCCCGGGGAAGCTCAGGCCGGCATCCGTCTTGCCCGTGTCGTCGGCCGGAGTCGTCTGCTCGGGGGCGGGTGCAGGGGCGGCATCCTGTCCGGCAGTCTCCTGGGGGGCCGCGCTGGCGACGGACTGGGCGGTGGACTGGGCAGCGGGCGAGGCGGCGGCGCTGGACTCCCCTGCGCTTCCGCCCCCGTTGAGTGCGGAGGCGACGATGCCGACGGCGACGAAGGCGCCAATACCGGTGAGAATCTTGTGGCGGGCGAACCAGGAGCGCTTCGGCTCGGGGGCAGGCATGGCTGCCGGTGGCCAAGGGTATCCCGGGGCGGGGCTGCCGGCGGGTGAGGGCGGGACTGGGCTGGCCGGGTTGGTCATGATGGGTCCTTCGAGATGTAGGAGGTGAGGCACTGAGCCGGAAGCGGCGGCGCCGACCGGGATATGAGTCATGGCTTGAGCCGACGGGATCAGCTGACGGGAACAACGATGGCCCCGGCTGCGCAGTGGGCACATCGACCGATGAGTCCGAGACGGCTGTCCAAAAGGGCGCTTGTCGGGACTGTCCAAAAGGACGACGACTCGGGCGCTCGAGCGTCCGGAATCGTGTCCTATCGGGTGACTATCTGTGTCAGTGCCCGGCTCTACAGTGAGCACATGTCAGTCCCCGGCCACCCGTCCGCTCCCGCACCCGGCACACCGCCCGTGCCGGGGTGGAGCGGTGCCGTCGGCGTCGGCCGGGCGGCGTCCGCCTCCAGGACGCCGGGCCCGCAGAGCCGGCCCGCCTACCCTCCCTATCCCACCTACCCGGGGTATCAGGGGTACTCGGGATACCCCATGCCATCCTCGTATCCTGCTTATCCCACTCCTCCCAACACTTCTGCGGGGCCGGTCCCGCACCTTCGCCCTCCGATGGCTGCGGCTCCCTACGGTCCTGCACCGTTCACCCCTGCGAGACCAGCTCCGTCGTTCAAGGAATCCCTGTCCCCGTCGCAACGCCGCACTCTCGAGGTCACTCTCGCGGTCCTGCGCTCCCTGGGACTGTTCGTCCTGTGCCTCCTGAACTCCCTCATCGCGCTGGGGTCGCACTTCGGTCATGAGCAGGCGCTCAAGCAGACGGGCAATGTGCTGCTCGAGTTCGCCGCGGCCCTGATGGGGCTGGTGCTCCTCGTCGCCGTCTTCCTGCGTCGACGCTGGCCGGTACCGATCACGGTCGCCTCGGCGCTCGCGGGCATCGCGCTCTTCTTGGACACCACGGTGGGACTCATCGCCTTCACGACCGTGGTGCGCCGGTCCCGGTCCCTGCGAGACCCTGTCCCGTGGGCCGCAGGCGCCCTGCTCACCGTCGGCACTCTGGTGGCGCTCTTCCGTGACGCGACCCACGGCTCCACTGGGAACTCAATGATTGGGAAGATCGCCTCGGGATCACCTGATCCCGATGCCGTGACCCATGTGTCGGCGCTGCAGGTGCTGTTCCTCGCGATGGTGGTCATGGCCTTGCCGGTCGCCGTCGGGCTGTGGTTGCGCGCACGTGACGGGGAGAAGGAGGCGCGACGTCGGGCCCACGAGGCCGCTGCCGCCTCGGCCCGCGCTGAGCGCACCGCTGAGGAGCAGGCACAAACCTCAACCCGTCTGGCGGACACCGTGAGCCTGCAGGCCGAGCGCGAGCGGGTGGCCCGCGAGGTGCACGACGGGCTCGGCCACCGCTTGTCGCTGCTCGCCCTCCACGCCGCCGCTCTCGAGCAAGGGGTGCTGGCGACGCCGGGCTCCCAGGGTGCCTCGGGCTCCGCTGACCCCTCGGATGAGGAGAGTCCCCAGGCCGCCGCCCAGCGCGTGCGGGAGGAGGCCCAGGGGGCCATGAAGGACCTGCGCTCCCTGCTGGCAGTCCTGCGCGAACCGGTGGGTGCGGCCGAGCCCGCCCCGCGCCTGGAGGACCTCAAGGAGGTTGTCGACGGGGTGCTCGCCGCCAGCCAGCCGCTGAGCTCGTCGATCTACCTCGATCGGGCCGCGGAGGCCGACGAGGTGCTCTCCCGCGCCGTCTATCGGATCGTCCAGGAGTCCCTGACCAACGCCCGCAAGCACTCGCCCGGCATGAGCGTCCAGCTGCGTGTCGAGGGCGGGCCGGAGGCCGGCATCGACATCACCTGTTCCAACCGGATTCCCCGCCAGAAGCCGACGCCCGAACCCGGTGCGCATGGTGAGGAGGCCTGTGAGGCGCCCCAGGTCGTCGGCTCCGGCTGGGGACCAGGAGCAGGCTCGGGAGTCGGCGCCGTGGCCGGTGACACCCAGGGCGGCTCGGGCCTGCGCGGCATGGCCCGACGGGCGGAGATCTGCGGCGGCACCTTCCGTGCCGGCCCCGACGGCCACGGCAGGTTCGTGGTGAGCGCGCACCTGCCGTGGCGCTCGGTGGACTCGTCCCCGGCCGGCCGCTGACCGGCCCGAGCCTCGGGAGATATGGATAAGGGCGCTGGGCACTCGGCCTGAAGAATCCTCGTGCGTCTGGGCCGTTGGGACGGTGATCGTGTCGGCGCACGCACCTAGGCTGGCCCCGTGCCCGACCCTTCCGCCGCCCCGGCCCCCTCGTCGTCCTCCCCTGTGCGCATCATCCTCGTCGACGACGACCCGCTCACCCGCGCCGCCATCAAACCGCTTCTGCGGCCGCGTGAGGACTACGCGGTGGTCGCCGAGGCCGGTGACGGTCGCCAGGCGATCGAGGTCGTTGAACGGGTTGAGGCCGATATCGTGCTCATGGACCTTGGGATGCCCGTCATGGACGGGATTGAGGCGACGCGCCAGATCTGTGCGGCTCCGCGTCATCCTCATGTCGTGGCTCTGACCACCTGGGACGTCGACGACGCCGTCGTGCGGGTCATTGAGGCCGGTGCGGTGGGCTACCTGCTCAAGTACTCGGCCTCCGAGGAGCTCGACGCCGGACTGCGCCGGGTCATGATGGGCGAGTCCGTCCTATCTCCGGGCGCACTGGCCGAGCTGTTGCGCTACGTGCGCTCTCAGCCGGTGGCCGCAGCCCCGGTGGTGGCGGCCTATGACGCTCGCGCCGAGGGGCGTCAGCGCGCCGTGGCGCAGGCCCGGCAGGCCGCGGCCGGGCTCAGCCGGCGCGAGCTCGATGTCATCGCGGCGGCCGCCGAGGGACTGACCACCGAGGAGATCGCTACCCGGCTGTACATCTCGACCTCCACCGTCAAGACCCACCTGCACAGCGCACAGGACCGGGTGGGGGCCCGCAACCGGGTGCACCTGGCGGTCCTCGCCGAGCGCGCCGGCCTGCTGGGGTGACAGGGACGTGACTGGCCCCTGAGACCGTGATGTTTCAGGGGCCAGTCATCTGGCGAGGGGATCAGCTCGAGTCCGGCGCCATGGCCTCTCGGGTGATCAGTTGTTGCCGCCGGCGTTGTTCCCGCCACCGCCGGGATTGGGGTTGGCTGGTTGCTGTTGGTTGTTGTTGTCCCCACCGTCCTTACCGCTGGAGACCGTGAGGTTGACGGTGGAACCGGCGGGCACCTGAGTGCCAGCCTTCGGATCAGTGCCAATGACCTTACCGGCGTCCACGTCCTTGGAGGCCTTCTGATCCTGGGTAACGTTGAGTCCGAGCTTCTGCAGTTCGGCAGCCGCTTCCTCGGCAGTCTTCCCGTTGAGGTCCTTGGGCACCGTCACCATGCCGCTCGGCGTCGGTGTGGCCCCGGCCCCGCTGGAGAAGTGCACGGTGATCGTGTCTCCCGCTGAGGCGCTGGAGCCCGCGGCCGGGTCGGAGGAGACGGCCTTGCCCTGCTCGACCTCGGCGGAGGTGACGTCGTCGCCGCGCTTGAACTTCAGGCCGGCGTCCTCGATGGACTTCTTCGCCGTGGCCTCGTCCTGGCCGCTGATGTCGGGGACGGAGGTATTGCCGGTGGAGAGCACCAGGTTCACCGTGGTGCCGCGCTCAACGGAGGTTCCCGCCGATGGGTCGGTGTAGATGACCCGGTCCTTCGCGACGCTGGAGGAGTCCTCCAGGGTGGTGTTGCCTCCCTCGAGTCCGGCGTCCTTGAGGGCCTTGCGGGCGTCCTCCTGGGTCTTGCCTTCCAAGTCGGGCACCTTGACCGTGGCCGATCCGGTGGAGAAGTGGACGGTGACGGTGGTGCCCGGATCGATCTTCGTACCCTTCGACGGGTCGGAGGAGACGGCCAGGCCTGCGCTGACGGTGTCGTTGGCGACCTCGTCCTTGGCGAACTTCAGGCCGGCGTCCTCGATGGTCTTCTTGGCCGAGTCCTCGTCCTGGCCGGCGACGTCAGGGACATCCACCTTGCTGACGGTCGCACTCGGTGTCGGGGTCGGATGAGAGTCGAAGGCTCCGGAGGCCCACAGCCCGGCGACGACGGCCAGGGCCATGAACAGCAGGAACACGAGGATCCAGACCCAGGCGTGGCTCTTGGGCTTCTCCTCGGGCTCCTCGGCCTCCTTGGCCGCCTGCATCGGAGAGGACCCGGAGGGCACCTGGGCGAAGGCGGAGGTGGGCTGAACCGGCTCAGCGGCCGGCGAGGCCATGACCGAGGTGGCCGGAGACCAGGAGTCGGCGGCCGGTGCGGCCACGGACATGCCCCGGGCGGCCGCCTGCAGGTCGGCGCGCATATGGGCGGCGTCCTGGTAGCGGTCCTCGCGGCTCTTGGCCAGCGACTTGAGGATGACGCGGTCCAGGGACTCGGGGACGTCGGCCGCCAGCGAGGAGGGTCGCTTGGGAATCTCCCGCACGTGCTGATAGGCGATGGCCACCGCGGAGTCGCCCTGGAAGGGGGGCTGACCGGTGAGGAGCTCGTAGAGGAGACAGCCGGTGGAGTACAGGTCCGAGCGGGCGTCGACGGACTCGCCACGGGCCTGCTCCGGCGAGAGGTACTGGGCGGTGCCCACCACGGTGTGGGTCTGGGTCACCGTGGAGGCGGAGTCCTCGATGGCTCTCGCGATGCCGAAGTCCATGACCTTCACCGCACCGGTGGAGGTCAGCATGATGTTTCCGGGCTTGATGTCGCGGTGGACGATCCCCA
>ERZ773008.2775-NODE-2775-length-11207-cov-51.775915_pt1 | contig 11207 bp, 11 predicted proteins | sample MGYA00580664_ERZ773008 | MGnify/ENA primary metagenome ERZ773008 (study PRJEB29015, sample SAMEA2738016) | human oral metagenome | biome: human oral; feature: human-associated habitat; material: dental | place: China | collected 2048 ... | reverse complement strand
AAGTCGCGGTTCATCTCGAACAGCAGGTCGATGACGCGCTCGCCGGTGGCGTGATCAAGGCTGCCGGTGGGTTCGTCGGCAAACAGCAGCCGGGGGGAGGACGCAAAGGCGCGGGCTAGGGCCACGCGCTGCTGCTCGCCGCCCGACAGGGTGCGCGGATAGTGTCCGGACCGCTCGGCCAGCCCCACGCGGGCCAGCAGCTCGCGGGCGATGCGATGGGCCTGCGGGTGGGCGGCCAGCTCCAGGGGCAGCATGACGTTTTCCAGCGCGGTCATGGCGGGCAGCAGCTGGAAGGACTGGAAGACGAAGCCCACCTGCTCCGCCCGCCAGTGGGCGCGCTGCTCTTCATCCCAGGCAAACAGCGACTGGCCGTCCACCTGCACGTCGCCGCCGGTGGGCAGGTCCAGCCCGGCCAGCAGACCCAGCAGCGTGGACTTGCCCGAGCCCGAGGCACCGATGATGGCGACGGTCTCGCCGGCCTGCACGTCGAAGCTCACGTCGTCGAGGATCGTCAGCATGCGTCCGCTATCTGGTACGCTCTTGCTCAGGTTCTGGACTTGGATGAGGGGCATGAGAACAGTGGCGCCACGACGTGGCCAGGCAGGACGGGATGAATGCGGTTGCCGGCAGGGCACGGTACCGGATGCAATGGTAACGGCTAACCCGCAGCGGCGGCAGGTGCTGTCATGGATGGCCGCGCCGGCGCTGCTGGCTGCCCTGCCCTTGCAGGCAGCCGGTGCGGCAGACACGGCAGAAAGCCCTGTGCTGATGGTGCTGGGTGACAGCCTGTCGGCCGAATACGGCCTGTCGCGCGGTGAAGGATGGGTGGCGCTGCTGGAGAAGCGTCTGGCCGGTGATGCCGCCCTGTCGCGCTGGAAGGTGGTCAACGCCAGCATCAGCGGCGAGACCACGGCGGGCGGCCTGGCCCGGCTGCCGCAGCTGTTGCAGCAGCACCGTCCGGCGCTGGTGGTCATCGAGCTGGGCGGCAATGACGCGCTGCGCGGCCTGCCGCTGAAGGCATCCACCAACAACCTGCGGCAGATGGTGGACGCCGTGCAGAAGGCAGGCGGACGCGCCGTGCTGGTGGGCATGCAGGTGCCGCCCAACTACGGGCCGGCCTATGCACGGCAGTTCGAGCGGATGTTCCGCAAGGTGGCCGGCGAGACCCGTAGCCCCCTGGTGCCCTTCCTGCTGGAAGGCTTTGGCGATGATCCGGCCTGGTTCCAGCCCGACGGCATTCACCCCCAGGCGCGGGCGCATCCGCGCATGCTGGAGACCGTCTGGGCGGTGCTGAAAGACGCGATGTGACGTGGTGCCCGAGGCCGGGATCGAACCGGCATGACCGAAGTCGAGGGATTTTAAGTCCCTTGTGTCTACCAGTTTCACCACTCGGGCAGCACGCCCTGCATTACACCACACTCCGGGGCCGGCAGCGAAGCATCGGCATGCGCCGCCGGCCGCCGTGAAGTGACGGGAGTCGCCTCAGAACGCCCCGTCGATGTCGGTGACGCCGACCAGCTTGTGGTTGACGAACTCCTTCAGGCCCAGGCCGATCAGCTCGCGGCCATAGCCCGAACGGCGTATTCCGCCAAATGGCAGGTCAGCCTTCACCGCTGTGGGATGGTTGATGTAGACCATGCCGGTGGAGATCTGCGCGGCCACCCGCTTGCCGCGCTCGATGTCCTGCGTGAACACCGAGCCGCCCAGGCCGAATGGCGAGTCGTTGGCCAGCCGGATGGCCTCGTCCTCGTCCTTCACCTTGAAGATCATCGACACCGGGCCGAAGAACTCGTGGTGGTAGACCGGGTTTCCGGGCTTCACCCCGGTGAGCAGCACCGGTCGCACGAAGGCCCCCTGCCTGGGCACCTCGGCCCCGATCACGGTGGCCGTGGCGCCGTGGGCCACGGCTTCATCGATCCAGCGGCGCACGTCGTCGGCCGCCTGCTGCGACGACAGCGGGGCCAGCGTGGTGGACGCTTCCATCGGATCGCCCGCCTTCAGCTGTGCCACCCCTTCGGTGTAGCGCCGGACGAACTCGTCATGAATCGATTCATGCACGATGATGCGCTTGGACGAGCAGCAGACCTGCCCCCCGTTCCAGTGGCGTCCGAACACGGCCCATTTCACTGCCTTGTCCAGGTCGGCGTCGTCCAGCACGATGAAGGCATCCGAGCCGCCCAGTTCCATCGTGGATTTCTTCAGCGCCCTGCCCGCCTGGGCTGCCACCAGGGCACCCGCCCCTTCGGAGCCCGTCAGGGCCACGCCCTGCACGCGCGGGTCGTTGATGATTGTCTCGATCTGGCCCCTCGTGGCGTACAGGTTCTGGAAGCACCCTGCCGGCAGCCCCGTCTCCTGCATCAGCTTCTCGAAGGCGGCGGCCGACTGCGGCACGTTGGAGGCATGCTTCAGGAGGATGACGTTGCCCGCGGCCAGCTGCGGCGCCATGATGCGGGCAATCTGGTAGTACGGGAAGTTCCAGGGCTCAATGGCCAGGATGATGCCCAGCGGCTCGTGGACCAGCTGGGCCTCGGACACGACGGGATCCTCGCAGGGCAGCGGCTGCGGGGCCAGCAGTGCCTCGGCGTGCTTGACGTAGTATTCCAGGATGGCCGCCGACAATTCCACCTCAGCCTCGGCCTCGGCCAGCAGCTTGCCCATCTCGGTGGTGAGAAGCTTCGCGTATTCGGTATGCCGGGTGCGCAGCAGGTCGGCTGCCTCCTGCAGGAACGTCACCCGTTCCCTGACGGGCTTCAGGCGCCATTGCTGGAAGGCGGCGTGGCCACGTTCCAGGGCCTGGGCCACCTGTGCATCGGTGGCGTCGGGAAAGGTCTTCAGGGTCTCGCCGGTATAGGGATTGGTCGTCTGATAGGCCATGATGGAGTCTCCGTCGTTCAGGATCCTCTGAATAAGTCCCGCGAACCGGCGCGCCACGGAACGGGATGCAGGACAAGGCGACATTTGCTGTCAATAGCGGCGCTATTGACAGCAAATGGCAACGCAGTCATGCGCCCGTTACGGGGATGTGACGGCCGCGGGGACTTGTTCAGAGGATCCTTCAGTCTTTCAGGATGCTTCCGTGGGCTCTGTCGATAAGGGGGGACGAGAGGAGCACGGATCTTTTGAGTGTAGGAGTCCGTGTCGGCATGGGGCGGAGTTTTACCCCTGTGATAGGTATGATATTCCTATCTTTCGATACGTGTCTTCATAGACAAAGGCTATTTAGAGATAATAGTCCATGAAGAGGGAAGCTCTCAAATGATGCCAGCTCGTAGGGGCGTGGCGTCGCAATGAGAACGCCGATGGCTGTGCTCCAGCACCTGTTCCAAGGGTGGAGAATTGTCCTTGATCAGCCAGGCTCAGCCCGGCTGTATCGGGCTCGCAGCAGAGCTATTGCTTTATCTCTTTGATGAAATTTTCGTATTTCGTGTAATCAAACCCTGGCGAGACCTCGGTCGCCCTATCAATGACTTGTTTGTGGTCATTGGCTGCGCGCCCGCGACTATATGTCTGATTGTTTTTTTCACTCTTCTCTATGAGGTCCACGCAGTCATCGATGTCGTATTGATCAAGTTTGGGTCGGATTACTTCTGAAAACCTCTTGTCCGCGGTGTTATAGCTAGAACTTGCTCCGTAGTATGAATTACCGATTCGGATTACATGCCTTGGCCATTCCGGATATTCACTCAATCCAAGAAGACCGTTCCATGTTGTTGCATCTATTTCAACATAGTAATTTTCATCGATCCATTTTTTAAGATGGTTTGCATGGTTATCAAGTGAGCCATGAATGAACCATGCCAAGAATCGGGATGACTGGTCATGTTCGGCTTCATGCTCGATCTTTGTCTTTGCATGATCGGCAAGATATTCGTAGATTTCCGGTGATTTTGAGAGGAATTTTATGAGATATTGAATTGGCTTTCCGTCGGTTGCTATTGAGCTATAATAATCTTTATCGAACTCGATCTGAGATGTAAACTGAGTTGGGTTTTTGTTGTATAGCAAAATTAGAGCATTGTAGTTAATTTCTCGATTGCTTTCGCATTTTTCGTCAATGAGTTTGAATACAAACTTCCAAAGTGATTTGAACACTTCGGTTTCTGTTATTTTATTGAATCTTGAAAAATATTTGCTTTCCAGGTAGCGTTTCAGTTTATCGTTTTCGAGCAGTATTCCGGACGCCTTCTCAAGGTCTTCCATCAAAGCTTGTACGATTGCCTTGGTTAAGATTGGTGCTTTTGTAAGAACGCCGTCAAGTGCATTTCGGATCAAGGCGCGAGTCGTGTCGCGGTTCGGTCGATGCAGCATCAAATTAGCGTCGATGATGGGGTGCGCCGCAAGGTGGCGCTGTTTTTGCAGGTTCATAAGATTTTCACGCTCTGCCATATTTAGTAGTTTAATGTCCTTTGCAAACGATTCGACTAGCTGTGATTCCCATGCAGATGATCGCTCGTTTTCTTTTTGTAATTTTTCAATATTTTCCAGAATTTTTCTTGCCTTCTCGTCTTCGTAGAGTTCTTCGAGGTACTTGAGTTTGAATAGAAAGTCGCAGACTACGACAGACCACAACATCACTACTGCAGACCGATAGCTTCCTGAAGAATAGCAGCTCAGAACTTCTGAAAAATAATCTCTGCTGCGAGAATCAAAAATCTGAGTTGCACGCTGCTCGATGGAGTATTCGTCCAGCATTTTGTCTTCCTATGTTTCGTATGCTTATAAAGAGATACTTTTGGATTTGGGCTTGGGTTTTTCCATGGATTAGAAAGTTCTTTAGCTCTTCACTTGATTGGTCAAGCGAGGAGATCTGTTGGCTTCATGATCTCGATGCCATGGAAAGGATGAAGCTTCAGAAGGCCCTAATCTCCTGTCAGGATGATCTGTGCGTCACCACTCAGGGCGAGATCAAGGAACTTGTCGTCTTTTGGATCCCCCACGTCACGCTGTTGTCGTTGGATGCTGACGAGTTTGCGTCGGGTAGATTCAAGAATCTCTGACCAACGTGCATGTGTGGGCAACTTGCTCAAGAGTTGGTGGTCATCAGCATACCCCGAGGAGCTTGCTTACAGCGGTTACTGTTTCATTAGAAGCACACTCAGCCCTATCTTTGTCGCGCCATGACTTTCGGTTAAGGAGGGGCTGACTGAGGGTGAGGGGGGCAGAAAACAAAAAGGCCGCCAACAGCATGCGCTGGGCGGCCTTTGAAAAACTGGAGCGGGAAACGAGTCTCGAACTCGCGACCTCAACCTTGGCAAGGTTGCGCTCTACCAACTGAGCTATTCCCGCATCGATGAGAATCAGGATTATAGAGATATTTCTGAGGCTTGCAAGTCGAAATGTTGAACGTTGTTAAACATGGCAGTTTGCCTTCTGAGCTGACAGTTTGCGTCCTGATGCCTCCTGGGTGTCCACCACAATGGGTGGTTCACTGCCCTGCTTCCGTGCCCTGCTCCGAGGCAGTTCACCGCCCCGCCACCCGCATCGTCCGGTCCGGCCGGACGACCAGGTAGAGCAGCAGCGCCGTCAGTGCGCCCAGCGTGTCGGCCAGCATGTCCTTCTGGGCGTCCCAGATGTCGCCCTGCGAGCCCAGGAACTCGATGCCGGCATTTCCGCCGTCGATGACGGCGTACTGCCACTCGATGATCTCATAGGCGGCGGCCACGCTCATGATGAAGAAGAGCGAGAAGAAGAAGGCCACGCCCATGCCGCAGAGCCGGCGGCGCAGCAGCCATTCGGCCATGGGGTAGCTGTAGAGGCCGATGATGAAGTGGGCCACGCGGTCGAAGTGGTTGCGCGATTCGCCCAGCAGCGGCGACAGCAGCCGGTTGCCCCATTCAAAGGGCACGTTGGCGAAGGTGTAGTGCGCGCCCACCAGGTGCAGCAACATCCAGCCGCTCATCAGGGCATAGGCCAGGTTGCTGAAGCGGAACCAGCGCGCGCTGACCAGCAGCGCACCGTACACGATGAAGATGGGCGTGACCTCGGCCCACCAGACGGCACGGTCGGTCGGAGCGATGCCCGACCAGAGGGCGACGGCCGCAACGGCGGCGGCCAGCAACGGGGCGAATGTCTGGCGGATCTGCATGGATGATCTCGACAAGGCGTTGCCCTATGGTGCCAGAAGGATCCGCCACGGCCCGTGGCGTGATTCACACAAGGCTGGATCTTTGCCTGTGCGCTCGGACGCGACGTCGATGGCGGTGTCGACGACGTACGGCTGCCGCCGTGAGGCGGTTACCAGGTTCAGGGCACGTTCCGATGGCCAGGGAAAAGGGAGCCGCAAGGGTGAGAGCCTGTCGCGGCAAACCGCGGCTCGCGATTTCTACTGCCCGGTTTTCAGGCCTTGTTCCTGCAACTGGAACAGCAGCTGTTGATGGGCAACGGCATCGGCGAAGTCGGGGACAGTCTGCGTGCCGTTCGTCAGGTCGGCATGGACGGCACGATAGGTGTCGCGCAGGTTTTCTGCCGTCCGGGAGTGGGCGGGCAGTGTCTCGCTCTTTCCCTGACGGATGACCTTGATCTGCAGAGGTTCGTACTGGATATGGCCGCTGTTGCCGGTGATGACGAGCCGGATGTGCTCGCACTCGATGTCCATCTGCAGGCCGCTCAGTCCTCCGTGGCATATCACGTCCACCAGCCCGCCGTCTACAGTCCGGGCATGGAAGAACACGTGATCGATGGCGGTGCGATGAACGATCTCTCCGGTATCCTGCATCAGCACATCGGGATACTGGCAGGCGGTCAGTGCCGACATCTGTTGCAGGTCGCCGAACAGGTAGCGCAGCGCAGCCAGCAGATGGGCGAAGGGAATGGTCAGCGTATTGACGCCGTTTTCCTGAAACTGGGCGTAACGGTAGCGGGAGAGGCTCTGGCGACCTCGTGACGGGTCACTGCCCGAGACGGTACAGCTCAGCATCCGACCGCTGGCGGGATCAGCGAGGATCTGCCCGATGCACCGCACATAAGGGGAATGCAGGGCCTGCAGGCCGATGAAGGTGCGACAGCCGTGTCGTGCTGCGAGGTCGGCCAGTGCCTGGGACTGGACCGGATCCATGCCCAATGGCCATTCGCAGTAGATGGCCTTGCCCGAGGGAGCAATCTGCTCGATCAGCTTCTGGTGCTGCGGCAGGTTCACGGCCACGACCAGCAGGTCGATGTCGTCCCTCGCTGCCAGCTCGGCTGCGCTGTCGCTGCAGAACGGCACGTCGTACTTTCTTGCTGACTTTTCTGCCTTGGCCATGCTGCTGGCCGTCAGTCCGCGCAGGGTGAACAGGTCATCCAGCCTGCGCAATGAAGGATGATGTGCCAGTGCTCCCCAGCCGCCATCGGCGCTCAGGCCGATGATGCCGACGCCGATCCTTCGGTCTGCCGCCGTATTCGTGGAAACGGAAAAGGGGTGTGGATCTTCAGTCATGTCGTGCTCCTGAATATCTGCGCATGCCCAAGCCTCGGAATGGCCGATGACAGGGGGACGACGAGTGCAGATGTCCGCTCCCTGGAGTGCGGGCAAGCACCATCCATGGACAGAGGCGCGGGAACGGAGGCGCGGCCAGGTCCCAGACGGGATCAGGCGGCGCCGGTACTGCTTTCCTGTGCCACATAGGCCCAGGCGCTGCCGCCGCTGGCCAGCGGGGCCAGGACGCGGCGATAGTCGCTCACCTCGTACTTGTCGGCCTGGGCCAGTTCCTCGGGCGTGATCAGGAAGACGGTGCCCGAGACCGTGTCGGCCGGGTTGCCGGTGGCCAGCAGGATGGGATGATGGGTCTTGCCGCTGAGCTTCACGACGTCCGGGTCGCGGATGGCCAGCATCTCCTGCCGGAAGCCGACGAGGCTGTCGGCCTGCCCTTGCAGCAGCCGGCCGAAGGTGGCGGTCTGAACCTCGGGCAGTTGCAGTGTGCCGTATGAGAAAAGTCGTTCCATCAGGATCTTCCGGAAAGTGGTGAACTGGGGGTGATGGTAATGCCGGGGAAAGCAAGGGACATGATGAAGGCCTGCAGCTGGTCGGTCAGGCTGGTGTCGCCACTGTTGATGGCATGGACCTCGGACATGTGGGTGTGGCCCAGCAGCCGGTAGAAAGGCGTCGGCTGTCCGGCGGCCTGCAGTGCGTCGTGCAGCAGCCGGGACTGCTGCAGGAACTCGGGGCCTTCGATCTCGGCGCAGAAGAGCAGCATCGGCACCCTGGCCTGCTCCAGGCCCGGCAAGGCCGAACGTTCGGCGTAGCGGGTGCTGTCGTGGCCGAAATACGCCTGCAGCGGGGGTGTCATCTCGGCCGTCCGTGTGTCGAAAAGGCCCGAGACGAGCACTGCACCGATAACGCCAGGACCGTCGCCGGCATGGAAGCGCGGATGGGCCAGGTATAGCGCCACGTGAGCGGCGCCGGCAGAATGGCCCATCAGGATGATGCGCGTGGGGTCGCCTGCGTAATGTGCGGCATGGGCACGGATCCAGCCGATGGCGGCGGCCAGGTCTTCCTGGGCCGCAGGCCAGGGATGGCCGGGGGCCAGCCGATAGGTGATGTTGATGCCGATGCAGCCGGCGCCAACGGCCCACAGGGCGATGTTGTCGTAGAAGGCGCTGTCGCCATGGCGCTTGTCGCCGGCCACGAAGCCGCCGCCGTGCACGAAGACCAGTACCGGCCTCGGCGTGGCGGGCATCGTGTGTCCATCGGTCGGTGCCGGTGCGAACACATCCAGCCGATGGCGTTCGTCGGGGCCATAGGCCAGATCGCGCGTGACCCGGACGCCTTCATAGGGTTCGGTACGTTGCAGGGGTTCGTACAGGGCGGCAGTGGCCAGGGGCTCGATGGCGGTGCCCAGTTCCTGCAGCGCTTTCCGGATGTCGGAGGGGATGGTGGCGGGGATGTCCTGGGGAAAGGTGGTCATGATGCTCTCCGAAAGGTGTGGTGCTCCGAGAGGGGGTGAACGGATTCCGTGTGGGTTGTCCATGCCTGTCTGTCCGCCAGAAAGACCCGAGTCGACCCATGGGTCCGGTTGTTGCCGGGGGCGGGTCGTTCCCTTTCAGGGAAAGTATCTTTCCAGGTGCCGTACATAGCGCGCCGTGCCCTCCTCCACTGCCTGGCGGGCGGCGGCGTCATAGCCGGCGTTGCTGTCGATGCCGTGGAAGACGAAGAGGGGTTGCCAGTCGGCACCGCAGTATTCGAACGCCAGCCGGAAAGACAGTAGGGCTTCGGCCACGGTATGGCCGATGGCGCCGCCGGCCTGGTAATCGTTGGCGGGGGTACCTGCCGAGACGGCGATGCCGACCTTCCTGCCCTTGAGGGCGTGGCCGATGGAACCATAGGCCCAGCCGTAGGTCAGCACCTCGTCCTGCCATTGCTTGAGCAGCGGCGGGCTGCTGAACCAGTACACGGGAAACTGCAGGACGAGGTGTGCATGGGATTCCACCAGGGCCTGTTCGCGCTGCACGTCGATACGACTGTCCAGACAGGCCCGGTACAGGTCGTGCACGGTGAAGCGTTCGGGAGATCCGTTCAGCTCGTCGGCCCAGCGGCGGTTGATAGTGGAATGTGCCAGGTCCGGGTGGGCCAGCAGGATCAGGATCTTGTTCATGGCGTGTCCTCGTCTGGATGCGCTGCAGCATACAATTCCTGAAAGGGCCTGAACAGTACGCACTTTCATGCCAGATACTTTCCCGAAGGTAAGTGTTCCATGCTGAATACCCCCTGCCGGGCCGGTATCCAGTCCGTCGAGGATACCGGCTTCGGCTATACGCTTTCGCTCATCGGCGGCAAGTACAAGATGGTGGTGATGTTCTGGCTGAACCGGAACACGACGCTGCGCTTCAACGAGATGAAGCGACGGATCGGCTCGATCAGCTACAAGACGCTGGCCAGCACGCTGAAGGAGATGGAGCACGACGGGCTGGTGGTGCGTACCGAGTATCCGCAGGTGCCGCCGAAGGTGGAATACGCGCTGAGCGGGCGTGGGCGCTCGCTGATTCCCATCCTGGACGCGATGTGCGACTGGGGCAATGCCCATCGGCCGAGCGACGATGCCTGTCGGTGAGATGGAGCAATGCAATCGTCAAGCCTTTGCAATCTGCCCATGTCGTGCCACTTTTTATAGCAGTGTGGGTACATTTCTGGCAGTATTGGCGGTTTGAGGGCATGCCATCACAGTAGAATCAGCGCCTGGCCCCGGCAGGGCTTCAGGGGGAAGGCAACGGTCAGTGCGTGTGCCCGGCCACGAGATTTCCAGCCAGATGATGAGGTCGACCGACCATGCAAGAGGAGGATGAATTGGCCGAGCGTTCCCTGCCAAACGATGGTAACCGCCCGGGGGGCAAGCGGCGTTATCTGCCTGCTGCCGAGCGCAAGCGCGAGATCCTGGAGGCCGCCGTCGAGGAGTTCTCGATCGGAGGGTTTGCCGCCACGTCGCTGGAGCGCATCGCCATGCGTGCGGGCATCTCCAAGTCGGGCATCTATGCGCATTACGGCAGTAAGGAAGAGGTCTTCGAGGGCATGCTGAGCATGCTGTTGCTGCCCTGGGAGGGCAACCACTGTGAGGCGCTGCTTGAAGGTGAGGAGGCTGTCTCGCTGTCCGAGCTGCTGGACTGCTATTTGGACCGCATCTATGCTCAGCTGAGTGACCCGCGTGCGGTTGCGGCCTTTCGGCTGCTGATGACTGAAAGCGGGCGCATTCCCGATGTGGTGCAGCAATGGGCCCGGCGGATGCTGGAGCGCAGTCTCTTCGGCGATCGTCGTTTTCTGGATCTCTGCATCGAGAAGGGCCTGATCCGCGGCGACTTCAGCAACGAGGACTATTTCTTCGGGACGATGCCCGGTGCGCTGTGGCTGATGCAGCAGGTTCTGTTCGGTGCGGGAGATGGTGCGCCAGTGCCGCAGGCGCGGGTCCGCGCCCTGCACAAGCGGCTCTTGATGGAGGTGCTGGCGCCGGTGAATCCCGCGCAGCCGAGCTGACGACGACCGTCGGGCCTGTCCGACGGGCCATGGCCCTCGGAGGTTCCTTGGGGACTCTGTCTGGTGGTTGTGTCCGTCTGCTGCCTGGCTGAGGTATTGTCTACTCCCCTGCCCCGGGGTAGTCTTTCAAGTCGTATTATTTTTACGATGCCTCATTCTTTTGACAAAACGCTTGCACACCACATCATTTCTGTGCCATAATCTCATCTCTTCGCGGGAATAGCTCAGTTGGTAGAGCGCAACCTTGCCAAGGTTGAGGTCGCGAGTT
>ERZ773008.2774-NODE-2774-length-11215-cov-2.485573_pt1 | contig 11215 bp, 10 predicted proteins | sample MGYA00580664_ERZ773008 | MGnify/ENA primary metagenome ERZ773008 (study PRJEB29015, sample SAMEA2738016) | human oral metagenome | biome: human oral; feature: human-associated habitat; material: dental | place: China | collected 2048 ... | reverse complement strand
GTATCTATCATAAGTTTTAATATCGGGTGAATATTCTGTGCTTTACTTTCTTCTGCTGCTCGGCAATTTTCTGGCGAAGCCTTTCTCTAAACTCAATGTATTGGGGGCTTTTCTCATCATTCGGGCGATGGTTAAGAGATTGAAGAATCTTAAAATTATCAGCGATAAAAGCCTTTACTTCATCAGAGAAATACGCATTTCCAAACTTTTCAAAGATATAATGTACCGCCTGCTGCGTGGGGTGTATCATATCTTCTTTATAGAAGCGATAGTCTCGGAGCTCATCCATCATCAGCTCATAAATGGGGAGATAATGGCAATTAACCTCATCATCTATCGCCTCGTGGAGAGCATTAAGCAGCCTCGCTTTGCTCCATTGGTTTTCAGGAAAGCCATCTTTGGTATGACGAACGGGCGAGAGGGAAAAGAGTATCTGAACCTCTGCTTTGCAAATATCCTTTATCAACTCAATACTCTCTTTTATTGAAGTAATGATTTCCTGAGTGGTGAGCAACCTCTTTGTAAAGAACTTTTGAGGAATTTTATGGCAATTGGCAAACAGCTTGCCCTGCGGAAGAAACTCGTAGATAAAAGAAGTGCCGTAGGTGATAACAACCCATTGCGTTTTTTGTAGGAAAAAGTTTGCCTCTTCCAGCTTTTCATTGATTTTCGCAAGGGTTTTGTGGGCATAAGGCGTATTAAAACCCGAATAATGGTCTAATGAGATAAAAGCCCCTCCGTAATTTATCAGATCTGCTTCCGTATAAGGCTCGCCCGAGTGGAGGCGCTTGAGCGCATAGTTGATAGAATACGGATTAAAAATCGTCCCAAAAGGATTACAAAGGGTCTTCATCTGCCCGCTTGCCATAAGGTTGGCTATCTCTGTAGCAAAACAGGAACCGATGAAAAACGAGGAATCTCCAAGAGTGATTTTCTTATCAGAGAGGGGAATTTCTACCTCTGTTCTAAACTGCATTGGGTGGTTGATATTTTTTTTAAGATTCTCTTTTCAATAAATAATTTGCAAGCTCGATAAACGGCTTTTTCTTCTCATCAGAAACATTGATTTTATCAAGATAGCCCTGTGCAATTTCATTATGCTTTTGGATAAGGGCAAGTACTTTCTGGTCAATTTTCGTTCGCCTGAAAATCTTTTCTACACCATAAATCTTGTCTATATTATTGGTCTTTTTGGCATACCAAAATTCAAGTTCGTTTTTCTCTTCAGCGGTAGCATATTCCCTTGCCAGCAGGTAGAGGATGGTCTTTTTATTCTCAAAGATATCGCCTGCGTGCTTCTTACCAAACTGCTCCATATTACCAAAGACATCAAGGTAATCATCTTTAATCTGAAAAGCAATACCGATATGCTTCCCAAAGTTGAAAATAGCCTTTGCCTCTTCGGTATTTGCTCCTGCGATAATGGCTCCGATTTCAAATGCCGCCGCAGCGAGAATACCCGTCTTATAGGTAATCATTCGGATATAATCCTCATAGGTTACATCTTTCTGGGTTTCAAAATTCACATCATACTGCTGCCCCTCGCAGAGGAGGATACCCGTATGGGTAAAAATTCTGACGCACGCCTTGAAGAGCTTAGGTTCCAAGTCCTCAAAGAAGCTGTACGCTTTCAGCAGAAGCCCATCTCCTGAGAGGATTGCCGTATTAATCCCGTGCAAAGTATGGATTGTAGGTACATTTCTCCTAAGGGGAGCATCATCCATTATATCATCGTGGATGAGGGTAAAATTATGGAAATACTCAATGGCAAGCGCTGGTTTTATCGCCTTGCTCATCTCCCCACCAAAGAGCTCATTTGCCATAAGAACCATTATCGGTCTTAGCCTTTTCCCTCTATGGGAGATAATATAATTCATCGGTTCATAAAGCTCCGAAGGTTGGTTTTTAAACATATACTTCTGCACTGCCTGTGCTATAACTTCCTCGTAACGGTCTATAAATTCCATAAGTTTTTTTTACGCCAGCAAAGATAACTATTTAGAAGGGAGCAAGCAATTACACCGTAGCCGGTGGGGCACTTAGCATCAATCAATAAAAAAAACCTCTGAGAAAGATTTTCCTCAGAGGTTAAAATAAAGCTATGACTATTTAATAATAAAGATATGTCTACTGAATTAAGCCGTGATTATTTCTTAATTAGCTTAATGCTCTTAGAGAGAGTACCTGCCTTTACTACCACAAAATATACTCCTGCTTTTAGGTCTCGTACATCATATCTGCCCTCAGAATCGGCAGTGGTTTGTTTCACTACACGACCTGCTCTATCATATATGAAGAGGTTTGCAGACTGATGATCCAAACCTTGAAGACTGAAATAATCTACCACAGGATTCGGGTACAGCTGAACGGAAAGCGAAGGCTTAGCAACAAAGTCTGCCGTAGCGAGGAAAGAAGCATTCGGAGACTGCTCCCAATAGAAAGTCTTGAGGTAATCAGAATTATCATTTACCTTTTTACTGATGGCAACATTCTTAGACTGATAAACCTCCTCGAGGCCGCCATAAAATGTCCAATCCTTAAAGGTATAAACCTCGTCGTGGAGTTTATTGGTATCATAGTCGTACTCATACTTGAAGTTGAGCGCCCAGGCACCTCTTTTTATTATGGAATTCACTTGAGTTTTTACATTATCATTCCCATCGTAAGTATATTCTACTTTTCGGGAATCTTCCCAGCTGGTTCCATTAAATTTCTCATCTATATAGTGGGTACATTTGCCGGTGGTAGGGTTATCTCCCTGGTAATAATAAGTTCTCTTGTTCTTTATTTTGTCATCTAAATTATTACCATCTCTCTTTACGGTGAGTACTTTCTCAATCTTCTCCACATAAGTATAAGTATCTGTGTAGAGGTACTGCACATCTCCGCCTTGGGCCACTCTGATGTAATAATTGATTTTAGTAGGCTTAGAAAAACCTTCCGAATATTCTAATTCATACTTATTGTGTGGGAGGTATTCGCCTTTCCCTGAGCCGTCATCATCAGGTTTCCAGTTCTCTATATAAAGGCTGATAAGCTGGTTGGTAGCCTCATTATAAGTATAAGTAATTCTGGATTCTGGTACGAAAGGAATAGCCTCCGAGCCTGGGTCTTCTTCAGATTCCGGGTCTCGCTGATAGGCGATTTTAGCTTTAATTCTCCCCTTAGCATCGTATTCTAATTCGGCATATTCCAAAATGTATTTCTTGCCTCCATTTTGAGTATAATACTCTATTTTAAGGAGCCTCGTATTCTCATCATTATAGATATAGCCTGTATAATACTTACTTCCATCTACATTTTCTTCCCACTCCTTTTGGAGGAGATACTTGTGGTCTTGCGGAGAAATTCCCGCATTGGAATAAGGGTCATAATCCTGCGAAAACGCAACGCTTGCCACCGATACCGTGAGCAAAGACGATAATAAAAATTGCTTCATTATTTATTTTATTTAAAAATTTCGTGCAAAAATATCCCAATTTGTATTTAAACCAAATTATTTCCCATATGATTTTTATCACGCCGTAGCCGGCGAGGCACTCGTTAGCACGAGGGGCACTTACACTGTAGCCAGTGAGGCACTTAAAAATAAGTGCTCCCCACGCAGTGGGTGCCTCCCCTGCTAAGGGGTATTTCTTTTTGCGCGAGACTTCGGAAGTTTTTCCGAATCGAAAAAAATCCTCTGCTTAGAGTATTCCTCTCGCTTTGATTTCTAAATACTTGTTGATGGCATCTATGCTGAGGTTCTCTGGAAGGGTATAAACGGAATAGATGCCGTACTTCCTCAGCTCTTGGATGATGAGCTTTTTTTCAAACTCAAACTTCTCGGCGATAATCTCATCATAGACCGATTGTAGGGTCTCGGGCTGGGAATGAATGAGGTTCTGGAGCTCTGAATTCTTAAAAAAGATAACGACGAGGAGGTGGTTCTTGGCGATGCCTCTCAGGTATTTCATTTGCCTTTGTACAGCATCGAGGGTTTCAAAATTGGTAAAAAGGAGCACGAGGCTGCGCTGGGTGATGGTGGTCTTCAAATCCTGGTAGAGGCGGCTAAAATCGCTCTCGAAGAAGTTGGTCTGTATATTATAGAGGGCTTCTGAGATTTTCTTGAGCTGTCCGGACTTGCTATCGGCAGAGACACGGTTTTCGGTTTTCTTGGAGAAGGTCATCATCCCTGCACGGTCGCCCTTTTTCAGGATAATGTGGGAGAGCGCCATCGTAGCATTGATGGAGTAATCGAGCAAACTAAGCCCATTGAAAGGCATCTGCATCGTGCGACCTTTATCTATGAGCATATAGATTCGCTGGGATTTCTCGTCCTGATACTGATTTACCATCAGTTTATTCTGCTTGCTGGTCGCCTTCCAGTTGATGGTTCGGATATCATCACCCTGTACATATTCTTTTATCTGCTCGAATTCCATTGTATGCCCTAGCCTTCGGATTTTCTTGATACCTCCGAGGAGGAATTCATTCTGAACCGCCATCAGCTCGTACTTTCTGAGGTGGATGAAGGAAGGGTAGCTGGGGAGCTTTTCATCTTTTTGGAAGGAAAACCTTCGGGCAACAAGCCCCAGAATGGAGCTCGCATAGATATTGAGCGCCCCGAAGCTGTATTCTCCCCTCTCCTTTGGGGTGAGTTTGTATTCAAACATTCGGCTACCTCCTGCGGGGAGGCGCTTGTGAATCATAAAATCCCTCTCTTGGAATTGGAAAGGGATTTCATCAATCACCTGTACGCTGAGCGGGAAGAAATAATTGTTTTTAATGTCTATTCGTATGGCGTTCTCATCTCCATTGGAGAGCTTTTCGGGCAATATTCGCTGTGCTTCTACGCCTTTTTTCTGATTAAAAAGGAGCATAGCATCTACGGTAAAGATGAGGAGCAAAAGCGCGAGAAAGCTATGGGCAAAAGGCATAAGCCCGCCGAAGAAAAACGAAAGGATGTATAAAACCCCGATGATGAAAAGGATGAAGAACAATCGGGAGTTTAGATAAAGATGCTTGAGCATAAGCTATTTTTAAAACTACCTTGGAATCTCTATTCCCTCTAAAATCTGTTGGATGATTTCATCTGCTGTAAGCCCTTCCATTTCGCGCTCGGGGGAAACAACTACCCTGTGTCTGAGGACTGCAAAACTGGCTTCTTTGATGTCTTCTGGCGTTACGAAATCTCTGCCCCGAAACGCTGCAAAAGCCTTGGAAGCGCTGAGGAGTGCCAAACTTGCCCTCGGCGATGCGCCCAGATAGAGGAACTGATTTTCGCGAGTGGCGATGATGACTTTCGCGATATACTCTATTAAATGAGGCTCTACGAGCACCTCTTTTACAAGGGTCTGGAACCTGACGAGCTGCTCGCCCGTAATCACTGTACGGATGCTCTCGGTTTTATTTTCGGATTTGCTTTCGTGCTGTTTTCTGATGATTTCTATCTCCTGCTGTAGGTTAGGATACTTCACTTCTATCTTAAAGAGGAACCTGTCGAGCTGTGCCTCTGGCAATCTGTAAGTACCCTCCTGCTCGATAGGGTTCTGAGTAGCAACAACGAGGAAAGGCGAAGACATCTCGTAGCGAGTGCCGTCCATCGTAACCTGCCGCTCCTCCATTACCTCGAAGAGTGCTGCCTGGGTTTTAGCTGGCGAGCGGTTGATTTCATCTATCAGAATAAAATTGGAGAATATTGGCCCTTTTTTAAACTCAAACTCGGAGGTTTTGATATTAAAGACCGATGTGCCGAGTATATCGGAGGGCATCAGATCGGGAGTGAATTGTATCCTGCTAAAACCGACATCAATGGTCTTTGCGAGGAGTTTTGCGGTAATGGTCTTCGCTACGCCTGGTACGCCCTCTATAATGATATGACCATTGGAGAGGAGTGCCGCGAGGAGATGCTCTACCATAGACTCCTGCCCTACGATGACTTTGGAGATTTCGGATTTTATTCTGTCCAAGGCGTCTCTCAGCTCGGTCATATCAATCCTCGACTGGAAAGAGGAAACGGGATTTGTGTTTTCTGTATGTTCCATTATATTCAAATTTTATACTTGTATTTTATGATTAATTATCTTAGGATTTCGTCTAAGATTTCATTCATTTTTACTAAATCTTCTTTGGTTAGATAGGCATATTCGTCCTGCGCTTTCTTTATAAGGGCTATTGCCTCCGTAATTTTTTGTAGAGGTTTTCCTGTTTTCAGATGCAGCCTCTTCGCAAAATGCTCATCTAAATGGTGGGTGTCTATTAGCAATTCGGTACGAACTCTATTAAGGAAGTACTGTGCCTTTTTGCTCATCATATCCTGAAAATCGCCTTCGTTTAAGTATAAATTGCCAATGCTTTTTACAAACTCTACTGATTTATTCTTTTTCGGTTCTATAATAGGGATAATTCTTTGCTTCCGCTTGGCATTAAAGAAGAGGAAGAGAAATACCCCACCGAGAAATAGCCACCAAGCATACCTGAGCGGCGGATTGGCAAGGATGAAACGAAGAGGAGAAGAGGATTCATTAAAGAGCTTTCTCTCCATAAACCAAACGGTTTTCCTCTCTGGGAGGTAGGAGAAGACTTTCTCTACATATTGTCTGTTTGCCTCTCCTTTTAAGAGGGAATAATTGGTAAGAACGAGCGGCTCGGTATGGAGGTAGATATTCCCCTTGCCAAAAGGAACTTTAATGAAATTGACGCCCGTTTCTTTACCTTCAAATGTAGCATAGCCTAAAATCAGCTGCTCCTTTGTGATGTAATTAATTCTTTCTCTTGAAGGGAGCTTGTCTATGATGGCTTTATCTTTTAATTTCTTATCGGTAAAGTGCAACGAAGCGCCATCAAAGTCATACCACGAAGTACCGATATGGAGGGTATCTGCTAAAAAGTAATCCACCTCATCTGAAAAGATAAGGGCATCTGAACCTTTTTCTACCTGTTTCAGGATTTTTTTACAAGATTCCTTATCCAGTTTCTGCTGGATGAGGATAATATTATGAGGCTCTTTTTCTTTATTATAATAGATATAAGGAGCGGTACTTTCCTTTTCTAAACTGCTCCCAAAGAGAGCGTCTATCTCCTGAGAGAAAATATAAAGTCCGAAAGGGTTTTTATCGCTTATTCCATAGGTTTTTTTCCAGCTTACGACCTCTGTTTTATTCACTTCTAATAGCGCAAGGAGTACTAAAACAACGGCAAGGATAATTCCATATATCTTAAATGTCTTATTCATACGATTAATTAAATTTATCCTTATAAGTTTTATACTCGGTTTCGTTTATGCTAAACTCTCCGTACCAAACATAATCAAATATTCGGGAGGCATCTTTGAACTGCTCTTTGAGCTCGGAAGCACTTATCTCGGAGATATAATCTCGGTTGGTTTTCTCAGGATTCCAGTCTATGAGATTTTTATCTGTAAGGGTTTTTAGCATTCGTAAGAAATGATAACGGATTGCCAAACGATAATCTTGCTGATTCTCGGCTTTGGAAATCATCTCTCGGAAGTTGATTTCGTGAATATTCTCTACGATATCATTACTTGGGATATTAATCTTTTGATTTTTCTTTCCGTAGAACCAGTTGCCGTCTTTCCTCATCAGATATTTAATAACGAAATAGAGCAGAATCCCCAAAACGATAATCCCTATAAGGCGAATAATATTATGCTCGTATTTGGAGATTTTATTAAAGTCGGTATCACTAAAAAGACGATCTAATAAACGCCTTAATTTCTTCTTTAATTTTTCTAAGAAAGAGGTTTTGGGTTTATTGGCAGAGTAATCAAAATCTTCTCCTTTATATTTATCTTTTATATCGGTGGAGAGATTCCTTTCTTTAAGAGGGATATCTGTTATTACTCCCTTTTGAAGGAGAGAATCCGCAGAATAGACAGGCACTCCGCCAATAGAATCATTTTTTGGAAGAACTTCTGTATAGCCATCAAAAGGGATTTCACCATCTTCCTCCTCCTGCTGTGCAAATACGGGAGATGAGAGAAATATCAAAAAGAATATAAGGAGGTTAATCTTCATTTTTTCCTATGCTTTCTATTTCGGAAAGGTCTATTTTCTTGTGCAGATCCGTCCTGCTATCGTAATAAATAAAACCTGTGGCGATATATATAATATTATTAATGATAAAAGATATGATTAAAGCAATTGAATATAGGATTAACACCATTAATCCAAACATTGATTCTTCACCTTCTATGGAATCATAAGTAGGAAAAATGATTTTATATCCAAAAATAAATATCATAGGAATGGTAGTGAATATTGAGGCAACAATCTGCACTATTATATAGATAACCAAAGTAGAACCGATATACTTCCAGAAAGGAGAGCCATCACGATGATGCTGGTACGAGAACTGAGAGCGCAAGCCATAGCTCAAACTACTGAAAAAGCCCTTTTGGGTATTGAGATAATCAAAGAGCGTAAGGTTGATAACATTCATAATAAACGGCATTACAATCATCATAAGAAATAGCCCTATCAGAATAAGTATCAGTATATAACTAATTGCCATTACAAGAAACGCAAAGGGCAACACAATAAAGGTAATACCTAAAAAGTAGATAAAAATACGCACTGTATTCTTCTTAATATCCGATAAAATATCCTGAAGTTGTATCGTTCCTCCTGTTTCAGAAAGCCGCTTAATATAGAGTACGGGATAAGAGTAATTAATAACCATCGCTACCATAAAAATGAGAAACATAAGTACTACGACGGCTACTATAAGCACTGGATTTTGTGTGATATACTCCTCAATATAATTTCCTTCTGGCCCTTCTCCAAACATAAAACTGCCGATAATATCCCTTAAACCTACAACGAAGAGAATCATCATCAGAATAAGGAGTAATCCATTAATGACCAAATAGTTTTTAAAGAAATTCTTCCCATAGATTTTCAGGAAGTTGAAGGTATCGGAGACAATCTCTCCCAATGTTCTTTTCTTATAGAATTGTATCATCTTTTTTCAGTGTTTTATAGACAAAATGTGGGTATATGCAGTAATAAAAAATCACAACTGCCAAAGAGCCGAATATAATCAGCATATCCAACCATAATGGCATTACGAGAGCGTGTCTTGTAACGAAGCTCTCAAAGATTCCTGCTACAATAGTGAATGGCACAGTACTCAGAAAGATTTTTATAGCATCTTTAGCTCCAAGTTTAAAGGCATTAAAACGAGAATAAGTCTTTGGGAAGAGCACCGAAGCCCCGAGGATAAGCCCTGCTGCAGCTTCTATAATCATTGCAAAGATTTCAAAGACGCCGTGTATCCAAATTCCTTTTGCACTATTCGCCAAAGTACTTAGATCACCATACTGGAAGAACAAATACTGAAATGCACCGAGCATTATCGCATTATGCATTAGAACTACAGCCGTTCCCAAGCCGATAAATACTCCTGATACAAAGTGATAAGCACCCACTTTTAAATTGTTTATGATAATCATAAAAGTCATTATGAGTGCATTTTCATCTTGATAAACGCCGACTTCATTTCCCTTTTTTATATTCTCAATCGTCATATACACATATTCATCACCGAGGATAAGATTGGTAAATTCTTCGTCATAATGAGCTGAAAAAGCACCGATAATCGTAAATAAAAGGAAGAGAGAAAAAGAATACACGAGATAGTTTCTGTATCGGTACATCAGCAAAGGGGTTTCAGTCTTAAAGAAAGAGATGATTCTGCTTTTTTCCGTCCTTCGCGTCTTATAAATCATCTGGAAGACTTCCGATGCTAAGAAATTAAGGTAAGCCGTAGTTTTGCTCTTTGGGTAATAAGTCTGGGAGAAGGATAAATCATTGATTAGATTGATGTAGATAGAGGACAAGTCATCCGGGTTTTTCTTCACCCGTTTATATACTACATTTTCTACCTCTTTCCATTTCTCAAGATTTTGTTTTATAAAGGCTACCTCTCTCATCGGTTTATTCTTGCCGGCTAAATTAATGCTTTTTCGGAAATATTCTTTATTTCATCTATTTTTTTTAATATTTCATCAAATAAATACTTTAATGCATTATATTTGTGCTCTATTATAAGCAGATAATTGAGTATTCTATGAATGAGATAGAAATAAATACCTCACAGAATGTTAATATTAAGTTTAAGACAGCAAGCATCGGTGAGCGGATACTCGCTTTCATCATAGATATACTGATTAAAGGGCTCTACGCCACCGTATTCCTCTATTTCTTTGGCGAAATGATGTATGAATTTTCAAGAATCGTAGAAGAATGGGTCTATATCACAGTTATTTTGCTTCTGTTTAGCCCCATTTGGTTCTACTCTCTCATTTGCGAAATGATGTTTGAGGGGCGAACATTCGGGAAGATGCTGTTGGGATTAAAAGTTGTGAAGATAGATGGCTATCAGGCGAGTTTTGGGGACTATCTCACGCGTTGGATATTCTGTATCATTGATATTTATACTAATGGCGGGATTGTAGGGGTCTTATCCATCATCATTTCTAAAAACAATCAGCGATTGGGAGGGATGATCAGCGGTACGGCTGTTATCTCCACAAAAAACACAATCAATATCTCCCACACCATCTTCCAAAACATCAGCACAGATTATACTCCAGCCTTTCCACAGGTGATTGCACCCTCAGATAATGATATTCGCATCATCAAAGAGAACTTCCAGAAAGCAATCAAGGTCTATGACCCTGCCGTTATCCGCAAACTCTCCGAAAAGATTGAAAGCGTAACCTCCATCAAGCGAAACACACAGGAATACACCGAGCAGCAGTTCATCAGAAAAGTACTTCAAGACTATAATTACTTTACTGGTAAAGACAATTGAGAATTTATTCCCTCCAAATTTAGATATAAAAAATCTCCTACACATTGCAGGAGATTTTTAAGTATTGCTTGTTATTTATTACTTTTTAATGACTTCTAAGAACTCGTCGTGAGAAATCTTAGTTTCCTTTTTAGTAGCTTTTTCTAAGATGATGTCTTTAAGTTTAGTCATCGCCACTTCGGAAGAAACCTGTCTTACTTGCTCTTGGTCTTTTAGCATTTCCACAGCATACTTCTGAATTTCTTCATCGGAAAGGTGGTGTATGCCATAAATCGCAAGCTGATTTCTTACCAACTGCTCTGCTTGAGCTAATACCTCTGCATAATCAATCTTAATATCATTATCGCTCATCAATTTACCTTCGATGATTTGATATTTTATCTGCTTTTTCTCAGCT
>ERZ773008.2772-NODE-2772-length-11216-cov-4.627901_pt1 | contig 11216 bp, 9 predicted proteins | sample MGYA00580664_ERZ773008 | MGnify/ENA primary metagenome ERZ773008 (study PRJEB29015, sample SAMEA2738016) | human oral metagenome | biome: human oral; feature: human-associated habitat; material: dental | place: China | collected 2048 ... | reverse complement strand
ATCCGAGCGACTATCATGGTGGAGCGTGACAGCCAAAAAGGCATTATCATCGGCAGGCGGCAGCGAAGGCGGCTCCTTGGGCAGCAGAGGCACAAAACCGGAAGCCGCCCGCAAGCTCCAGGAATGCGGCCACCACGGCTTGCGGGCCAGCGGGGTTGCGCCGCACAGCCACACCATGAGCACCACGATGAGCAGCGCGCGGCAGACGCCGAACACCGCGCCCAGGCCCCGGTCCACGGCGCGCAGGCCCACGGCCTCGGCGCCGCGCGACACCATCCAGGCCACGAAGCCTCCCGCGAAAACCGCCAGCACGTAAATCAGCGCGAAGCCGGCGGCCAGCCGCACGCCAGGCAGGGAGTTCTCCATGGGCAGCCAGGCCGCCACATCGGCTGCGAAGGCGCGGGCCAGAAAAAAGCCGCCCACCCAGCCGCACAGCGCAATGGCCTCGATCAGAAAACCGCGCATGAACCCCGCCAGCAGCGACACCAGCAGCACTGCCAGGGCCACCCAGTCCAGGGGAGTTGGAAAGATTTCGGCAGACATGTCGTTCACGCTCCTTGAAGGTGAGTGAAAAAACCAAAACAGGCGTCAGCGCCCTGGAGCCTGCGCCACAGCATGCGCGCCCTCACTGCGCCTGCACGGCGGAGGGCAGGCCCGCGCGTTTGAGCGCGGCGGCGGCCTTGTCAGCCTCTTCGCGGGAGCTGAAAGGGCCGGCCCGCACGCGGGTGCGCTGGCCGGCGGCCGTACTGACCGCCTGCGTGTAGGTGTGCACGCCCGCGCGCTCGGCTTTCTGGCGGGCGCTGGCCGCGCCTGCCGCATCGGCAAACGCGCCAATCTGGATGAAAAAGCGGCTGCCGCCAGCGGCGGGCTTGCCGGCAGGTTTGTCTGCGGCCTTGTCGGCAGCCTTGTCTGCCGGCTTGGCGCTGCGGCCTTCCAGCAGCGCGCGCGCGCGGTCGCCGTCGCTGGCTTCGGCCGCGCGCGAAGGTTTGCCGCCCTGGCCGTGCAGCAGGGCCAGGACGCGCTGCGCGTCGCCGCTGCTTTCGCGCGCAGCGGCGCGAGGCTTGTCGGCAGCCTTGTCCGCCGGTTTTTCCGCAGGTTTCTCCACCGGCTTGTCCGCAGGCTTGACGGGTTTGCGGTCAGCTGGTTTTTCCGCCGGCCTGGCCGGTTTTTCGGCGGGCTTGGCTGGTTTCTCGACGGTTTTTTCAGGTTTGGCGGGCTTGGCTGCGGGTTTTTCAGCCGGTTTTTCCGCTGGCTTGTCCGCCGCAAGCCGGGGCTGGGGCGGCTGCTGTGGTTGATAGGGCGTGAGCGGCTGCGGGCGCGCAGACGCGGCGGACGGTTCAGGCGCGGCTCCAGTGGCGGCAATGAGTTCTTCGCGCTCATTCAGGCTGTCTGCCGTGTCAATCTGGCTGCTGCGCGCGGAGGCGGCGGATGAAGGCGGCGGCGGCAGTGGAGCGACCTGATCGCGGTCTGGAATGACCACGGGCGCTTGCACGGCCACGGGCCTGGGCTGCGAAGAAAACAGCATGGGCAGCCCGATGATGGCGGCAGCCACCAGCACCAGCGCGCCCAGCAGGCGCACGCGGGCCTGGCGGCGCAGCTCATCGACCGACAGGGCGGGCGCCGCCGGCTCTGACCGCTTGCGGCCCGCACGAGCAGGCGAGGGTTTGTCCTGGCCGGGGGGGCGAAAAGGAGGAAAGGCCATGAGCGGTAAGGCGGACGAAAGTGTGAAGGCGAAGGCGTGAAGGCGTGCTGGAGGCGGGCGGGGCCGGTCAGGCGGACAGGCGCGCCGCCCAAGGCAAGCCGTGCGGCGGCTCGTCAGTTTGGCGTGGCCCTGGGCGGCGGCACGGGCTGGCCCGGCTCCAGATGCGGCACGCCATGCCGCAGCACGCCGCCGACGGTGAAAAACGAGCCAAAGACGACGATTCTATCGGTCGCCTCAGTCGCCAGCGCTGCGGCGTTCAGGGCCTGGGCGGGGCTGGCAAAGCACTCGGCGGGCACGTTCTTGCGCCGGGTTTGCGCCTGCCACAAGGCCTGCAATTGGGCGGCAGGCAGGGCGCGGGGCGTGGGCAAATCGGTGAAATACCAGTGGTCGATGATGGGGTCAATGCGCGCAAGGATGCCCGGCAGGTCTTTGTCGCGCATGGCGCCGAACACGGCGCGGGTGGTGGGGTAAAAGCCCATCGCGTCCAGATTGGCCGCCAGCGTGGCCACGGCGTGGGGGTTGTGCGCCACATCCAGCACCAGGGCGGGCTTGCCCGGCACGATCTGAAAGCGCCCTGGCAGCGTGACGTGCGCCATGCCGCCCCGCACGGCCTGCGCCGTCACGGGCAGGCGGCTGCGCAGGGCCTCCAGGGCAGCCAGCGCGCCAGCGGCGTTCACCAGCTGGTTGGCGCCGCGCAGGGCCGGGTAGGCCAGGCCGCTGTAGCGCCGCCCGCGCCCGGCCCAGGCCCATTGCTGCTTGTCGCCGCTGACGTTGAAGTCGCGCCCTGACAGCCACAAATCCGCCCCGATGGCCGTGGCGCGCTCGATCACGCTTTGCGGCGGCACAGGGTCGCTGACGATGGCGGGGCGGCCCGCGCGCAAGATGCCCGCCTTCTCGCGGCCGATTTCCTCGCGCGTGGCGCCCAGAAATTCGGCGTGGTCGATGTCCACGCTGGTGATGATGGCGCAGTCGGCGTCGATGATGTTCACGGCATCCAGCCGCCCGCCCAGGCCCGCTTCCAGCACCACGGCATCCAGCCCGGCCCCTGCGAGCACATGCAAGATGGCCAGCGTGGTGAACTCAAAGTAGGTCAGCGCCACGCCGCCGCGCGCCTGCTCCACGGCGGCGCAGGCCGCCGCCAGCGTTTGGGCATCGCAAGGCTGGCCGCGCACGCGGCAGCGCTCTTCAAAATCCACCAGATGCGGCGAGGTGTAGACGCCCACGCGGTAGCCCGCATGCGTGAGCACGGCCTCCAGCATGGCGCAAGTGGAGCCTTTGCCGTTGGTGCCCGCCACGGTGAAAACAGGGCAGGCAAACGCCAGCCCCATGCGCGAGGCCACTTCGCGCACGCGCTCCAGCCCCAGCGCGATGTTTTCAGGATGCAGGCGCTCGGCATGCGCGAGCCATTCGGCCAGAGTCTTCGGGGTGCTCATGATGCAAGGAGATCGCTGTATTGACTATGCTTTTGATAGCAGCCTGCGCTGATTTCACTAGGACAAACGGCCGATTTGATGCCTGAACCTGATGCCTGGCCCTTGATCGAAGCCCGCGCCTTGGCGCCCCGCTCACGCAGCCGACTTGGCGGCCTCGCGCGGCACGCGCAGCGGCGGCTGGTTTCCGGTGATGACGGCTTCTTCGATGACGACTTTGGCCACGTCTGGCGCATTGGGCAGGTCAAACATGGTGTCGATCAGCGCCTGCTCCATGATGGAGCGCAGGCCGCGCGCGCCCGTTTTGCGCGCCAGCGCCTTGCGGGCAATGGCGCGCAGCGCGGCGGGGGTGATTTCCAGCTCCACGCCTTCCATCGCGAACAGGCGCTCGTATTGCTTGACGAGGGCGTTTTTCGGCTCGGTGAGGATTTGAACGAGCGCGTCTTCCGTCAGCTCCGCCAGCGTGGTCACCACGGGCATGCGGCCCACCAGCTCGGGAATCATTCCGTATTTGATGAGGTCTTCCGGCTCCACGTCGGCGAACACCTGCGTGAGCGAGCGCTCCTGCTTGCTGCGCACGGTGGCGCCAAAGCCGATGCCGCCCGATTCCATGCGCGCCTCAATCACCTTTTCCAGCCCGGCGAACGCGCCGCCGCAGATGAACAGAATGTTGGTCGTGTCCACTTGCAGGTATTCCGAGTTGGGCACTTTGCGCCCGCCTTGCGGCGGCACGCTGGCCACGGTGCCTTCAATGAGCTTGAGCAGCGCCTGCTGCACGCCTTCGCCCGAAACGTCGCGCGTGATGCTGGGGTTGTCGGCCTTGCGGGTGATCTTGTCGATTTCGTCGATATAGACGATGCCGCGCTGCGCGCGCTCCACGTTGTATTCGCAGTTTTGCAGCAGCTTGGCGATGATGTTTTCCACGTCTTCGCCCACGTAGCCGGCCTCGGTGAGCGTGGTGGCGTCGGCCATCGCAAAGGGCACATTGAGCTGGCGCGCCAGGGTTTGCGCCAGCAGCGTTTTGCCAGAGCCGGTCGGGCCAATGAGCAGGATGTTGCTTTTGGCCAGCTCCACATCGCCGCCCAGGCTGTCGTCCTTGTGGCGCAGGCGCTTGTAGTGGTTGTACACGGCCACGGCCAGCGTGCGCTTGGCCTTTTCCTGCCCGATCACGTAGTTGTCCAGGTGCGCCTTCAGCTCCGCCGGCGTGGGCAGGCTGTCGCTGGCGCAAGCTGCCGCGTCATTTTTCAGCTCTTCTTGCAGGATGCTGGAGCTTTGCTTGACGCACTCGTCACAGATGAAGGCGAAATGGCTGCCCACCTTGCCTTCAATGAGTCGGTGCACCTCATGCTGGCTTTTGCCGCAAAAGGAGCAGTGAAGGGGCTTGTCGCCCGAAAAGTTTTGCTTGTCGGCCATGAGCGCGAAGGGTGGGGTTGCCAGCGAAAAATGCAACTGCGCATGATAGCAACGGGGTGCTTGCAGCAGGTGCAGGCAGAGCAAGTCTCCGGGCAGGGCCGATCGCCAGAAAACATCAGAAACAGGAGCGAATTCAAGGGGTTCAAAATGCCGCTTTGCGCAGCCCCTACTAGGACATCATGCTATTGTTAGAGGAGCAATCTAGAAGAAAGTGGCGCGCACCTGAAAGAGCTTGTCTGCTTCCCGGATGGCGCGTTTGTGGGGCAGAAAGAGAATGACGTGGTCATCGGCTTCGATGACGGTGTCATGGTGGGGCATGAGCACTTGCGTGCCCAGGGTGGAAGGGCGCACGATGGCGCCAACGCGCGCGCCTTGCGGCAGTTCGATTTCGTCAATGCGGCGGCCCACAAGGCGTGAAGTCTTGGCGCTGCCCCGGGCCACGCCTTCCAGCGCTTCGGCGGCGCCCCGGCGCAGGCTGTGAACGGCAACCACTGCGCCGCGCCGCACGTGGGTGAGCAGCTCGCCGATGACGGCGTGCGCGGGCGAGATGGCAATGTCGATGGCGCTGCCTTCGAGCATGTCGGCATAGGCGCGGCGATTGACCAGGGCCATGACGCGCCGCGCGCCCATGCGCTTGGCGAGCATGGCCGAGAGGATGTTGTCTTCGTCGTCGCTGGTGACGGCCACGAACAAATCCATTTCGCCCACGTTTTCGTTGCGCAGCAGGTCTTCGTCAGCGGCGTCGCCCAGCAGCACAAGCGAATCGGGCAGCTCGCCAGCCAGGTATTTGCAGCGCAGACGGTCGTGCTCGATGACCTTGACGGCGCATTGCCCCGCCAGGCTGCGCGCCAGGCTCAGGCCCACGCGGCCGCCGCCCACAATCATCACGCGGCGCACGGGCTGGTTGGCGTTGCCGATGGCGCGCAGCACTTGGTTCGCCTGCTCGCGGGCGACCAGCACGAATACTTCGTCTCCCGCACACACGCGCGAGGCCGAGTCGCAGGCTATTTCTTCGCCCAGGTGGTAGATGGCGACGATGCGGAAATTCATCTCCCCGTGTTCCTGGCTGAATTCGCCCACGGTACGCCCGGCCAGGTCGCTGTGGCCTGACACGCGCACGGCCACCAGGCAGACGCGGCCTTGCGAGAATTGCAGCGCTTGCAGCGCTTCCGGGTATTCCACCAGCTGGCGGATGTAGCGCGTAACGGAGTCTTCAGGGCAGATGACGCGGTCTACCGCAAAGCCGTCTGGCCCCAGCAGCGCCTCACTGTCCTTGATTTCGGGGGAGCGCACGCGGGCGATGCGGGTGGGCACGTTGAACACGTCGTGCGCGATCTTGCAGGCCACCAGGTTGGTTTCGTCCTGCGGGGTGCAGGCAACGAACATGTCGGCATCTTGCGCGCCCGCATTGCGCAGCACCGAGGGCTGGATGCCATTGCCGATGACGCCGCGCAGCTCCAAGCGGTCTTCCAGGCGGCGCAGGCGCTCGGGGTCGGGGTCGATGACGGTGATGTCGTTTTGCTCGCTGGCCAGGTTTTCGGCCACGCTTTCGCCAACGCGGCCTGCGCCAAGGATGATGATTCGCATGGGTCTGCTTCAGAAATAAGGGCAGCCAATCCTCGCGGCCCCGGAACCTGTTCAAAGAAAAGCGGGCCGGGCGGCCCGCTTGCGCGTTGTCTGCTCAGGCTCAACCTGCTCTGCGGCCTGTGGCGCTCACAAGGCTTGCAACAAGTTGGCCAGATCGACGGCGGATTTGACGCGCATCTTGTCAAACACGCGGGCGCGATGCACTTCCACCGTGCGCACGCTGATGCCCAGCTCGTCTGCCGTGGCCTTGTTGGCCAGGCCCCGGGCAATGCAGTACATCACTTCCTGCTCGCGGTCGGTCAGCTCGTTGATGCGGGCGACAACGTCGTGGCGGCCATGCAGCACTTCCATGCGCTCGGCGGAGACTTGCAGGGCCTGTTCGATGCGGTCTACCAGCGCGTTGTCGGAGAAGGGTTTTTCGCAGAAGTCGAAGGCGCCGCGCTTGATGGAGGCCACGGCCATGGGCACGTCGGCATGGCCCGTGAGGAAGATGACGGGCCACACCCAGGCGATGCCGCGCGCCAGCAGTTTTTCAAACAGCTCCAGGCCGCTCATGCCGCCTTCCAGGCGCACGTCCAGCACGATGCAGGCCGGGTGCGGCGGCACGGGGGGCGGCTCATCGCCGTCAAGCTCCGGGGCCGGGCCGAGCATGGCCTCAAAGGCTTCGGCGCTGGAAAAAGCCTCAGGCACCAGGCGGCGCGAGCGCAGCAGCCAGGCAAGGGCTTCGCGCACGCTGGCATCGTCGTCGATCAGGAAAACAAGGGCGTCTTTGGAGTTGGACATTTCAATACTTCTAAAAAATCCTGCGGCGAATCAGCCGCGAAAAAACATCAAACAACGATGCGGAGCTATCTAGCATGACACGCTTTTCGGGTTTTTCATAGCATTTTTCGTGCCATATTCATGTAATAGGCGCGCTTGTCTCTTTCTTTGCATTCATTAATGGCGCGCAGCGGCCGCACCCAGTGCGCGCCGGTATTGCACGGCTTCGGCCACGTGGGCGGCGGCCACGGTTGCGCTGCCGGCCAGGTCGGCAATGGTGCGGGCCACTTTCAAGGCGCGGTGCGTGGCGCGGGCGCTCCAGCCCAGGCGCTCGGCGGCGGTTTGGGCAAAGCGGGCGGCTTCGGGCTGCAAATGCAGATATTCATCCAGCGCCTGCCCGGCCAGATATTGATTGGGCATGCCTTGCCGCGCCAGCGCGCGCTGGCAGGCGGCGGCGCAGCGCGCGCGTATGGCGGCGCTGCTTTCGCCAGGCGGGGCGGCCAGCAGCTCGGCGGCGGGCAGGGCGGGCACTTCCACGTGCAGGTCGATGCGGTCCAGCAGCGGGCCGGAGAGCTTGCCCTGGTAGCGGGCAATTTGGTCCGGCGTGCAGCGGCAGGCATGGCGCACATCGCCCAGGTGGCCGCAAGGGCAGGGGTTCATGGCGGCAATGAGCTGAAAGCGCGCCGGAAATTCGGCCCGCTGCGCGGCGCGCGAGATGGTGATGTGGCCCGATTCCAGCGGCTCGCGCAAGGCTTCCAGCGCGGCGCGGGGGAATTCGGGCAGCTCATCCAGAAACAGCACGCCGTTGTGTGCCAGCGAAATTTCGCCCGGCCTGGGCGGCGAGCCGCCGCCAACCAGCGCCACGGCGCTGGCCGAGTGGTGCGGCGCGCAAGTAGGGCGCAAGCCCCATTGGGCAAGCGAAAAGCGCCCGGCCAGGCTGGCGATGGCGGCGCTTTGCAGCGCGTCTGGCGCGCTCATGGGCGGCAGCAGGCCCGCAAAGCGCTGCGCGAGCATGGATTTGCCTGTGCCCGGCGGCCCGGACATGAGCAGGCTGTGGCCGCCAGCGGCGGCGATTTCCAGCGCGCGCTTGGCGGCGGCCTGGCCTTTCACATCGGCCAAATCGGGGTATTGGGGCGCAGCAGCGGGCGTGGCGCCGGCCAGCTTGGCCCAGCCGCTGGCCGCGTCTGAAGCGGGCGGCGGCGCGCCGTCAGGCAGAAACTGAGCCACCACGTCCAGCAAATGGCGGGCGCGGTACACGTCAATGCCTGGCGCCAGCGCCGCTTCTTCTGCGCTGCCGGGCGGCAGCACGAGGCGAACGCGGGCGGCGTCTTTCGTCTGCGCCGCGTGCAGGGCCGCCGCCGTGGCCAGCGCGCCGCGCACGGGGCGCAGCTCGCCTGAAAGCGACAGCTCGCCCGCAAATTCCCAGCCCGCGAGCTTGCGCCCGTCAATCTGGCCGCTGGCCGCCAGAATGCCCAGCGCAATGGGCAGATCAAAGCGGCCCGAATCCTTGGGCAAATCAGCCGGGGCCAGATTGACGGTGATGCGCTGGTTGTGTGGAAATTGCAGGCCGCTGTTGAGCAAGGCGCTGCGCACGCGCTCGCGCGCTTCTTTCACCTCTACATCGGCCAGGCCCACCAGCGTGAACGCGGGCAGGCCATTGGCCAGGTGCGCTTCCACCGCCACGGCGGGCGCGGCCAGCCCCATCAGGGCGCGGCCCTGCACCAGACTCAATCCCATGCTCGGCTCCCTTCCATTTTTCGCTGGCCTGTTTGACTATGAAAATAATAGCTGCCCGGGCTTGTTTCACGGGCGCAAGCGGCTCAAAAGGCCCCCGGAAACTCAACATTGAAAGGCGCGGGACACCTGTGCTGAACGCATGGGACTGGCCATTTCACGAGCGGGCGTTTTCAGCGTCCGCTTGAGAGTTTCATCACGGCCACGCCGCTGATGATCAGCGCCGCGCCGAGCCAGCGGCCAAGGGTGGCTGCGTCGTTGAAAAAGAGAACGCCCACGAGAAACGTGCCTGCCGCGCCAATGCCCGTCCACACCGCATAGGCGGTGCCCATCGGAATTTCATTCTGGGCGAGAAAAAGCAGGAAACCGCTGCCTGCCATGAAGAGAACGGCGGCGGCGATGCCCGCGAGGCGGCAGCCGTCTTGCTGCGCGTATTTGAGGCCCAGCGGCCAGCCGATTTCCAGCAGCCCGGCGGTGATGAGAAAAAGCCAGCTCATGTCGTGGTTTCCGTAATGAAAAGAGGGCGCGCTGCATCTGCCCGATAAGGATTCACAAGGGTTCGCCAGGCGGCGCACGCCGCCATGATGCATCAAAAACAGGAGCAGATTTAAGCGGCAGAAATACCGTCTTGCGCAGATTCCACTAGGACTCCTTGCTCTGATTCAAGGAGCAAAAGAATGCTGCGCATCCGCCCTTCACATTCGGCCCCGCGCAGCCAGCCGCGAGCGGGCGCTCACAGCATGACCCAGTCCGCCACATAGGCGCTGGGGCGCTGGAAGTTGTCGTTGAGCAGCCTGCCGGGGGCCAAGTCCAGGCTGTAGCCCAGTTCGGGCAGCGGGCTGCGAAACCAGCGCTGGTACATCTCCTGCATGGCGCCGCTGCGGTACAGGCGCTTCATTTCGCCATCCACCAGGCTGCCCAGCTCCCGGTCGGCCTTGCTGAATGCCAGGGTCAGCGGCTCAATGGACAAGGCAGGCCCCACCAATTCCAGATGCCGGGACGACTGGCGCGCGCGCACCAGCAGCTGAACGTCGTCTGTCAGGATGCCGTCGATCCTGCCTTGCTCCAGCGCGGTCACGCCGTCATTGGTGCTGTCAAACAGCTGCGTTTTCCAGACGTCGGTGTGCTGGCGCTGGTGTTTTTGCATCACCAGCTCGCCCGTGGTGCCTTTGACCAGCCCCAGCGTCTTGTTCTTCATATCCTGCAAAGAGAGGATGCCCTCGCCTTCGCGCACCAGCAGGCGCGCGCCCGCATAGAAGTAGGTCAGCCCCAAGGCCACCAGCTCGCGCCGGGCGGGCGTGTTGGTGGTCACGCCGCATTCAAGGTCAATGCGCTTGTCAAGAATGGAGCGCACGCGATCCGCCGAAGTCACGGGAACGTAGCGCACTTCCAGGCGAGGCAGCTTCAAATATTCCTGCACGGCGGCAGCCAGGCGCTGGCAGATTTCAATGGCGTAGCCCACCACTTGTCCGCTTTTGGTTTTCCATGAGAACGGTATGGCGTTTTCGCGGTAACCCAGGGTCATGCGCCCCGTGTTTCTGATGGCATCCAGGGTTTCACCCCCCCATGCGCTGCCTGCGCCCAGCAAAGCCAAGGAAAACACGCAGACAGCGCGGCGGACAGAGTTGTTCAACAGCATTTCATCAACCTCATTCGCAGCCTTGTCGCAGGAATGCGACGAACCCAGCGCAACAAAGCGTGGAATATTACCGGAATATGGCTTTCCGCGCCTTTTCACCGCCACGGCGCTTGCGCAAAGAGGGGGTTTCTGGCTGGCTGCTGGCTGATTGAGACCGCCTCAAGCTGAAATATGTAAATATTGCTTATCGACAGGATATTGACGATAAATTCACGATATGCCTGAATCAAAATTGAACGGATTAACTCTCACGCCTTGACCCAAGCGCTCATATGCTGTGAAAAACCGATGTGTGGATAGTAACCAGCGGCGTCCGGCGCGGCCAGCAAAATGATTTTGCACGCGGGATGCAGCGCCGATTTCACCTTGTCAATCAAGGCGATGCCGACACCTTGTTTCTGGTGCGATTCACGCACGGCCAGATCAGACAAATAGCAGCAGTAGGCGAAATCCGTCACGCAGCGGGCCACGCCGATCAGCGAGGCCGCATCCCAGGCCGTCACCACCAGGTTGGCATGCGCAAGCATGGCGGCGATGCGAGCGGAATCATCCAGAGGCCGCCGCGCGCCCAGGCTGGTATTTTTCAGCAATTCCACGAATTGGCTGCCGCTGATGGGTTCATTGATTTTGAAAGTAATCATGCCGTGCTCAGTGAATATATCCAGGCCACGCATGGCAGCCTTTGCCGCAATTTGAGAAATGGATTTTGAAACGCGCCAAAAACAATCCGGCGGATTTTCCGCCAGACTGGCGTTTTGCCTTGAGATGAAGCGAAAGACGCCGACGCGCAGCAGGCCGGCTTGCGGCGGCCTTGAAAAATCGCTGGAACACGCAGGGAGCAGGCAGAGTTATTTAGCTCCTTTATTCATAGCGTGATGTCCTAGTAGGAGCTGCGCGAAGGGCATTTTGAACCCCTTGAATTCGCTCCTGTTTCTGATGCCCGCAGGCG
>ERZ773008.2771-NODE-2771-length-11217-cov-2.984591_pt1 | contig 11217 bp, 10 predicted proteins | sample MGYA00580664_ERZ773008 | MGnify/ENA primary metagenome ERZ773008 (study PRJEB29015, sample SAMEA2738016) | human oral metagenome | biome: human oral; feature: human-associated habitat; material: dental | place: China | collected 2048 ... | reverse complement strand
GGATGTGCCGCCCCAGAAGTTGAACCCCTTGATGATGAGCGTGCCGTTCGACCCGACCTTGCCGGAACATACCCGGAATCCCCGCGCCGCCCCGGCCAGCCCCTGGTACCGTTCGACCAGGTCACGGGAATGTTGACCGCGCTTGCCGACGCCGCGCTCACCGCCGCGCTGGCAGTTGCCGTTGCCGTGGTGTGGGGGGAGAAAGACTACGAAGGCCAGATGGCGGTGCTCGCCATGGGCAAATGTGGTGCTCAGGAACTCAACTACATTTCCGACGTGGATGTTATTTTTGTTGCCGAACCCGCCGACACCAAATCCACCCGCGTGGCCGGTGAGCTGATCCGCATCGGTTGCAAATGCTTCTTCGAGGTGGATGCGGCGCTACGTCCCGAAGGCAAGCAGGGCGCGCTGGTGCGCACCCTGGAATCCCATGTGGCCTATTACAAGCGATGGGCCCACACCTGGGAATTCCAGGCGTTGCTCAAAGCCCGCCCCATGACGGGATCGCTGGAGCTTGGGGAAGCGTACGTTGATGCGCTCACCCCCATGGTGTGGACCGCGAGCCAGCGTGACAGTTTTGTGGAAGACGTGCAGTCAATGCGCCGACGCGTGATTGATAACGTGCCCACTGAACTGCTGGAACGTGAACTGAAACTCGGGCGCGGTTCCCTCCGCGACGTGGAGTTTGCGGTGCAGCTGCTGCAAATGGTGCATGGGCGCAGCGACGAATCCCTCCGCGTGCGCTCCACCGTTGCCGCATTGCACGCCCTCATCGCTGCGGGGTATGTGGGTCGCGAAGACGGCTCCACCCTGATAGACGCCTACGAATTCCTCCGACTCCTGGAGCATCGCCTGCAGCTGCAGCGCGTCCGCCGCACCCACACCATGCCCACCGAGGACGACAAAACCAGTCTCCGCTGGCTGGCCCGCACCGCCGGGATCATGGGTGTTGGCGACGGCACCTCCGCAGAGGCGCTGGCCAGCGAATACCGCAAAGTCCGCCGCCAAGTCGCTCAGCTGCACGCCAAGCTCTTCTTCCGGCCACTGCTGAACTCCGTGGTCAACTTGCCGGTGGAAACGCTGCGTCTTTCCGCCGAATCGGCAAAACGCCAGCTCGCTGCGCTGGGCTACTACTACCCGGACCGCGCCTACGAGCACCTGATCGCCCTGGCCTCTGGGACCACCCGCAAAGCCCGCATCCAGGCGATGCTGCTGCCCACCCTCATGGAATGGCTCTCCCAGACCGCCGACCCCGATGCCGGTCTGCTCAACTACCGCAAGCTTTCCGACGCCGCGAATGACCGCCAATGGTTCCTTCGCATGCTGCGCGATGAGGGCGTGGTGGGGCAGCGCCTGATGAAAATCCTGGGGAATTCCCCCTACGTGTCCGACCTGATCATCGCCACCCCCGACTCTGTGAAGCTCCTGGGTGATGGCGCGCGCGGCCCGAAACTCTTGGACGCATCGCCCACCACCGTGTCCTCCTCCCTGTGCGCCAGCGTCTCCCGGCATAAAGACCCCGACCGTGCCATCACCGTGGCGCGGTCCCTTCGTCGCGCCGAACTCGCCCGTGTTGCCGCCGCTGACCTGCTCGACATGATGGATGTGCAACAGGTGTGCCGCAGCCTCTCCTTTGTGTGGGATGCCGTGCTGGAGGCCGCTCTGGCTGCAGAGATACGCGCCTCTGTGGAGAGTAGGCGTGAAGGGAACACCGAGGGAGCGATGCAGGAAGCTCCGGCACGCATCGCCGTGATCGGCATGGGCCGCCTCGGCGGCGCTGAGCTGGGCTACGGCTCTGACGCGGACGTGATGTTTGTGTGTGAACCCGCGCCGGGTGTGGACGACAATGAGGCTGTGCGCTGGGCGATTGGCGTGTGCGACAGGATGCGTCGCAGGCTTTCCAAGCCCAGTGGCGATCCGCCGTTGGAGGTGGATTTGGGCTTGCGACCAGAAGGCCGTTCGGGTGCGGTGGTGCGCACTATCGACTCGTATGTTCGTTACTACGAAAAGTGGGGTGAGACCTGGGAAATTCAGGCGCTGCTGCGTGCCACACACATCGCTGGCGATAAGGACGTGGGGCTGAAGTTCCTCGCAGCGATTGATTCGTTCCGCTACCCGGCCGATGGCGCCTCCCCAGAGCTGGTGCGCGAAGTGCGACGCATGAAGGCCCGAGTGGATAATGAAAGGCTGCCCCGCGGCGCGGACCGCAACACCCACACCAAACTCGGCCGCGGCGCCCTCACCGACATCGAATGGACCACCCAACTCCTCATCCTCATGCACGCCGACGCCATCCCCGAACTCCGAACCCCCGCCACACTCACCGCACTACAGGTGGTTGCGGAACACAAGCTAGTGGACCCGGAAAAGGTTCAAACGCTCATCGACGCCTGGATCATGGCCACCCTGGCCCGCAACGCAATAGTGCTGGTACGGGGCAAACGAGTCGACCAACTCCCACAACCCGGGCCGCAACTGGCACAGGTTGCGGGTGCGGCTGGCTGGAACCCGGAGGATTCCCAAGAGTTTCTAGAACATTATCTTCGGGTGACGCGTCGGGCCCGGAAGGTGGTGGATGAGGTGTTTTGGGGTGAGGTCATTTCCGAGCACGACGATTATTAAAGCGTCGATAAGCTGAAGTCCTTGGGCGAAGTTGACTTGTTGTAGCTTGACGACGCCCAACGGTCGCGGCTGCTCACTGAGGTTGGCGAGGCCTTCATCTTCAACCACAACATGTTCACCGATTTGGGGGAGTAGTAAAACTCTAAACGGTAACTGGGGGTAAGATAAGAAAACACCACAATCCACCTGTTTTGAGGGAAAGGTATTTCTTATGTTCCCCCCATATTCCGCTTCTAACTATGGTAATGAGAACGGCCCGGGCGTGAGCCTGGTGGAGATTGAGCCCGGCGTGGCGGTCGTGATGGGGGATCGGCCACTGGAATCCCTGGGTTTACCTGCGGAATTTGACTGCGAGGTCACCCCATTCCAGCTCATGCCGCCTGGGGATATACAGAATCTAACGGATAAAATTTCCCTGGCCACCGGTGGTCTGAACCTGGCGGCTCAGGGTGCGCAGGGGGTGGTTTCCGCCCGAGGGCTGGTGCGGTTAGCTCCCGAAACCATGAAGGCTATGAAGTCTGGGCTGCAGCCGCTCACGTCCGGGGGTAAAAACCTGGGGGTTTTGGTGGGCAAGGGTGGGAAAATCGCCCACCAGATCCGCTGGGTGCCCGCCACTGGGGCCATGGCCACCAATGTTCTCGCTGCGTTGGGGCCCGCCGCGGCAGCACTGGCGTTGCAGGCGCAGTTGGCGTCTGTTTCAAAAAGGCTTGATAAAAACCTGAAGGAAACTCAGAGCATAGCCCATACGATTTACGGTAACCGCTGGTATGACCTCATGGGGTTGTATAAGAATGCCATGCGGGCGTTTCGGGAGGCGCAAGAATTGGGGGTCGTCAACCAGCACACTTTCAGTTTGGTTGCTGCCGACCTGTCGAATTTGGAGGGCAAACGGGGATCGTTCCGGGATAACCTCCGGCAGCATGTTGCTGCCCTCAACACCGATCGGAAACAGCAGCTCGATTATATTCGGGAGAATAGCAACCAGATTCTTGCCGATGTGCAGGCGGTGATGGTGGCGGAGGAAACCTGGCGATGCTTCCACCTATTGCGTACGGCACACATCAGTTGCGACACAACGATGGATCCGGCGTTGAAGGAAAAACAGCTTGCGCACATGGTGGAGCAGGCCCAGCAGGAATACTCCCAGGTCATGGACGAGGTTTCCCGTATCACATTGGAGCTGGAGCGCATGTGTAGCCTCATTGCGATATTGCCGGGGAAACGCAGCATGCCGTTTTTTGGGAGCAATAATACTCGTAACGATGACGAGGTTGCACGAATGGCGGCAACCCTGGCAAAAACGGTGTCGGAGATGCGTAACCAAGTGCACGCCATCCCGGAGAAACCCGACCCGAAGGTGACGGCATTTTATGGTCGCGTTCCCGATGATGTCTTGGTGTTGCTGCAATATTTACTGCCCGAAGATGAACCGCTCTTGGCTCTCGCCGAGGCGAAAAGCTATGATTCATTTTTCGACAGTGATGTGTACCTGGGCATCACGCTGACTCGGTTCTTTGTTTCCGGGAAAAACAAGATGAGTCGGGAAGGCATTATCGACAAAATGTATCCGCTCGCTGATGTGCGCTATGTGCGGTTCCGGGAGCAGGATGGCTTGGGCCCTAAGTTGGAAATCTTCACAGAGAACGACAATATCAGTCTTTATTTTGACACCTGGGCCGCCAGCGGTTCGTGGTTGGCGGATGCCCAGCGTATTCGGGATCTGTTTGCCACGGTCATGAACATTCCTGAGCAGGAATACCGTGACGATTCTCTGTTTGCGGAGGTACACCAGGCCCTCGAAGCTGCGAAAACGGGTATGAAAGAACTGCCGCGAAAATCCCGGCATTCCGCAGGGTAAAAAGGGAGGTCCTACGTATTACGCTTGGGGTCAGGAATTATGGTGCGTTACGACGTCCATAGCAGTCGCAAACCTGTCAATATTGTGTGCGACTGAGACCCGAATAATAGTGAAATGAGGGCACCTGGTGATGTCATACATTTCCATAAAAATGGCCTATGATGCGATTCGCCTGGGTTTTCGAATCACATCATATTGTTAATCCTAGGGTTTACTAGGGAGAAAGCCTAACGTAGGGTTGTGTATTATGCCGTAATGTTATCGGGTTCCTTCCCCCTATGGGAAGGGCCTTGAGTAGGTGGTTTATCACATGACAGACAGCCCGGACATCACAGAAGTCAAAGAATGTTTTCGTGCAGGTGATGACGCTAAACTTCTTGATGCGTTCCAGCGTTTCATCGCTTCGGATAAGTGGCTTACCGGTTGCTACAAGTGGGGTGAGGAAGACGCCGAAGAATTTTCCGCATTTATCCAGCACATTGTGCCGCTGCTGCCGGTTTCCACTCCCGTGGATGTGGTAGGGAAGTTATGTCGAAACTATATGCTTAGCCTTGTGCAGGTACCGCAGTCGATTGATATTGCCGCAGAAGTATTTGTCGATTTCTGGAATCGTAAACGTGCGGAAGAAGACGATGATGCGGTTGGTTTCCTCTCGTTTATGCTGACCCATCCCGACGGGGATTATGTTGCCGAAACCGCACGCAATGCGGTGGGGCTTGCTGACCAGCTGGGCATTGATAAAGCTAAGGATGCGAAATCATGATGACCGAATCAGACCTCGTTGAGATCATGGAGTACCACCGCGCAGGTGACGACGCTAAACTGCTGGAATTATTCCAACGCTTCGATCCCCATGATTGGGCAATAGAATGCAATGAATGGAAAGAAAATCATGCCCAGGAATTTTCCGATTTCCTCCAGCATGTCATTTCGATATTGCCGCCAGAATCCACACCAATAGTAGATGTGTTAACCTTATGCGAGAATTACGCCCAGTCACTGGCGGATCTTCCCACGGCTTCCATTCTTGCGGTGCAGACGGTTGTTGAGTTTTGGAACCGTAAACAAGCAACGGAAGAGGGCATTGCGGGATATTTAGCGCTTCTAATAAAAACTCCTGATGGTCATCAGCATGTCACAGAAATCGCGCCGGATGTTCTTGCCGTCGTCGATAAGCTCAACGACACAGACTATCTCATGCAAGCATTTTGTGGCAGGAAAAAACCAGTAAAACTTCCAGACATCACAGAACTCAAAGAATGCTTCCGTGCGGGTGACGATGCCAAGCTCCTTGAAGCATTCCAACGCCTGATCGCTTTGGATGATTGGTATAGCAGTTTTTATGAGTGGAGTGAGGAAAATGACGAGGAATGTTCCGCGTTTGTCCAACGCATTATTCCACTGCTTCCGCCGTCAACGCCGATAGATGTGGTGCTTGCTCTGTGTGACAATTATTTATTAGAGCTGGTGTGTTTGCCGCATGCGATAGATATTTCCGTCAAGCTGTTTGTTGATTTCTGGAATCGTAAACGTGCTGTGGAAGACCGGGAAGCTATTGAGCTTCTCTCGGCGCTTTTGGCTCATCCCAAAGGAAAGCATGTGAGGGAGACCCTTCAAATAACTGCCGGTAGTCTTGCCGCCCGGCTAGATATTGATGAAAACTAAGGACACAAAATCATGTTAACCGAAGCAGACATGATCGAGGCTATCAACTACTACCACGCAGGTGACGATGATAAGCTGCTGGAATTATTCCAACGTTTTGATTTCTATGATTGGGAAACACCTGAATGCAATGAGTGGAAAAAGCACCATGAACAGGAGTTCTCTGATTTCATTCAATACGTTATGGCAATACTGCCAACAACATCCACGCCAATGATAAACGTATTGGCCCTATGCGATAACTATATTGACCTATTAGCGCACGTTCCAGCTGCCCCTGATCTTGCTATTCAGATGATTGTCGATTTTTGGAATCGTAAACGTGCAGCAGAAGAGGAGGATGTTGCAAGTTATTTGGCACTTTTGATAAAACATCCCGATGGCAAATGTGTTGCAGAAATTACGCAAGATGCTATTGGTATTGCCAATAAGTTACAAGGCGATGGTCATCTAAGCGCAAACCCAAATCATTGACAGAAAGAAAAGCTGATGATTTTTCCAGACATCACAGAGGTTCAAGAATGTTTCCGCGCGGGTGAAGATGCGAAACTCCTTGACGTGTTCCAGCGTTTCATTTCTTCGGATGAATGGACTACCAAATGTTACGAGTGGGGAGAAGAAAACGCGGAAGAATATTCCGCATTCATCCAACACATTGTTCCACTGCTGCCGCCCTCAACGTCGATGGAGGTGGTGTTGATTTTATGTGAGGACTATTTGTTGGAGTTAGTGTATTTGCCGAATTCGATTGACATTGGAGTAAAGGTACTTATCGATTTTTGGAATCGTAAACGTGCTATGGAAGACGAATCAATGGTACGTATGCTCTCTGCCTTTCTGATGCACCCTGATGGTGAGCATGTGGTGGAGACAATTCAAAGGGCCACCGGTGGTCTTACTGAGCAGCTTGGTATTAATAAAGATACAAAATCATGCTGACCGAGTCGGACCTAGTTGAGATCATGGGGTACTACCATGCGGGTGATAATAGCAAGCTGTTGGACGCATTCCAACGTTTCGATCTCCATGATTGGGTAACAGAATGCAATGAGTGGAAAAGAAAACATGCCCAAGAGTTTTCCGATTTTCTCCAACACGTTATTTCGATACTGCCATCAGAATATACATCCATGGGAGATGTATTGACTTTATGCGAAAACTACACTCGTGCATTGGCGTATCTTCCAGCAGCCCCCGATTGTGCAGCCCAGACGATCGTTAAATTTTGGAATCGCAAACGTTTAGCAGAAGAAGAAAGCATGGTGATTTACTTTTCGCTTTTAATGAAGAAACTTGATAGCGCGTGTATTGCAGAAAACACGCAGAATGCTGTTGATATTGCCGACAGGATAAACGAAAAACATCAGTGGGGGTTAATGGTTCTCCCGCATATTAATGAGGTTAAAGAGTGTTTTCGTGCGGACGATGATGTGAAACTTCTGCATGCGTTTCAACGTTTCAGCATGTTAGATAATTGGCCTAGTGGTTTCTATGGATGGGGTGAGGAGAATGCTGAGGAGTTTTCCGCGTTTACTCAACGCATTATTCCGTTGCTTCCGCCGTCAACGCCAGTGGATGTAGTGCTTGCTCTGTGTGAAAATTATTTACTAGAGTTAACGTATTTGCCGCATGCGATAGACATTTCTGTCAAGCTGTTTGTTGATTTCTGGAATCGCAAACGGGCCGCAGAAGACCGGGAAGCCATTGAGTTTCTCTCGGCACTCTCGGTCCATCCTGATGGGGATCATGCTGCGGAAATCGCGCAGAGCGCTGTTGATATTGGGGATAAGCTGAACGGGTGAGTTTCCTGCCCTCATGCTTTTCGTCATGATGACTCCCCAGGCCAGGAACTCAGGGCAAAAACCAGGGGATACCCCGATGCCGTATCACTATCACCGCTCTAAGCTAGGTATCACATATCACACAATATGAAGAAAGGAATTTTCCATGGCCCTAAAATTCTCCCTCGATCTCGAAGGTGCTACCTTTGACGAGCTTGCCACTTTTGTCGAATCCCTGAAAACCGCGGGCATGAAAGATCATGACACACTGACGCTGGATGGTACACAATTGGTTGCCACGGTAGAGCCTACCGGTGGCCAGGTGAGTGATGCCCGCCGGGCTACCGCAACCCCACGTCAAACCGTCTATCCCGATGCCTTCCCGAGCACCGGTAACCTTGATTTTATGAAGTTTGGGGATGCCGCCCTGGACTCCCTCATCGAGGCCCTGAAGTATCGCCGCGGCCGGTAGGAAAAACCGTCGATAAGTGTAATACGGGTGGGAAACGCTATGGTAGATTCCATGCGTTATATCTCCACCCGCGATGAGTCCCGCACCGAAATCCCGTTTAGTGACATCCTTCTCGGCGGGCTCGCCCCCGACGGTGGCCTCTATCTGCCCGCCGAATATCCGCAGGTCACCGGTGATATGCTCGACAGGTGGCGGAAACTGCTCAACACGCAGGGTTATCCCGCCCTCGCCGCCGAAGTCCTGCAATTATTTATCGACGACATTCCCGCCGACGATCTTACGGACATCGCCTACCGTGCCTACACCTTCCCGAAGTTTGCGCACGCCGAAATCGTGCCGGTGACCAAGCTGGAAGACGGCATGTATATCGGTCATCTTTCCGAGGGCCCCACCGCCGCCTTTAAAGACATCGCCATGCAATTGCTCGGGGAATTCTTCGAATACGAGCTGCGCCGACGGGGCGAAACCCTCACCATTGTTGGGGCAACTTCGGGCGACACCGGGTCCGCCGCCGAATACGCCATGAGCGGTCGGGACGGCATTAAGGTCTTCATGCTCACCCCGGCCGGCCGCATGACCCCATTCCAGCAGGCACAAATGTTCGGTCTCAACGACCCCAACATCTTCAACATTGCCCTCGAAGGCGTATTCGACGATTGCCAGGATGTGGTCAAGGCCGTGTCCGCCGATGCCGACTTCAAACGCGCCCACCGCATCGGTGCCGTGAACTCCATTAACTGGGCCCGGCTCGTCGCCCAGGTGGTGTATTACATTTCCTGCTACCTGCATGTTGCCACCTCTAACGAGCAAAAAGTATCGTTCAGCGTGCCCACTGGTAACTTTGGGGACATTTGCGCCGGCCACATCGCCAAGCAAATGGGGGTGCCGATCGACAAGCTCATCGTGGCCACTAACGAGAATGATGTGCTGAACGAATTCTTCCGCACCGGTGTGTACCGGGTGCGGTCCTCCGCAGATACGTTCGAAACCTCGTCGCCGTCCATGGATATTTCCCGCGCATCCAATTTCGAACGATTCATCTATGATCTTCTGGGCCGGGACGCCGTCCGGGTCGCCGACCTGTTTGGCACCCAGGTTCCCCAGGGTGGATTCACTCTCGCGGATGACCCCGCATTCTCGAAGGTTGGCACCCAATACGGTTTCCTATCCGGGTCCTCCACCCACGCCGACCGGGTGGCCACCATTCGGGACTGCTACGAGCGATTGGGCGTCATGATCGACCCCCACACCGCCGACGGCGTGAAGGTGGCCCGCGAACTGCGGAATCAGGTCGACACTCCCATTGTTTGCCTGGAGACCGCCCTGCCCGTGAAATTCGCCCACACCATCAAGGAAGCCACCGGCCGGGAACCGGACCTGCCCGACCGGTTCACCACCATCATGCAGGCCGAACGGCACGTCACGGACTTGCCCAATGATGTGGATGTGGTGAAAGATTTCATTGCGGCAAACGACTAAACTTTAGGCGTCGACAAGCATAGTCAGAAAGGACAACCATTATGGCCCAAGAACGCACCGCCCCCGCCGAATATTTCAACGATTTTGACCCCGAAAAAATGGCGAAACAGCTGGCAGAACAATTAGCCGCCAAGAAAGCCGCCGATGCGGAAGCCCAGGCGAAATCGGAAGGAGAGTAATGCCCATCCCCGATTTTGTGCGGGCGTTGCGGGAGAAAATCGGCACCGACGAACTGTGGCTGCCGGGCGTGACCGCCGTCATCATCCGTGACGTGCCCGAAGGCGCCCCCATCACCGCCGTGCCGGAAGTGCTGCTGGTCAAACGTGCCGACAACGGCCAATGGACCCCGGTCACCGGCATTGCCGACCCGGGGGAGGAACCGCACCAGACCGCTGTCCGGGAGGCCAAGGAGGAGGTCGGCCTGGATATTCAAGTGGAGGCGCTGTTGGGTGTCGGCGCGGTCGGGCCGGTCACCTACCCCAATGGGGACGTCACCCGCTACATGGACACCGCGGTGCGATGCAGCGTGGTCGGCGACAGCGACGAACCCGTCATCAGCGATGACGAAAACACCGAGGCCGCTTGGTTCTCCATCATGCACATGCCGCCCATGAATCCCAGGTTCCGGCTCATCGTCGGCGATGCTGTAGCACAACTGCGTCGGCCTGAGGGATTTCGCCCTCGAATGGGGTATGTGAAGCGGGATCGCACACGATAAACCCGAAAATTACCCGCTAATAGGGTTGAACTGGGAAAAGTAATTCCTCACAGATGCAGACAACTGTGCAAACCAGTTGTAGGGTTTTCTTTTATGAGACGACCTTTGTGCATCATTCAGCGACTTGGCAGAGCCACCGGTTCCGGCGGTCGTAGAGGCGCCATCTGCGCTGCCCGCGCCACCAAAACCGTGGCCGCCGCCATGTCCGGACTGATCGAGCTGGCCACGAGCATGATTCCCGCGACCGCGGCCACTGTTGACGTTGCCGCCGCACCCGCGCGCACCCAAATCATCATGATGAAAGACAACGGGGAAGTGATCGAAACCCCCGGCGCCCACGAATCCCGCGCCTCACTGTCCATTGTCAAGCTGTATTTGGGCTATTGGGTGTTGCAACATGGCGCCCCCGAGGATAAAGCCCTGGTGTATGAGATGATCCGCAGCTCCCATGATGGGATTGCTTCGAACCTGGATCGGAAATATCGCCAGGCCATCCCCGACACCATTGGTCGGTTCCGGCTCACCGAAACCAACTATCGGGGTAGGTGGGGTGATACCACCACCAGTGTTCACGACATGGCAGCATTTGTGCGGGCCGTTCGCACCGATCCGGCGGCCCGGC
>ERZ773008.2769-NODE-2769-length-11218-cov-32.272418_pt1 | contig 11218 bp, 7 predicted proteins | sample MGYA00580664_ERZ773008 | MGnify/ENA primary metagenome ERZ773008 (study PRJEB29015, sample SAMEA2738016) | human oral metagenome | biome: human oral; feature: human-associated habitat; material: dental | place: China | collected 2048 ... | reverse complement strand
AGGGTCTGGTGGACGAAGTTGGCGCCGATGAAGCCGGCGCCTCCGGTGATGAGGACGTGCATAGAACTCGCTCCGATATGTGGGAACTGCGGGCGCTGAGCGCCCGTCATGGCCGACGCCATCATGCCACAGGAGCTCGCTGGAGCCCACGAGAGCCCGGGGCGGTCCCATCGGCCCTTTGTTGGCATCCTGCCGCACAATTCGTCCGCGGTGGCGAAATCAGATTGCAACGGTGCATCGACGCCTCGGAAGAACCTTGATCCATCAAGGAAAGATGAGGTCCGTGTCGCGGTCCGGCCGGCTGCGAGCGAGACCTGATGTCAGACACCTCCATTATTATCAGTAAACTATCATTAATCTCTCGGAAACTATTCAGAAATTAAATATCGCCACCCGAGGGATCGGCGTCGGCGGCTGCGGTGGTGAGACTCGATCGGCGCCGGCTGGCAGTCACCTCCAAAGGAACCCCATGAAAGTCCCTCGTCCTCGTGTCCGCACCGTTTACCGTGCTGTCGGGCTGGCCGCTCTGGCCTCGCTCCTTCTGTCCGGTCTGGTCCCCGTGGCCGTCGCCGCACCTGAGGTCGGTGACCCCGGTGACTCGGGCAGCAGTTCCGGTCATGGTGCTGGCTCCGCCGGCCGGGCCGACGGTCCCGCCCCGGTGCAGATCCTCGACCTGACCACCTCCGGCGGACAGGCCACCGATATCGCCCAGTCGGGTCTCGACGACGCTCGGCCTGATGCTGGGAAGGGTGCCAGTAATGACTCCCGCCCTGATGCTGAGACGGGTACCAGTGACGACCCCCCGCACGGTTCGGAGGCATCGACGCCGTCGGCCAAGGGAGCCAGCGCTCCGGGTGGCGGCAACCGCGTCTCGGCGCTCCCGGCACTGGCAACCGGTGGCCGGGTCCCCTCCGTCCTGCCCGCTGCGACCGACCCGCAGGCCGACGCCGCCCTCCTGACTGATCCGCTTCAGGTCGACCGCTTCCTCGTTGCGGGCTTCACCTGGGCCGGCGGCGCAGACCTTCCCGAGGGCGTGCGCATCTACCTTCGCGTTCGTGAGAACGGCACCTGGTCTCCCTGGTACCTCAATGAGGCGGCTGACTCCGGGCGCGACGACCGTGAGACCGCCGGCACCGGTGAGTTCGTCACCGGTGGGGCTGACGCCGTCCAAGCCTCCGTCGTCGGGAGCTCCCTGCCCGCTGGGCTCAAGCTCGTCCTCGTCCCCTCCCAGCCCCAGGGCGAGGAGGTCCTGGACTCGGGTGACGTCTCGACCACCGAGGCCGCGCCGACACCGGTCGTCGAGGAGGTAGCCGCCTGGCAGCCCGGAAGCGGTCGGGCCGGGAGGTCGGGGAGTATCGGTGGGCCGGCTGTTCCGTCGGCTCCGGAGCCGGGGACGCCGCTCACCGCGTCTGCGGTGTCGACCACGACGGCGCTGTCCCCGAGCACTGTGCCGGCCACTGTGTCAGCTACTGTGCCGGTCTCAGTTCCGGCTGCTGTGCCGGCTGGGACGACCGCCAACGGGCTGCCGATGCCGGTCACCACCCGCGCCGAGTGGGGCGCCAACGCCTCCTATATGAGCTGGGACCCCGACTACGAGAGCGCCGGCCACGTCGTCGTCCACCACACTGCCGGCACCAACAACTACTCCGCCGGGCAGTCCGCCTCCATCGTGCGGGGCATCTACTACTACCACGCGGTCACCCTGGACTGGGGTGACATCGGCTACAACTTCCTCATCGACAAGTACGGCACCGTCTTTGAAGGACGCTCCGGCTCCGTGGCTGCTCCCGCCGGCGAGATGAGTGTCGGGGCGCACGCCCGTGGCGTCAACACCGGCACCATGGGCCTGTCCATGATGGGCGACTACAGCAGCGTCAGTCCCTCGGAGGCCCAGCTGAGCTCGGTGGGCAGGATGGCCGGATGGTTCCTCAAGCGTGCCGGCATCACGGACGCCAACGGCCGTGCGGGCCTGCACGTGTGGACCACTGAGCGCTACCAGGCCGGATCCACCATCTCGATGCCCCGGATCCTGGGGCACCGGGATGTCGGCTACACCACCTGCCCTGGGAACGTCGGCTACTCCAAGCTCGGCACCATCCGCACCATCGCGCAGACACAGATCGACGGTGGTTCGGCGTCGTCGACTGCCCCGGGAGCCGTGACCCTGCGTGGTGGGATCCTGACGGCCTGGACCGCTGCTGGCGGGGAACGCTCGAAGATGGGGCTGCCCACGACCAGTGAGATCGCCTCGTCCAAGGGTGGGGTGTACCAGCGTTTTGAGCACGGTGTGGCGTACTGGACCCGGGCGACCGGGGCGCAGTTCGTGGCTGAGCCGGTGCTGAGCGCCTGGGGCGGCTACTGGTACGAGAAGGGCTCGATGGGTTACCCGCGCAGTGGTGTGGTGAGTGGTCCTGGTGGCAGCTTCCGTCAGAGCTTCGAGGGAGGTGTTGCCTACTGGCGTTCCGGGGGCAAGGCCAGCTTCGTGCGTGGTGGGATCCTGACGGCCTGGACCGCTGCTGGCGGGGAACGCTCCAAGGTCGGGCTGCCCGTCGGTTATGAGGTCCGCCAAGCAGATGGGACCGTGACCCAGGCCTTCGAGAAGGGACAGATATCCGTATCGCCCACGGGCACGGCGACGATCCGTTGATATCGGATCGAGGCGCGCGGCGAGGCGGTCAGGAGTGCATGAGACACTGGCCGCCTCGCCGTTTCTTCATCAACCGCCTTCGTCGACCAGCCTGCCGGGAAGGGCCGCCACATGAACCGAGGAATCGTCTACTTCCACTTCGATTCTCATCATCAGGTCCGTGACTACGTCGTCCATGCCTTGGCCTCCTTGCGCCCCCATGCGGAGCAGATCCTGGTGGTCTCCAACTCTCCCGTCGATGATGCCGGCCGGGCTCGGCTGAAGGCCTCCTGCGACGAGATCCTTGAGCGCCCCAACGCGGGGCTCGACGTCGGCGCCTACCGGGCCGGGCTGGAGCACCTCGGCTGGGACCGGCTCGCCGACTTCGACGAGCTCATCCTGACCAACCACACCTACTACGCGCCGCTACGCCCCTGGGAGGAGGTCCTCACCCGGACCGGAAGCCGGCGCGACATCTCGTTCTGGGGCATGACCGAGCACGGCGTCATGCGCCCCCACCCCTTCCTCGCCAAGCGTGAGCTGCCCCGTCACATCCAGTCCCACTGGATCGCGGTGCGCCGCCGGCTCCTGGCGGACCCGGCCTTCCGGGAGTACTGGGAGCAGATGCCGCCGGTCTCCTCCTACCGCGACTCCATCCAGTGGCACGAGTCGCGCTTCACCGACCACTTCACCGGGATCGGCCACACCTACGAGGTCGCCTTCCCCGTGGACCGCTACCACTCGGACAACCCGGCCATCGAGGAGGCCCCGGCGCTGCTGGCCGATGGCTGCCCCCTGCTCAAGCGCCGGGCGTTCTTCCATGACCCCCTTCACCAGGACCGGCAGGCCGTCGTCGGCGGGGACCTGCTGGAGGCCGCTGCGCAGGCGGGCTACAGCGAGGACCTCATTCTGTCCGACGTCGTCCATACCGCGGCCGCCCGAGACCTCATCGTCAACGCAGGGCTCACCGAGGTCGTGACCGAGTCCGCCCCCGAGTCCGCGGAGCCCGCCCCCGGTACGAGCTCGCCCGCGCAGCAGCCCTCGGGCTGCGTCGTCGTGCACGTCCCGGCAGCAGGGGAGGGGATCGAGCGCGCCGAGGCGGATGGTCTTGCTCAGCGCCTGGCGAGCCTGCCGGCGCACTGGCGGGTGGTGGTCACCTCACCCGAACCGCTGGATGCCGCCGACCTGGAGCGTGTCACCGGTCGCCGCCCACCGGATGACGACGGGACGGCGGGGGACACGGCTGTCGCCTTCCGCGCGGTGCGTGACCTCGATCCGCGCGGAACCATCGCCTTCCTCACCGAGTGCGACGACCTGTGGGATCCCGGGCGCCCCGTCGGCTCCAGTGGCGACGGTGTCGGGGATGGCAGTGATGACAGTGACCGCAAAGAAGGCGGCGATGACAGCGGTCACGGCGATGACGGTGTGGATCTCGTCCTGAGGATCACTGCGGGGCCCCTGAATGGTCCCGAGCAGGGGGCCGACGATGTCGCCCGCCGCCAGGTCCTCGACTGCCTGCTGGACTCGCCGGGACACGTGGCCGGTCTCATCGACCTCTTCGAGTCTCACCCCAGCCTCGGGGTGGCCATGCCCGCCGCCTGCCACATCGGCCAGCCGCACGGCGGGCCCCAGTGGGACGGCCTGGCCGGTGCGGCCGAGGCCCTGTCCCGGCGGCTCGGTCTGACGGCGGCCCTGGACCCGATCGCCCCGGCGATGCCGGTCGGTGCCATGTTCCTGGCTCGCCCCGAGGCGCTGCGCACGCTGAGCGAGGGTGCCAAGGAGCTGGTGCGGCTGACCGAGCAGGCAGCCGCCGATCCCGAGGAGTCGGTGCGGCGTCTGCGGCGTGCCCGCGCCGCCGAGGTGCTCGAGCTGCTGACCGTCTACGCGGCCATGTCCAGTGGCTTCCACCCCCGCGAGGTGCTCACTCCCACCTGGGCGGGCCGGCTCTATGGATCACTGGCCTACAAGCAGCGAGCCCTCACCGCGGACCTGCCGGCCTACACCGACGAGCAGGTCAGGTTCCTGCAGGCCCGGTTCGGGCCCCGGGCCGGGCTGGGGCCGCGGGTGCGCTCCTACGTCGATGTCCATCACCCCGAGATGGCAGGCGCTCTCAAACCCGCATACCGTTACGTCACAGGTGGAACGAAGGGCATCACCGATGGCGTCAAGGGAGCGGCGAGATCGCTCGGCGGGCGCCTGCGCCCCCGGCGATCCGCCCGGCCCGCCTCCGACGCGTGAGAGGGCCCCGCCCTTCCACCCTCCCTCCGCCTCATCGCGATACCTCCACCTGTTAGGATCCCGGTCTATGGCACAGACAGTTCTCGTCACTGGAGCCGGCGGCTACATCGGTCGCCACGTCGTCACCGCACTTCTGGAGCGGGGCCTGGCTGTCAAGGCCCTCGACCTGCGGCTCGACGACGTCGACGAGCGGGCTGAGAAGGTCCACCTGGAGCTCTTCTCCGGGGACACGAGCATCTACGATCAGATGGGGCGCCCCGACGTCGTCCTGCACATGGCCTGGCGCGACGGTTTCAAGCACGCCTCCCACGCCCACCTGGACGATCTGGCCAAGCACTTCCACCTGATCGAGAACCTCTACGCTGGTGGCCTGCCCCAGCTCGCCGTCATGGGCACCATGCATGAGGTCGGCTACTGGGAGGGCGCCATCGATGAGAACTCGCCCTGCGCTCCCGCCTCGCTGTACGGCATCGCCAAGAACGCCCTGCGCGAGGCCACCTTCCTGTCCGCCCAGGCCCATGGCGCCATCGCTCAGTGGATCCGCGCCTACTACATCGTCGGAGACGACAAGTTCGGCAACTCGATCTTCTCCAAGCTCCTGGCCGCCGCCGAGGAAGGGCGCACCACCTTCCCCTTCACCACCGGCAAGAACCGCTACGACTTCATCTCCGTGGACGGCCTGGGCGAACAGATCGCCGCGATCGTGGACCAGACCGAGGTCGACGGCATCATCAACGCCTGCACCGGCGAACCTATGACCCTGGCCGAGCGCGTCGAGGCCTACATCCGGGACAACGACCTGGGCATCACCCTGGAGTACGGGGCATTTCCGGATCGGCCCTACGACTCACCCGGTGTATGGGGCGATCCAACGAAGATCCGCCGTATCCTCGCATCAAGCGCAAGCTGACGCGTTCGGATAGACCCGATCGCCCGCTCTTTCCTGTGCCGCAGTGAGCGGCTCTGAACCACTGTCTAGAAGGGACACCATGGCAACGCTTGGCGAGGACCCGAAGCGACTCGGGATCTTCTTCTTCTTCGACGCCCAGGGCGTCGTGGACTCCTACGTGGAGACTCTGCTCGCCGATATGGTGAAGAACCTCTCCGAGCTGACCATCGTCGTCAACGGCGAGCTGACGGCCAAGAGTTACGCCAAGCTGGGCGCCTTCACGGACAACATCATCCTGCGGGAGAACAAGGGGCTGGACGTCTGGGCCTACAAGACGGCCATGGAGAGCCACGGCTGGGAGAGACTCTCCGAGTTCGATGAGGTCGTGCTGTTCAACGCCACCATCATGGGGCCGGTCTACCCCTTCAAGGAGATGTTCACCGAGATGGCCCGTCGGAACATCGACTTCTGGGGCATCACCTGGTTCCACGAGGTCCCCTTCGACCCCTTCGGCTATGCCGAAGAGGGTTATCTTCCCCGCCACCTCCAGTCCCACTTCCACGCCTACCGCCGCTCCCTGGTCACCTCCAAGGCCTTTCAGGACTACTGGGACGAGATGCCCGAGATCAACGGCTACGAGCAGTCGGTGGGCATGCACGAGGTTCCCTTCACCCAGCGCTTCGAGCGCCTCGGTTTCACCTCCGACGTCTACGTCAACACCGAGGACATGGAGGGCTTCAACTTCAGCCCCATTCTCTTCGCCCCGGTCGAGGTCATCCGGGACAAGCGCTGTCCGATCTTTAAGCGCCGCTCCTTCTTCCGTCCCTACGACGACGTCCTGCGCCAGTCCGTGGGCCAGCCCAGTGCCGAGCTCTACGCCTACCTGCGTGACCACACGGACTTCGATATGAACCTCATCTGGGACAACGCCCTGCGCTCCATGAACATGGCGGACCTGGTGAAGAACCTCCAGCTCACCTACGTCCTGCCCACGCAGACTGTCACCCGCGAGCCCAAGCAGCAGAAGGTCGCTCTTATCGCGCACCTGTACTACATGGAGCTGGTCGAGCCGACGCTGGAGTACATCCGCAACATGCCCGAGGGCATCGACATCTTCCTGAGCACCTCGAGCCCGGAGAAGGTTGAGCAGGTCAAGGCCGCCTGCCAGGGGCTCCCCTTCAACATCGAGGTGCGTCTCGTGGAGAACCGGGGACGCGACGTCGGCCCCTTCCTCGTGGGGTGGAAGGACGTCGTCCAGAACTACGACGTCGTGTGCTACACCCACGACAAGAAGGTCACCCAGCTCTCCCCGTACTCGGTGGGTGACGGCTTCGCCTACAAGTGCTTCGAGAACCTGCTGCCGACGCGCGACTTCGTCAAGAACGTCATCGCCACCTTCGAGGCCGAGCCGCGCCTGGGCCTCCTGACTCCCACACCGCCGAACCACGCCGACTACTTCCCGGTCTACACCTTGGGCTGGGGCCCGAACTTCGACCGCACCGAGGCGCTCCTGCACGAGCTGGGGATCAACGTCCCCCTCGACCCGGACAAGGAGCCCGTCGCGCCGCTGGGCTCCATGTTCTGGTTCCGTCCCAAGGCCCTCAAGCCGCTGTTTGACCACGACTGGCAGTGGGAGGAGTTCCCGCCCGAGCCCTGCGACATCGACGGCACCATCATGCATGCCATTGAGCGCGCTCACGGCTACGTCGCCCAGGGAGCCGGTTACTACTGTGGCTGGCTCTTCTCCGACTCCTTCGCCCGCATTGAGCTGACGAACCTGTCCTTCTACGTGCGTGACCTCACCTCCGCTATCGCTGACCGCTGGGGCAGGGCCACGGAGACGCAGATGGTGGAGATGATCCAGTCCCCGCCGACGACTCGGCAATGGCTCAAGGGGCGACTGAATCGGTGGGTTCCGGCGTCCGTCCAACCGGTCCTCAAGGGACCGGCCAGGCGTGCCTACCATAAACTGCGAGGAGCCTAGTATCCGGGTGGTGCTGCGATGCCGGACATGACAACGAAACCGGCACAACATGCAAGGACAAGGACCAGGGTCTTCTACCTGGACCTCATCAGGGCTGTGGCCGCTGTGCTCATCGTCCTCACCCACTTCAACTTTCATCTCAAGGAACACGGAGGCGGGTATGTCCTGACCTACGAGCCCTTCGGCATCTATGTGGGTGCCCTGGGCGTCTCCCTGTTCCTCATCATCTCCGGCGCTGCCCTGACGCTCACCTACCGGCGGCCGATCAACCTCAAGCGTTTCTACTGGAAGCGCTTCCGCAGCATCTACCCGATGTTCTGGACCGCCTGGGTCCTGGGAACGCTCGCCCTCTTCCTCGCCGCCAATGGCAGACCCCCCAACGCAGGTCCAGTGAAGTCCTTCATCCTCACGGTGCTGGGTATTGATGGACTCGCCCAGGCCTTCCACTTCCGCACGATGTATCTGCTGGGCGAGTGGTTCCTCGGTTTCATCCTCCTGTACTACCTCGTCTTCCCACCGCTGCTGTGGGCCATTGACCGCTTCCCGGTCGTCACCGGAGCCGTGCTCCTCGTGGTCTACGTCGCCACTATCGTCGTCATGTCGCGTTACTTTCCGGCTTACCCCTCCGCCGCGGTGCTGACCACGCGTCTTCCCGAGATGGCCTTCGGCAGCTACCTCGTCCTGTACATCCATCGGATCCACGGGGCCGTGGTGGTTCCGGCGGCAGCGGTCCTAGCCATCTCAGCCATGTTCCCCGGGAGGATCCCCGAGGACGTGGGGACCACGATCGTCGGGATTTCGGTCTTCCTCATCCTCGTGGTGGCCGGTCGCTACGTGGCGATCCAGCCGGTGCGGGTTGTTGTCAGCCTCATCGCCACGTACTCCTACCCGATCTTCCTCGTCCACCATATGGTGATCGAACAGGTCCTTGAGAAGATCGACGTCGCCGGCTTCTACCCCATTCAGCGCTACATGCTGCTGGCCGCCGAGTGCGTCATCATCTTCGCACTGTCGGTGGCGCTGGTGAAGGTCACAGATGCCGTCATCGACTTCTTCACCAAGGCGTTCAAAGGCATGAGCTGGCGGCCTGAGGTCTCCGAGGCTGAACGCTGACCCGCACCGGAGACGCGGCCAGGCGGTCGGCCACGGCTCGCGGTAGTGGCCTACGACCCCTGGGCGTGTCGAAGGCAACGACATCTGCTGGCACTATTGGCTCCGGCAACGCTGAGAATAGTGGTGGGGTCGTGGTGTGCCTCGTCAGCGCTCCATCGGCCCGACTCGACAACCCAAGGGAGACTCTCGTGACCCGTACCTGCCTCGTGACAGGTGGTGCCGGATTCATCGGTTGCGCGATCTCGCGTGACCTGGCGGACGCCTTCGACCGCGTCGTGGCCATGGACAACATGCATCCGCAGATCCACCTGTCCCAGGAGCGCCCCGCGGAGCTCGACGAACGCGTGGAGTTGCACCGCCTGGACGTGTCCGTCGCCGAGGACTGGGACTCGATTCTGGCCGCGGTCGGTCCGGATGTCATCGTCCACCTGGCGGCGGAGACCGGGACCGGCCAGTCCCTCACCGAGGCCTCCCGCCACGCGAGCGTCAACGTCGTCGGCACCACCCAGATGCTCGATGCCCTCGTACGCCACGAGATCCGCCCTGACAAGATCGTCCTGGCCTCCTCTCGGGCCGTCTACGGCGAGGGGCAGTGGATCGACGCCGAGGGACGGACCGCCTACCCCGGCCAGCGCACCCACGCGATGCTCGAGGCCGGGCAGTGGGACTTCGCAGGCCTGACCCCCTCGGTCCAGTCCTCCACCGCCGTCAAGGCGTCCCCGGCCAATGTCTATGCCGCCACCAAGTTCTGCCAGGAGAACCTCGTGACCTCCTGGTGCGGATCCTTCGGTGTCACCCCGGTGCTCTTCCGCCTTCAGAACGTCTACGGTCCCGGTCAGTCCCTCATCAACCCCTATACCGGCATCGTCTCGCTCTTCGCCCGCCTGGCCAGGTCCGGTCAGTCCATCCCGGTCTACGAGGACGGTCGGATCGTGCGGGACTTCGTCTTCATCGACGACGTCGCCTCCGCCATCGTGGCCGGAGTCCTGCGCTCGCCTGCAGCGGCCCTGCCCTACGACATCGGCCTGGGGGAGCGGACCACCATCATGCAGGTCGCTCAGGCCATCGCCGAGCACTACGGGGCACCTGCCCCGCACGTGACCGGCCAGTTCCGCGACGGTGACGTGCGTGCCGCCTGGGCGGACACCGCGCGTGCCCGTCAGATGCTGGACTGGGAACCGCGAGTCGGCGTCACCGAGGGCATCAACCGGCTGTGCGACTGGATCGATGCTCAGACAGAGGCTTCTTCCAGCTCGTCCACCGGCACTGCGACGGAGGTGTGAATCCATGCGGCTCTCTCGACTTCTCCGCTCGGAGGAGGCCCGCCAGACGCTGGACCTCACCCTTCGTCTGACCCAGCGCTCGGTCTCCTCCGAGTTCAAGGGAACGACGCTGGGCCGCCTGTGGTCCTTCATCAACCCCCTGGCCACGATCGCCATCTTCGCCCTCATCTTCGGCGTCGTCTTCCGCGGAGGCGTGGAGCCGGGACGCAACTCCGGGATCGACTCCTTCGCGCTGTGGATCGGTATCGGGGTGCTCAGCTGGACCTTCTTCTCCAGCGGCATCATGACGTCCATGAACGCCCTCGTGTCCAACTCGGGGCTGCTCACGAAGGTCTACTTCCCTCGCCAGGTCCTCATCTACTCCGCGGTGCTGTCCCTGGCCGTGGACTTCGCCTTCGAGCTGCTGGTCCTCGTCATCATTGCCATGATCATGGGGGGTCCCGGGGTTCTCCTCATGATTCCGGCGCTGGTCGTCGTCACCCTGTTGGCGGGCATGTTCGCCGTCGGGCTGGGGCTCATCCTGTCCATCGGCACCGTCTACTTCCGGGACCTGGGCCATCTGTGGCAGATCTTCAACCAGATCTGGATGTACGCCTCCGGCGTCGTCTTCCCCTTGACCATGCTCAACAGTGTTCAGAACCGTCTGTTCGACGCCGGCTGGCAGATCAACGGAGCTCCGATTCCCATCGCGACGATCGCCCGGCTCAACCCCGCCGAGACCTACCTCGAGGCCTTCCGATCCTGCCTGTACGACTTCGCCCTGCCGTCACTGCCCGTCTCCCTGGCCTGCCTGGGGTGGGCGGTCGTCATGCTCACGCTGGGGCTGGCCTTCTTCCGCCGGCACTCGGCGAGCATCGTTGAGGAGCTCTGACACCTGAAGATGACTGCATCACAAGGAACCTCCGCATCGCCTGCCGTGCGCATCGAGGACGTCTCCAAGCGCTTCAGGATCTACCACCACCGCAACCAGTCCCTCAAGGGCGCCATCCTGCAGCGCAGCCGCGGCGTCTACGAGGACTTCTGGGCGCTGAAGGACATCACCTTCGACATCCCCGAGGGCAAGACCTTCGGGCTCATGGGGCACA
>ERZ773008.2765-NODE-2765-length-11229-cov-15.716664_pt1 | contig 11229 bp, 13 predicted proteins | sample MGYA00580664_ERZ773008 | MGnify/ENA primary metagenome ERZ773008 (study PRJEB29015, sample SAMEA2738016) | human oral metagenome | biome: human oral; feature: human-associated habitat; material: dental | place: China | collected 2048 ... | reverse complement strand
TCGGTACAGAGCTTGGTATGCCAGACCACATCGTATGGCGCCAACCATTCCCAGGTCCAGGTCTTGCCATCCGTGTTATGGGTGAAATCACTGAAGAAAAACTTGAAACAGTCCGCGAATCAGACGCTATCCTTCGTGAAGAAATCGCTAAAGCAGGTCTCGACCGCGATATCTGGCAATACTTCACTGTTAATACTGGAGTTCGTTCAGTAGGGGTTATGGGTGACGGTCGTACTTACGACTATACCATCGCTATCCGTGCCATCACTTCTATCGACGGAATGACAGCTGACTTTGCGAAGATTCCTTGGGAAGTTCTCCAAAAAATCTCAGTTCGTATCGTAAATGAAGTTGACCACGTTAACCGCATCGTCTACGATATTACAAGTAAACCACCTGCAACTGTTGAGTGGGAGTAAAATATAAGAGTAACTTTGGCTAAGAAACCTTAATTTAACAGCATTTGAATTGTTTTAATTGGTCTTAAAAATGGGGTGAATTCATTTGAATTGTCTCCAAAAGAAGTTCGATTTATGAACTTCTTTTTTATTTCATTTTGATAGAGGTATACAAAAGGCAGGTATTTACACCTGCCTCGTTTTTTTATATAGCTTTAACATTAGTATTTATTCCCCGAGATAATTTCAAAAATATCTAATCCTTGTTCGATTTGCTCGTTTAATTTTTTTACTTTTTGTGTCGCAATTTGCTTATAGTCATCTAAAGGAATTTTTTCAAATGAAAAATCGTTATAAAAATAGTTGTCTAATTTTTCTTTTTGTTTATTGCTTAACTCTCTAGAAAATGTGATGTGAATCAAACAATCACCTTCTAGTCCAATTCTTTCCACTACACTATGTTTAATGTATTCTCCAGACTTAGAAATGTAAAAGTTATCAATTTCCTTCATTTCAATTTTTCTTATAGAACTACCAAATGCTGGGGCATCTTTTTTATAGTGAAAAATGTATATTGGTTGTGTAGGCATAGATTCCCAAGCTCTATTACTAGGCAGAGAAAGTAACTTTTTTTCTGATTTTTCAATAAGCTGTTTATAATAAACTATATCACTTTCACGCTCCTCAGCTTTTAGTATTATGCTGTTTCGAGGAAGAATTTGGCTAACATTTTTTTTTGCTTCATTACTGAGTAATAGATGTCAATTCCTGCATTATACGCTTCTCTTGCATCACGTTCTCGATATATACTGAGTTTAATATCGTAATGTTTGTAATTGTCACAGCATAATGCCATTAAAATGTATGATGAAAGTGTATAAGTTGCTCCTCCATAGTGGTCTTGTTCATAAAAATATCCTAAATTCAAATCCTTAAGGAATACATCTATTTTACCAAGATCTAATTCGTAAAGATTTTTTCCTTTATATTCAATGGGTACAAATTTATGAGAAGAAATTTTTATGTCTCTATCAGCTATAAGATAGTTGAGACTACCGCCATTTTTTAATAAATAAGTAATACTCTCATACGTTTGATAATCGTAACCTATGTTTTCTTTTCCATTGTCAACAAACAATATTGGAGAATCTGACATTTTAGTTAATGCAAGTTCCTTTACATTTGTATATGAAACGGATTCTAGTTTTTCTTTTTTCTGATTCAGTCTATCTTTAATCCAGTTGATTATGTACATTGTCCACCTCGCTACACTCCTTACCCCTAACCAGTAACCAGTATGTCCAGTCTTAGGGAAATTATTTTTCTTTAATAAGTTCTTCATATTTGCTCAATCAAGACTTTAGTCTTTTCAATATAGCCATCAATGAAACTGGTATGGTCAAGCATAACCTTATCTTCAAAAGTGATATACTCAGTTGGCTTTTCAATGCCATAAACTGACTGCAAAAGGTCAAGCCAAAAAGGCTGTGAATCTTGTCGTTCATTCCCTCTATCTTTCCAACGTGCAACAAACTCATTTGCTTGATTCTTCTGTTCCTTTAGTGTCATCACAGTCTTGTTAGACTGATCACTGTTCCCCTTATCTAACATCACATACCTCACATATTTCATCAGCAAAAAGGATTTAATAGTTATTTAGTATATTGTGTGAGCAATGCACTAAAGGGTACTCCTTTACCAATTTTTCATATTCACTCTATTATACCATTTAAGGATAAAAATTCAGTCTTCAATAATTTTATAGACATATCCAAAAAACTTTGAGACATAAAACTCAAAGTTTTTTATTTCTCCTATCTCTAAACCATTCCATTTGCTCTCGTTCTTCTTTTGCTAAATAGCTATTAGGATGCTTTTTGATGTATAATCTCCTTCTAAGATGTTCGTTCCATCGGTCTGCTTGTTTTTCACTGTCTAGTATCAATGGCTTTAATTCAGCGGAATCACCAGAGGAAAAATAAGCTAATATTTCATTCCCTTTTTGATATTTTTTGATATACCCAAGATAGTTACCACCCCAGTGATTACTGTCTTCATGTTTACTCTGTAAAACAGTCATTTCCTCAAAAACTCTGTCAATCAATTTGGATATCCTAGTAACATGGAGCAAATCCGAATATTCATCTATTAGTTCTTCTTTTGCATTGAGAGCCTCAAGCTCGTCTAAAAAATTATCATCCCAAGAAGAGCTATAAATTCCTAATAATTTCGAAGATTCAAATTCAATAATTCTCTTCTTATATCCCTGAGCTTCTTTTTGAATAGCAACCATAGATTCAATACTATGATATTCAAATCCTTCTCTCTCATTTATAAATTGCTCAAACTTGTCTTTCAACACCTCCTCATAAAACAAAGATAAAACTCTTTCAATCTTTGCCAATCTATTCTCCCCCTCCTGCCTACTCGGGAAGGATGAATTATAAAAACTTACAAAGTATTCTATATCCAATGTAAAGATATCTTCAAAAGAATTCTCATGTGTACCAAATCTTTCACTGGCTCTAAAAATACCTGTCATAAGTAATTCCCAGTTATCCTTAACAAGAAGGCTATACACCTTTTTAGTATCTTTGACATTTTGCTTTATTTTCTCAAACACAATATTTAATGGGACATAACCTAAAACAATTCTCCATAAGTTTTCATCATATTTTTCATACAAAATATCTAGCATCAATGCTGTTGGAAAAAACGTCTCCATTGTACGCTGTTCCGACTCACTTCCGAAAAAAATTTCGTCATATGATTTGAACATCATATTTCGTTTTCTAAAATTGATTTGTTCTTCTTCATTTAATCCAAAGCCGGTATCGGTTGGACTAATTTTACAATTATTGTAAATTGCCCTAACTGCTGAATTGGTAAATAAATGAGGATTTTTTTTATTTATTTTTCCTCCTCGAATTTGTCCAATTAAAGGGGCATTTTTTGAATATATTTCTTCATTTGACAACTTGCTATATTTTGGATTCTGTTTTTTCTTTTTACCATGTTCCCAATAGTATTCCCGAGAAGATACTTCTTTACGTTCTCTATTTATCTCTCTCACTTTACAATCTAACCGAAGGGAAGCAATATCGAGCAAGTATTTCTTAGTATTCTTGAACTTCATACAAAACCTGGTATTTCTTTCATTAAAATAAATTATTTATGTCTAAATTATACCACGTTTTTTGACTTTATAATAATATCAGGGATATTTATATCTCAAAAAATAAAAAGTCCAAAAGCTGGCCAGCAAAGGACGGATCGAAACAATATGATTACTATGCGGTAAAGGTTTAGTTTTGCATATTACTGTTTCACCGTTTCTTTTTTGTGCCATTCTTGCATCTACTCGGTAACTGTAATTGCTCATTTGTTTCTTTCCGTCTGAGGACAGGAAAGGACAACTTATGCTAAAAGCTAAAGTTAAAACTCTCTATTGTGAATTACTTGGTCAAGCTATCAAACAAGAATTGATTGAGCAAGGTAAAGCTCAGAACAGTATCTTTTATTATAATTTTGATGAACCTATAGAAATCTCTGCTCCTGCCGTTAGTCAAATCCTAAGAGGTAAACGAAATATTACCTTAGACACTGTAGATGCCTTGCAAGAAACACTAAATCTTCCTAATGTAAAGAGTGTTTTCTTCCCTAGTATTGACTTTTGCAAGTTTCTCATTACTCAATTGACAGAACTTATTCTTTCTGAAGGACACGATTCCACAAAGCATCTTTTCAAATCCAAAAAGAAAGGTATTCAACAAAATCTCTCAACCTTGGCAACTGAATTATATGATTTCTTCCCTGATTTTCCAAAGGAAGAAACATCTTACCAAATTGCTGATAGCCTAGTTGAATGGTTAATCGAATTCGTCTCACTCGTAGCACAACTTTGAGTGCTACACTTTCAAAAATCTTGAAATCAAGAAAAGTCTAAAACGTCTATCATAGATATGTACTTAGCTAAGACAGTCCAGCTCACGATTCAAACTGAGCACGTCCCCCTAACAAAACAATTAAGCCATAAAGGAGGATAAAACCCATGGCAATTAAAACCAAACACAAGAAAGATGGCTACTCAGCCACAACTGCAACGGAATATGTCATTCCTACTAAACCGATTCACAGTTTAAGCACTGAGCTTGAACCCCAACAACTCTTTGAAGATGGAAAGCCAACCGGTGAGATTATCGCCTACAAGGCAACCTTTGTTCAAGAAGGGCTTGAACCTTTCCAAGTAAAATTTGAAGACAAGGTCAAACTTCCTGAATTTCTAAGCTTGATTGAATTTGAAAATCTCCAAGCCGTTGAGGTTCGCTACAATGTCTACTTCAAAGCTGACGGTATCAAGGAGGTCAAATAATGGCAACTAAAGCAGATACTGTCCTGCAATCTTACTTGCTCCAGAGCCTCAACATGGCTCTTGGGGCTCTGATGCAGGGGGAAACAAGCTACACCAATAGCTTCAATATTGTCATTCAAGAGGGTGGCTTCATCTTCATCCCTAGGCTTCCTTGTACCTACATCCTAGATGATGAACTCTATAACAAAATATTCTTGATTGCTAACGCTTCCTTGTACCTTCACTATACACTTCTGAAACAGAATGCCACTTACTTTATCCCTCTCAAGACAGATGACATTCATGTTCAGCGTGGACTCTTCTTCCCTTGGAAGGTGGGTATCTCAAAACGTTTGGTCATCCCTGACCTTGACAAATACACATCCAACCTACCAAAGAATCAGATTCCAATTATGGAAAATTTTACTCTCAATCTTGATAAGGTGAACCACATGGCTATCTGTGGAAACTCGGGCTCAGGGAAAAGTTATGCCCTTACCTACCTGCTCTCCGTTCTCAAAAATCAGAGCGACCTCATCATCGTAGACCCTAAGTTTGATTCCCCAAGTCGTTGGGCTCGCGAACACAAAATAGCAGTCATTCATCCCGTGGAGAACCGTTCTAAGTCTGATTTCGTTTCAGAGGTCAATGAGAGTTTAAGTCAATGCCTAAATCTGATTCAACAACGTCAAGCAATTCTATATGACAATCCCCGTCATGAATTCGCACATCTCACAATTGTCATAGACGAGGTACTGGCTCTTTCAGAGGGAGTCAATAAGGCAATCAAGGAATCTTTTTTCTCTCTTTTGTCACAAATTGCTCTACTTGGACGGGCTACAAAAATTCACTTGCTCTTAGTAAGCCAGCGATTTGACCACACCACGATTCCAGTATCAGTACGGGAACAGCTTAATGTTCTAATTCAGATTGGAAATATAAATAGCAAATCTGTTCAATTTTTGTTCCCTGACCTAAATCCTGAAGGTATTGTTATTCCGACTGGACACGGCACTGGCTTGATACAGGTCATTGACAATGAGCATCCCTATCAGGTACTCCCACTACTTTGTCCTACATACTACACAACGGAAGGTATTCTCTAATGATAAAAAAATCATTCTTCATGAGGACTTACAACCTCAACATCTACTTGATTCTCTTTTCACTTATAACAGGATTTCTTGGATGGTCATTAGACTTTCTAGCGAGCACTATTGCCCTAACGCTTCCTATCGCCCTTGACCTTTCGCAAGTCAGTAGCTATCTAACAATGGGAAGCCAATACTCTTATACGGTTATGAGCTACTTACTAGGTGCATTGTTTGCATCCGTTACGCTTGAAATCATGAATCGTGTTCGATTTGATAATCTTTTCAACTATTTCAAATCCATCTACCACACTTTCAAGCTCCGTAATTTCCTGACACAACGTGAAAAATCAGAGAAAGTCACAAAAATAGATAACCAAACCATTACAACCCACAACCCAATCAACGGCAGCTTCAATCGTTGTGCTCGTAAGAGTGTTGTAGACATCCAAAAAGATGAAGTCAGAGTATTCATTAAAGTCCCAAGAGACCAGCAGGGGCAAAAAGTCTTGAGTGATATGACTTCCCAACTAAAAGAGGAAGTATCTAGTCAGCATCCTGACTACTACTTCTCTGCACCTAATCGGGGTCGCAATAACCTTTGGTTAGTTGGTAAAAAACGGTAAAAGAGGGGGCTATGGCTTGCGTTTAGCAGTAGCCAAATAGCTCCCTTCTTTTCTATTGACCAAGATAAATGGGGGTTACTACGCCCCCCCATTTATCCAATAATCAGTAATCACAGAAATGAGGTGAAAAATGGCAAAAGAACAACGTTCTAGCAAGTGGACATTCTTATTCTACAAAGAGAGCGCCCCTGCAGACTATCTTGTAATTCTTGAAGAATTGCATATTCCCTTTATCTTGAGCCCGTGGCACGATAAAGACATCAATCGCCAAACAGGAGAATTGAAAAAGGCTCACAAACACAGAGCATTCTTCTTCGATTCACTCAAGAGCTACAAACAAGTATCTGAACTAATCAAAGATAAGCTGAACGGCCCTTCTCACGTGGAAGTTGTCCAATCTCCAAAAGGACTCTTTGACTACTTTACCCACGCTGAGAATAAGGATAAAACGCAATATGATCTGAATGATATTGAGGTAGGCTGTGGATTTAACCTTGATAAGTTCCTTGTAGAGATGAACTCAGATGACTTCATGCAAGAGGTGGTGGATATCATTGAACAGAATGACTTCACTGAGTTTGAAGAGCTAGTATGGTATGCACGTGCGAATCATACTCCCCTTCTTGGGCTCATCATTGAACGTACCTACTTCTTTGCTAAGTATCTTGATTCTCGGCGTTGCAATCCTCAGCGTAACAATATCAAGAAGGAGGAAGAAAATGAATAGTAAAAATCTGTTGACTATTACTTCTGATGATTTGGTTAAACTAGGCTACGCAAAAGCTACAGCTCAACAAATTATTAGACAAACTAAGTTGAATATGGTACAACAAGGGTATACCATTTACAACAATAGACGATTAGGAACTGTTCCAATCGAAGCTGTTGAGGAGATTCTTGGCTTTAAGTTACTGAACGAATAGAAAGTAGGTAATTTATGGCTAAAACAAACTTCCAAGATGTGTATATTGATGATAAAGGTCAATTCTACTATGAAGTTAGCCTAGGTAACGATAAAATCACTGGTAAACGTATCAAGAAAAAGTCTCGTAAAGACTCAAATGGTAAAAAATTCACTACTGCAAAAGAAGCCTATACAGAAGCGATTAGGGTCAAAAATGACTATCTTCAGTCAGATGGATACTCTAATTACGATATGACTTATGAGCAGTTCATGAATACAGTTTATTTACCTTACTATCAGTCAGAAGTAAGCGAACATACTTATGCAACACGTCAGCCGTCCTTAAAAATTGTTTTCAATCGATTTGGGAAGAAAAAACTCAAAGACATAACTGTTCGTGAAGTTCAGAACTTTAGAACATGGCTATTAGCTAAAAATGGTGGTAATTATTCGCAAGCCTATGCAGGTCTTACTTTTGGAACTTTTAGAAAGTCATTGGATTTTGCTGTTGATATGCAATATCTACAGAAGAATGTTTCAATGAAAGTAAAATCTATTCCAAAAGGGAAAAGTATCGCTGAGTATTGGACAAAAAACGACTTTGAAGAAGTTATTAGCAATATCTGCATTTCTGATTTCTATGAGCATTTATGCTTTGTTATGCTGTGGCTCTACTTCTGTACCGGGGTGCGTGTGAACGAAGGAACAGCAATCTGGTGGAACGATATTGATTTTGAGAAAAAAGAGCTCAGAGTGGCTCATATGCTGATTATGACTAATAAGAATAATTGGCAAAGACAGAACCACACTAAAACAGATGCTGGTCTCCGTATCGTTACTTTAGATGATGATACCATCCAAATCTTGAAAGCATGGAAAGAACGTCAATCTGAACTTGGAAAAGTAAATTTTGTTTTAAGTTACGATGGTAACCCTATGCTTAAATCAACCATTTCAAGAATCATTAAGCGTTATGCCAAATTAGCAAATGTCCCATTGATTCAAGCAAAAGGTTTACGACATTCTCACGCATCCTACCTTATTAACGAGCTTAACGCATCGGTGCTGATCGTTTCAAAACGACTAGGACACTCAAGTCCAGAGATCATTTTGAAGCACTATGCTCATATGTGGTCAGGAGTTGATAAGGAACTGGCTAATGAAATGACTGGATTAATCAATATACAACACGCTAAAAATACAAAAGTTAATTTCAATGGAAATCAAGCAATACTGAGAGAGTCTCCAAAACTGTCTCCAAAATCATAAACACACGCTAAAAACACTGTTATATAAACGATTTGACGACCTTATTTAGTCGTTGAGTGGGAATAAACCAATCAAACACAAAAGAACTCTGAATCGGATTCAGAGTTCTTTTTTAGGTAAGCACTTCTGCTTCCCTTTTTTATTTGCGTTTTTTCTTCGCTTTTTTCATTTTGTTGGCCATGCGTTTCATAGACTGTTTCATGGCAAATTCACCGATTTTACCTTTTAGTCCACCACCAAACATCTGGCTCATATCTGGCATTCCCGCTCCTCCTAGAGCTGATAAGTCAGGCATACCACCTTGTCCCATCATTCCTTCAAGGGCAGACATATCCATTCCTCCCATATTTGGCATATTTTTAGGAAGATTGTTTGGATTGATTCCCATCTGCTTCATCATCTTGTTCATATCCCCAGACATAACACCCTGCATAAGCTGTTTAGCTTGGTTAAAGTCTTTGATGAATTTATTAACTTCGACAAAGGTATTCCCAGAACCTGCAGCGATACGACGGCGACGGCTCGGATTTAACAAATCTGGATTTTCACGTTCTTCAGGTGTCATTGAAGACACAATAGCACGTTTGCGAGCAATCTGACGCTCATCTACCTTCATGTTTTGAAGGGCTGGATTGTTAGCCATACCTGGAATCATCTTGAGCAAGTCTTCCATCGGCCCCATATTTTGCACCTGATCCAACTGATCAATGAAATCATTGAAATCAAAGGTGTTTTCACGCATCTTCTCAGCCATTTCAAGGGCTTTTTGCTCATCGTATTCCTGAGAAGCTTTCTCAATCAAAGTGAGCATATCCCCCATACCAAGGATACGGCTAGACATACGGTCTGGGTGGAAGGTTTCGATATCTGTAATTTTTTCACCTGTACCAGTGAACTTGATTGCTTTTCCAGTGATGTGACGAACCGATAGAGCCGCACCACCACGAGTATCCCCATCAATCTTGGTAAGGATGACCCCAGTGACTTCCAACTGAGCATTAAACTCACGCGCAACATTGGCCGCTTCCTGACCAATCATGGCATCAACGACAAGCAAGATTTCATTTGGTTGAGCCAAGGCTTTCACGTCACGAAGTTCATTCATCAAAAGCTCATCAATCTGCAAACGACCTGCCGTATCAATCAAGACATAGTCATTATGATTAGCTTGGGCTTGTTCCAAACCTTGACGAACAATCTCAACAGCTGGAACCTCTGTCCCAAGAGCAAAAACAGGCACATCAATCTGTTGCCCAAGAGTTTTGAGCTGGTCAATGGCTGCTGGACGATAGATATCCGCCGCAATCATCAAAGGACGGGCATTTTCTTCTTTCTTGAGTTTGTTGGCCAATTTACCTGCAAAGGTTGTTTTACCAGCCCCCTGCAAACCGACCATCATGATAATCGTCGGAATCTTAGGTGACTTGATAATTTCTGCCGTATCAGAACCTAAAACGGCTGTCAGTTCCTCATCAACGATTTTAATAATCTGTTGTGCTGGATTAAGGGTATCAATAACTTCATGTCCGACTGCACGTTCACGAACTTTCTTGATAAAGTCCTTTACAACAGGCAAGGCAACATCGGCCTCAAGCAAGGCCAAGCGAATTTCTTTGGTTGCCTCTTGGACATCAGCTTCAGAGATTTTTCCTTTTTTACGTAGATTTTTAAAGACGTTCTGCAAACGTTCTGTTAAACTTTCAAATGCCATTTTTTTCTCCTATTTACTCAATTCAGTGGAAATCGTCCGAAATGTTGCAAACACTCAAGTTCTTCGGGTGTGATTTCTTTCATGATTTCATTTGGATATCCCCAACAGCTAAAACCTATTTGCATAGCTTTGGAGATATCATTGGGCGAGATAATCTGTAGTCGAGTAGGAAATGGTTCCTCTGCGGCTAATAGTTTGCAAGGTAATCCTTGATAAATAACTACACTGCCCATGATTACTCCCGATTATCAATGCTTGTTAAAATTTCTATCTGCTCCTGCAGAAAGTTATCCTTAGGATAACGCTCCAAGATCTGATCAAAAATCTGACTACGGACAATGTAGTCTGAATACATATGTAATTTCATCTCATAGTCTTCCAGAATCTTTTCTGTCCGCTTGATATTGTCATAAACAGCTTGGCGACTAACACCGAACTCTTCAGCAATCTCCGCAAGACTGTAATCATCTGCATAGTAGAGTTCAATATAATTCATCTGCTTATCTGTCAAAAGCGCAGCATAAAACTCAAAAAGTGCATTCATGCGATTGGTTTTTTCGATTTCCATAACTTTTATTATACCAAAAAATCTATCATATCGCTATACTAGAAGGCCTTCTAAGATAATTTGAATAAAAAAAGAACCTTGCAAAGCAAGATTCTTTTAGTGTCTGACTTAAATAATTGTTCTTCTGGGAACTAAATCGAATTAAGCTTCGATTTCTGTAACCATACCTGAACCAACAGTACGTCCACCCTCACGGATAGAGAATGTAGTACCTTGTTCTACGGCGATTGGGTGGATCAACTCAACGTCGATAGTCACGTTATCACCAGGCATTACCATTTCAGTACCTGCTGGAAGTTCGATTGAACCTG
>ERZ773008.2759-NODE-2759-length-11244-cov-5.095898_pt1 | contig 11244 bp, 8 predicted proteins | sample MGYA00580664_ERZ773008 | MGnify/ENA primary metagenome ERZ773008 (study PRJEB29015, sample SAMEA2738016) | human oral metagenome | biome: human oral; feature: human-associated habitat; material: dental | place: China | collected 2048 ... | reverse complement strand
TATCAGGTTTGCCCGTGCTGTAATGACAGGTTTTGACAAGTTTGCAGCAACCGGAGCGGCGGCAGAATCCCCGATTGCCACCCCCGAAAAATAGGGGCAGCTTGTGTGTTATACAGTAACGGATTCATTCAAAAAAAATTAATTCTTGTACTTCAAAAACTGAAGTAGTCAGGCCATTTTTGGCCTTCGAGTTACTTCAATTTCTGAAGTCCTATATATATAAGCCATATATACCCCCATTTTTTCTTTCACCCTCTTGCACAAAATATAGGCAGAAACACACAGGCGGCACACGGCGGAAAATTTCGGGCTACCTGAAAACTTTTCACCTGATAAATTTTCGGGTAGGCAGGTAATGGGAAAACCAACCTTGGCACACGGAAGCAAACCACCTGAAAACTTGGGGGTGGGAACACCCGGCGGCCATCCCCTGCCGACCCATCCCTTGCAGACTATCTGCCCTGCATGAGCCCTGCCCCTGCCGACACCCGCAGGCCGCCCGAACGAGAGCAGCCGCGCCGGGCTACCTGAAGCAGGGCTGGCCGCATACCTGCCCCAAACCCTGCCCGCTTCCTTGCCTGCCCTACCGCCCGATAACTGCCAAGCTGCCCGACACCAGCCCCAAGTTTGGGGCTTCCCTACGCATAAAGCCCTTGCAGGCCACCAACGGCACAACACAACCCTTCGGCGTGCGTTTTTGAACCTTCGGCGTGCGTTTCCCACATGACCGTGTGAAAATCCTACGGGCATAGGAAATTCCTACGCCTGAATTATCGGAACGATATAAAAAGGGCGCGCCCCCCGTTTCAAACCTTGCCGCAATCTTACCGTTGCCATCTGCCAAACAAACCAATCCACCCCCTACCGACCGGAAGTAGAAAAGCAGCGGCAGCGCATACTAAAAAACCAGCAAGCGCAGAAATGCCCCTATTTTGCGCTTTAACGCGATTTATACCCCCCACAGGCTACCCCCTTCATATCCCGATACATCAAACGCAATCCTAGCGCATCCTAGACCACCTAGCGCACGTTTTGGGATATTCCGCAGGGCGAAGGCGGCAGGATTCCTGAAAATCAGAACGGGGCAAGGCCTGTTTCCCTGCCCTCCTGCCGTCCCAAGTTTGGTTTTTTCAGGCAAGGCATCGGCAGGCAGCCCCACCCCTTGCCGTTTGCCGCCCACTCCCCGACACCAGCCCCGCGCCATGCAACCAATTAAACCCGCCTTGCCGAACCGCGCTTGCAAAACAACCCCACGAAAGCCCGGTTTGAAACATCAATCCCATGCAATACCCCAACCTGCCGGATTTTGCACGTGCAGAATTTGCACCTTCGGAATGCGGGCATCGCGCGTGCGAGGCAAGGGGAAAGATTTTGACTTGTGCAAAATGGGGGTATATTTGGGGGTATATTGGAATATTTAGAAAATAAAACTTTTAATAAACAGCTAATAAAAATCCTAGTTCGTGTTTGACCCTGCCCACAAACCGCTTCTCAAGCGGTTATTTTTGTTTCTACGTATCCATAAAATCTAGACCTAACGGGTAAACAGGCTGATAAAATGCGCTGACAGACAGCTTATCCCACCTACCAGCCGAAACTCTAATATCTACCATCCACCAATACAAAATTACACCTACAGCAAAAAGGCTACCTGAATTTTCAGGTAGCCTTTGATTCAATCACTTTTCTTCACGCTTAGCGGATCGGATCGATATTGCTGCGTAAGTCGTATTGGTGATGTTCGTATTCATACGGGCCTTGCGGATCGTTGGGTGCATGGCGGTATTGATGACCCATATCATCCAAATCATGGCCAGGCTCGGTGGCCAAATTACCTATTGACACGTTGCCGACAGATTCCAGCACGATAGCGGAAGAAACATGCTCACCAACGTTATATACCATGGCCAGACCAATTTCTTCAGCCGGAATGCTCACATATTTCACAGCCGGGCTCGGATTAATATCGGTGCGCACTTGGCGGCTTTGACGGTACAGACTAAGCACTGTGCCTTTATCCAAACCATCAGCAGAACCTTTGTTCAAAATAATGGTACTGAACTGACCGGCTTCGCTGATACCATCCAACACATCCACTACGCGGGCGCGTACTTGGTTTTCCGGTTCATGCGGCATCATATTGAAGGCATTTTCCTCACCGTTATAGCGCAACAGGTAGTCGCCCTGACGAATTTCAGCCACTTGCTCACGAATCTGCAATGCCTGTGCGGTTTCAGTCGGCACTTTTACCAGCGGATGACGGCGGGTGTAGTATTGATTATCCGGCAAGGCTTGGCGGTCACGTTCGGAACGCTCAGCCAAAGCAGTGCTGGTTACAGGCAGAGTAGCCAGCTTGCCGCTGAAGGTTACCAACTGACCAATGAATTTACCGGTTTCCGGATCGATAATGTCTTTAACCGGGCGGTAAACCAAATATTCCCCCGGCTCGGTAACACCATAAGCATACACTCGATAACCCAAGGAGTACATGGTTTTGCCTTCCGGGCCAGCAATGATGCGCGGTGCATCTTGGGTGGTGCGGCGGGCAATCACCTGCGGATGTTTCATGAACATACGGTAGTAGTTCAGATTGAGGGTAGAGATACCATAACCGGAAGAAGTTTCGCGCACACGCGGCTGCAGTTTAACGGTGGGGATACCGCCGGCGTTGTCTATACGCAAGCGCGGCTGGCCGTTTACATAGTGCAACACCAGCACTTGGCCCGGATAAATCAGATGGGGGTTACGGATGGTGCGGCGGTTAGCGCCCCACAGCTGCGGCCATTTCCACGGACGATAAAGGTATCTGCCGGAAATACCCCACAAAGTATCGCCGGTACGCACAGTGTAGCGTGCGGGGGCGTTGGGGCGAACACGCAGAGGGCCGGCCTCGGCGGGCAGTGCAGAAACAGTCAAGCCAATGGCGCAAAGCAAGGTTATAATATGTTTTCTCATGAGAGAGTTTCCCTTTAGGATTAACGAACCTGATAACGCTTTATTTACGTTGTTGTTGATGAAATTAACGGAATCATAGAACATTTTAGGTATCTTGCGCCAGTATTCAGGCGAAAAAACCGTTACAACTGCAACAAGAACGTATCATCTATACACACTTAAGAGAGAAATCAAATGGCCTTACTGAACATTTTGCGCTATCCCGACCCCCGCCTGAACCTGGTGGCCAAACCGGTAGAACAGGTGGACGAGCGCATCAAACAACTGGTGGCCGACATGGCCGAAACCATGTATGAAGCAAAAGGCATCGGCCTAGCCGCCACGCAGGTGGACGTGCACGAGCGCGTGGTGGTGATGGACTTGTCCGAAAGCCGAGACCAGCTGCAAGTGCTGATTAACCCGGTGATTTTGGAGAAAGACGGCGAAACCGTGTATGAAGAAGGCTGCCTTTCCGTGCCGGGCGTATACGACAAAGTAACCCGCGCCGAAAGCATTGTGGCCGAAGCGCTGGACATCGACGGCCAGCCCTACACCATCCGTACCGACGGCCTGCAGGCCATCTGCATCCAGCACGAAATCGACCACCTCGACGGCAAAGTTTTCGTCCAATACCTGTCGCGCCTGAAGCAGGAGCGCATCAAAACCAAGATGAAGAAACTCGACAAACACACGCTCTAACCCGAGCAAGAGGCTACCTGAAACCATGATTCGCAAAGTTATTTTTGCCGGCACCCCCGATTTCGCCGCCACCGCCCTGCGCGCCATTGCCCGGGCCGGCTTCGACATCCCGCTGGTGCTCACCCAGCCCGACCGCCCCAAAGGGCGCGGCATGAAGCTGCAAGCTTCGCCCGTCAAAGAAACCGCGCTCGAACTCGGTTTTCAGGTAGCCCAACCCGAAAGCCTGAAAAGCGAGTCTGCACAAGAAATGCTGCGCGCTGTGGAAGCCGACGTCATGGTGGTGGCCGCCTACGGCCTGCTGCTGCCGCAAACCATGCTCGACATCCCGCGCCACGGCTGCCTCAACATCCACGCCTCGCTGCTGCCGCGCTGGCGCGGTGCCGCACCCATCCAGCGCGCTATTGAAGCAGGCGATAGCGAAACCGGCATCTGCATCATGCAAATGGACGCCGGGCTCGACACCGGTGCCGTTATCAGCCGCCATCCCTGCCCGATTCTCCCCAATGACAACGCTCAAACCCTGCACGACAAACTGGCCGAAATCGGCGCACGCGCCATTGTTGCCGATTTGCAACATTATTCTCAGCGTAACTCCCAGCCCCAACCCGAACACGGCATTACTTACGCCCACAAATTAAGCAAAGCCGATGCCCAAATCGATTGGTCGCAGCCTGCCGAAGCCATCGAACGCCGCATCCGCGCCTTCAACCCCGTGCCCGGTGCCTGGTGCAGCTACCACGGCAAACCGCTGAAAATCTGGGCTGCACAAGCCTGCCCGGCCAATGGCGCGGCCGGCAGCGTGTTGCAAGCCGATAAAAACGGTATTCAGGTAGCCTGCGGCAGCGGCTCGCTGCTGATTCAAACCCTTCAGCCCGCCGGCAGCGCCCGCATGGAAGCCGCCGCCTTTCTGGCCGGCCACCCTGTCGCCGTCGGCAGCCGATTCGGAGCGGAAAACACATGAGCCTGGCCAACATACAAACCCTCGCCGCCCACAGCGTGGCCGCCGTTGAAGCCGGGCGCAATCTGTCCGACGTACTGGCCGAAATCTGGCGCGACCACCCGCAGCTCTCCGCCCAAGAACGTGGCGCGCTGCAAGATATTGCCTACGGCTGCCAACGTTTTTCAGGTAGCCTGCGTGCCCTACTCGGCCTGATGCTGAACAAACCCCTGCCCCGCGCCGACATCCGCAGCCTGATATTGGCCGCCCTCTACCAGCTCGCCTACAGCCGCAACGCCGCCCATGCCGTGGTAAACGAAGCCGTGCGCGCCGCCGGCAAAATCGGCAAAGGCCAATACAAAGCCCTCACCAACGCCCTGCTCCGCCGTTTCCTGCGCGAGCGCGACAGCCTGATGCAGCAGGCGCAGCAAAGCCCGGAAGGCCGCTACAACCTGCCCGACTGGTGGCTCGAACGGCTGCAGCAAGACTACCCCGAACACTGGCTGCAAATCGCCGAAGCCTTCAACAGCCATCCGCCGATGACCCTGCGCATCAACCGTCGGCACACCGATGCGGAAGGCTACCTGAAAATCCTGGCCGAACACGGCATGCAGGCCGAAATCCTCGGCAGCCACGCCGTAATGCTGGCTGCGCCCGTGCCCGTGTCCGCCCTGCCGCTGTTTGCCGAAGGTGCCGTATCCGTGCAGGATTGGGGCGCACAACAGGCAGCCGCCTGGCTCAACGTGCAAAACGGCGAACGCGTACTCGATGCCTGCGCCGCACCCGGCGGCAAAAGCGGCCACCTGCTCGAATGGGCAAACTGCAAGCTGACCGCCATCGACATCGATCCCGCCCGCCTGCAACAAGTGCGCGACAACCTCAATCGCCTCGGCCTGAGCGCCGAGCTGCACGCAGCCGACGCACGGCAATGGGCTTCGTGTTATGATGGCCTCCTGTTCGACGCCGTGTTGGCCGACGTGCCCTGCACCGCCTCGGGCGTTGCCCGCCGCCATCCCGACATCAAATGGCTGCGCCGGCCGCAGGATGCCGGAAGCACCGCCGCCCAGCAAACCGGCCTGCTCGATGCCCTGTGGCGCACGCTCAAACCCGGCGGCAGGATGCTCCTGTCCACCTGCTCGCTGTTTACCGAAGAAAACGGCAGCCAGCTGCAAGCCTTTTTGCAACGCCACCCCGACGCCGCCTGCACCCGCTGCGAAACCCTATTACCCAACCCGCACCAAGATGGCTTCTATTACGCGCTTATCCGAAAAACTGCTTAGCCTGCTCGCCTGCTGCCTGCTGGCTTTTGCAGCCGTAGGCGTGCGGGCAGAGGGCATCAACGTTACCCGTTCCAGCGCCACGCTCACCGCAGATGGCCGCCTGTCGGTAAACAGCCGCTTCCAAACCGAGCTGCCCGGCCAGCTTCAGGTAGCCCTCAAACAAGGCGTGCCGCTTAATTTCCAACTCAGCTACCGCCTGCAATCGCCCACCCTGGCCGCCTACCGCTGGCGGCTCGGCCAGCTGGTCGGCTCGGCGCAAACCATCAACTACAAACTCGCCTACCACCCGCTCACCGACCGCTACCGTGTCAGCGTCGGCTCGTTTTCCACCGAATACGGCACCCTGCCCACCGCACTGAAGGCTGTTGGCGCGGTAGCCAACTGGCAAGTGCTCGACAAAGGCACACTCTCCGACACCGCCCCCGCCGACGTGGCGGCCGACATCCGCTTGAGCCTGAGCATCAGCGATTTGCCGCGCCCCTTCCAAATCAACGGCGAAACCTCGAAGAGCTGGCAGCTCGATTCCGGCTGGCGCAAACTGCTCATCAGCCAGCAATAAAGGGAAACCATGCGCCGTCTGCTCACCCTCATCGCTGTTTTGGGCATGCTCGCCCTGTATGTGCTGGCGCTCGCTACCGGCCACGCCAGCAAGCTGGCGCAGTATTTCTGGTGGATTCTCACCTTCAGTGCCGCCCTCTTAGGCATTCTGCTCACCATCCTCATCTCCCAGCTGTGGAAACTCTGGCTCGACCGGCGCAGGCGGGTGTTCGGCTCGCAAACTGCCCTACGCCTGGCCAAAATGTTCATGCTGGTGGCCATTCTGCCCGGCCTGTTCCTATTCGGCGTGTCGGCCCAATTTATTTCCCACAGTATCGATTCCTGGTTTGGCAACGAAACCGAACAAGCGCTGGAGCGCAGTCTGAATCTGAGTAAATCCGCGCTGGATTTGGCTCTGGATACCTCGGTGCGCAAGGCTGCCGCCGTTCAGGTAGCCTTAATCGGCGAAATGTCGTTGCAGCAAGATGCAAAGCAGGCTCTGGGGCAGCTTTCTGCTAACAGCGACTTCGACCAACTCGCGCTCTACGACAGCAAAACCTTAAGCCCTGCCGCCGAATACCGCCAGCCTGATGCCGACAAATTGCCGCCGCCCGAACTCACGCGCGATATTCTCGAGCAAGTGAAAACCACCGGTAGTGCCCGCAGCGTGGCCAATGTCGGCCACACGCTCTACGCCCAAGGCTGGCTTGCCCTGCCCGAGTTGCACGGCCAACACTATATTTTGTTCTTCCGCCAGCCGGTGCAGAAACAAGTGGCCGACGACGTCACCCTGATTGAAGCCGCCCGCGCCCGCTACGCCGAAATCAGCTATGCCAAACAAGGCCTGCAAACCTTCTTCCTGTTCACCCTCTTGATGGCCACCCTGCTGGCTATTCTGCTCGCACTGGTGATTGCCCTGTTTTTCGCCCAACGCTTCACCGCGCCGATTCTCTCCTTGGCTGCCGGTGCACGCTCCGTGGCACAGGGCGATTATTCGCAGCAGCTGGCCGTATACCGCAACGACGAGCTCGGCCGCCTCACCACCCTGTTCAACCACATGATCGCCGAGCTCAACGCCTCCCATATCCGCCAGGAGGCCGCCCGCCACTATCTCGAATGCGTACTCTCCAGTCTGACCAGCGGCGTGGTTACACTTGACGACCAAGGCTACCTGAAAGCCTGCAACAGCAGTGCCGGACAAATCCTGATGTTTGATTTGGCCGCCTGCCGGGAAATCAGCGTGTACGAATGGCACAAAATCGGTGTGGCCGAAGCGCTGGCCGCCCAAGTGCTGCTTGCCATCCTCCCTACTGCCGATAGCGACAAGCCCGTGCAGCTTACCTATGCCGCCCCTGACGAATCCCGCATTTTGCTGGGCAAGGCCACCCGCCTACCCGAAGACAATGGCGCCGGCACCGTGCTCGTGTTCGACGACGTAACCACACTGGTGCAGGCGCAGAAAGAAGCCGCCTGGGGCGAAGTGGCCCAGCGTTTGGCGCACGAAATCCGCAACCCGCTCACCCCCATCCAGCTTTCCGCCGAGCGCCTGGCCTGGAAGCTCGACGGCAAGCTGGACGACAAAGACGCCGCCATGCTCGAGCGCGCCACCAACACCATCGTCAACCAGGTGGCCGCCATGAAAGACATGGTTGAAGCCTTCCGCAACTACGCCAAAGCGCCGAAACTCAAGCTGGAACGTATCGATTTAAACATTTTGGCTGCCGAGCTCTTGGTGCTGTATGAGGGCTCAAATTGTACATTTGAAGCGGATTTCAGTAATATAGAAGCCGTGGTCGAAGCCGATGCCGGCGCCATGCGCCAGGTGTTGCACAATATTTTGAAAAACGGTGTCGAAGCTGCCGCTGCAGATGAACAGCCGAAAGTGTTCATCCAAACGGCGGTGCAAGATGATAAAGTGCTGCTAAATATTTGCAATAACGGCAAAAGTTTCAGCGAAGACATGCTTCTCCACGCCTTCGACCCCTACGTTACCGACAAACCCGGCGGCACCGGTTTGGGCTTGCCGGTGGTGAAAAAAATCATTGAAGAGCACAAAGGCCGCATCTCGCTGGCCAACCGCCCGGAAGGCGGGGCTTGTGTGAAAATTACTTTACCCCTACTGATGGAAAACGATGCGCAGCAGTGATATTTTGATTGTAGATGATGAAGTGGGCATCCGCGATTTGCTGTCGGAAATCCTGCAAGACGAAGGCTATTCGGTTACCCTGGCCGAAAATGCCGAAGAAGCCCGCCAACTTCGAAACCAAACCCGCCCCGCCATGGTGTTGCTGGATATTTGGATGCCCGATTGCGACGGCATTACCCTGCTCAAAGAGTGGGCCAAATCCGGCCAGCTCAACATGCCCGTGGTGATGATGAGCGGCCACGCCAGCATCGACACCGCCGTGGAAGCCACCAAAATCGGCGCGCTGGATTTCTTGGAAAAACCCATCGCCCTGCAAAAACTCCTGGCTGCCGTGGAACGTGCCTTCAAACACAGCGCCATGCAGGCCTCCTCCACCATGTCGCTGGACAAACTCGGCACCAGCGAAGCCGTGAAGCAGCTCAACCAACAGCTCGAACGCGCCGCCCGCACCCAAGCCCCCGTGCTGCTCTCCGGCGAGCCCGGTTCACCGTTCGAACTGGTGGCGCACTACTTCCAAACCGGCAATGCCCCCTGGGTGGAACCCGGCAAAATCGAGCAAATCAGCGGCAGCCCCATCGAATTGCTGCAAAAAGCCAGCAACGGCGTGCTCTATCTGGGCGACATCGCCCAATACGGCAAAAGCATCCAGCAAGGCATCCTCTTCCTCTTGGGCAAGGCCGACCGCTACAACGTGCGCATCATCTGCGCCTGCAGCCAGCCGGTGCAAGAGCTGATCACCAGCCCCGACTACGACAGCCGCCTGCTCAACAACCTCTCGGCCATCATGGTCAGCATCCCGCCCTTGCGCAACCAGCCGGAAGACATTGTTTTCTTGGTAGAGCAGCTGATTCAAGAGTTTTCCGAAAGCCGCAAAACCGCCGTCAAATTCAATACCGCCGCCCTGAATGCCCTGCGCCAATACGACTGGCCGGGCAACTTCGAGCAGCTTCGCAGCGTGGTGAAGAGCATCGTGCTCACCGCCGAGAGCAAAGAAATCGGTTTGGAAAACGTGCAGGCCGTGCTCAGCCAGTTTACGCTCAACCAACCCTCCGAACTGGTGGGCGGCTTCAACTTCGACCTGCCCCTGCGCGAATTGCGCGAAGATTTGGAACGCCGCTATTTCGAATACCACATTGCCCAAGAAGGGCACAACATGAGCAAAGTGGCGCAGAAAGTCGGCCTTGAGCGCACCCATCTGTACCGCAAGCTCAAACAGCTCGGCATTCAATTCTCCCGCCGAGGCAGCAACGACAATAAATAGTTCCGCCCGATCAGGCTACCTGAAAACCTATCCAACGGTTTTCAGGTAGCCTGTAGCATTATTTGGCAGCCGCCTTATTCGCAACATCCCCAACTAGGCTACCTGAAAACACCGCTTAGAAATAAAAACCAGGTTTTCGAAAAAGCCGGGCTGCTGCACAGCTATAGTGAACTAACAAAAATCAGGAAAAGGCGACGAGCCTCAGACAATACAGATAGTACGGCAAGGCGAGGCAACGCTGTACTGGTTTAAATTTAATTCACTATAAAACCAGCCGAACCACCGTTTATAAACATAACAAAAATTAGCAAAAGCCCCAGTACAACAAAACAGTTAGCCACTTTAAAGGCTACCTGAAACCAACCTGACCCACGAAAAATCAGCAGCAACAGCTGCACAAACTGCGCATCTTAGCGTATCATTGCAGCGGTTCAGACCGCAAAGTAATGTTAAGAAACCGTCTCCGCGCTACAGCTATAGATAAAGCACATTTTTTCTGCACAGCAGAACCCATGCCGTAGGAAATAAAGTGCTTTAGCCTCCCTAAGCGTGCTTAGCTTGGGCTGCCTCCGTCAATCGGTGCAGCCGCAACAAGGAAACAGACACATGAAACAGATTTTTCTCGATTTCGAACAGCCCATTGCCGAACTGGTGCAGAAAATAGAAGAGCTGCGCTTCGTGCAAAACGACTCGGTATTGGATATTTCCGAAGAAATCGAACGCCTGCAAAAGAAAAGCAACGAGCTCACCAAAAATATTTTTGCCAAGCTCACTCCTGCACAAATTATGCAGGTTTCGCGCCATCCGCAGCGTCCCTACACGCTGGACTACATCCAGGCGCTGATGACCGACTTCCACGAGCTGCATGGCGACCGCGCCTTTGCCGACGACCCGGCCATCGTCGGTGGTCTGGCACGCTTCGATGGCCAGAGTGTCATGGTCATCGGCCACCAGAAGGGGCGTGACGCCAAGGAGCGCACCTACCGCAACTTCGGCATGCCGCGTCCCGAGGGCTACCGCAAGGCGCTGCGCCTGATGAAGCTGGCCGAGAAGTTCGGCCTGCCCATCATCACCCTCATCGACACCCCGGGTGCCTTCCCCGGCATGGGGGCCGAAGAGCGTGGCCAGTCCGAGGCCATCGGCCGCAACCTGCTGGAAATGGCGGCCCTCGAAGTGCCCATCATCAGCATCGTCATCGGCGAAGGCGGCTCGGGTGGTGCGCTGGCGCTGGGTGTGTCCGACATCCTGATGATGCTGCAATACAGCGTCTACTCCGTCATCTCGCCCGAGGGCTGCGCCGCCATTCTCTGGAAGAGCGCCGAGAAGGCCTCCGAGGCAGCCGAGATCATGGGCATCACGGCCTCACGCCTGAAGGCCCTGGGGCTCATCGACGAAATCATCGACGAGCCGGTCGGCGGTGCTCACCGCGACATGAATGCCATGGTGGCCA
>ERZ773008.2757-NODE-2757-length-11265-cov-29.482159_pt1 | contig 11265 bp, 8 predicted proteins | sample MGYA00580664_ERZ773008 | MGnify/ENA primary metagenome ERZ773008 (study PRJEB29015, sample SAMEA2738016) | human oral metagenome | biome: human oral; feature: human-associated habitat; material: dental | place: China | collected 2048 ... | reverse complement strand
AGCTGGGCGCCTTCGGTGCCGGTCTGGGCTATGGCCAGTCGGAAGTGAAGTATGAGACCGGCAACGCCAAGAACAAGACCAAAGGCTTCTACGGTACGCTGAGCTACCAGGTCACCGACAACGGCACCGCCTACTTCAGCTACCTGCGCAAAGACCCGCAGGGCGAGAAGAACACCGAGGACGGTCTCGGCCTGACTTATGCCCAGGGTCTGAGCAAGCGCACCTTTGTCTATGGTACCGTCGGCATCGGCAAGGCCGAGATCGCCGGCCAGAACAACCGCAAGCCGCGTCGTGTGGCGCTGGGTATCCGCCACTTCTTCTGATCTCCCAGAGGCAAGTCAGGACGGAAGCACCACCTGCTCCGGCAGGTGGTTGCCCCCAGACCTCCGGTCATCCCGCCGGGGGTTTTTTCTTTGATCCCACCCGCTCGCCTTTCCTACTTTCCTATTCTCCATTTATCGCGCTCTGTCTTCACAATTCAAGCGTTCTTCACCCTTATTCGTCGCCATTTGATCTACATCCATCCCTCTGTGCCATGCGGGTTGATAAAATTGGAGTCATCAAGAGCTTGGGCTGGTCAGCTCAGGTAGACATAATCAAAACATCCTGGCAGCGGTCCCGACCGATCGAATCCAGGGAAACTCAGGAGATTCAGCCATGAAAAAAACGCTCGTAGCATTGGCCGTTGCGGCAGCTATGCCCGCGTTCGCCCAAGCTCAAACCAGCATCCAGCTGACCGGTAGCGTCGATGTCGCCGTCGAGAGCCTGAACAAGGACGCCAACAGCTCCGGCAAGAGCGACCTGCAGATCAACGACGGCATCTGGGGCGGATCCCGTGTCGGCATCGTCGGTTCCGAAGATCTCGGCAACGGTCTGAAGGCCATCTTCAACCTGGAATATCGTGCCCGTGCCGATAACGGCCGTCTGGCAAATTCCGATCGCTTCTGGCAGGGCAAATCCTGGGTCGGCCTCGATGGTGGCTTCGGTACCATCAAGCTGGGTCGTCAGGACACCCCCATGTCCGAGGTCATTGAACTGGGTGACATGACCGGTCAAAGCTGGTACTACAGCAGCGACGGTCTGGCCGGCATCGTTGACAAGACCGACAATCTGCTCGTCTACTCCACCCCCAGCCTGGGCGGCTTCAAGCTTCAGGCTGCCTATGGTGCGGGTGAGGCCACTGCCACCACCCCGGTCAACGGTGCGGCGGCCGGCAACAGCGACAACCTGAACAAGCTGAACGACATGTACGCTGTCAGCGGTATCGGTGAGTGGGGCGGCTTCTCCGTCGGCGTCGGCTATCAGTCGTTCGACGGCGGCAAGATCAACAACCTGAAGCGTCGCAATGAACTGGCCGCCTCCATCGGCATGAAGCTGGGCGACTTCGGCGCGGGTCTGGGTTATGGCCAGTCCGAACGGAAAGCTCAGGCAGGCACCAGCAACAAGACCAAAGGCTTCTACGGCAGCCTCAGCTATCAGGTCACCGACAACGGTACCGCCTACCTCAACTATGTCCGCCTGGATCCGCAGGGCGACAAGAACAACCAGAGCGGCGTCGGCCTGACCTACGCCCACGGTCTGAGCAAGCGTACCTTCGTCTACGGTGCTGTCGGCATCGGCAAGAACGATGCGAACGACGACAAGCCGCGTCGCATCGCTCTGGGCGTCCGTCACTTCTTCTGATCCTTGCTGATCTGACAGAAGTCTCACCTGCCTCCGGGCAGGTGACACCCGAAACCCCCGGCCTCAAACCCGGGGGTTTTTCTTTTCCGCTCCCAGATTTTCCCGTTCTTTCCGCACCCTACCCCTCAGATTCCGCCTCTGAAAGCGCGTCTCCTTGTCCGATGCAGCACGCCTCGGAGATCATCATTCAGTCGAAATGGCTTACGAATCGTCTTTTTTCAAACACACCCACCCGGATTCTGACGTTCCAGACGCCACATATGTCTCGGATACAACGCAGAGAAGCGTGCCCACATCGATAGGTTGCTAAACTTATCTCACGAACCATCTGAACGATCAGACCGGCTCAGCTATAAAACCAATCCTTTGCTTTGGCGGCGGTCCCATCGATCGAATCCAAAAACCCAGGAGATTCATTCATGAAAAAATCGCTTGTAGCACTGGCCGTTGCGGCCGCCGTGCCCGCCTTCGCGCAGGCACAGACCTCCATCCAGCTCCTCGGTAGCGTCGACGTTGCCGTCGAGAGCCTGAACAAGGAAGCCAGCAGCTCCGGCAAGAGCGACCTGCAGATCAATGACGGCATCTGGGGTGGTTCCCGTGTCGGCATCGTCGGTTCCGAGGATCTCGGCAATGGCCTGAAGGCCATCTTCAACCTGGAGTATCGCGCTCGCGCCGATACCGGCCGCCTGGCCAACGCCAACCGCTTCTGGCAGGGTCAATCCTGGGTTGGCCTGGACGGTGGCTTCGGTACCATCAAGCTGGGTCGCCAGACTGTTGCGCTGGACTACGCCATCGCAGCGGGTGACCTCACCGGCCAATCCTGGTACTACAGCAGCGATGGTCTGGCTGGCTACACCGGCAAGCGCGAAAACACCATCAGCTACGCAACCCCCTCGATGGGCGGCTTCAAGCTGTACGCCGGTTACGGTGCGGGTGAATCCCAAGCCACCAACGTCGCCGCTGGTGACGTGGCCAAGCAGGGTGACTACTACTCCGTCGCCGGTGTGGGTGACTGGGGTGCCTTCACCTTCGGCGTCGGCTACCTGTCCGTCGACGGTGGCAAGATCAACAACGTGAAGCGCACCAACGAGCTGGGCGCCTCCATCGGCACCAAGATCGGTCCCTTCGGCGCCGGCCTGGCCTACGCTCAGAACGAGACCAAACCCGTTGCTGGCACCAGCGTCAAGGACAAGGGCTACTTCGGCAACCTGAGCTATCAGGTCTCCGACAACGGCACGGCCTATCTGACGTACCGTCGTGAAGAGTTCAAGCGCGCCAACAACAACAAGACCAGCGGCGTCGGTCTGACCTACGCTCACGGCCTGAGCAAGCGTACCTTCGTGTACGGTGCTGTCGGCCTGGGCAAGAACGAAGTTCAAGGCCAGGAAGACACCAAACCGCGTCGTATCGCTCTGGGTATCCGTCACTTCTTCTGATACCCCTTCTGCGGTCAGCGCCGTCCGCCCTGCGTGATGGCGCCCCAAGCCCCCTGCCTTCTGGTCGGGGGCTTTTTTTATCCTCTTCTTTCCGGCATCAGGTCTTTCTGAGCCCCGTCCCTAAGCCCCTTCCCTGAGGCCAGCCCCCTCCAGGTCCCTCTCCTGGGCAACACCGCCAGGCTCGACCAGGCCCCCTCTTACCACGGCCGGCGCTTCCCATCACCCGCCCTGTTCACAAGGCCCCCCCTGCCCCTTGCCGTTTTCCCTGCTCAAGCCCCCGAACCCCGCGCAAACGATTGGTAGAATTGAGCGTCGGCAACGCTAACAAGGATCCATCATGAACCCACTCGACGACGACACCTCCACACGCACCGGCCTGTGGGTCGTGTTCTCCACCGTCACCATCCTGCTCATTTCCGTCATCATCTGGGTCCTGAAAGGCGCCGATGGTACAAATGATGTCGCAGCCCCGGCCGCACCCACCGCGGCGGTTGCCACGAGCGCCGCAGGCCATGGCCAAGGCACCAGCACCACGGCTCAGGAAGCCGCTGCCACCGCTGCAGCCCAGAACGCAGCCTCCTCCGCACAGACAGAAGCCGTCACTGAAGAGTTCGTTGCCTTTGAGCAGACCACGCCCGCACAACCTGCAGGCGCCATCCACTTCGAGTCTGCCTCCGCCGCTCTTCCCGCTGACGCCCAACAGGCCCTCACCACCGTGGTCGAGGCCCTGAAAGCCGTCGAAGGCCGCCGTGTCCTGCTGGCCGGCTACCACGATCCCACCGGCAACATCGACTTCAACCGCGATCTGGCCAAGCGTCGTGCCCTTGGCGTGCGCGATGCCCTCATCGCACAGGGCATCCCCGCGCAACGCATCATCCTGCGCAAGCCCGAGCAGACCACCGGCTCCGGCAACAACGCGGAAGCCCGCCGCGTCGAAATCCTGCTGATCGACTGACACAGTCACCGGCTAGCCAGCCCATACCCCCAGTTGGCGGGCGCCCCCTCCAGGGCCCCCGGTGGGCAACAAGACGGGGCTCGCCTCCATGAAGAACACCCGGTCCGCATCGCGGTACCGGGTGTTCTTCTTTCTGCGTCAGCGCCTCAAGCCGGCCGTTCCGTGTCGTCCGGCTCCGGCACCACCGTCCCGTCACGCAGCGGGCGACGCAGAACCTTGCCCACATCACTCTTGGGCAGACTCTTCACGAAGGCCACGATCCTGGGACGCTTGTAGCCCGTCAGGCGCTCCTTGCAATACGCCAACAGCTCCTCACACGTCAACGTCCTGTCCTCGCGCACCACAAAGATCTTCACCGCCTGTCCGGCATGCTCATCCTGCACACCGACCGCCGCACACGCCCTCACCCCCGGGTGGCTGCAGACCACATCCTCCACCTCATTGCAGTAGACATTGAAGCCTGACACCAGGATCATGTCCTTCTGCCGGTCCAGCAAGCGCAGATAACCGCGCTCATCCATCACACCGATATCCCCGGTCCTCAAAAAACCATCCGGCGTCATGACCGCACGCGTGTCCTCGGCATGCTGCCAATAGCCAGCCATCACCTGCGGGCCACGCACCACCACCTCGCCCGGCTGCCCGCAGGGAAGCGGACGCAGCGCCCCATCCCGGATCCCGATCTCGGTCGACGGCAACGGCATTCCCACCGTCCCGTCGTGCGTCGTCGTATTCGTCGGAGAACAAGCCACCGTCGGTGACGCCTCCGTCAGACCGTACCCCTCGCAGATCGGACACCCCGTCACGGACTCCCAGCGCCGTGCGACCGCCTTCGGTACAGCCATCCCGCCAGCAAGCGAGATTCGCAAGTTCGAAAAATCCAGCCCCCGAAACACCTCATGGGCTACCAGCATGTCATAAAGCGTGCTCACCCCCGGAAACACCACCGGACGATGCGGCCGAAGCGCCTTCACCAATCCCTTCACATCACGCGGATTCGGGATCAGGATCAGCTTGCCCCCCAGCTGCATGTTCACCAGCAGGCAGATCGTCAGCGCAAAGATGTGATAGAGCGGCAACGCCCCCACAAACACCGGCGGCCCCTCCGGCGTCGGCTTGCCGGGCTGATCCATCGCCGGATGGAACCACGCACAGCTCTGCAGCACATTCGCCACCATGTTGCGGTGCGTCAGCATCGCCCCCCGCGACACACCGGTCGTCCCGCCCGTGTACTGCAAAAAGGCCAGATCCTCTCCACTCAGCTGGGGCGGCTCGAACGGCAGATCCTTGCCCTGCCGCATCACCTCCGCAAACCGGACAGCCCCGGGCAAGTTGAAAGGAGGAACCGTCCGCCGCACATGACGCAGCATCATGTTCACCGCCCAGCCCTTCAGCCCTCCCAGCAGATCTCCCATCGAGGCTAGGACAACCTGACGGACCACCCCCTCCGGCCCGACCTTCTCCACCGTGTGCGCAAAATTCTCCAGAACCACCAGCACATCCGCACGGGCATCCCGCAGCTGGTTCTCCAGCTCTCGCGGCGTATAGAGCGGATTCACATTCACCGCCGTCATCCCCGCTCGCAGCGTCCCCAGCAACGACACCACATAAGCATGACAGTTGGGCATCATCAGCGCGACACGTGAGCCCTTGGGCAACCCCAGCGACCCAAGCCATGCCGCGAACCGCGTGGACAGCCGGTCCAGATCCCCATATGTCAACGTGCGCCCCAGACAGACCGTCGCCGCCTGCTCCGCATGCCGGACCATGACGTCCTCCAGCAGATGCGCGAGCGAACGATAACTGTCCGGATCGATCTCCGCAGGAACCCCATGCGGATAATGTTTCAACCAGACGCGCTCCACCACCAGGCCCCCTCAAACCACACCAGACACCATCACACCCTATCCGGGCCCCCAGAGAAAACGTCTGGTTTCAACATCCCAAACGCCCCGACGGCCTCGCTGCACGCTGCACGCTGCACGCTGCACGCTGCACGCTGCACGCTGCACGCTGCACGCGCAGCTTACAACCACAAGGCCGCAGCTGTCGGTGAAATTATCGCTTCTTCCATCAAGACACGATACCGCATCGCCCCCATTCCCAACACAGACCCCCTGCCCACCTTTCCTTTCTTCCCCCCCTCCCGCCGACGCTCCACACCTTCGCAGCCCTTCATCTCCAACCCCGCGCCACATCAGGATGCCGCCAGCCCTCACCCATCCTCCTGCGCGACACCCGATCCAGAGACACAACGAATACAAGCCACTTCCCCCACACCTCCCTCGCTACATCTCTCCCGGCCACATCTCTCCCGACCACATCTCTCCCGACCACATCTCTCCCGACCACATCTCTCCCGGCCACATCCACCCCGGCCACATCCACCTCGGCCACATCCACCTCGCCCCCCGGCCAAAACCATCCACGGCCGCATCCATGCGCAGAGCGACATCGGCCTCCGGCCTACTCGGATCCAGCACTTCCTGCACATGCTCCCTACCCAGCCCCACTGATGCTAATCTCTACTCATTCACAAGGAGCCACCATGCAGATCATCGACGACATCCAAGCCTCGCACGCCGAATTCACCGCCCTGCGACGCGACATCCATGCCCATCCCGAACTGGGTTTCGAAGAGACCCGCACCTCCACCCTGGTAGCCAACAAGCTGCGCGAATGGGGCTATGAAGTCACCACCGGCCTGGGCAAGACCGGCGTCATAGGCACCCTCAAACGCGGCAACAGCCCCCGCAGCATCGGCATCCGCGCCGACATGGATGCCCTGCCCATGCAGGAAGCCAACACCTTCGGCCACCACTCCAGCCACCCCGGCCGCATGCACGCCTGCGGCCATGACGGCCACACAACCATCCTGCTGGCTGCCGCCAAACACCTCGCCACCCACCAGAACTTCGACGGCACCCTCCACCTCATCTTCCAGCCCGCCGAAGAATCCCTCGGTGGCGGCCGAGCCATGGTCGAAGACGGACTCTTCGAGCGCTTCCCCTGCGACGCCATCTTCGGCCTTCACAACTGGCCCGGCATGCCCGTCGGTCAAATCGGCATTCGCCCCGGCGCCATCCTCGCCTCCTCCAACACCTTCGAGATCATCATCACCGGCAAAGGCTCCCACGCCGCCATGCCCCACAACGGCATCGATCCCGTCGCCATCGCAGCCACCCTGGTCCAAGCCTTCCAGACCATCATCAGCCGCAACCGCAACCCCATCGAAGCCGCCGTCCTCTCCGTCACCCAGATCCACACCGGTGACGCCGTCAACATCGTCCCCGACCACGCCACACTGCGCGGTACCGTCCGGACCTTCTCCGTCGAAATGATCGACCTCATCGAAACCCGGATGAAAGCCCTCGCCGAAAGCATCTGCAGCGGCTTTGGCGCCAAAGTCGAATTCCGCTTCCAGCGCAACTACCCCCCCACCATCAACGATCCCGAACAGACCGCCTTCGTCACACAAGTCCTCACCGACCTCATCGGCCCCGACAACATCGTCACCCCCATCGATCCCGTCATGGCCGCTGAAGACTTCTCCTTCATGCTGCTCCAGCGCCCAGGCTGCTACTTCTTCCTGGGCAACGGTGACGGAACCCACCGCGCCAACGGCCACGGCGATGGCCCCTGCCTGCTGCACAACCCCAGCTACGACTTCAACGACGACGCCATCCCCTTCGGAGCCACCCTCTGGGTCCGCCTCGTCGAAGCCTTCCTGCGCCAGTAACCCTTCCTGCGCAGGTAATCAGCCCACACAAGGCCTGCCCATCATGGGCCGGCCTTCAAGCCAGCCTTCAAGCCAGCCCTCAAGCCAGCCCTCAAGCCAGCCCTCAAGCCAGCCCTCAAGCCAGCCTTCAATCCGGCCTTCAACCCAGACCTACAGGAGAAAGCCTGCCCCCCCTCAAGAATGATCGGATGCCCCCGGCCCCAATGAGTCAATGAGCCGTCGTGCTGCTAAGCTGCCCTCGATATCTCCCAATCCCTGCTGCCTCCTCTTACCCTTTCCCCCTTTCCCTGCCCTTCCTGCCCTTCCTGCCCTTCCTGCCCATCCTGCCCTTCCTGCCCTTCCTGCCCTTCCTGCCTTTCCCACTACCCCCACTGCCTCACTCTCACTATCCCCTACTCGGATACTGGAGCCTGAATGACCGGATGTGGATACCTGATGCACCAGTGAGCCGATACGCCTGTGACCAAGCAACCGATCCCATGAACAAATGAACACCAGATGAGTACCGTTGGACCGCCCCCAGAATCCATCGGTCTGTCGGACAGGCACTCGGCACCTTCCCATGGTTTCATAGCTCCACGGGAGCCCCTCTTGCCGGGGACTGGCTCCCGGGACTCCGAGCCCCTGCGCAACAGGCCCCACAGGCCTGCAGAACCAGGACTCTGAATGTCCTCTGGAAATAGCACTTTTATGGACACCGCCCCAAGGGAGGTGTCCATTTTTTTTGCCCGGCATGGAAACTGTCGGCATGTGTCCGGGGAACGCAAACCCAGCAGAACAGTCCTCTGCCCCCCCCCCCTGAAACACGGTACACACCGAACCAGCAGCCACAGAAGGCGCGACAACAGCACTTGCAAATAACAAAGTGCCTTTTGCCTATATAACGGCAACCATTGCCGTACTGCGATAAGCGGCCTCCCCGGTAGGCTCCATGAGCCGAAGCAGATCCAAATCACCTGGCCACACATTCCAGTAACTCCCACGTGCAGTGACGCATCCCTCTGGCGGCAGATAAACAGCTTCTCCCCACGCTGCCACTGGCCCCTTGCGTCCCCCTGGGTCTCCGCACTTCGCTCTACCTCGACCGCAAGCCCTGAGGAGCCAAGAACTCCCTGAGAGATCTCCTGAGAGATCCCCTGATAGCCCGAGCCCCAAGGGGCCTAGTACCCAAGGGAGCGACGCACACACTGCCCAGCCTCACAACCTGGCTGCCCCCAAGGAGAATCACATCAACAGCACCACCTCCTTTCAGCATAGGCCAAGCAGCCACCCAATGGATGGCGTCACCCCATCCTGCCCACCTCCGATACAGACTAGATGCACCGCCCCACGCGGCTCAAACATCTTCCTGGAGCCAGACACCATGAGCAGACCCCTCCTACCAAGCAGCGAACCTTCATCAGCGGAAGGCCACCTCCTCGCAGGCAAGAGCGGCGCGTGTTTCAGCAAACTGAACACCGGATTCGGACATAAGTCACAAAGCAGCCACATGCGGACCGTTGCAATGACTCGTCTGCATGAAGGACGTGAACTATGACCACGCCAAACCGTTACCGAACAGCAACAATACAGCCCAACGGATCACGCACAACGCGTGACTCCCAAGCAGCACTCCGTAGCACCTGCAACCTCGACAACCCCTTTTTTCTCTCTACCCGGAATTCTTTCTATCCCGAAACAGGACACCAACTCAGTGCCTGCGGACGGAAGGAGGAGACTGAAATGAACGCTCAGAATGTACTCCTGGTCGATGACCAGCCCCTGATCCGCAAATCCCTTCGCTCCATCCTGGAGTCGATCGATGAAAACCTGATCATCATCGCCGCCTCCTCGCTGGAAGAAGCCATCCGCTATGTTCATAGCGGGCAGCAGCCGTTGCTGACCCTCCTGGATCTCCAGCTGCCCGACGCAACCGGAACCGTCACGCTGGACACATTCCGCCGGAAATGCCCGGGTCTCCCCATCGTCGCAATGATCGAACGGGCAGATCAGGCAGTGACCCATGCGTGCCAAGTGGCCGGCACTCTGGGACTGGTCCTGAAAAACGCGGATACCCAACCCATCACTGACTGCCTCCGGACTGCCATCCGGCTGGCCCGCAATAGCAACGATCCCAAATCCGGAAGCGGATCCGCGCCTGCATCACATGCCGCAGTGGTTCGTCCTGAGTTCCAGGACCATCTCAGTATCCCCAAAGCGAATGCACCCCAAGGGCTGCGTGTTCAACCTGCGGTATATCCGGGCAGCAATACCGCTCCTGCACAACCGCACCGTGAATACCGGGACGGGCGCCATCTAGGCCTGAGTGAACGCCAACGCAGCGTGCTTCGGCTCATGATGCTGGGTCTGCCAAACAAGAGCATCTGCAGAGAACTGGGATTGGCAGAAGGAACGGTCAAGGTCCACGTCAGCAGCATCCTTCGCATCCTGGGCATCTCCTCGCGTGCGCAAGTCGCCATGGCAGCCATGCGCTCGGGAATCCAGTTCGAAGACATCGCAACGTCCTGACAGCGCAGAACAGATCGAAGGTGAGCTGGCAAAACGCGGCAAACGGCCCACGTCCAAACCGGACGTGGGAGCCATGCAAAGAAACAGGGGGAGACAAGGGCACCGCCGACGGGAGCGCGCCTCAGAGTTACGCCGCTGACTTAAAACAGGCTGGCGAAGGAGACATACAGAAAGAGACAAACAGAATGTGAAGGGGACGTATGAGATACAGAGGACTAATTGAGAGGGGCGTAGGAGACATACAGACGAAAAAAAAGCCCGTACAACGTACGGGCTTTTTCATGAATAGGGTGTCTGACGATGTCCTACTTTCACGGGCGCGGGCCCACTATCATCGGCGCAAAAGCGTTTCACGTTCCTGTTCGGGATGGGCAGGCGTGGTTCCACTTCGCTATGGTCGTCAGACAAAGCTTGTTGGCGGCAAGCCTGGTGTGCCAGGCTGGCTGCCTTGTCTGGCAGAAGTCGACGAGTGTATCGGAAAGGGATGGAGGAGTCCATGGTTTCCGACGACGATGTGACTGAGTCTCGAACGAGTCTGCGTGCAGAGTCATGTCGAGTCAACTGATGGCGGTCCAGCAGCATGCTGGATCTCGCAAAACTATAGGGTCAAGCCTCACGGGCAATTAGTACCGGTTAGCTGCACGCATTACTGCGCTTGCACACCCGGCCTATCAACGTCCTGGTCTTGAACGACCCTTCAGGGGGATCGAGTCCCCAGGGAGATCTCATCTTCAGGCAAGTTTCCCGCTTAGATGCTTTCAGCGGTTATCTCTTCCACACTTAGCTACCCTGCGATGCCACTGGCGTGACAACAGGTACACCAGAGGTGTGTCCACTCCGGTCCTCTCGTACTAGGAGCAGCCCCCGTCAAATCTCCAACGCCCACAGCAGATAGGGACCAAACTGTCTCACGACGTTTTAAACCCAGCTCACGTACCTCTTTA
>ERZ773008.2756-NODE-2756-length-11268-cov-2.621867_pt1 | contig 11268 bp, 8 predicted proteins | sample MGYA00580664_ERZ773008 | MGnify/ENA primary metagenome ERZ773008 (study PRJEB29015, sample SAMEA2738016) | human oral metagenome | biome: human oral; feature: human-associated habitat; material: dental | place: China | collected 2048 ... | reverse complement strand
GTACCGGTCGTGGGTGACGGCCAGGACGGCACCCGGGTATTTGGCCAGGTGTTGCTCCAGCCATTGGACGGATTCGGCATCCAGGTGGTTGGTGGGCTCGTCGAGCAGCAGTAGATCCGGTTCGGCCAGGAGGAGTTTCGCCAGGGCTACGCGGCGGCGCTCCCCGCCGGACAGGTGGGTGACGGGCTCGTCCGATGGTGGGCATCGCAGGGCCTCCATGGCCTGCTCGATTTTGGAGTCGATTTCCCAGGCGTCAGCCGCGTCGAGTTTTTCTTGCAGCTTGCCCATTTCCTCCATGAGCTCGTCGGTGTAGTTGGTGGCCATTTCCTCGGCGATCGCGTTGTAGCGTTTGAGGGTTTCAAAAATGTCGCCCAGGCCTTCTTCCACGTTTTCCCGCACGGTTTTTTCCTCGTTCAGCGGGGGTTCCTGAAGCAGGATGCCGACGGTTGCACCCGGGTCGAGGAAGGCTTCGCCGTTAGAGGGTTGGTCCAGGCCGGCCATGATCTTGAGGATGGATGATTTGCCCGCGCCATTGGGGCCGACCACGCCGATCTTGGCCCCTGGGTAAAACGCCATGGTGACATTGTCGAGAATAACTTTGTCGCCAATGGCTTTGCGCACATTTTTCATCGTGTAGATGAATTCGCCCACGTTTGGTTTCCCCTTAAAGTGAGTAAGTTAATAGTTGGCTTCTAAGGGTACATGACCGTGCTGCTTGGGTGCGAGGCGCCGCTAGCCACCAGTGCTTCCGACACCGGTTCCGCGGGTGGGTCGTCCGGCATGGGTTCCGAATAGGGCGCTTCCGGGGCGGGCGGCGTCGGCGACGCGGCCTCCAGTGCCGGAGGTTTGCCGTCGTGAAGCGACATGGCGGAAACCTCGACGGCGTAGTGGGTAATGTTTTTCGGCTCGCAATTGAACCTGCTCAGGTCCGCGCCTCCGGTATGTTTTGCGACGGGCAGTGGGTTGCGGCAATACCGCACCACATAGGCGCATAACTCAAAACCCACGTAGAGCGCCCGCAACACCACCTTGGTGCGCAGCTTGCCTTCCTGGTCGCGCCATTCTTGCGTGGTCAAATACCCCACGCAAATCACCGGGTTTCCTTTCGACAGTGACTCGTGCACGTTGACCGCGAGGTCGCCCCAGGTTTCCACATCAATATAGAGCTGGTCGCGTTCCTCGTAGTGCGCGCTGTTGTCGGCGAATCGGCGCACCCGCCGGGAGGTGCCCAGCCGAAACCTGGCGAATTTCCGGCCGGTGTCGAATTCGCGGTAGAACGGTTCGGCGGTGAGGTGGCCGATGAGGGTGACGGTTTGTTGTTGCATGGGCGGGCTCCTTGAACTGGGTCATCACGTGGGGTTTTGCTGCTGTTACCTCCCACTGTGCCCGCCGGCTGCCCGGTTGTCGAGGGTTTTCCGTAACTCGTCCGGCCTGTGGATAACTTTCCTGCGGCTGCCGAGTTATCCACATTATTATTGTGCAGTCGACTGCAACTTCTCAGCCTACTGTGGGCTTTTCGACGCCCTGCCCAACCCATTCGGGCCGAAACCCACAATCAAGACCCGTTCTTATTCATCCGCGCCAGCATTTGGTTGTACGCTTCCAAATCCTCATCTTCGGTGTCGTCGGCGCGCTGGTCGTAGGCCTTGGCCTCGTTCCGGTCCTCCTTCAACCATTGCAGGAACAGGGCGCCGAACACCACCACCAGCGGGAATGAGCCGGAAGCCCAGGCGATGCCGCCACCCACGTCCTGGTCGTGCAGCAGGTCGATGTCCCACGGCAACCCTAGGGTTCGGTAGAAGTCTTCCGCCAGAATCTGCGACAGTTGCATGAGATACACGCCGAAATACAGGTGTACCGGCATGGAGAACACCAGCCAGGCGAGGCGGCGCAGCACCGTGTTTTCCCGCGGCTTCGGGTCGGAGCCGATCATATCCCAGTAGTAAATGTATCCCGACAGCAGGAACACCCAGTTCATAATGAGGTGGCCGGCGTGCTCTTTCACCATGAGGTCGTACCAGGGGGTGATGTAGAGCACGTAGAAGAAGGTGAGGAATTGGATGGTGTTCACCGCCGGGTGGAACAGGAATTTGAGCGTGGTGGATTGGATGAAGGCCTGCACCCATTCGTGCAGGCCGGGCTCCTCCGGGTTGGGGGTGGTGATGGTGAGGATCATTTGCAGGGGGGCGCCCAACACCAGGAACACGGGGATCACCATGGACAGCATCATGTGGGCCACCATGTGCATGGAGAACATGGCCGGCATGTACAGGCCAATCCCGGAGCTCATGGCCAGCGCCAGGGTGATGCTGCCAAGCAGCCACCAAAAGGTGCGCTGCCACGGCCAGGCTTTCCCCAATTGTTTCAGTCGGTGCAGCCCATACCAATGGTAAGAAAGATCCCCAGGGTGGTGAACATGATATCGAACCGCCAAATGGTCCACACGGACCACACGGTCGGCTCAAACGTGAGGTCATACCCCATGGTGAGGGCCATGGGCGACAGGTCCACCACCCGCGGCGGCGGTGGCGGGGTACGACCTAAGGAAACCGCAACACCAATGGTGGCCGCCATGACGAGCACCTCAACGACGGCGATGCGGATAAAGGGACCGCTATTTCCCGACGTCAGGCGCGGAATGGTGGCGGTCCGGTGCCACCACCCGAAAATCGCCAATGCGAACGTGAGTACCGTCTTGGCCACAATCACCCGACCGTAATCGGAAGTGAACAAGTCTTCGAATCGCACCCGGATGGCGGCGTTGATGACCCCGGAAATGGCCATGGCGACCATGGCAACCGCGGCGATCGTGGAGTAGCGGCGCACCGCCAATTGCAGGTTTGGGCCTAACCGCCGGCCGTGGGCGATGAGCGCCATGAGGCCGCCCACCCACAACATCATGAACAGCACGTGCCACAGCAGCGAGTTCGTCCCATAGTCGTGGTCGCCGCCGGCCGCCGAGTGCCCGGACAGTCCTTGGGGGGCGACGATGAGGATGGCGCCTACCAGCCACACGGGCTGCCACATCCAGGTGCGCGGCGCAATGAGCGCGGCCCCACCCACCACGAGAGCAATCATGGCCGAAATGAGCCACGCCTTGGCATCCGCCACCTGGTTAAGCGCCACAAACCAGTTCGCCGGCTTGATGGCCTCGGTAATCGGCTGGCCTGACACGTCGGGAAGTACCAACGGCACCATGATGATCCCGATGAGCGCAAAGACGAGCGCCGCCACCGCACCCGTGCGCGACGCAATGAGACCGTCGACGGTCAGGTACGCGCGCCGAATGTCCCCTTGACGGGGGGAGAGTAGAAAACTTGCGAATAAGAAGGATCCAACTGATAATGCGGCAAGCAACCACGCCCCCGCCCGCAGGAGTGGCAAACCTGCTGTGGTTATGGGGCCAGGGTCGGGAATGCCCAGGACAGCGAGCGATTCCGTTAAGAAACCCCAGGAAATTATCGCCCCCGTGACACCAGCGATGAGAAAAAAGAGGAGGTATAACGGCCAGGTTATCCGCGCTCCCCGACTGCTCTTCGTTTCGACCATGCGTTTAAGCCTAACCCCCGGTGGGGTAAATCCAGTCATTGCCCCATCAACAAAATTTCAACGGCGGGTTAAAATTGCGCTAATCTGTTTCTCGTTACGCCTCCATAGCTCAGTGGATAGAGCTACCGGTTTCTACCCGGTTGGTCGCGGGTTCGAATCCTGCTGGAGGCACGTTTGAAACCCCACTGCCAGGCGTTTTGCCGAGTCGGTGGGGTTTTACGTTTGTGAGACATGGTGGGTGTTATGCAGGCGCCAAATTCGCAGGAATTCGAATTTTTGTTCGTGACGGATTTGGTGGTTCCAAGACCTGCAGAAGCGAACTGTTTTTCGATGCTCAACCGGGCCCGCCTGCCACTCGCCGGGCCGCCGGTCCCCCACCGCCGCGGCGGCTATTTTTGTTTCTGAAGCTCCGTCAACATCTTCTCGATCCGGTCCAACCGCTCCGGCAGGGTCGCCACCGTCCGGGCGATTTCGGGGATCAGCCGAATCTTGCCGGCAACGAAGTCGACAAAGGTTTTGCCTTCCGTGGCTTTCCACCCGGTGAACCGTGGCCCCTTGGTGTCCCATTCGGGACCAACAAGTTGGTCTAAAATCCAGCGAATCATGATTCGTTCTTCTCCTTGCTCCGGGGTTTCCGGGGTGGGTGTTGGGGTGGGGTTATTGGGTTGGCGGGTATTACGGAGTTCCTGGGCGTAGCCAAGCACCACGTCGTAGGGGAATCCGGGGCCGGGATCGGTGTGGTTGACTTCGCGCCAGGCCTCGGAGATTTCGGCATGCCCGTGCACGCCGCGGGCGCCGGCACGAAGCCGGTCGGCGTCGATAAATTCCAGGGGAATGTCGTACAGTTGCGACCAGCTGGCGATCTGTTCAGCGGTCCGCCGCAGCTTTGCGTCGTCGTCAAGCCAGTCTTCGCGGCTCATGCGCGCGTAACCGGTGAGGCTGATATGGAGGCAGCGGGCGTTGCCGGTGGGGCCGGCCGCGTACGGCATAAAATCATCTGTATTGCACAAAATTAAAATGCCGTCGGCGCCGGCGAGCACGTTATAGCTTGACCCATTGGCGGGGTTTGTTTGCCATTGGGCCACGGCAATGCCGTCTCGTTCCGGCGGGCATTCCACAGTATGGACGCAAATCGACTGGATACTGTCGATCGACCGGTAGCCCACACCCGGCATGTCCGCGGTGAAGTCGGCGTCGTAGCGCACCACGATCGGCCCGGACGTCTCGGGCTGCGACTGCGGTTGCGGCACAACTTCGGACACGGGTTTTTGGCCCCAGTAAGGGTGCCAGACGTCATTAACGTCGCATTCGATACCGTCGACGGTAACCTGGCCGGCCCGCTGAAACAGGACCGCCTCGCTAGACAATTCACCCCACGACCAGGCGATTGTCTGCCACGCCAAGTGTTTCCCACCGCCCAAGTTGGCAATCACACCGTCCTCGACCGCCCAGCTAATCACGCGAGAATGGCCATAGATCCCGACTCTTTCGCGCCCCAGGATTTCGCAACAGGCCCGAAAATATTCGACCGCCGTCACGTTCCACTGTTCGAGCGTGATAGCGAAATCCACGGCAAAAAACACCGGGTGACTGCTACAACCAAGTTCATCAAGTTTTTGTTTGGCGGCGCGGGCGTCGGCTAACCCACCGTCACGGCCGCGCATAACGTCAGAATCGGCCTCTTTTCCATATTGCCAGACGAAAGCCACGTCGAGGCCATGAGCATGAAAGTCGTCGATTTCGGCACGTTGGATGGGTTTTCCGCGCATCCAATCCGCGCGCGGCGGGCTGATATATCTCACTGCGCCGTCGTATCCGGCGTCACGGACGGCGGCAGCCTGGGGAACCCCGGCGCTGTAATCTAGTACGGTTGCCATCGCATTTCCTCCAATTATGCAAAACCCCAGCATATTTACTATTTTGGGGTGGTAGTTGCGCCCCATAATACTGATTGACACACCCAAATTGGGGGCCCTGGGCAAGCATCTCCCACGACACCTTGGTGTTGGGTAGCACTCAATCGTGGTAATAATGACGAATTGTCACACCAAAATGTGGTTAGCAAGATAGCCATGTAGCAGCTTTACGACGCTCTAAAGTGCGGAAAAATAAGATGAATAATTTATAAATAACCAAGAAGCTTATTCAGCCTCCCCACACATGACTAGTTTCCAGAAGTAACAAAAGACAAGCTAGATAGCATATTCTTTCTGATCTTCCACCTGTTGGCGTAGATGAATTTTCCCAGCGGCTGAATAAGCTTCAAAGAATCCTGCAAATAATCAAACCTCAACCGGAACATCCAATATCAACTTGGACAAGCAAACATATCAATAAGAAAACACAGAAAACACCTTTGTGCTCTCCCCTATACTAAAATCTCATATATCCAATCATTCGCAGAAAACCGGAGCATGCCACATGTCAATCATTGTTCGTCGACTCGCCCACCGCACAGGCACCGTCACTGGGTAGCGAAATAACTGATCCCTGCAGCAAACCGCAGCTCACAACGCAAGGTTAGTTGACCTGCAGCCGAACCCATGACGCACCCCTGAGTGGGCATATCACGCCGCGCCCCATTGATTTCCATCATTTCTGGCGCCGGCTATTTTCCCATGCTTTCCCAAACCTCATGGAGTTCACTGTGAACCAACCCACCCCGGTGCTTTCGGCACGCCAGCTCACACGGCGCTTCCGAAACACCACCACTGTCAACAATGTATCCTTCGAAATTCACCCCGGCCAGATTGTGGCATTGGTTGGCCCGAACGGCGCCGGCAAAACCACGACCGTGAAAATGTGTTCGACCCTTCTGGCACCCACATCCGGCACAATCACGGTATGCGGCATTGACGCCACCCGAAGGCGTCGACAAGCGAGGCGACACATCGGCATCATCCTAGGCGGCGAAACCGGCTTCTACCAGCACGCTTCTGTCAAAGATAACCTGCTGTTCTTTGTCGACGTCGCGGGCGTTCCGTCACGCAGCCGCCGATCCCGAGTCGAGGAAGCCCTCGCGCAGGTCCGCCTCACCGATCGCATGTTCGACCCGGTTGGGGAGCTGTCGCGCGGCATGAAGCAACGCCTCCACATCGCGCGCGGCCTGCTGTCTCGCCCCCAAGTGCTGCTTTTCGACGAGCCCACCAACGGCCTGGACCCGGAGATTTCCGTCGAAATTCGGGCCCTCATCCGGGAGTTAGCCACCGACGGCGCAGGCGTACTGCTCACATCGCACCTGCTCACAGAGGTGGCGGAGCTGTCCGACACGATCCATGTGCTCATTGATGGGCGCATCGTCGTCACCGGCGGGGTCGCCGACATCGCCAAACGTGCCGGCATCACTGCGGTAACCTCGTTCACCACCCCGCTGGACGCGGAGCCGCGGCTGCGGGAGTTCCTCACCACCCTCACCCACCATGATTCGATTGCGCACGTTACATGCGTGCGGATGACCGCCCACCACGCTGGCCTTATCAGTTGGTGTGGCGCCCCCACGGATGTTTCCGCGCTGGCTGACGCCGTGGGCCTGACGGTAACTGACGTCATGACCAGGAAGCCCAACCTAGAGGAAAGCTACCTGGCGCTGGTGGGGCAATCATGATTTCCGTTATGCGAATGGTGTGGTTTCACCTGCGGCAGTTTGCCCAGGTCGGATATTTCGTGGGGTTGCTGGTGTCGTCAACCACCTCAATGTTTTTGCTGCAACTGCTGGCGATGCGCGCCGCCACCAGGCCGATTTCAGGCCAGGATCCGCAGCTGTGGGTGCGGGCAGCACTGGTGGGCATGTGGTCGGTGTGCACGGTGTCGGCGGGGATGATTGGTTTTCAGCGGATGCAAGGCACCCTAGTGCATGTGCTGTTTTCGCCCCGGTCGCCTATTGTCACGCTCGGGCCGATAGTGGCGGCAGGCTCCTGCTTTGGGATTCTGTCATTTCCGCTGGCAGCGGGCCTGGCCGTCGTGTTTCACCAGCCGGTCGGCGCAATTAATGGGTTTGGCCTGCCGCTCTACTGGCTGGCTTGCCTGTCGGTCAGCGTGGTGGTGGCGGCCACGTTCGTGTTTACGCGCAACGCCATCGCGTACGAGCCCTTGCTGCTGGTTCCCATGATTGTGCTGTCGGGAGTGTTCGGCTCCCCACTCCCCCAGCTTGCCGCGGTGGGATGGGTGATTCCCACCAGCCACGCGATCGCGGTGCTGACTACACCAGACATTGACCCGGGCCGCATCGTCGCCACCCTAGCGGTGTCGGCAGCGTGGTTGGCAAGCGGCGGATGGCTCGCCCGGATAGCACTTCGGCGCGCAACGGTGGCCGGCACCCTGGAGGTAGCGTGATGTCCGATTGCAAGCAATGGTATGTGGCGTTACGGATCGCCCGTCGATCCATGCCGGCGCTGGCGAATCCACGTACCGCGGTGGTCACGCTGGTGGCAGCACCCTTGTTGGAGGTCGCATTACTGCTGGTTATCGCGCTCCGGCTGCGGGTTCCAGAAACCATCATTGTGACAGATGCCGGCCTGGTCGTAACCACAATTACCACCATGACCGGTGGTATCACCGCCGCGGTGGTTCGGGATCGAGCCCAGGGGATTCTCGCTCACATCATGGCCACCGCTCCCCTGCACCTGCGCTATTGGGTGTCGAAATTCGTGCCCCTGGCTGGGATTGTGACGGCAACAAACCTGATCGTGGCCACCATGGTGCTCGTCGCCGATCCACACCATGACCTGCAACTCTATGCGTTGACGCTCGCCGGTACCAGCACTGCCGCAGTCACCAGCGTGGGGGTTGGTATGGTGTGTGCGGCCGGCACGATCGTGTTGCACGACCCGTTTCGACTGGCCAATATCGTCACCGCGGTGGTACCACTATCGGCAGGCGTACTGCTGCCCCACATCGCGTACCCGGCGGGAATCCGCGAGGTGTGCGCAGTCCTGCCCGGAACCTGGCTGGTGGCCGCCCTCCGGGAGAACGCGCCTGCCCTCATGCTCGTAGAATGCGGCGTCTCCGCGCTGTGGCTGGTGCTGGGCCTGGCGCTCCTCATGGTTGCCGGCCAGCTACGCTACCGGAGCGGCCGCACGGACCTGCTTTAGGCGTCGACAAGCGGAAAGCTAGCGGTCGTCGACGTTTTTGTGCAGGTCAATGTGACGGCCAAACGCCCAATCGGGGTCGGTCAGCATACGTGCCACCGCCAGACCAGCACCGATAGCGATAATGCTTAAGCTTGCCGACGCCGCGGTGCCCACACCACTGTCAATGTCGCCGCTGTTGAGGTAGTACACGGTACGGTAAATCGCAGTGCCGGGAATCATCACCACCGACGCCGGCACCGTAATCGTGATGCGGGGAATGCTGATGCGCTTGGTCAAAAGCGCACCAAGCAGGCCCACCACCAGAGCCCCGATAAACGCCGCAAACTGGGGCTGTAACCCGGCCTCGGCGCACACGAGACGCACCATGTTAGCGACTGTGCCGATCAGGGTAGCGGTAATCGCCATGCGGCGGGAAGAATTGAACAAAATAGCGAACCCGGCAATACCAACAATCGTCGCCCCGGTGGCCTCCAGGTACCACAAAAGATTCGGCGTCGCAGGATCCGGCGGCAAGGGCTGCAACCCCGTAATCAGCGACACCGCGGTCGCCGCCATGGTTGCGGTGCAGATCACCGTCGTGGCGTAGCACAATCGGGACAGGCCGGAAAACAGGTCGAACCGGCTCAGATCCAACAGCGACGAGAACAGCGGAAACCCGGGAATAAGGAACAGGACGGACGCCACATATCCGGTGGTGAACGTGGGTGAATCAATAATCCCCACCATGGCGAGTCCCTTCGCCATAAACAAATACATGAGGCTGGCGACCACGGCGGCCATGGCGGTTGTACCCAATTGATTCAGGTGGCGGCGGGCGCACGAATGCCGAACAATCTGCCCCACCGCGGCGGCCAGGGCCACCACCACCGCCTCCAGGAACGGATAGTGGTTGAGCACCGCAAACCCGCTACAGGCCAAGCCTGCGGCCAGGGCCTGCACCCACACAGGCCACCGCTTTCCGACTCTTTGTTCGATCTGGTCAAGCTCCCGGTGTAGCTCCTCCGCGGTGTAGCTGCTCCCCATGTGATGGCTCAAGTTTTCCAGCGCCTCAATGCGGGAGGCATCCACAGCTGGATTATCCCGGTTGACCACAATGGTGCGGAAAAGCTCCCCCTTATGGAAGGAACAGGTTATATTATTGACCGAGATCACGGCTTCAACCCGATCAAAGCCCAGGGCGCGTGCGGCCCGTTTCATCGCTCGGATAACGCGATAGCCGCCGGTGCCTGCGGCCATAATCATGGCACCGAGCCGAAGCACGGCGTCCGCATCCTCCCCCATTTGGTGCTCGGCTTCGACTAATTGCAAAAGGTGATGAGTGTCTGATTCTTCAGCCATGATTCCCATTCTGGCACTCATTCTCTGCCTTGACGAGACCCAATAGCGTGCAATTGGCCACTTTTTATCGGGTGCGCTACCACCTAGTTGCCGCATGGCTACCCGGCTAATCGGGCGAGTGTCGCATCGTAAGCCCGGATCCATCGCACCGCCCTATCGTATTCTCCCGCCTCGATAAGCGTTAGCAAGTCCGCGTTGTCTCGAACTAGGGTTTGAATATGCCGCAGGAATTCGGGAGTGGCAAGGCCTCGGGCAAACCACTCTGGGTCCCGTCCCGCCTGATAACGTGCGGGATCGGCGGCGACCGGCGTTCTTCCGCTCCCCCAAGGATCCGGCGCGAGCGGCCTTCCGGCAACCCAATCGTGTAACCATCGAAGCCGCTCGGCGGGGCATAACATCGCGGCAATGGTTACCCGGGGTTGCAGCACGTCGAACATGTCGATCAACTGGTGCCGACTGTATTTCGGGGACCACTGGCCCACAAACACCCCATCATTCATTGTGGCCAATCGTTGCGCGGTGCGTTTCAAGAAGCACAGCTCGGTGTCGGCACTCCCCACTGTCTGCACCATTGCCCGCCTGCGCGCCGACTCCTGCCCAGCAGCTCCCTCCCCACACTCCTGCTCACGCTCGAACCCCCGAATATAACCCCGCACATACCAACCTGGTTGCAAGCAATACACGTCGGTAACCCGCAGCCGACCCTGGTCCTGGGCATCCCAGCCGGCGCCAACGGTGTCCCCCACATCGAGGGCATAGTGCCGCAGCGGGGCGGAAACGAAGAAGCAATTCGGTGCTAGTGGCACTGCGGGAAAGTTTTCCTCCGGCAATCGGAGGGCCTCATCCAAGGCACCGCCACCCCCATGAGGGTGAACGTCTCTACCAAGGCCACCAGACCGACGTGACACACTCATCTCACCCGTATCACTGGCACCACGTGACTGGCGCGCCCGACCTTGGCATCCTGTCTCGTCCGGGCGCCGCACCCCAGATGGTTGGCACGCCGCGGCACCGACCGCCCAATATTCCCCGCTAATCGTGACGCGCACCGGGGGCGTCACGATTGCTCGCCGCCCAACAATTGCCCAGCCTCCCCACACAGCACTTCGAGAAGCCCCACGTCTCGCAGGCTGCGACGCAACAAGGCCGCATCCTGGGAGTTCAGCACCCAGGCAGCGGTCTCAGACCAGGTGGCGGCTGCCGCCAGGTCGGGGTATGTGTGCCGGTGGGCATCGACAAGTGTGAGGAAGAGCCGCACCGGATCCTGCTGCCGTAACACCACGTGAACACC
>ERZ773008.2755-NODE-2755-length-11272-cov-3.774360_pt1 | contig 11272 bp, 7 predicted proteins | sample MGYA00580664_ERZ773008 | MGnify/ENA primary metagenome ERZ773008 (study PRJEB29015, sample SAMEA2738016) | human oral metagenome | biome: human oral; feature: human-associated habitat; material: dental | place: China | collected 2048 ... | reverse complement strand
CCACGGTTGCCAGGTTCACGTCGTTCTGGGTAATAGCACCCACACCGCGGTGGATGACGCGCAGCTGAACCTCGTCGCCACCGGCGTCGATCTTCATCAGGGACTCTTCCAGTGCTTCCACAGCACCGGAGACGTCACCCTTAATGATCAGGTTCAGGGTGTCCATCTTGCCCTCAGCCACAGCGGCGTCGAAGGACTCGAGGGTCACGCGCTTACGACGCTTAGCCAGCTGAGCGTTACGATCAGCAGCCTCACGCTTCTCAGCGATCTGACGAGCGGTACGCTCTTCCTCGGTGGCGAGGAAGGTGTCACCTGCACGAGGAACGGTGGACAGACCCAGCACCTGAACGGGGCGGGACGGGCCAGCTTCCTTCACAGCCTGACCGTTCTCATCGAACATTGCACGAACACGACCGTGAGCAACACCGGCAACGATAGCGTCACCGACGCGCAGGGTACCGGACTGAACCAGGACGGTCGAAACCGCACCGCGGCCCTTATCCAGGTTTGCTTCAATAGCAACGCCGCGTGCTTCCTTGTTCGGGTTAGCGGTCAGTTCGAGCACGTCAGCGGTCAGGGTGACAGCCTCAAGCAGCTCGTCGATGTTGGTGCCGTTACGAGCGGAGACATCCACGAACATGGTGTCGCCACCGTACTCTTCGGGGATCAGACCGTACTCGGTGAGCTGGCCACGGATCTTCTCCGGGGACGCGCCTTCCTTATCGATCTTGTTCACAGCAACCACGATCGGCACGTTAGCTGCCTGTGCGTGGTTCAGTGCCTCAACGGTCTGGGGCATAACGCCGTCATCCGCTGCGACCACGAGGATTGCCACGTCGGTGACCTTCGCACCACGGGCACGCATAGCGGTGAACGCCTCGTGACCGGGGGTATCGATGAAGGTAATCGCGCGGTCTTCACCCTCAACGGTGGTGTGGACCTGGTATGCACCAATGTGCTGGGTAATGCCGCCGGCCTCACCCTCAATGACGTTGGTGTTACGGATGGCGTCCAGCAGGCGGGTCTTACCGTGGTCAACGTGACCCATGACGGTAACGACCGGGGGACGAACTTCCAGAACATCCTCGCCCTCAGCTTCTGCTTCGGCTTCGAGGTTGATGTCGAAGGACTCGAGCAGCTCGCGCTCCTCATCCTCCGGGGAAACGATCTTGATGACGTAGCCCAGTTCGGCACCCAGCAGCTCGAAGGTCTCCTCGTCCAGGGACTGAGTCTGGGTAGCCATCTCACCCAGGTGGAAGAGAACCGTAATCAGCGATGCCGGGTTTGCGCCAATCTTCTCAGCGAAGTCCATGATGGACGCGCCGCGGCGCAGACGAATCTCGGTCGAGCCGTCGCCGCGAGGAACAACCACGCCACCGGGTGCCGGTGCGTTCAGCTGCTCCTGCTCATTGCGGCGAGCTGCCTTGGACTTACGGCCCTTACGCTTGGAGCCACCGCGACCGAATGCACCCTGTGCATTGCCGCGACCGCCGGGGCCGGGACGACCCGGACCGCGGTTGAAGCCGCCGGAACCGCCGCCGCGACGTGCGCCGCCGCCACCGTTACCGCCGCCGTTGTTGGAACCGGACGCGCCGCCACCAACGTTGGAAACCTTGGGCATCATCGAGGGGTTCGGGCGTGCGCCGCCGCCACCAGCCGGACGGGGTGCACCGGGACGTGCGCCAGCTGCCGGACGGGGGCCACCGTTACCGCCGGGACGTGCGCCACCTGCGGGGCGGGGACCGCCGTTACCGCCGGGGCGTGCGCCACCGTTGCCACCGGGACGACCGTTACGTGCCGGACGGGGACCGCCGGAACGCTGGGAGTCGCCGCCGCCACGCTTCATGCCCTGCTGGGATGCGAAGGGGTTGTTACCCGGGCGGGGACCGCCGGGCTTGGGAACTGCTGCCGGCTTTGCGGCGGGCTTAGCTGCTGCAGGCTTGGGAGCTGCGCTCTCAGCTGCTGCGGACTTAGCTGCTGCGGGCTTAGCTGCAGGCTTGGGTGCCGGCTTTGCGGCAGGCTTTGCCGCTGCGGGCTTGGGAGTTGCCGCAGGCTTAGCGGCGGGCTTTGCCGCTGCGGGCTTGGGAGCAGGCTTAGCTGCCGACTCCGCGGGTGCTGCCTTTGCGGCAGGCTTAGCGGCTGCGGCGGGGAATTCCGCGCGCAGCTTCTTCAGAACCATGGGGTTCAGGGTGGACGAGGAGCTCTTAACGAACTCGCCCATATCCTTGAGCTTGGCGATAACTTCCTTAGAAGGTACGCCTACTTCTTTAGCAAACTCGTGTACTCGAGGCTGAGCCAAATTTTCTCCATTCCCGGTCCGCACCGGGAATGGTGCGGACACTAATGTTTACGGGGTGCACGCCCGAAGGCGCGCCAATTCGTGAAATTGCCGGTGGGTGAGCACGAAAGGGTACTCATTTCGCGGCACTCATTAGATATCCATCAGTTTTCTGACTCGCTTTCAGATAAGAAGTCGTCAAACTCGTTGACTTACAGAGGGCATATACCCGAAAAGCGTCTATGAGGGGGTCGAGTCCGCAATCACGGCTCGAATCTGCTCACAGCACGCCTGCAGCTGGGCTGCAGGGACCGCTTTTTTGAAGGCGCGCGCTAGACCGTTCTTTTTCTGTAGAGCGGCTACGCACTTTTCGCTCGGATGGATCCAAGCGCCTCGTCCGGGCATAGTTCCCGCCATATCGGGCTGATAGGGCGGGGTGTCCGCCTGCTCGGTAGCAGACGTGACGGGTGTGCGGGCGATGCGCAACAGGTTGCGCTGTTCATCGCGGGCACGGCATCCGATGCAGGTGCGGACCGGTCCTTCAAACGCTTCGGAGGTTACGGCGAGGTCGTGATTGCTCATGGTCCTCTCCCCTCTCTAGCGTGTGTAGAACCGCGTTCGCGGTACATTCATGATGCTCTATCCGGTGTATGCGAGGGCACGTCAAAGCGCCCGGTTACGCACCGGCACATCTTAATAGTGTATCCCGTTTTTAAGAATCATGGGCAAAACTGTGACGCAGGCGCAAGAACACCGGGCACGTTACTGCCCGATATCTTGCGCCTGCATCAACGTGATATACCACTGGATACGCCCCTCACCGGGGCTAATGCTTATTCAGCGTCCTGTGCGGACTCTTCGGTTGCCTCTTCAGCTGCAGCTTCTTCAGCCAGGCTACGAGCCACGCGAGCTGCAACCTCTTCCTCGGCACGAACCTGAGCGTACTTGGACTCGGAGAGAATATCGATACGCCAGCCGGTCAGCTTCGCAGCCAGACGTGCGTTCTGACCCTCACGGCCGATAGCCAGGGACAGCTGGTCATCCGGAACCACGGCACGAGCGGAGTACTCGCGCGGGTTCGCGATAATGACCTCGGTGACCTTCGCCGGGGACAGCGCCGCAGCGATGAAAGTTGCCGGATCGGTCGAGTAGTCGACAATGTCAATCTTCTCGTCGTTCAGCTCGGCAGCAACCGCACGCACGCGGGCACCCATATCGCCAATGCACGCACCCTTAGCGTTAATGGTCGGGTTCTTCGCAGACACAGCAATCTTGGAGCGGTGGCCAGCTTCACGTGCGATGGAGTTAATGGATACCAGGCCCTCAGAGATCTCGGGAACCTCGTGCTCGAACAGGCGCAGAACCAGGTTCGGGTGCGAACGAGAAACCACAATCGAGGGACCTTTGGGACCGCGGCGAGCCTCAACCAGGTAGGCACGCAGGCGAGTACCGTGCGGGTACTTCTCGCCCGGAACCTGCTCGTTGCTGGGCAGAACAGCCTCAACGGTGCCCAGGTCAACCTGAACCATGCGAGGGTTGTTGCCCTGCTGGATCACGCCGGACACCAGGGTGCCCTCACGGTCCTTGAACTCACCCAGAACGGATGCGTCCTCGGCGTCACGCAGACGCTGCGAGAGCACCTGACGGACGGTTGCGGCAGCGATACGGCCAAAGTTGTTCGGGGTATCGTCGAACTCGTCAATCTTCTGGTTGTCCTCATCAAGCTCAGGAGCCAGAATGACGAACTCACCGGTGGTGCGGTCGATGACGGCACGAGAGCCCTTAATGGCGCCGGGCTGCTTCATGTACGCAAGCAGCAGGGCGTTCTCAACCAGGGTGAAGAGCTCCTCCATGACGAGAGAGCGCTGCTTCGCCAATGCGCGCAGTGCGCCCAGGTCAATAGTTTTAATATCCTCCACGCTTTTCAGCCTTTCCCAGTTAGCACGGCGCCGGGACGCTCAACGCGCCCCGGCTCCCGAACGGTATATACCTGGCACGGAGCACCCCGTGCCTGAAGCTTTAATAACTCTATTCTACCGGCTCAGCGGGCGAATTGAAGTCAATCTCGACGTGAGCAGAAGCAATATTTTCCCACGGAAGCAAGCTCGGCTCGTGGTAGGACTCCTTCTGACCCTTCTTCGTGTTCTTCTTACGAGCCAGCACCGGACCCTCATCCTGCACCTCGTGCAGACGCGCCAGGTACTCGGTACCGTCAGGTGCGGTGACCGCAATCAGGCGGGTACGGGCACGCTCCCAGTGGCGGCGCTCGGTCAGGGCGCGGGTAGCGCCGGGCGAGGACACCTCCAGCTCGTAGGGGAAGAACTCGTCGTTTTCATCCGCACGGTCCAAGGCGCTCGAAATCGCACCGGAAATCTCCGCAAGAGAATCCAGCGACAGCGAATCGGTACGCTCAGCGGTGTAGTCCACCGTAATCTTCACCGTACGGTTCGCCGCAGGGCCCGAAATCTTCAGGCCCTCCAGCACCAGCGAGAACTCGGAGATCACCGGGGCAATCGCCTCGGCAACCTCCTCCTCACGGATCGCGCGGGTACCCACGCGCACCGGTGCCTCCACCACGGGCTCGCTCTCAACGCGAGCGCGGGGAGTGTTCACACCATTGGCCACGCGGGATGCGGCACGGCGAGCGCGCGCATTCGGGGCGCTCTTCTTAGAGCCAGAACGCTTCGGCTTATATGCCATAGTTCTCTTCTTTCATTCTTCCGCCGCTACCCGCCCCACCTCTTAGGAGGCGGGGCGGGTAGCGGCGGTTTTACGTCTTTGCGGGCTAGTGGCGTGCCTTAGGCGCCGCGCACCTCAGCGATGACCTCAGCCACCGCGTTCTCCACGGACACCTCGCGAGCCTCACCGCTGCGGCGGTCCTTCAGCTCCAGCACGCCGTCCTTGAAGCCGCGACCGATCACCAGGATGGTGGGCACACCCAGCAGCTCGGCGTCGCCGAACTTCACGCCGGGGCTGGTCTTCGGGCGGTCGTCCAGCATGACCTGCAGGCCGGCGGATTCCAGGGATGCGCTGAGCTCTTCAGCGTACTCGTGGGATGCTGCGTCCTTGCCGGTGATGACAATGTGCACGTCTGCCGGTGCCAGGTTACGCGGCCAGATCAGACCCTTCTCGTCGTGGTTGCCCTCGGCGATAGCGGCCAGTGCGCGGGTCACGCCCACGCCGTAGGAGCCCATGGTCACGGTCTGCAGCTTGCCGTTCTGGTCCAGGACCTTCAGGCCCAGTGCCTCAGCGTACTTGCGGCCCAGGGCGAAGATGTGGCCCATCTCGATGCCGCGGGCTGCCACCAGCTCGCCGGAGCCGTCCGGTGCCGGGTCGCCTTCGCGCACCTCGCACGCCTCGATCACGCCGTCGGCGGTGAAGTCGCGGCCGAAGACCAGGTTCGCCACGTGCTTGCCCTCTTCGTTTGCGCCGGTCACCCAGCGGGTACCGCGCACCACGCGGGGGTCAACGAAGAAGGGAATGCCGGTTGCGGAAGCCACCGCATCCTCGTCCTCGGTGTGTGCGCCGAGCAGGGGCGCATCCAGGCTCAGGCCGGGGCCAATGTAGCCCTTGACCAGCTGCGGGTATGCCTTCAGGTCCTCTTCGCTGGCTGCCTCAACCTCAACCTCGCCGCCGATGCCCAGCAGGGCACCGATGTTAACCTCAACGCGGCCCAGGTCCACGGCACGGTCGCCGGGAACGCCCACGGCGAAGACCTTACGCTCGCCGGAGGGGGTGATGACGGTGCCCACGAAGCACTTGAGGGTCTGCGAAGCCTCCAGGGTGCCGCCGGTGACCTCGGAGTGCAGTTCGTTCATGCGCTCCACCAGGGTCTCAATGGTGGCGGAATCGGGGGTGTCCAGAACGATTGCCGCCGGGGTGTCCTCGGTGATTTCGATTTCCTCGGGAACCACGGTGGTCACGGCCTCAACGTTAGCCGCGTAACCGCCCGCGGAACGCACGAAAGTGTCCTCACCGATGGGGGTCGGGTGCAGGAACTCTTCACTGCGGGAGCCACCCATCGCGCCGGACTGTGCGGTCACAATGACAATCTCCAGACCCAGGCGCTCAAAGATGCGCTGGTAGGCGGCACGGTGCGCCATGTACGCCTCGTTCAGGCCCTCATCGTCAATGTTGAAGGAGTAGGAGTCCTTCATGACGAACTCGCGGCCGCGCAGCAGACCCGCGCGGGGGCGCGCCTCATCGCGGTACTTGGTCTGAATCTGGTACAGGTAAACCGGCAGGTCCTTGTAGGAGGAGTACAGGTCCTTCACCAGCAGGGTAAACATTTCCTCGTGGGTGGGTGCCAGCAGCATGTCTGCACCCTTGCGGTCCTTGAGGCGGAAGAGGTTCTCGCCGTACTCGTCCCAGCGGTTGGTTGCCTCGTAGGGTTCGCGGGGCAGCAGTGCGGGGAAGTGAACTTCCTGCGCGCCAATGGCGTCCATCTCTTCGCGGATAATGTTCTCGACCTTGCGCAGTACCTTCAGGCCCAGGGGCAGCCAGGTGTACACGCCGGGGGCTGCGCGGCGGATGTAACCGGCGCGGACCAGCAGCTTATGGCTGGCGACCTCAGCGTCTACGGGGTCCTCGCGCAGAGTGCGCACGAAGAGGTTGGAAAGGCGAAGTACCACGATTCTCCTTGAAAGGTCGATAGGTTTAGGTAGGGTGCCCACAGCTCACCGAGTAAGCCGAGAAAAAGGCACAGTCGTCTTTAATTTTATAGCGTTTTAGGGTTCGGCGTGTTTAGCGCTCAAAAATGATGGTCGAGAACTGCCCAATCTGCTCCCAACCGGTCCCCCGGTACATGGCAAGAGCGCGGGCGTTGTAGTCGTTCACGTACAGGCTCAAGTGCGGGTAGCGGCGTTGCAGAACCTGCGCGGCGGCGGCAAAGAACGGCTTAGCCAGCCCGTAGCCGCGGTAGTCCGGGTGCAACCACACACCCTGCACCTGCGCGGCGTCCAGGTTCACGATGCCCGCATCCGCTTTGAAGATAACCCGCCCGTTCACATCGGTGACAATGGCGCTGCGCTGACCGGCAATGAGCGTGCGCAGGCGCGCCGCGTAGCCCTCACCGTAGCGGGCAACCGGGTCGAAGCCGACCTCCTCGGTGAACATGGCGGCCGCGGCGGGCAAAAGCTCCCCCAGGTCCGCGGAGGTGGCGAGGCGCGCATACCCGGCAGACTCGCCGGTAGAGTCGCCGCCAAGAGGGCTCTGCCCCGGTTTGAAGGGCGCGGGCAGGTGCGCCGGCAACTCAGGAAGCTCCACAGCGTAGAAGCGGGTCAGATCCTTCTCCGGCGGCAGATACAGCAGCGGCTGGTTGGGGCGCTCCGACAGAACCCGTGCACGGTGATCGCAACCGTCACGCAGGCTCGGCTGCAGCATCTGCAACAGCGGCACCGGGCTCTTACCGCCCCGATTCTGCTCGCACAGCTCCTGCATGCGCGTCCACAGGGGCATCACGAAGGCGCTCTCACCGAACATCGAATCCAGGCGAGAACCCACCTGCAGTAGTAGCTGAGCCAGCGCGTCACGATGCGCGAGCGCCGTATCGTCCAGAGTGGGAGCATCATCCGGTGTGGGGGCGTCCAGCGCCTCAGTGCCGTAAGAATCCGCATCGTGTTCAGCGTGTTCAACCGCGGCATGTTCAACCGCGGCACCGCACCATCGCACCGGCACCACATTCGAACCCAACAGCAGTACACAGCACAGCTGCCCGTCCCGCTCACAGCCCACAAAACCCTGATAGTAGTGCAGCGGAATACGCGGGGCCCTCACCGGAAGAGGGCACGCCAAATAGTGCTCAATGGGGTACAGATTCGGGACCGGGTCACTGAACAGGACCTCCTCCAGCTCATCGCACCACCGAGCATCCAGAGCAAAAACGTGTTCCTTCACGCGATCAGGCATAGGGGAAGAATCCATCGTCGAAACAGCAGTCGAAACAGCAGCACGCCGGGCACGATCAGCCTTACGGCGGCGAGAAAAAAGAGTGAACATAACCTGTTGAGTGATAGAGAATGAGCGACAGAATTGAGTGAAAACACGGGGACATGCGGCCCCGAAAAGGCGCCGAATCATCCGGCAACAACCGGCAGCGGCAAGCACCGAGCCTGCCACCACCATAACCGGACATCACCGGAAAAGCGCGGAGGCGCCCTCACCGGGGCGCCTCCTCGCACAAAAGCTAACTAGCTCACCGAAACAGCCGGAGAACCCTCGGGAACATACTCGCCCGAAGCCTCCATCTCAGCAGCAATACGGGTCGCCTCTTCAATCAGAGTCTCAACAATCTGATCCTCAGGCACAGTCTTAATGACCTCACCCTTCACGAAAATCTGGCCCTTACCGTTACCGGACGCCACACCCAGGTCAGCCTCACGAGCCTCACCCGGACCGTTTACCACGCAACCCATCACGGCAACACGCAACGGAACCTTCATGTGCTCCAGGCCCTTAGTCACGTTCTCAGCAAGCTCCCACACGTTCACCTGCGCACGACCACACGACGGGCACGAAACAATATCCAGCTTGCGGGGGCGAAGGTTCAGCGACTCCAGAATCTTGGTGCCCACCTTCACCTCCTCAACCGGAGGAGCAGACAGCGACACGCGAATAGTATCGCCAATACCCTGAGACAGCAGAGTACCGAACGCCACCGAGCTCTTAATAGTGCCCTGGAACGCCGGACCAGCCTCAGTCACACCCAGGTGCAGGGGCCAGTCACCGCGCTCAGCCAGCTGACGGTACGCCTCCACCATCACCACAGGGTCATTGTGCTTCACAGAAATCTTGAAATCACGGAAACCGTGCTCCTCAAAGAGCGAAGCCTCCCACACAGCAGACTCAACCAGAGCCTCCGGAGTAGCCTTACCGTACTTCTCCAGCAGACGCTTATCCAGCGAACCAGCATTCACACCAATACGCAGAGAAACGCCGTGGTCCGAAGCCATCTGAGCGATTTCCTTCACCTGGTCGTCGAACTTACGGATATTACCCGGGTTCACACGCACAGCACCGCAACCAGCCTGAATAGCCGCATACACGTACTTCGGCTGGAAGTGAATATCAGCAATCACCGGAATACGGGACTGCTTCGCAATAATGGGCAGAGCCTCCGCATCCTTATCAGTCGGGCACGCCACACGCACAATATCGCAACCGGCAGCGGTCAACTCAGCAATCTGCTGCAGAGTCGCACCAATGTCGTGGGTCTTAGTGGTCGTCATCGACTGCACCGAAATCGGAGATTCAGAACCAACACCGACAGAACCCACCTTAAACTGGCGGGGCTTACGACGCGGGGACAGAACCGCGGGAGCGGGCTTCGGCATACCAAGGCTGACCGACAAGGTTTTCCTCCATACATGGGTTGTGAAAGACGTACGACGCATCCTTCGTTCAACTTTTTATTGTGCCACTGACGCGAAAGAAACCACTAATACGGGTACCCTTACCGCGCGCAACAACACGCTAAAACAGAGTGATGGGCTTAACAATATCCGCCACAATCAGAATGATAGACATCACAATAAACGCACCCGCCACCACATACGTCAACGGCAGCAACTTCACCGGATCAAACGGACCCGGATCCTTACGCCCAGTCAAACGCGCAAAGAAACGACGCACACCCTCCCAAACAGCGCCCAACACGTGGCCACCATCCAGCGGCAAAAGCGGAATCAAATTAAACGCAAAAAGCATCAAATTCATATTCGCCACCAGCGAGACCAACATCGCAGCCTTCGCCTTCACATCAATACGGTCAGTAGCCGTCACCTCACCAGCAATACGGCTCACACCAACCACAGACACCGGCGACTCAACACTACGCTCACCACCCGTCACCAAAGTCACCGTCAACTCCCACACACGCTGCGGCAACGACAACATCGACGAACCCACACGCGCAAGCGTATCGCCCACCATCGCCGGCACCTCAGTAATAGAACCAGGCACCAACTCACTCGACGGCGAAACGCCCACAAAACCGCCGCGAGTCGTCGCAATCGAACCATCCGCAGCACGCGCATACTGGCCCTTACCATCAGAAACCGGGCGAACCATCTCAACCGGAGTCACCGACAAATCCAGACGCTGACCATTACGCTCCACCGTCAAAGTGCTCGGGTGAGAACCCGCCGCACGAATCGCCGAAGACACAGCCTCCCACGAACCCGTCGACGCACCATTCACAGCAACCACGCGGTCACCCACCTGCACACCAGCAGCCTTCGCAGGCGACGGAGTGGACTTATCCGTACACCCGCCATAGCTAATCGAATCATGAGTGACATTCACGCTCGGCACGCACTCAGACACCGCCGACACCTTATTCGTCACCTGCGCCGTACCAAAACCACAAATCAGCACAGCAGTACACACCACACCAATCAGCAGGTTCATGGTCGGGCCACCCAGCATAATCACCATGCGCTTGAGCACCGGCAACTTATAGAACAGGCGGTCCTCATCGCCGGGCTTCAGGCGCTCAGCATCCGCCGCACGCGCCTCCTCAGCCAAGGACGCAAACGGGCTGGTACTGCCCGAATGGCCCTCCTCATGGTGCTCCTTCACCTCAGCAGGGCTCGGCGGGTACATGCCAATCATCGAAATGTAACCGCCCAACGGGATCGCCTTGAAACCGTACTCAGTCTCGCCGCGGCGGAAAGAAAACACGGTCTTACCGAAGCCAATCATGTACTGCGGGACGCGCACATTGAACAGCTTCGCGGGCACCAGATGCCCCACCTCGTGCAGGGCAATCGAGACGGCAATAGCGATTGCCATGAGGATAATGCCCACAGCGTACAGCAGGATTTCCACGCTTTTACTCGTTTCGGTTCGGGGATAGGAAGCTTCTAGGATACTCGCTTAGCCTGTGAAGGCGCCCTCCCCCGCTTTCTTTTGGGCTTACGGAGCATGGATGAGGAGGGGCAGTGTTCGTCCTCGTTCCTACAGGGGCACCCGCCCTCGCTTCGCTTCGGGCACCCT
>ERZ773008.2754-NODE-2754-length-11272-cov-39.599982_pt1 | contig 11272 bp, 9 predicted proteins | sample MGYA00580664_ERZ773008 | MGnify/ENA primary metagenome ERZ773008 (study PRJEB29015, sample SAMEA2738016) | human oral metagenome | biome: human oral; feature: human-associated habitat; material: dental | place: China | collected 2048 ... | reverse complement strand
GCGGGACAGATGCTATATTTGTATAGCACACAAGGACATATCGGAAACTGCCATGCTCGCCATCCGCTTGCCTGCCGACGTGGAAAAACGCCTTGACGCCCTGGCACAGGCCACAGGCCGCACCAAGACTTTCTATGCACGAGAGGCCATCCTTGAACACCTGGATGACCTGGAAGACCTGTACCTGGCCGAACAACGTCTGATCGACATCCGCAGCGGCAAGACCCAGACCCTGTCACTGGAAGACGTGATGAAACACCATGGTCTGGAAGATTGAATTCGACCCTGCAGCAGCCCGAGAACTGGGCAAGATAGACCCCCAGGTTGCCCGTCGCATCCTTTCCTTCCTGCATGATCGCGTCGCCCACCTTGAGAATCCGCGCAGCGTTGGCGAAGCCCTGAAAGGATCGAAACTGGGGGCCTTCTGGAAATACCGCGTGGGCGACTATCGAATCATCAGCAACATCGAAGATGGCAGGCTGCTGATTCTGGTCATCCGCATCGGGAATCGCCGCGAGGTGTATCGGCGGTAGAGGCGGTGGGGTGGTCGGGATAGGCGCCTGGCCGCCCTTTCAGAGGCCAATACACCCTTCACTCGCTTTCACCCTCCGCTTCATAGGAAGCCGACCACGCCGCCGACAGCACCTCGGCCTGCTGAAGTACCGTCTGAACGGCCGCATCCTGAAGGTCGGGCGGGTAGCCATACCGGCGCAGAATGCGCTTGACCAGCACCCGCATCCGGGCACGGGCTGGCTCCCGGCGGGCCCAGTCAACCGACACGCTACCGCGCAGGCTGGTCAACAACTCATGAGCGATCAGCCTGAGCTTGTCGTCTCCCATGACCTGCACCGCGCTTTCATTCTCGGCCAGGGCGTCATAGAAAGCGATCTCCTCCTCTGACAGCCCGGACTCCTCGCCCCGCGCTCGCGCCGCCCGGATGTCCTTGGCCAGCTCGATCAGCTCCTGCAGCACCTCGACCGTGGTGATGGCATTGGCGTGATAACGCGCCACGGCATCCTCCAATCGCTCCGAGAACGCCTTGGCCTGCACGACGTTGGTCTTGCTGCGCGAGCGAACGCCGTCGTTGATCAGCTTGCGCAACGCTTCCAGAGCCAGATTCTTCTTCTCCATCTGCTGGACTTCAGCAAGAAACTCGTCCGACAGAATGGAGATGTCCTGGCTGTTGATGCCGGAGGCGGCCAGAATATCCACGATCTCGGTGGAGACCACCGCGCGACTGACGATCTGCTGGATGGCCAGATCGCGTGCTTGCGGGGTCATGCCGGCACTTTCGCGGCTCTTGATCAGCGCGACGCGGATCGCCTGGAAGAAGCCCACATCCTCCCGAATCTCCCTGGCCTCATCCGAGGCGGACGCCAGCGCATAGGCCTTGGACAGCGCCAGCACAGCGTCCTGGTAGCGCCGGTGTGCCTTCTTCTTGCCCTCCTCGGTCTGTTCCTTCGCCGCCAACTTCTGCTGAAGATCGAGAATCCACTCGATTGCTCCGGCCATCATCGCCAGGCGCTCCTGTGGCGTACCACCCAGTGCGGATGCGTAATCGAAACCGTGGTACATGTCACGCACGATCTCGAACTTCTCCGTCATCACCGCAATGGCCTGTGCCTCATCGACACCCGTATTCGCCTGATCATTCAAGGAATACCGTTGCAGCGCTGACTTCAGGCTTTGTGCAATACCAATGTAGTCCACGATCAGCCCAGCGGGCTTGTCTCGGAATACACGGTTCACGCGAGCAATTGCCTGCATCAGGCCATGGCCCTGCATGGGCTTGTCCACGTACATCGTGTGCATGCAGGGGGCATCAAAGCCGGTCAACCACATGTCCCGGACGATCACCAGCTTGAGCGGATCATTTGGATCTCGGGCCCGCTTGGCCAGAAGATCACGCCGAACCTTGTTACCGATGTGCTGCTGCCATTCCTTCGGATCACTGGCAGCCCCGGTCATCACGATCTTGACCGCGCCCGCATTGTCATCTTCGCTGTGCCAGTCCGGACGCAGCTTGATGATTTCCTCGTAGAGCCTGACGCAGATGCGGCGGCTCATGCACACCACCATGGCCTTGCCTTGCAGGGCTTCCACGCGGCTCTCGAAGTGTTCGACCATGTCCTTGGCCACCCGCGCCAGGCGTTTATCACTGCCCACCAGGGCTTCAACCGTGGTCCACTTCCTCTTGAAGCGCTCCTTGTCTTCCTCCGAGTCGCCCTCGGTCAGATCATTGACTTCAGCATCGATCTTCTGCTTTTCAGTCTCATCCAGCTCGATACGTGCCAACCGCGACTCGTAGTAGATCGGAACCGTCGCCCCGTCCTCAACCGCGCGGGTAATGTCGTAAACGTCGATGTAGTTGCCGAACACCGCCGGGGTATTGACATCATCGGCCTCGATGGGGGTACCGGTAAAGCCGATGAAGGATGCGTTGGGTAACGCATCCCGCATGTACTTGGCAAAACCGTAGCCGATCTCTCCCGTCTTGGCATCCACTTTGGCCTTGAAACCGTACTGACTACGGTGCGCCTCGTCCGCCATGACCACCACGTTGGTGCGCGTGGTCAGCGGCTCTGCCGTCTCGCCGAACTTCTGCAACGTCGTGAAGATCACGCCACCTGAAGCCCGTTGCAACAGCTGCCGCAGCTCCTCTCGGCTATTGGCCTGCACCGGCGTCTGGCGGATCAGGCCTTTGCACATCGAGAAGGTCGAGAACAGCTGGTCATCCAGATCGTTACGATCGGTCAGCACTACCAGTGTGGGGTTGGCCATGGCCGGATGCTTGACCAGCTGGCCAGCGTAGAAGGCCATCAGCAGGCTTTTGCCAGAGCCCTGGGTATGCCAGATCACACCTGCGCGCTTGTCTCCGGGGCGTTGTGCTTTAACACTGGGCAAACCGTACCCGGCGGGATCTTCAGCAACCCCCTGAACGACCCCTGCAGCCCGAATCGTGGAAGCCACCGCATGGCGTACTGCATGGAACTGGTGATAGCCCGCAATGATCTTGGCAAGCCCCGACCCCGTCTCGGCAAACACGGTGAAACTGCCAATCAGCTCAAGCAGACGGCTGTGCTCAAACACCCCTTCGACCAGCGTGGAAAGTTCCGGTTCCCCTTTCGGCGCAACCTTCGTACCGTCGGTGGTCCGCCACGGCATGAAGCGCTCCAGATCCGCCGAGAGCGACCCCACACGGGCACCAATCCCATCCGAAGTGACCAGCAGCGCATTGGTGTGAAAGAGCGCAGGAATCTCGGACTTGTACGTCTGAAGCTGCTGGAAGGCCCCTCGCAGGTGTGCACCTGCGCTACCCGGCGCCTTCAGCTCGATCACCCCCACCGGCAGGCCATTCAGAAACACGACCACATCAGGCCGCCGACGGTACTGGCCGCTGATAACCGTGAACTGGCTCACCGCCAGCCAATCATTGTTCTCCGGCTGCTCAAAATCGATCAGCCTGACCTTTCCCGCCGTCAACGTGCCGTCGTCAGCGTAATACTCCACATCCACGCCTTCAGTCATCAACTTGTGGAGGCGGCGGTTCTCTTCCAGCAGTGAAGGCAGCTCAGACTGCAGCACCTGTCGGATGGCGTCCTGCTGCGCCTCCGGTGGCAGACCGGGGTTCAAGCGTGCGACCGCCCCCTCGAACCGCTTCCTGAGAATGACCTCGTCGTGGCTTTCGCGTTCGGGGTGCTTGCCGTCGGGGCCGATGGATTCTTCCCTCTCCACGAGGTAGCCCAATGTCTGGAACTGATCGAGCAGGGCTTGCTCAACTGCTGCTTCGGACAGAAAGGCCATGACGTTAATGGTCCATTGAAGAAGGGAGGTCAATCGTGTAGTGAACGAACACTATCCAGCGACAAAAGGGTATAGCGCGCCCCCCCTTGGCCGAATCTCGTCACCTTGAAAATAACCGTGGACATCTGATTCAGCTGCTGATTGAGCACTGCGGGGTTGAGAATCGCTTTATCGATCTTGCCTCGAATGACACTTCCATCATCCTGTCGACGAAACTCGAAGCTCCGGCTGTCCGGCAGAACTCCCGCGAACGAACCAACTACCTCGACATTCTCTTCCCGAATATTGTCATCCTTCAAACGCTCACTGGCGGCCTTGAGCTGCCGATAATCAGCGAAACCAAAAGTCTTGTCGGAGGACGTCAAGCGACACCACGAATGCTGCTGTGCCAGCCAATCCAGAAACTCATGCACTTTCTTGACAGCCCGCGGCGCCACCTCCTCCACCACGGCGGCGACCTCGTCATCGGTACCTTCAGCCGCCAGCTGGAGCAGGGATGTGAGCTTCCCCATGGCTTCCTGGGCCTTGTCCGGCAGAGGGAAAATGCTCCCCTGACCATTAGACTCTGTCGAAGGAAGTTCAAACTCGAAACCGAAGGACCCCACGGCGGTTCCGGTGATCAGCAGCTGGTTGCGCGCCTTGTCCGGGATTGGTCCCATGGCCTGCAGCCCGTCCGACAGCGAGGCCGCGATAGCGGCAAAGGCGTCCGAGAACGTCCCTACTGCCTTGCTGCCGAAACTTGCGCTGATTCCATGGGTGCCGTCCACAGGTTTCCCGCGAAACGTCAGCACAGCCTTCTTGGCAGGCGCAACCTCAGGAGGCACCACCACCAGCGCTTCCTTTGCCGCAGCAAGCCGGGACTCCAGGCTCATGCGATCGATGACATCCTCTTCCGGCGTGGCAGCCAACAAGGCTTCCAGCTCAGTGATCTCGGCCAGGATGAAGTTCCTTTCATTGATCATGACGGATCCCTGCTCACATGGGTAACGATGCTTTGCCGCACTGCAGCATCCTGCTCTGGGTCCAAGTCTACCTGCACGAACCCCTTCCATGAGTCGTCACGCCGATGTGACCACAAGCTGTACCAGTAGGCAATCATATTGACATGTCGCTCCGTCATCGGCCCTCCCAAAGTAATGGAATAGGCATCGACCTGATAGGCTTGTTTAGTATGTCGCGACGCAAACAAATCAGGAGACAGTGCAGCCAAGGAGCGTTGATCCATGCCTTCTGGCATATAGAAAAACGTAACCACATCCATATCACGAGGCGGACGTTCTTCAAGACTCTCTATATTCTCCATAAAGCTGCCGCCCAGCCATTGAAAGCCTCGAACGATCTCGGCAGCATGCAAGGCCGCACGATAGCTCAGAAAACCCCTGAGGATATCGATACGCTCGGCAGACGTGGAAAACCTGTCCCAAAGCTCCTGAAGGGTGATCGGGTACGGCGAACGGTTCAGTCCATGCCCGGCCTCCGTGGGATGGACGGGCGGCAATACACCCAAGTTGGTCCATTCGGGAAGACTCATAAGATGACATTCCTTGTTGCAGGAAAAACAATCAAACTCATAAACGCTTGACAGGCAGCACAAGAGACCTCGCACTGAACTCCGCCTCCCACAAAGCATATATCATATGTGCGTCCCGATATTTCCATCGCTGCACGGTCTCCGGCAGCGGCCTTCCCTGGGGGCCTAGCTTCTGATGGCGCGCGTCATGTGCGAACAATTCCTTCCTAATTGCGCCACGCTCTCAACCCTTCATCACCTTCCACTCTATGGCTACATATCACCCAACCAAGATCGATCTATGACTGACCAAAAATAAGGGAGCTTTCAAAATACTCACAGGCTTATCCAACAGACTTTCTACTGGAAGCGACAAATTTTTCAGGCCTGTCAGAAACCAGCTCCAAGGTATAACGACGACGATCAAGAACTTGCAAAAACCCAACTTCGTGACCAGGACCGATTTCCATCCTCTCACCCACCTCAGAGACAACAACCCCCGTTTCATCACATAGCCGCTTAAGCGCATCCTTATTTATATCTTTTATAGAAGACTGACTACGAATCGATGCGAGATAGCGAGCAGCACGAACGTGGCCAACCGCATAACGCTCAATGCAACCAAAATCAACAAACGGCAAAGCCGCCTGAATTTCCGCCACGTTTCTAGAAACAGAAGCACATACCGCACTCTGCAATCTACCAGCAAACTCAAAACCCGAAGGACGAATGATATGCACGTTCCGCTGATCGATAATAAAATCAAAGTCTGCATCCAACTTGAATATGTCATCTTTGACCGATCGCAAAGAATCATCAACCCAGCGAATCAGCCACCCTTTCTTTTTGACAACACTTTTGAACTGAGAAGCCCTCCTTAAAGCAGTAAGACGACGACCTCGCGCATCAACCATCCGAGCAAAGTAACAAAATACATCGGAAGGACTAGACAACGCTCCCGCATCCATATCCATGTTATTCGCAGCATGCAAAACACGTAAATCTAAACATAATTCATTCGTCAGCGGCAAATATAGCCACTCCAAGGCACCATGCTTCTCAGAGGGCTGATACTCAGAAGGACCATTCTCATCTTTTTTCATTCTATCCAATGTAGCATGCACCATCTCTTTCAGCACCTTCTGAACGCTGTCGTCCACCGGCACCGTGACAAAGATCCGTTCATTTTCACCGTCACGACCAACACCAAACTCAACAATCTTGACTGCCTCAAGATCAAACTCAATTTCCATGCGATGACTCCAGAAACACCGTGTCGCTCAGACGATAGGCAAATACTTTATCATCAGAAGAAAGAAACACCCGCCGCGTAATAAGCGCACACCTCCCCTTTCCGCTCACAGGATTACTATCCGCCGGAGGGGACACAGTAAAAACTCTATACCCCAGCAAAGCAAACACAAAATTCATGTAATGAAGATTCATGTGCCAGAATAGAAATATGATAAACAAAAGGGCCGCGAGCGTGGATGCCATGTTTCGCGCACTACCAACATCTTCCGAGTAAAACGGCATCAACATCGCGAATAGATAAACAAGAATATGATCCCTATGATCATCCGCCGCCCCAACAACCAACTCTCTTTGATCGTTGTTTTTCTTAGCCACCCGAACACGGCAATAAAGAACAAAATTTGGCAAAACAATCATGAGCAAACAGGACGACAGAAACCAGCCCTCAGGCACCAAGCTTTGACCACGTATCGCCCACAACACAAACAATGGCGACATACTACTCATCACCATTAACAACCGGGCAACCTTCATCCCCTCAGAACGGGAGGCGCGACGGCCATTGTTCATTATTAAACCTCCATTTTAGCCAGTCAATTCTGCTGACACACGCAAGCGCCCCGAAACTAGATATGGAATCAGAACCTCGCGCTGCACCCCAAGAACCCGAGACATTTCTACATTAGTTAAAATATTGCTAAATATAGCACCTGAGCAACGTTCAAACTCACAAACAAGCTTGATTGGCGGAAGCACAAGTCTAACGGCCATGAACGTCTGTCGAGTAATTGTCGAAAACACAGAACCATTAGACATCGCCTTGAGCTGATCAACCAGCCGTCTAGCAGAAAGAAAGACAAAATATCTCCAACAGCCTTGCCTTGCCTGCAGCGCATAACACGACTGATTGAAGGCCATATCAACCCCAGCAATTGCCAGATTCCCAACCGTTCCTCGCGCAGAAATAATAGTCGTACCCTGTTCTACCAAACGAGCGGAACTATCAATCAACCCCAACTTAGTAATAGATCTCTCAGTATCAGTCACAAACACATCGCTTGACACTGGTGTATCTGCAACCGAGAACCAAGGAATACCGCCACCCCAGTATTCGCTAACCGATGTTTTAGGAGTCCCTCCTCCAACAATATCAACGATATTAGTAAAACTCCCAATATCCCACCCCTCCGGAATCTCCCCCAACTCCGATTCGACCATCCGATCCGGGAAGAGGTCATAGAGGTGCGCAGGCATCCCAGGCAGAGATTGACCACGCTTCCAGCGGCCTTCCATCTTGGCACGCACGGGCTCGAAGTCCACGAACCACGCTTTGAACAGGGCGCGCGCCATTTCCTCCAGCGTTTCGTTCTGCTTGCGGTTCAGTTCGATCTTGTCGTCCAGCGTGCCGAGGATATGGGAGATAGCCTGTTGCTCTGCGACAGACGGAACCAAAATCGTTTTATTGTATATAAAGTTGCGATTGAGTGAAGGCTGAGCGCTTCCGGAGTTATATCCTGCAAGATTCTGCGCCCCAAGAAAGTAATACACAAACCTAGGATCATTTCCAAGAAAATCAGTCACGTACAGGCACGTGTTATGAGGCCAGTAATTTGACTCCGTAAAGTGAACCGACCCCATTGAGCTTCCACTACGCCCTATCACAACCCCTGGTCCCGCAGACTTATATGCTGAATGAGTCCCATTTTTTCCTGCTGAACCCATTACTGGAAACTCCCCCACCTCCCGCTGCTCGGAGGTTAGGTCATACCCCCTCTGAAGACGCACAAATTCACCCAAAGTAAGATTTTTCCAAGGCGCGAGCATTTTCGATGTTTCGCATTTATTTTGCTTATGCTTGCCGTCGCCAACCGGTCCTGAATAACACTGAACGACCACCTTATCTTGTTCAATAATATCTTTGAACTCCTTGCTGATACTCGCCCAATCCACCACATCCACCTTCCAAGGCAGATCCGACTCGGAAAACGCCTCATTCAACGCCGCACTGGTGTCAATCGGCAACGGCTCATCGGTGATGATGGCCAGATCCAGGTCCGAGAACGCCTTGGCGTTCCATTTGGCACGCGAACCGAACGCCCAAACCTCCAGATTGGGTACGTGCTCCTGCAGGATGCGTTGCACGATCTCCCAGTGGTCCGGGCGGATATCGATGAGCGGCGTTTCTGCACTCATGCCAGCCGCTCCCTCAACCTGTCGCGCAGGTAGCGGGCCTCTTCCAGGAACTCAGGGATGCCGGCCAGCACTTCCAGCGCAATCTCCTCATCGTAGGTATGGCTGGTCTTGGAGCGCATGTCCCGGTAACGTCGCCAATCAGACCAGTCACCCAGGAGCAGGTCCTGTTCGTTGGCCGAGCGGATCAGGTCCTGAAAGACCATCTTGTCGTATTGCTCCGGTGAAGGCGAGGCAAACTCCAGAAAGCGCTTCAATGTCTTGTGGGCAATTTCGTAGGTGAACTCGAAACGCTGAATGAGCCCGTCACGGACGACCGTTCTGGTGGTGTCCTGCTCATACTCGGCAATGGCTTCTTCCAGCCGGGCAATGGCTCTCTCGAAGTTGCTGATGTCCAGTTTCTCGGTCGTCATGGCTCCCCCGGTGCATGTTCTGGGTTGATTTTCAGCCTCAGAAGCCCAGCTCGTTCAGATTGGCCTCGATCAGCGCATCCAGCCGCGCTCCTTCCGCCCGCTGCTCTCGCCACAGGGCAGACAGGCGCCGCATTTTTTCTTCAAAGGGCTCCCCGTCGTCTTCCTGTTCAGCTGCCCCGACATAACGGCCTGGCGTCAGGACGTGGTCATGTTTTCGGATGTCTTCCAGGGTGGCCGATTTGCAGAAGCCCGCCACGTCTGCATATTCCCCTGCGTTCTTTTCACCACGCCAGGCATGATAGGTATCGGCAATCTTCTGGATCTCAGCGTCGGTCAGCTCACGACGGGTTCTATCCACCAGCTCGCCCATCTTGCGGGCGTCAATGAACAGCACTTGTCCACGCCGGTCACGTAGTCCCTTGTCAGGGTTCTTCTTGCGGGCCAGGAACCACAGGCAGGCAGGAATCTGTGTGGAATAGAAGAGCTGCCCCGGCAGCGCCACCATGCAGTCCACCACGTCGGCTTCGAGCATGGCCTTGCGGATTTCCCCTTCACCGGACTGGTTGGAACTCATCGAGCCATTGGCCAGCACGACGCCTGCCGTACCCTTGGGAGCAAGGTGGTGGTGGATGTGCTGAAGCCAGGCATAGTTGGCATTGCCCACGGGCGGCACACCAAACGTCCAGCGCACGTCTTCTCGCAGACGATCCCCGCCCCAATCGGACACATTGAAGGGTGGGTTGGCCAAAATATAGTCGGCCTTCAGGTCGCGCAGTTCGTCCTTGTGAAAACTTCCCTCGTTGTTCCAGCGAATATCGGAGTCGATTCCCCGCACGGCCAGATTCATCTTGGCCAGCCGCCAAGTGGTGTAGTTCGATTCCTGTCCGTAGATGGCAATGTCACCGATGCGGCCGTCATGCTCCTGCACGAACTTTTCCGACTGGACGAACATCCCGCCCGAGCCGCAGCAGGGGTCGTAGATCCGCCCCTTGTAGGGCTCCAGCATTGCGACCAGCACGCGCACGACAGAACGTGGTGTGTAGAACTCGCCACCGCGCTTGCCTTCGGCACCCGCAAACTGGCCCAGGAAATACTCATACACCCGCCCCAGGATGTCTCGGGAAGCATGCCCTTCCTCGTTCAACGTGATGCCGGAGATCAGGTCGATCAACTCGCCCAACATCACCTTGTTGAGCGCAGGCCGTGCATAGTCCTTGGGCAGAACACCCTTGAGCGAGTCGTTATCCTTCTCGATGGCACGCATCGCGTCATCAATCAGGGTACCGATGGTCGGTAACTTGGCATTGGCCTGAAGGTGTGACCAGCGCGCCTCTTTCGGCACCCAGAACACGTTCTCGGCGAGGTATTCGTCCTTGTCCTCGGCGGCCTGCGCATCTTCGGCCAGCAACTCGTTATGCTTGGCCTCGAAGGCGTCCGAGATGTACTTCAGAAAGATGAGCCCGAGTGCGACGTGTTTGTAGTCGGAGGGCTCCATGTTGCCGCGCAGTTTGTCGGCTGCCTTGAAAAGCTCGGACTCGAAGCCGAGACTGCCTCCGTTGCCTGTCCTGGCGGCGTCTTTCTTTGCCATCGTGTTCTATCAAGTGTTTTTGGCGATGCTATCACGCAGTAAATCGGGCCTATCAGCGCCCTTCTGCTGACAGCGTTAGCATCATCCAAACCTTCCTTGCAGGCAACGGTGATCCCGGGCTACGTATCATCCACACGACGCCACGGATCAGTCAGTCTGAAGTACACCTGTCCGCCAGGCTCCCCTCACACCCCCAACCACTCCGCCACCCCCCTGCCAAACAGCAGGATGACAGCCGCAAAGACAAAGAGCAGCACGATGAACCAGATGGGTTCGTCGATGCGGTTGCGGGCTGACTGGCGCAGCAGCAGCAGGGTAAAGGCAAGATAGACCAGCACGCCGGCGATGGAGGTGGTGCTGACCTGGCCCAGGCGTCCATCGATGGGGGTCAGGACCAGGACCGAGGGCACCAGGCCGTAGACGAGGGATATCCACCAGCCGCCCAGCGGGGAACGTGCCCTGCTGGCCGATGCGGCGGTTTCGGCGCGGGTGTCGGTCTGGTCTTGTCGCATG
>ERZ773008.2753-NODE-2753-length-11275-cov-2.708111_pt1 | contig 11275 bp, 9 predicted proteins | sample MGYA00580664_ERZ773008 | MGnify/ENA primary metagenome ERZ773008 (study PRJEB29015, sample SAMEA2738016) | human oral metagenome | biome: human oral; feature: human-associated habitat; material: dental | place: China | collected 2048 ... | reverse complement strand
ATAATAAGTGTTTATCTCAATAAAGCAGGTTTCTTACCACAGTTTAATGATAACCACTTGCACGATTTAGGTAAATTCCTCTTCGCTACGGCTATGCTTTGGACTTATACTTGGTTCTGTCAATATATGCTTTACTGGTATGCGAATATACCTGAGGAATCCAACTATTTCTTTGGAAGATTCGAGCATTACAGCCAGACATTCCTTCCGATGCTGATTTTCAACTTTGCTATTCCATTAGCAGTAATGGTAAGTTCAAGCATCAAGAGAAGAGCTTGGGTAATGGTTCTAATGGCAGTATTTATCCTTATCGGACATTGGATGGATTACTTCAATATGGTAATGCCGGGTACAGTAGGTATTTTCTGGGGTATCGGTCTATTAGAAATAGGAGCTGTATTATTCGTAGGAGGCTTATTCGTCTTAACGGTAATGTCTGCACTCTCTAAACTGAAACTCATTCCTGAGGGGAACCCTTACCTTCACGAATCAAAAATATTTGAATATCCTTTCTAATATTCACAATTAAGAAGATAATGAAAATAGAAGTCTCCCTTGCGTTTCGTGAGGGGGATTTTGTTTTTGATGGGGCAGAATTTATATTTGTAGGCTTAATGATATTAAAATGAAGATTACAGAGCATATACAGAATGCTGATGGCAAAACGCTTTTCTCATTTGAAATCGTTCCTCCTCAGAAGGGTGTGGGTATTTCTGATTTGTATAAGAATATAGACCCTCTTATGGAGTTCAAGCCGCCGTTTATAGATGTTACCACCTCCCGAGAGGAGTATATATTCCTTGAGCGGGAGAATGGGTTGGTAGAGAGAAAGGTTACCAGAATGAGACCTGGTACTTTGGGGATTTGTGCTGCCATTCAGTATAAATATAGCGTAGATACCGTTCCTCATCTGCTCTGTGGAGGCTATACCAAGGAGGAAACCGAATATCTCCTTATAGACTGTATGTATCTCGGGATTCAGAATGTGGTTGCTCTAAGAGGTGATGCAATGAAGGGTGAAAAATACTTCAAACCCGCATTAGGTGGGCATTCTTATGCTTCGGAGCTTGTTGAGCAGATCGATGCCCTCAGGTGCGGTAGATATCTCAATGAAGATACGGGCTATAAAGGCTGTGCTACTGATTTCTGTATCGGTGTGGCGGGTTATCCAGAGAAGCATATAGAAGCGCCATCCATCAATTACGACCTCCAAATGCTCAAAAAGAAAGTAGATATGGGAGCAGATTATATTGTAACCCAGATGTTTTTTGATAATCAGAAATACTTTGATTTTGTAAAAAAGGCAAGAGAGATAGGAATTACCGTCCCGATTATTCCTGGCATAAAGCCTGTCTCCACTAAAAAACACCTCCAGCTCCTCCCGCAAGCGTTTAAGATCGACCTGCCAGAGCCTCTGATAAATGAAGTTGCAAAGTGCAGTGATAATAATGCTGTGCGCCAAGTGGGGATAGACTGGGCGGTGCATCAGTGCAAGGAGCTTTTAGATTTCGGAGTGCCCGTTTTGCATTTCTATTCTATGGGCAAGAGTGATAATATTTACAAAATTGCAAAGGAGCTGTTTTAGTAGGGGAAAGGTTTAGGATGGCTACCTAAACCTTTTATTAAGAATCCCTCGTTTTGCATTTTCGTAGTCTTGGGGGGCGCAGGGCGTCCAGTTTTTGGGATTATCGCCAGTACCGAAGTACCACAGCCCGCTAAAGCTATCTTTTTTAAAGCTCCATTCGGTGTCATCTATCATCACGAGGAAGGTCTCATAGCTTCGTTCTTTGGGGTGGGTTTTCTGGATATTTACCCCTTCTATCAGGTACCAAATCATTTGAGCCAGAAGCTGATGATTGAGCAAATTTTTCGACTGAATATTAAAATTAAACAGTCCGAAAGAGACTAAATTCTCACCCAAGCCTATTTCTTTCATATAGGCACAGATTTCCCGCCTGTTCAGCCCATTAATCTGAGGTTGGGTAGAGAATCCACCAGCAAAGCTTTCCACTGCATTGCAATTGAGGCTCACCAGATTGGCTCTCCTTAGGAAGGGTTCTGCTCTTTCGGTGATATTCATCATTTCCGAAAGGCGAAGGAGGTCAAACTGAATATCATTGATGAGTTTCAATGCCTCTACATCGTTTAAATGTTTCTGATAGCCCAGCAGGTGGAAGCTCCTGAGCATTGAGCTTTTCTCCATCAGGATTTTGTTTAAGAAATTGAATTCAGTGAGCTCGTTTCCGCCTTCATCAAGATGTAATATATTGGAAATTTGAGCATAATCAATCGCTCTACCTTGTAAATTAAGCGCTGAAAATAGCGAATGGGTAAGATCAATACTCCCCCCAATCACCACAGGAAGGGTCTTTTTTCTATGGCAGAGGCTCAGGATTTCCTGCAAAATATAGTGGGTATCTTGTGGCACCTTCCCAGAAATCAACTCGCCCAAATCGCAGATAGGCACTTCAAAATCATAGCCCGAGAGCCTGTACAGGTGCTCCCTCATCAGGTTATAGGGGCGCACCTCTGAGCTACCGCCCCCACCTCTATGGTCTGAGACGAAGATTAGAGCGATTCCTCCCTCCTCAATCGTGTGGCTTATCTTGCTTCCGAGCTGCCATTTCTCGGTTTTAATGCTTGGCGGAGCTAAAAAAATATCTTCAAAATTCATAAGTACAAACGCGAATACTCCCAATCGTATTCGCCGCACGAAAGTAGCAAAATAAAACCAACTCCCCAAGAGAGGATTTATTTAGAAGACTATATTAATAGGAGCTTCCCTGTTTTTCTTCGAGTCTGAAAAAAGTTGGATAAAAAGGTAATACTCTTAATAAGTTTTAAAAAAGGCACTATACCGTTCACTGGCCCAGGAAATATTTGTACTTTTGTGCGGTTTTATTAAAAAATATTCAATGGAATTAGCACTGAAAATCTTTCAATTTGTACTTTCAATCTCAATTTTAGTCCTCCTCCACGAGCTGGGGCACTTCCTCCCTGCAAAGTGGTTCAAAACAAGGGCAGAAAAATTCTTCCTCTTCTTTGATGCGTGGTTCTCTATCTTCGCAATGAAGAAGATTAATGGAAAATGGCAGTTTAAATTCTTTTCTAAAAATCAGCCAGATACAAAGATTATTAAAGTAAATGGAGAGAAAAAAGAAGTGCCTATTAATATAGCGGAATTAGATGATAATGACTGGCGCAAGCACCCAGAAAGCACGAAATACGGCATCGGATGGCTACCTATGGGCGGCTATGTGAAAATCGCAGGGATGGTAGATGAGTCTATGGACCTCGAGCAGCTGAAAAAGCCCGCTCAAGACTGGGAATTTCGCTCCAAACCCGCTTGGCAAAGGCTGATTATAATGCTCGGTGGGGTTACGGTTAATTTCTTCCTCGCTTGGTTTATCTACTCTGCATTGGCGTTCTATAAAGGAGAGAAATATATAGATATCAGTAAGTTTGATAATGGGATTGCAGCCTCCAAAGCAGCTGAAAAAATGGGCTTTAAAGAGGGTGATAAAATCATTAGCATAGACGGGAAGCAGGAAAAAAGATTCGGAGTAGCGGCTATCAATATCTTGTTTAGCAATGAAGTAACTGTGCTTAGAGACGGTAAAGAGCAGACCTTCCCCATAAATGAAGAAGGCGTTGCGGAGGTCATCCGTTCCCGAGAAGTGCAGGCATATCTCTCCCCGAGAATACTCCCAGTAGTAGATTCTGCAATTGGAAACGCCGCAAAAGCGGGGCTAAAAAAAGGAGACCTCATCCTCTCTGTAAATGCTAAGGAAACGCCGTTTTTTAATGATGTTGAAAGCATTATAAGAGCCAATAAAGGCAAAACCGTAAGCGTAGAAATTAAAAGAAATAATACGACAGAAACCCTGAATATCCCTGTAAGTAAGGAAGGGATTATCGATATCATACCAGAGGTGGATGTGATAACTCGGCAGGAGTATTCGTTCTTAGAATCCGTTCCTGTAGGCTTTAACCGAACGATTTCTGCACTTACAATGCAGGTAAAGCAGTTTAAGATTATCTTCAACTCTAAGACTCAAGGTTATAAAAATGTAGGTGGACCTATTGCCATCATCAATCAGATGAATGTAGACAAAGACAAAGAAGGAAATTTGAGTATCAATTGGGAGATTTTCTGGAGCTTCACGGCAATGTTCTCCGTATGGCTGGCATTCCTCAACCTGATACCCATCCCAGGCTTAGACGGTGGGCATGTACTCTTCACCCTTTGGGAAATACTTACAGGAAAGCCCGTACCACAAAAGGTATTAGAGAATGCACAAACAATTGGGGTTATTTTTCTATTAGGCTTAATGGTTTTAGTATTTGGGAATGATATACTTAAATTAATATTAGGAAAATTATAGAAAAATATTTTCAAAAAAGTGGAGCTAAAATTTGGTAGATATAGATAATGTTTTTACATTTGCACCACTGAAAACAACACAGTAGCCTTTTTAGCTCAGTCGGTTAGAGCATCTGACTGTTAATCAGAGGGTCGCTGGTTCGAGCCCAGCAAAAGGCGCCTTCATTCAATAGAGTATCAGTTTTAAAACTGGTACTCTTTTATTTTATTATTTTGCTTAATAGCTCGTATAATACTCCTTAACCTCCCCATATTCTATGAAAAAAACTATCTTTGCAACCACTGATTTTGAAGATGAAAAACATTAGGAATTTTTGCATTATTGCACATATTGACCACGGGAAATCTACCTTGGCAGATAGACTTTTAGAATACACCAATACCGTTACCCAAAGAGAATTACAAGCCCAGACTCTGGATGATATGGACTTGGAGAAAGAACGAGGGATTACCATTAAATCTCACGCCATACAGATGGACTACGAGTATAAAGGAGAGAAATATGTCCTCAACCTGATTGATACCCCTGGGCATGTGGATTTTTCTTATGAGGTTTCTCGCTCCATAGCGGCTTGCGAGGGGGCTTTGCTCATCGTAGATGCAGCACAGAGCATACAGGCGCAGACGATTTCTAATCTTTATCTCGCTCTGGAAAACAATCTTGAAATTATTCCTATCCTTAATAAAATAGACCTTCCTTCGGCTAATCCAGAGGAAGTTACAGATGATATTGTCAATCTTCTCGGCTGTAAGCCCGAAGATGTTTTACGCGTTTCTGGCAAAACAGGTGAAGGCGTTCGTGAGCTTCTTGAACAGATTGTAGAAAGAATCCCAGCACCAGAGGGCAACCCTGAGGCACCGCTTCAAGCGCTGATTTTTGACTCTGTTTTTAATCCGTTTAGAGGGATTGAGGCTTATTTTAAGGTGGTAAATGGCAGTATTAAGAAAGGTCAGAAAGTGAAATTTATGGCAACTGACCGTACCTATGATGCTGATGAAGTTGGTACGCTCAAGCTAAAACAAGTCGCTAAGCAGGAGATTAAATGCGGAGATGTGGGCTACATTATCTCTGGAATAAAAGATGCCCGAGAGGTGAAAGTAGGGGATACCATTACCTCTGCTGAGAACCCTGCACCGAACCCAATAGAAGGTTTTGAAGAAGTGAAGCCAATGGTTTTCGCGGGGATATATCCGATAGAGTCTGAAGACTTTGAGGAGCTTCGTGCATCGTTAGAAAAGCTGAGGCTGAATGATGCTTCCCTTGTTTTCGAGGCGGAGAGCTCGGCAGCCCTTGGTTTTGGTTTCCGTTGTGGCTTCCTCGGGATGTTGCATATGGAAATCGTGCAAGAGAGGCTAGACCGAGAGTTTGGAATGAATGTCATTACCACCGTTCCCAATGTGTCTTACCACGGATATACTAAGAAAGAGCCTGATGTGCCTATCCTCATCAATAATCCTTCGGAGATGATGGATCCAACGACGATGGACAGGGTAGAAGAGCCGTATATAAAAGCATCAATCATTACAAAATCCGACTTTGTAGGTCCAGTAATGACCCTTTGTATTGAGAAAAGAGGAGAGATTGTTAATCAAAGCTACCTCACTTCCGATCGTGTGGAGCTTATCTTTAATATGCCGCTTTCTGAAGTGGTGTTTGATTTCTACGACAGGCTGAAATCCATCTCCAAAGGTTATGCATCGTTTGATTATCATCCCATCGGTTTCCGCCCATCGAAATTAGTGAAGATGGATATCCTTATTAATGGCGATATGGTAGATGCACTTTCCTCCCTCATCCACGATACAAATGCTTATACGATTGGAAAAAAGATGTGCGAAAAACTCCGAGAGCTCATCCCAAGACAGCAGTTTGATATTGCCGTACAGGCAGCTTTGGGTACGAAAGTCATCGCTCGAGAAACCATAAAAGCCCTAAGAAAAGATGTAACGGCGAAATGCTACGGTGGTGATATTTCCCGAAAGAGAAAACTCCTCGAAAAGCAGAAAGAAGGTAAAAAGAAAATGAAGCAAATTGGTCGTGTAGAAGTACCACAATCTGCATTTATGGCGGTATTGAAGTTGAATGATTAATACTTTAATACTATGGATATAAAGTTAAACGATATTTTACAATTATCTGATGAACAGCTAAAAAATACGAAGATTAGGTTTAATTTAATGTTTTCAGATAATTGGAATCCAGTTGAAATATTTAAAAATAATGATACAAAAACTTTATTAAATGGGCAATATTGGAATTATTCAAGGAATAAAGTTTATAAAGAGGGTAATATTACTATTGGGTTTATCCGTATAAAGGGAGATGAATGGCTGTTATTCCATATAGGAAGAGTTACTAAAAGATTGGATATTCTAAATGGAGTTGGATATGAATATGAGGAATTAAAAGAATATGAGAAATATTTTGGAAGACTAGTTATAAAGTATAAGAACACGGCTCAAACTCTGATTCGCAGGGCAGAGTCTATTATTGATGATTGCAAGGTTTTTCAAATATTACCCAATATATTTGACAATGATATATTCCCTGGGTATGAAAATATTAATCTTACTTGGAGCGAACTATCAAGAGTATTGGAAAAGCTCACTTGGAAAACAGCTTTAGAAAATCAAAAAGGAATATATCTAATTACTGATACTTCAAATAACAAACGATATATTGGCGCTGCTTATGGAGATAAAATGCTTTTGGGACGCTGGAAAAATTATGTAGAAACAGGGCATGGTGGAAATAAAGGACTGAAAAAACTTAATTTTGAACATATAAAGGATAATTTTCGTTATTCAATTTTGGAGATTTTCAAGTCAACTACAAATGATAATGTTATTTTAGGAAGAGAAAAGTGGTGGAAAGATGTGTTCTTGAGTCAAAAAGCAGAATTTGGTTATAATCAAAATTAATATAATTTATTTTAGCTCGCAGAAAAATGAATGATTAAACTTTCTTTTTTCTTAAATGAAAGTTTCATTTATTTTAAACTTAGTCCGCGCTCTAAAAAACTCAGTCAGTTTTTTTTATTGTTTCTGTAGGATTTGGAAATCAGGTGATTGCAAAGGTGGTTAATTAGTTTTCAAAATCTACTAAAATAATTCCTGATGGTTTCCTACTTCAGTGGATTCACTTACTAAGGCTTTAATAACATCTATCCAGCGGTCTTCATCATTGAGGCAGGGGATGTAGTGAAAGGTTTCTCCTCCTGCATTTAGAAAGATTGAGCGGGCTTCTACTGAGATTTCTTCGAGGGTTTCAAGGCAGTCGGAGACAAATGCAGGGCAGCAAATAACCAATTTCTTTTTACCCTGCTTGGGGAGGTTTTGAAGGGTAGCATCGGTATAGGGCTCTATCCATTTATCTTTTCCAAGGCGGGATTGGAAGCTGGTCTGAGCCTTTCCATCTAAATTGAGACGAGAAGCAATGCCTGTGGTAGTGTTAAGACATTGTTGTTTGTAATCAATTTCATACAGAGGTTTGCCTTGGTCTTCACCCCAGTTGGGAATAAGCGAGGTTATTTTTTTATCAACTTTTGGAAGGTGCCGCTCTGGAACGCCGTGGTAGGAGAAGAGGAGGGTATCAAAATCTTCGGGGAGTTTTTCTTTAATGCTCTGTGCAAGGCAGTCTAAATAGAGCTCCTGTTGATAGAAAGAACCGACATATTTAATACTGAGATTAGGGAATTTTAATTTTCTTACTTCCTCGGCTTTAGCAATAACGGTCTCTGTAGTACTCATAGCATACTGTGGATAGAGGGGGAAGAGGATAACTTCGGTTACACCTTGCTCGGCGAGTTTTCTAAGCCCTGTTTCTATGCTGGGCTCGGCATATCTCATCCCTATTTCTACGGGAATATCTACCTTTTGCTGAAGTTTGGTTTTTATTTTTTTGGTATAGACGATAAGTGGAGAGCCTTCGCTTGTCCAGATGGTTTTGTATGCCTCTGCAGATTTTGCAGGACGGGTCTTTAAGATAATCCCGCGAACCAAAAGATAACGAAAGAACCATCTGTAATCTATGACTCTTTCGTCCATCAGAAACTCGTCCAGATACTCCTTTACATCTTCTACCGAAGTAGATTTTGGGGAGCCTAAATTTACCAGTAGAATACCTCTTCTCATTATTTTATTTAAACCTGTCGGTAATGTATTGGTTATTAATTTTATTATCCGTTTACGGCTTCTACTACTTCTACTAAGTCTGGTAGGAATTGTTTCAAAATGTTTTCTATCCCATTTTTCAGGGTAATTCTCGAACTTGGGCAGCCCGAGCAAGCACCTTGTAGGAGCATTTTAGCTACTTTATTTTCCTCATCGTAATCTATAAGGGAGATTTTCCCTCCGTCGTTTTCCACTGCTGGAGCCACATACTGCGCGAGTACATCTGCGATTTTCTGTTCTTTTTCGGTATAGTCTCTCTCGATAATTTTCTCTACTGGGCTTTCGTGCTTTTGAGGTTCAATATGGGTTACTTTACCACCGTCTTGCAAGTATTCTGCGATGACGCTTCGTACGGCATTCATCACTTCGTGCCACTCTACGCTGCTGTTTCGGGTAACTGCCACAAAATTATCGGAAACGAAAACTTGAGTAACGAAATCAAACTCATTATAGATGGCTTCGGCAAGGGGTACATCTGGCGTGCGGTTCTCTACTTTTACTTCTATAAACCCATCGAGGATGAGCTTAGGAGAGACGAATTTCATTACATTGGGGTTGGGTGTCATCTCTGCATAGATTGGGAACAGCTCCTTTCTCTTCGTTTGTCGGTAGATTCTTGGGTTTGCGAGCAGCTCGTCTTGTATTACTTCTCTCAGGCTTTCGGCTACGCTCTCCCAACCTACGCTATCGGCTTTCTCTACTGCAATAAAATTAGCAGTGATGAATATTGATGAGATAAAAGGATATTTAAAAAGCTCTTGTGCGAGCGGTATTTCTGATATGTCGGAATCTCTGTGCAGTTCCAAACCACCGGGGATAAGGGTATAATCTACCACGAACTTTGTTACATTCGCATTTTCCGTAGGTTCTATATGTACATTCAGCATTTTATTATTAATTTTGAAGGGCAAAAATAAGGATTACTTATTAGATTTATGCTAAGGAATCATAAGACTTTATCAATTTAGATTTTAGGTTCGGTAGATTTTAAGCCTTGATAAATCATTTATCTAACAAATTCAAAATACCTGTAAAATATGGCACTTATAAAAGATGTTTTAGGCAAAAGCCCTGTGATAGGCAAAGGGACTTACCTTGCAGAGACGGCAACCGTAATTGGTGATGTACAAATGGGCGAAAACTGTAGCGTGTGGTTTAATGCCGTTATCCGTGGCGATGTACATTATATAAAAATCGGGAGCAAAGTAAATATTCAGGATAATGTAATGCTCCACTGCACCTATCAGAAGTCTCCGCTAAACATTGGGAATAATGTATCCATCGGGCATAATGCCATAGTACACGGTTGTACGATAAAAGATAATGTCCTCATCGGAATGGGGGCAATCGTGATGGATGACTGCATTATAGAAGAGAAATCCATCGTAGGTGCAGGCTCCGTAGTTACCAAAGGTACCCACATAAAATCAGGCGAAGTATGGGGCGGGATACCCGCAAAAAAAATAAAAGACATCAATGCTGAGCTCCTCGAAAACGAAATCCACCGCATTGCTGATAGCTACATAAAATACGCCAGCTGGTATACCTTGACGGGTGGGACTTTTATTAAATAAAACAGGAAATATTTGCTTAAAATAAAGGCTTGGTCTGATTCATCGCATTTTAATCTTTTTAAAAATCAAAACTGATGTAGATTAACAATAAAACAAAGTTTTGATAGTTATTAGAAACAAAAGTTATTTTCAATAGCATTTAGTGTAGGTTTAATAAAAATTTAACCAAATTTTTTGTAGGCTCTAATATCTAAAATGCACTTAAATTTATATCTTTGTCATCTTAAAAAAATTAGAAAAGAGAAATGGGGTTATTTGATGTATTTACGCAAGAAATTGCAATAGACTTAGGAACAGCAAACACACTGATTATCCACAATAATAAAATCGTTATAGACCAACCTTCCATAGTGGCTATTGACCGTAATACAGGTAAACCAATAGCTGTGGGAGAGCCAGCAAAACATATGCAGGGGAAAACCCACGAGGATATAAAAACTATTAGACCACTGAAAGATGGAGTTATCGCAGATTTTCAGGCATCTGAGCATATGATTCGTGAGTTTATAAAGCAAATTCCAGCTGTGAAAGGTAAGCTCTTTCAGCCTGCACTTAAAATTGTAATTTGTATACCATCAGGCATTACAGAAGTAGAAAAAAGAGCGGTGAAAGATTCTGCTCAAAAGGTAAATGCTAAAGAAGTACGCCTTATCTATGAGCCTATGGCTGCAGCCATAGGTGTGGGGATAGATGTACAGAAACCGGAAGGGAATATGATTGTAGATATAGGTGGTGGTACTACCGAGATTGCAGTGGTCTCCCTTGGTGGTATTGTGTGTGATAAGTCTGTCAAAATTGCAGGAGATGTATTCAATAACGATATTGCATATTATCTAAGAACTCATCATAACCTCTATATCGGTGAGAAAACTGCGGAGAGAATTAAGATAGAAGCGGGCTCAGCTACCGAAGATTTGGATGTAGAATTAGAAGATATCAGTGTGCAAGGGCGAGATCTTATTACAGGTAAGCCAAAAGAAATAATGATTAATTACAGAGAAATTGCAAGAGCTCTGGATAAATCCATTATAAGAATAGAAGATGCCGTGATGGAAACCCTCTCTATGACCCCGCCAGAATTGGCAGCAGATATTTGGAAAACAGGAATCTACCTTGCAGGAGGTGGGGCGCTGCTCAGAGGCTT
>ERZ773008.2750-NODE-2750-length-11279-cov-3.339273_pt1 | contig 11279 bp, 9 predicted proteins | sample MGYA00580664_ERZ773008 | MGnify/ENA primary metagenome ERZ773008 (study PRJEB29015, sample SAMEA2738016) | human oral metagenome | biome: human oral; feature: human-associated habitat; material: dental | place: China | collected 2048 ... | reverse complement strand
AATCCCAGAAGCCCCTTCAGACATTCTCCGTGGCGAACAATCAACCTGGCGCAATAGAACTGGCGCAGCATCTCTTGGAGTTCCTTGACAGTCGTCCGGATTTAAGAAAACTGGTCGTTGCCTTGGAATCCACTTCCTTCTATGGCGTCCACATCGCCAATTTCCTATCCTCCCATGAGACGCTCGCCTCCTTCCGCACTGCGGTGTATTGCCTGAATCCCAAGACCGTCGCGAATTACAAGAAGTCCTTCATCGACCTCGGCAAGAACGATTTCGTTGACGCCTTCGTCCTTGCGGATTTCGCACGCGTCGGCAGAATCACGAACAAGCCTTGGCGCGGAAGCCAGTTCCTTGCTCTGCAACGACTGACGCGGCATCGTCTGCACTTGGCCAAGTCCTTGACCAAGGAAAAGGCGTACATGCTGTCGAACATCTTTCTGAAGTTCAGCGAGTTCTCTTTGCTCGACGGCGAGCAGCAACCCTTTTCCGATCGGTTCGGCAAGGCGGCGGCTTCTGTCTTGACGGATTTCCTTTCTACAGAGGAAATCGTGGATATGCCGCTCGATGCACTCATCCGCCACATCTGTGAAAAGGGGCGCAGCCATTTCCAAGACCTGGAAGCGACGGCTTCTCTCTTGCAGAAAGCGGCTCGCGATTCCTACCGCTTGGACAAGTGCTTGTATGAGCCGCTCACCATTTCGATCGCTTCGTCGTTCAACCTGATTTCTGCCTATACGGCAGAGATCAAGGCGGTCAACAAAGCGATTGAGAAGACGCTCAAGGGGCTTGATCCTGCAGCTTGCCAATGCTTGCTCTCCATACCGGGCATAGACCCCGTCATGGCTGCCGGAATCCTTTCGGAGATCGGCTGGATCGATGCCTTCAAGTCGCAGGAATCTTTGGCGAAATACGCCGGTCTTGTCTGGCGTGAGAATCAATCCGGCAATTACCGTGCCGATGATACGCCGATGTCCAAGGCGGGAAACGCCTATCTGCGGTATTACCTCCTTGAGGCAACGAGCCATGTCAAGAACCATTGCCAAGAATTCGCTGCATTCTATCAGAAGAAGTATGCTGAAGTGAAAACGCATCAGCACAAACGCGCACTCGCTCTTACCGCTCGGAAATTCATCCGGCTGATTTTTGGATTGCTGGCCAAGCATCAGCTCTACTCTTCGAATAGAGTAGTACAAGCTTAATATAGCGAACATGCTTTCTCTTTTTTGATTTTCTGGAGAAAGTTGTGTTACGTGTGTCCTTTTCTGGGAATCTGTACGAATCTATTTCAAAAGGGGGCTTGACATATTACCAGGTTACTCTCACAACCTCATCATTTCAATCCACGCGCCCGCGTGGGGCGCGACTCGCAACTCCTCTTCGATCTCACGCTGCGGCGGGATTTCAATCCACGCGCCCGCGTGGGGCGCGACAAAAAGGTCCGTGGTTCTTGCTCCTCGTGCATCCATTTCAATCCACGCGCCCGCGTGGGGCGCGACAGCCCCGTCGTTATTCGCGTGAGCGGCATTTTTTATTTCAATCCACGCGCCCGCGTGGGGCGCGACTGGCTCGTCATGCGCTTCATGACCTGATGGATCTATTTCAATCCACGCGCCCGCGTGGGGCGCGACGCAATAAAGTCGATCCGGGGAATCCGCGAATGCTATTTCAATCCACGCGCCCGTGTGGGGCGCGACTGCAGGTGGCGAATCTGGTGCATGTGGATGACGGATTTCAATCCACGCGCCCGTGTGGGGCGCGACGCGGCGGCATCGGCGCGCCCGTCTGCGCGGAAGCATTTCAATCCACGCGCCCGTGTGGGGCGCGACCGTCGCTGCTCTCGACGACGAGATCGCCGTTGTCATTTCAATCCACGCGCCCGTGTGGGGCGCGACAACGGACTGCGCGCGGGGAAAAAGGATGGGCGCATTTCAATCCACGCGCCCGTGTGGGGCGCGACTAGAGCATCGTACTTTTCATCATCTACTGGCAATATTTCAATCCACGCGCCCGTGTGGGGCGCGACTTCTCTTAGGTGTTAGGTTAGATACCAATTGATTATTTCAATCCACGCGCCCGTGTGGGGCGCGACACGTATCTCTATCTTATCTATCATAGGAGTAGCATTTCAATCCACGCGCCCGTGTGGGGCGCGACCTGTCATAACAGTCTTTATCATAGGACGTTTCTTATTTCAATCCACGCGCCCGTGTGGGGCGCGACGGTGCCTGTTTACACGGGCTTAATTACAGCGGTCGCGCTGTATTTTTCGCGAACCTCATTTTTGGCCGTGCTGTTACAGGCATTTTTCGTCGCAAAGTCCTCTGTTTGATACGGGTTCGCACAGAGATTTTGCGGCCATTCTCGCGAAGGAGATGCCTGCTACAGCATCAGAGTTCCTTCAGCCTCATAACTTGGTTTTGCACCGACGTGCTGCGTTTTTCCTGCGTATTTATTTCCTAAGTTATAAAAACGCAGGCTGTCTTTTTCTTGGTCAATCAAACTTGTCAACTCATGCCGCAGGGCGCAGAACTGTGCTTCATCGAGAACGCATTCAAACACGGAGTTCTGCACGCGCTGTCCGTGACGCACGCAGCATTTCGCCACTTTTCTCAAGCGTGTGCGGCCGGCAGATGCTTCCGTATTGACATCGTATGTCACGAGAATCAACATTTCCACCGCCCCCTCCATCTTTCCTCACTTACTTCCACAGAAACGCCGGATATTCCTCCAAGTCGCCGCGTAAATATCGTGCCAGAAGGAGGGATTGGGCATGGGGAACCAAGCCCCAAGGGAGTTTTTCCTTGAGAAACGGATGCGTGATCTGTTCCCGCTTCTTATCCTGCCATTCTGTGAGGACGAGCTTACGCCCAGCATCATTGAGCCAGACGGCGCCGTTCTCTTTTTTCTCAAAATGCTCCGGCTTGATGATGCGATTGTTGATCAGCGTGAGTACGAGGCGATCGACAAAGAGACTTCGCAGTTCCTCCATGAGATCGAGCGCCAAAGATTCCCTGCCCGGGCGATCGCGGTGCAGGAAGCCGACATACGCATCAAGTCCCACGCCTTCCAACGCGGCGGCACAGTCATGCGCCAGCACGGTATACAGAAAAGACAGCATGGCATTGACGCGATCGAGAGGCGGACGCTTGAGGCGGCCTTCCAGGGAAAATGCGTCCTTGTTCTGCAAAATGAATTGATTGAACAACGAGAAGTACAGATGTGCGGCATTTCCTTCAATACCGCGCATTTCATCAAGCGACTGCACTCGATGCAAGCTCTGCAGGCTGCTTTTGAGTTCCGCGCTCACTTGCGCAAGCGCCGTCAGATCCAAGCTCAGCGGATGGTCGCGCTTCATTCTTTCGACGAGTGTACGCGTGTTGAAGATTTTTCCGAAAAGGAAATCCGCCGCGAGTTTCGCACTCTCCGCATCATCTTCCGAGCGGCGATACTGCTCCTTGCGCAGGAGCACATTGCCTCGCACTTCCCCACCGGAGCGCGCAAGGAATCGCCCGCGCGGACTGAAAAAGCAAAGCCCGATTTTCGCTTGGGCGCACGCGCCCATCAAGGCAGGGCTCGCGCCCTTATAGGTGAAGCAAAGGATATTTTCCAAAGTGAGCAGCGGAATCCGTCCCAGCACTTTTTCTTCCTGCAGTACGACGACATTCTCATTTTCCAAAGCCACATACGCATCTTCGGTCAAAATGAACAGGGTATTGAGCATGTGACGCATAGCTCACACCCCCTTCAAGGCAGCTGCATAATAGTCGGAAACGTCCACCTTTTTTTCCAGCTTCGGCAGACACAGGTCTTTCAGAGAACAGTTGCGGCACTTTTTCGTCACCTTGACCTTGGGTGTCGCTCTGCGGGAATATTCCTTGTGCATTTCAGCGAGCGTATGCAGAACGAACTCTCGCAAATCTTGCGTGATTTCCACCTTCTGCCGTCGATGGATTTCATCATAGAAAAGGTAACCGACAGGGATATGACAGCAAAGCATCTCCTCAAGGCAAAGAGCCTGCAGAACGAGCTGCGAAACATCCTCTCCGCCATCTTTCGGCTTGCCGCGCTTGTATTCAACGGGAACGGGACGCCAAAATCCTTCCTGCCCGTGCAGCCGTGCGCCTGTCTTTTCCCTGTGAAATTCCACGACATCCGAGATGCCGCTCACACCAAGCTTTGCCGAGGAAATGCGCAGAGCTCGCGCCACGAGCAAATCCCCGCGCGATTCGTGCAGGCTGCCGTCATGACATTTCTCGTGGACGATCTGCCCCTCGACTGTACGCAAGTTTTCCTGCCATTGCTGCTCGATGTGGATGAGCGCCCACTGCCTGCGGCAAAAGAGGAAATGCTGGATGCCGGCGACATCCAGCCACTCCTCTTCGCGATATGCCATCAGCTCATGCGCGTGCAGGTCACGCCTTCCGGCAGATCTGCTTCGTCAACGGTGACTTCATAGTCCTGATAGCTGCGTGCCGGCTCGTCTGCCGCCTTCTTCTTGACATGAATGCGCTCAAAAAGCTTGTAGGACGGCGCATTGCCGAGCTCACTCTCGTGGCGGAAGACGATGAGCTCGCGCGTCGCCATATTGCCGCGCGCCGCCGAGCGGTCAAGCTCAAACATGCGCAGGATCGCCTGCCACAAGAGCGCCAAGTCCTCTTCGGAGAAGCCCGTCGTCTTGCGCGCGAGGTTTGCCGAGACATAGCCTTCAACCTTGTAGAGTGCATAGGGTACGATGAACTTGCGGCCGATTTCCGTCTTCTTCGTCTGCGCGTCTTTTATCGTCGTGATCGCCGTGCGCGTGATGGTGATCTCCTGCGGCAGAATGGGATCGATGCTGCGCGCAAAACCGAGCTGCACAGGACCGCGTACCTGCCCGCAATTCAACGCTCCCTGCACGAAGGTCGTCATAACGGCGCCGAAGGTGCGGATATCGAAGAAATTGCTGCACATGAAGTCGCGAATCTTGCCGTCGATTGCAGGATCTGAGGCCTTGACCTTCTTGATGTCCTTGATGCCGAGGTGGTCACAGGCCTCTTGGTCGCTTTGAGCGAGCGGCACGTTTTCCTTGATGTAAATGCGATAGCCCGGCTTCCCTTCCTGCGCCGTTTCCACGTAGTTGCGAATCTTCCGCTTGAGGCAAACGTCGGTGACCAGTCCGTGTCCGGTCTCTTGATCGACGCGCGGCATGTTGCCCGCATCGGGATCGCCGTTCGGATTGCCGTTTTCGACATCAAAAAGAATGACAAAATCATACCGATTTTTGATTGCTTCCGCCATTTACTTTTCCTCCTTCTTTTCGTACCGCTTCTGCTTCTGATGATAGTAACCAAGGATGAATACGCCCTGCTCCTCAAGCGGCAAATGACGCGGCATATCCTTGGCGTCCAGCTTTCCCATGATCTCCGAAAGCTTCTTGTCCAAATAGACTCTGGGAGCCATTTCCAACTTTTTCAAGTGATGAAGCGCGAGCTTCTGCAGCATCGGGAACACATGCGCCGGCGTTCCACAGGCAGAATCAAAGAAACGGTCGCGAATCGTCGCCTTGATCTCAGGGTTCGCCTTCTCCTGCACCTCTTCCAAAACGGCGAACCAGCGTCCGAGCAAATAAGCAATATCGGTCGAGTTTTCATCTAATGCCACAGCGATCTTCCTCCCTCGATTTCGCATCAAATATGCTTTCAAAAAGCCGGCGCGCCTTGCATTGATTTTACGCTCCCCCTGCTCTGCATGAATGCGCAGCAAAATGTTTTGGAATACGGACACAGGATACTTGCCGCCGGTCAAAACGGCTCGCAGCATAGCTCCTGCCATGATGGGAGAAGCCATCTTCACCTTGGCGTTGGGATTCACCGTTTCGCGCAGGAGCTCCCACAATGGCACATTGCCGCGCGTCTCCCAGCTCGGGCGGACAATCTTCATCTGCTCCATGTGCAGGGCGAGATTCTTCAAGAAATCCCCGAAAGATCCTTGCAGGAAGAAGCGTACGGAAAGCCGCGCCGCATTGGGCGCCAGACCCAGGATATAGAACGGATTGGCATAGGAGATTGCCACGCCCTCGTAGTCGATCGCCGCCCCTGCCTGCACCTTTTTCAGCACGGAATCAAGCAGATCATCGGTCATCTTATCTTCATCGCCGAAAAGCATGCCGCAAAGCAGATCTTGTGCCGCCTCGCTCTCCTCCTCGGCCCAATAAACCATCGTCGTGTCGCCTATGATCTTCGTATGTTCGCGATCAGCAAGCAGAGCATTGAGCGCCGTGCCGTAGGCAAACGCCACCTTCTTCGACACGGGAGCATTGCCGCCCTGCTCGCCGTCGTGACCATAGGATTCGTAGGCATTGGCATTGAAGGAGACGAGCATGGCTCCCGTTGCTTGGGCGCCGCTGACTCCTTTGAGCGCCGGATGCTTGACGGCAATCGGCGCCAATGTGCCCGTCACGAGGCAGCGGCGTTTTTCCTCAGCGCCGCTCGCATCGAGATGCGTTTCCCAAGCCTCACGCACGGCCGGCTCTTCGTGCACGAAGGTGCTCGCCACACGGAATACGAGATTCGCCCCGGCAAGAATCTCATCGGCATAGGGCGCGAGGGCCGGATGCGTGCGCAGCATCGTTTCACCGCCCTGCCAGTGCCCGAAAAAAGCGATGACAGCGCGAGCAGCGTCCGACGCAGCACTGCCCAGAATCTCCTCGTGCAGAGCCTTCGCAGCCGCAAAACATTCTGCTGTACGCTTGGGCTTTCCTTTCATATCGGCGCCTAAAAAATACGACGAATTATCACAAAGGAAAAACGGGGCTATGCCAACCGTCCTCGTTTCTCCTGCCGGAACAATAAGTTCCTGCGGTCGATCCACTTCCTTCTTGCCGCGCAAAACCTTCTGGATGAGCGGCAATACTTGAAGCAATTCTCCTTCTTTGGAAAGCAAGAGCGCAAAGGAAACATTACGCTTCTCCCAACCATCTCTGGGCAACCGTCCCTCTTTGCACTCCGTCTCATATCTTTCAACCAGTGCTTGGAGCATCAGCGATACACCTCGCAATCCCTAAGGTCGAGCACGCCGTCCACAAGCTGTGCTTGGAAAAACATCGGCTGAAGATTCTTGGGATCCGAGTAGTCGATATCATAGAGCATGAAACCCAGATCTTTCGTTTCCCCATTTGTCGGCGGAAGCTCCTCTTCCTCGTACAGCCGGAAGCGCGCGGGAAACTCGCGGCAGCCCAGATACGGTGCATGATAGCACTGTCCCTTGCGCGCGCGTCGGCAGAACATCTCACGGAATTTCCCCTCGTTGTCCGATGCCGATGCCTTCTCCGTCATCTCGAAATGCGCTTCAATGATGTAATGCGGCTCCTTCAAGATGGTGGCGGCACGCTGCTGGATATCCTCCTTCGTGGACTGATAGAGTTCCCCACGCTCTTTCTCCGCAAAAGCCTTCACCGTACGCGCAGGAATCTTTGCCTTGAGTTCGTTGCGGCGGACATTCGTGAATTGTGTCTTGGCGAGGACATAGATGCGGTCGATCTTCCATTTTAATCCAGGATGCCAAAATATGGCTTCCAAGACCCCTCTCGCTGCGCTCGGCGTCATGACGGCGTAGGAAAAGCGCTCCGCCTTCAACTCCGGCCGCGTAAAGCAAGCCGCTTCGCCCCAAACCTCAAGGCGAACGCCATAGGCCATAAAATCACCTCCATGTATTTTTCTTTTGTTAGGAAATATATTATTTGTAGAAATCATATCATAAAAAATTAACTCTGTCAATTTGAAATTCTACGATTCACTAAGAAAATCGAAAAAATACATAAAAACAATAATTTCTAAATGCTCCATAGTCACCACATTATGCGAAATCCATCAATTCTCGCCTTAGGCTTGACTTCTTGCAGATGCATGGTAAACTAACATCGTCGTGGAGATCATATCTGCACGAGGATTGAAATTTTTGTTAGGACATATGATGCGCGAGTGCGGGGAGATTTTTCAGATCTCCCCGCTTTCGTCTGTGCGGAGAAACACGATTCCATGCAACGAATCTACAGGAACATTCCTTCTCCCTCTCCAACATTATTCGACAGGCCCTTTTCTGAGTCATATACCGCCATATCAACGAGCACGGCGAGGTTTTCATCAAGCATGCGGATCTTTCCCTGCGCGGCAAGCTGTTCGAACGGCGCTTCGACATATCCCGTATAAACAGTCACGATGTAGCGTCCGACCTTTCGCATAAGCGAACGCGATCTCTCTCCTTGTTCCAGCCGCGCCAAGAGCGCCTGTCCCTCCTCGGTTTGCGGAATGAAGATCGGCTTGGTACGATCCTCGATCAGGCGGACATCGTTTGCAATATTGGCAAAGGCAAACTTCCCCGACTGCCCCATGATGTCTTTCTTGTCCAGACGATTCTTGCCGCTCAGATCGTACAGCTCTTCAAAGTAGCGGCGGATCGCTTCGGGACTTGCCAAGTCTTCGGCAAAACTCCGCGCCACATTCTTTGTGATCTCAGCTGCCAACTGTGCATTTTTCGCCAGCTTTTCCAGAGAAAATACATGCACAACGCTTTCCTCTGCCGACCTCCTGCCCTCGCGATTGCAGCGGCCCGCCGCCTGCACGATGCTGTCGAGGCCATTGATCTCGCGGTAGACGCAGGGGAAGTCGAGGTCGACGCCGGCCTCCACGAGGCTCGTCGAAATGACGCGGCACGGCTTGCCGTCCTTGAGCCGTGCGCGAATCTCCTCCAATACCTGCTCGCGATGCACGGGATAGAGATTCGTGGACAAGTGGTACGTTCCTTCGTCTTCCCGCAGCAAATCGAAGACACTCTGCGCCGTCTTTTTCACATTGACGATACAAAGCACCTGCTCATGAGCCGCCAGCTCTTCGGCAAGCTCCTCTTCCGTCATTGTCTCTTCGCGCAGCTCGATCTTCGTGCGCCGGAAAAACGCTGCATTTTCCATGAGCGCCGGGCAGATTTCCAGCGGCTGCATATCATCGGAGAAAAACTGTCCCAGAGGCGGCTGCGTCGCCGTGCAGAGCACCGCCGTGCAGTCGTAGTGGTGCACGAGCGCCTCGATTGCGGCGAGCGAGGGGCGCAAGTAATCAATCGGAATCATCTGCGCCTCATCGAAGATCACGATGCTCTCGGCAAGATTGTGCAGTTTGCGGCATTTCGACGGGCGATTGGAAAAAAGCGATTCGAAAAACTGCACGTTCGTCGTCACGATGACGGGCGCATCCCAGTTCTCCGTCGCCAGCCGCTTGCGGTTCATATCCGTATCCTGCACATCGTCATAATCCACATTCTGATGATGCTCGACGACACTGTCCGACCCCAGCAACTCCCGAAAGACAGCCGCATTCTGCTCAATGATCGACGTATACGGTATGACGTAGATGATGCGCCTGCGCTTTCTCTTGGCATGAACGGCATAATGCAGGGCAAACGCCAAGGAGGAAATCGTCTTGCCCCCTCCCGTCGGTACGGTTAGCCGGTATAAATTCCCTCGTGCTTCTTTTCCTGCGGCGATGCTCTCGGCAAGAAGCGCGGAGCGCTTTTCGTTGATCGGCAACTGCCGTTTTTGCTTTTCTTTTTCCGTCTTCGGCCTCGAAAATTTCTCTTCAAGTCTCTCCTGCAGGCGTTCGAGCAAGGTTTCCACAGAAGCAAAACCTTCCCGTTCGACATTCCCCGCCGACATGAAGTCTTCCGTGTCGAGAAAGTCCGCATCGACGAGACAGGAGAAAAGCATGCGCGTATAGAGCATCGCAGAGAGCGGCGCACGAACGACTTGCGCCAACAAGAGCGACGGCGGAGGCAAGGTCTGCGGCAGATCCGCCTCGTGATAAGCGCGGTAATCGGGCAGATTCTGTCGCTTGAGCCTGCCCAAAAGCGTGCCTTCTTCCGCTGTATTCGCCGTCGTACCTCGGTTCGGTATGCCGCCATGATGCCCTGCGATGCAGAACGCCATCACCTGCGCCATGCCTCTGCCGAGCCGCCTGCTTTGCTCATCATCCGCGCTCTGCCGCAGCTTCACGATCTCCTGCGCCCCCGCCGTCGAATGATCGATGCGGCCCCTGCGGCGTTTCTTCTCCTCCTCATCCGCACGCAGATACGCTTGAAACTCGTGCGAATACTTGCCGATATCGTGGTACAAGCCCAAGAGCCGCCCCATCGCCTCCTCGCCGAAAGCGGCGGCAAAGCGCCCCGCAAGATCGGCAACGCCCGTCAGATGGTCGCACAAAAGCTGCTCGCGCCCCGTTTCCTCATCAAGATGCCCAAGATAAGCAGAAGATTTTGTCATTTTTACTTCCTCCCTGGAAAAGACGACAAGATCGATACAGTCCCATCCGACGTTCGCACGAACATCAAAAAATCCTAATGTATTATTTCGACAAACAATTTCCATTTCCTGTATAGATGCTCCTGCACTGCCGGCAGCAAAGCGTCAAAAAACCGCCTCACCGTACAACGGCGGGCGGTTCTTTCCCATTGCCTTCAACCCTCAAGCGGCGTGTTGACGATCTTCTTGCGCTCGCGCCAGTCGGGGCAGAACTTGTCCATGAGGCTCTTGAAATGCGCATTGTGGCAGCGCTCCCATAGATGCGTAAGCTCGTGGATGATGATGTATTCGAGGCAGCAAACCGGATATTTGGCGAGCTGCAGATTCAGCCAGATGCGGCGTGCGCGGATGTTGCAGGTGCCCCACTTCGTCTTCATGTTCTTGATGCGCCATTCAGCGGCGCTCTTGCCGACGATCGTCTCAGCGCGCGCCAAGAGCGGCGGCACGGCGCGTGCGAGTTCGCGGCGATACCATTCGTTCAGCAGAGCTTCACGCTCGGCGGGGCTGCTCTCGGCCTCCTGCGCCTTGAGACTCAGGATGAGGCGGCTGCCATCTCGCAGGACGATGTTGCAGCCGCGTCCGAACTTCACGGTGAGCCGGAGCGGCTCGCCCCAAACGAAGAAGCGCTCGCCGCTTAGGAAGCGGCGAGCGCTTGGCAGAGGTTTCGCGGCGATCTTCGCCTGTTTTTCCTCGATCCATGCCATATGCTTGGCGACGAAGCGTGCGAGCTCTTCGAGCGTCGCGCGCTTCGGTGCGCTCAGGCGCACCGTGCCTGCGGGCGGCACGACGCGCAGATAGATGTTCTTGATGGACTTTCGTTCAAGCTCGACGGGGATTCCCGCGAGCGTCAGAGATAGGACGGGCTTTCCCATATCAGTTGCTCTTCTGCTCCATCGCGGCGAACGACGCCGCCTTGTCGCCATCGCCGAGGCGCACGATCTTGACGCCCTGCGTG
>ERZ773008.2744-NODE-2744-length-11289-cov-9.458519_pt1 | contig 11289 bp, 12 predicted proteins | sample MGYA00580664_ERZ773008 | MGnify/ENA primary metagenome ERZ773008 (study PRJEB29015, sample SAMEA2738016) | human oral metagenome | biome: human oral; feature: human-associated habitat; material: dental | place: China | collected 2048 ... | reverse complement strand
GGGTTTAGCCTCCACATATCCAGCCAATCGACCGTTTGGCACCCCGATTTAGCCTGATTGATATGTGTGTGTTTTAGTAAATTGATTAAAAATTAAACGTTATTTTTAAACAGCAAAATAACGGCGTGCTTTATACCATAAAGTGCGGTCAGTTTCCAGCGGATTTTATATGAATGGGCTACATAATACGAATTATAGATAAAATTTGTTATGTGGTTTTTGGGTATTTGATGCGTTGTTCATTAGAAAGGGTGAGATTATTTTTTAAGAGGTCAGTCCTGTACATATAAACATATGTATATTGATTCAGATCAATTTTTTATTTTTTTGTCCCTATATGATGCATCTTGCATCATATAGAGATGCAATAACTTAACATTTAAGAGGAAAATGGCATGAAAAAATGGATTAGTGCGGTGGCAATGACCACATTACTTACAGCATGTACTCAGTCCAAATCGCCTGATGCAGCATCAACAATGCAATGTAAGGCAGTTACTGAACAAGAAATTGCACAGTTGTTTGATCGTTGGAATGATTCGCTTAAAACAGGCGATGCTAAGAAGGTCGTAGCTAATTATGCGGCGGATTCGGTTTTATTACCGACTGTCTCCAATAAAATTCGTCTGACAGCAGCTGAAAAAGAAGATTATTTTAATCACTTTTTAGCAAATGCTCCTGTAGGAACCATCGATCAAAGCCATATCCAAATTGGCTGTAACACAGCTTCTGATGTTGGTTTATATTCCTTCGTTTACAAGAAGACCGGTAAAAAAGCCAGCGGACGTTATAGTTTTAACTATCAATGGGATGGCAAAGAGTGGTTAATTGCTCACCATCACTCTTCTTTAATGCCGGAAGGTAAGAAAAAGTAGGTTAAATATCCAATAATAACAATTGGATAACCTTATAACTTAAGTTATAAATGACAGTAAGGATTGGGCAATATGCAATAAAGCTCAATCCTTTTAGTTTTTCGATTTAAAATAATTTTCCTCATGCCATTCAATTTTTTCTATTAGTTTGGTTCACTCGGATTCTCCGCAAAAAACAACCGCACTTTATATCCTAAAGTGCGGTTGTTTTCTAAAGTGTTTTATTCTTCGGCTTTTTCCTTTGCTTGTAGAATGATATCTTGAATTTCCGCTGCCATTTTTTGGTCACATTCGCGTGCAATGTCGCGCATTAGCGGATTTTGGAATAAGCCCACGTTCGGGTCATAGACTTGTGACATGAGGGCGACTTCGTGCCGATCTGCGTCAAAATAATAATCTCCGATGTTTTTTACCAATTCAGGTTCCATCCCTAGGGCCTCAAGCGCGCGTTTGCCGGCTCGTACGGCGGAATCGAAGGTTTCACGAACGATTTCATTAGCTCCGGCTTCGTGCAGGGCAAAGGTGCTGAAACGGTCATAGGTGCGAGCAATAATTTTTATGTTCGGGTTCACTTCACGGGCAAAATGCACGATATTCTCCGCCTGTTCTTTGTTATCAATGGCAATTACTAATACTTCCGCTTGTTCAAGACCGGCGGCAATTAAAAACTCACGACGGGAGGCATCGCCGAAGTAGGATTTAATACCGTATTCATTGAAACCTTTGATCATGTTCGGATTTAAATCGACGACAGTGGTGGCATAGCCGCTTAAACGCAAAAGATCATTGACAATTTGACCAAAACGCCCCATACCGATGATAAGGGTCGGGTGTTGTTCATCAATTTCATCAGCTTCCAATTCCTCTGCAGTGGCTTTGGGCGCGAATTTTTCATAAAGCACCAACATTATCGGCGTTACCACCATGGAAAGTACCACGACGGCAGTCATATTGGCGTTAATCGTTTCATCAATTACACCTTGATTAAAGGCCGTGGAGAAGAGCACGAAAGCAAACTCACCGCCTTGTGCCATTAATAATGCGCGTTCAATAGCAGTTTTGTGTGTACTTTTAGCAGCTCGGGCAACCAAGTAAATACAGAGGCCTTTGGTAAACATTAAGGTGATAACACCTGCACCAATTAATAACCAATTTTCAGCTACTACCGTTAGATTTAACGCCATGCCCACGCCAAGGAAGAATAGGCCGAGCAAAAGCCCGCGGAACGGTTCAATGTCGGCTTCCAGTTGATGGCGGAAGGCGGATTCCGACAACATAACACCGGCTACAAATGCCCCCATCGCCATGGATAAGCCGGCTTCCTCCATTAATAATGCGGAACCTAATACCACAAATAACGCGGCGGCAGTCATCACTTCGCGTGCTTTGGAATTCGCCAAAATACGGAATACCGGATTAAGAATAAAGCGGCCGATAAACACCAGTACGGCCAGTGCAAGCATGGCAATAATCGCCGACTCCCACCAAGGCATGGCATCATCAGTTTTTTCTAACGGAGAGAGATAGGAAACAATGGCCAACAACGGTACGATGAGCAAATCTTCAAATAACAAGATGGAAACGATTTTTTGTCCCGGGCGGGTGGAAAGCTGTTTACGTTCGCCCAACACCTGCATCACAATGGCGGTGGAGGTGAGTACGAAACCGGAAGAAGACACAAACGCCACTTCCCAAGAAATGCCGAATTGTACGGAAACCAAGGTCATTAACACAGCAGAAAGAATGACTTGCAGGCTGCCCAGCCCAAATATTTGACGACGTAAGCTCCATAAATGAGACGGTTTCATTTCTAATCCGATGACAAATAAGAACATCACCACGCCAAATTCTGCAATGTGCAAAATTGCGTGGGAATCGGTTACCAGTTTTAAGCCGAAGGGGCCGATAATTAGCCCTGCCGCCAAATACCCTAACACCGAACCTAAACCAATCCGTTTAAACAACGGCACTGCTACCACGGCAGCACCAAGTAACACCACAATACGGACTAAATCTCCCGCACCTTCCGCTTCCATAGATTCCCCCTGATAAATTATTGTATAAGCGTCAAAAAAGCCGCTTATTCTAGCGTTTTTTTAGAAAAATTGTTGCGGAAATAGACGAGATTTTTGAGAATTTTTTGATGTGAGAAAATCCTAAGAAGAATACCACTTGGTTGAGGGCGATAAATAATAAAGGCGGATGTGATTCCGCCTTGAAAAGATGAGCTTAACGCTGAATCAAATAGCGTAATCTCGTGCCGTCTTGTTCTACGCTTAATAAGGTGTAGCCGTGGTTTTTGGTATCTACAGGAATGTTGTTGATAGATTGCGCACAGTCACTAATCAATTCTAAAATCTCGCCCTTTTGTAATTGCGGCATGGTTTCCAACATTACGATTGCCGGGTACGGGCAAGGTTCACCCACGGTGTCGATAGTATAATCCGGAGTGATGTCTTTCGGATCTTTATCTAGTTTTTGTACAACAGTAAATGCCATAATGTGTTTTCCTTCTGTGAAATAAAAAATAACGTTAAATCAAACCGCACTTTTACGCCTGTGCGAAAGCGGCGATTTTGGCTTTTGCTTTGGCAAGGAAGCGTTTTTCCCACCATACGACAGCGATTAAGCAGAGAATCAACAAACCGTAGTTCACTAATAATCCGCCTACCGGGCCGAATTCTTTCAGTAAATTGAGTTTTTCGTAGTCAAGCGCCAATACCGGAGCGAGATCGTCCCAGGCATAGGCTAAATAAGTGGAACCGATAACATTGCCTACACCCACCCACATGAAATGTACTTGGCCTTCCATGGAACGATACATCCAGCCGGTTTCGCAGCCTCCAGCTAATACGATACCAAAGCCGAATAATAAGCCGCCAATAATGGCATTCGGACCTGCCCACATGATTTTTGCCGGTACGCCTAATTGGATGTAGCTGAACACGCCGATGGTGCCCGCCAAAATGCCGAAAATAATCGCTTTTGCCATATAAGCACGACCGGTGACCCAAAGATCACGGAAGGCGGAGGTGAAGCAGATTTGTGCTCGCTCAATAAGCAAACCGAAAGCCAAGCCACAAAGCATAGCAAAGCCGAGTTTAATAGAGCTTGTCATCACATAAAGGGAAGCAATAAGATAGGCAAAGAAGACGACCATGCCAATCCAAAAACGGCGTTGAGCCTTTTTCGGGTCGCTTTCCTGCAATTTTGCCGCGCCTTTTTTCAATTCCAATTTTACACGGAAGATAGGCAATAAGGTGACTTTTACGCCCACATAAGTGCCGATGGCGGTAGCGATGGTGAAAAACCAAGCGTGAACGGAAAATTGCGGAATACCGGTGAATAAAGAGGCGAGATTACAACCCATGGCCAAGCGCGCGCCGAAACCGGCTAACGCACCGCCGATCAAGGCTTGCACGATACGGCGTTTGTGCGGTTGATTACGCCATTTCACGTTGTTCGCCCACAAGGCCGCGGAAATGCAGCCGGCGAACATGCCTAAGATCATCACGCCATCGACACGGGTGAAAATCGTGCCTTGCATACCGATGATTTTGTAATAGCTCCAGTTGGATACATCCACGCCCAGCGTTTGCAACGCATGGCCGCCCCAACGGGTAAACTCGCCTGTGACCGCCCAATACGTGCCGGTAACACCGAAATAATAAGCGGAAATCAATCCTGCCGCGATAACGGCGATAATCGGATTCCAATATTTCACCAAATATTGTTGTTTGAACTGTTGTAAAACTTCGTTCATTTTCTAATCCTTTGAATTTGAATGAAAGATTTACAAGGAAGGTATAACAATGAGAAAAGGTTCAAAAGAAGGGCTTTGTCATTTCCTATACACAAACTTGCGATATAACTGAAATTACAAATTGAATTTGCTTGGCTAGTTTAAATAATATGCAATTTCTCCGCAATAAGACTTTGTAGTTAATATGATTTAACGTAAAAAGTGCGGTTATTTTTCAAAATGTTTTTTATGTTCATCTTTCGATGTTTCCTTGCGATGGGATTCACCCCATTGACACATACTATTTAAAATTGGCATCAAAGAAAGCCCTCGGGATGATAACGCGTATTCTACTTTCGGCGGAATCTGCGGATATTCTGTGCGAATAATCAGTCCGTCCGCCTCCAGCTCTTTTAATGTTGCACTTAAGGTTTTAAAGGAAATTGTGCCGATGCAGCGTTTTAATTCGTTAAACCGCATAACCGGTGGATAGTGAAATAGCCAAAATAGAACGATCATTTTATATTTCCCGCCGATCACTGACAAGGTATAGCCGAAGCCGGTCTCTTCCAAATTGATTCCAGTGATGACACAGGTTTGTTGTGACATTAATTCCTCCCGATACTTTCCTTGTGGTTAGTATATAACCAAAATGTGCGTACTTGTTGTGCCGAAGGTGCTTTTATATACTCTTTTTATCATCAATAGAAGGAGGCTCAAAAATGAAAAAAGTCTTAATTATCGTTGCTCACCCCAACATTGCACATTCGGTGGTTAATAAACACTGGTTGGAAGCATTAAAACAACATCCTCAGCGTTTTACCGTGCATGAATTGTACAACGTTTATCCCGATGGCAACATTGATATAGCGCATGAACAAGCGTTGGTTGAGCAACATGCACATGTGGTATGGCAGTTCCCTGTGTACTGGTTTAATTGTCCGCCGTTGTTGAAACGTTGGTTGGACGAAGTGCTCACGCACGGATGGGCGTATGGTTCAAAAGGTAAAGTCTTTCAGGCGAAAAAACTTGGTATTGCCGTTTCTTTGGGTACGTCTGCACAAGATTATACTCATGACGGTGCTATCGGCTATACAGTCAGGGAAACATTGCGTGCTTTTGAATTGATTGCAAACTATGTAGACGCCGATTATCAACCGTTATTTGCATTTCATACTATTGACAGTAATGATGGTTATAGTGATGACGCTTTGAAATTGGTTTTGCAAAGTACGCGGGCTTATTTGGCGCATTTGGACAAATACTTTTCGTAAACTGTAAAAAAGTGCGGTTGTTTTTGGAGACGTTTTTTAGCCCGCCAAATACGCTTTTAAATCTTTCATGACATATTGCGCATCGCTTACGCCCAAATCATACATAGCTTGAATTTTGTGTACATCTTTTTCGATGCGTCGAATTGGTAACGTGATGGATGGTCGGATGACGAAAATCTTGCCCTGTTCGTTGAGACGAATGATGTCTTCCACTGTGCGGTTATAGTCGGCATAGCGGTTGGTCAGGCGTTCGACCAGTTTTGGGTAACGGCGATAAAAAGCATTAAAAATCAGCGGATTGGTCGGCGTTTTGCGATAATCTAATGGGCGGGTGAGAATGACGATGATTTTGTCGTAGCCCAACTGTTGACAGAAACGCAACGGAATACTGTCCGCAATGCCGCCGTCTAAATATTTTTTGCCGTTGATTTCCACCATTTTTGACACGAAAGGCATGGCGGAAGTGGCGCGCAATGTTTCCATTTGTTCAAAGGCATCGTGGATTTTCACATATTCCGCTTCGCCGCTTTCTACGTTGGTTAACACCGTGTAGAAGTCGATGCCGGAGCGGGCGAATGCTTCTTGATCGAATACATCCAATTCAACAGGGAGCTGATAAAAGGCGAACTCTTTGTTAACGATATTGCCCGTGGTGAACAGGCTGTGCCAGCCCATGTAGCGTTTATCATTGAGGTATTTTTTGTTGTAACGCAACACACGGCCACGTTGTTTGGAAGGCAAATTTACGCCGAACAAGGCTCCGGCGGATACACTAACGATGCCGTCAATGTGAATCTGTTCATCCAAGAAGACATCCAACACGCCGGCGGTGAACATCCCGCGCATAGCGCCGCCTTCCAATACCAATCCGACTTTCATCAGCTTAACTCATAAGGCAAGGGTTGCATATCGAGCAACGTTTGGCAGTTCGGCAAGCGGAACGCCTGACCGTCTTCCAGCGGCGTATTTAACACGACCTGCAACCACAAAATGCCGTGAAAATTGACCGCACTTGTGATGGTGCCTGTGGCGCGCCAGTTGTCGCCGAGTGCCATTTCTAGAGCGGAACCGATTTCCGGCAGACTTTCTGTTTGCGCCGCGAAAATAAAGAGGGCGCGTTTATTGGCGCCACGATATTTGGCGCGCGCCACGGTTTCCTGCCCGATGTAACAACCTTTGTGGAAGGAAATTGCCTGTTCGACACTTTGCAGGTTTAACGCTTGCGGAATAAATTCTAATTGGGTCGCGGCTGCTAAACCAGGCACGCCATCTTGAATATCCAATAAATCCCAAGCTTCTGCTTCAACGGTAGGTTCGAGGACTAAGCGGGTCGGGTTGAGTAAAATCACCCGCGGTTGTTGTCCATGTACATCAATGCGAATTTGTGCAGAAAATTGACCGCACTTTTCAATGCCTTTTGTGCCGGCGGCGCCAAGAATTTGCCAATCTAACGGGGTGAAGGTGACTTTGGAAAACACCGCATATTTTTTCAGTTGATCCAGCGCCGATGGCAATAACGCTCTTTTTAACAGCATATAAAAGGTCTGTTCGTCTTGACGAATTAAACGGAACAGCGCGCTCATTTTGCCTTTCGGATCGCAATGGGCGGTAAGAGTGGATTCACCGGCTGCCAATTTAGTGACATCGCAAGTGAGTTGCCCCTGTAAATATTTCTCCGCATCCGTGCCCGCAATTTCAATCAGCGAGTAGTGTGTTAACGGGCAAATAATGTCGTCCTGTTGTGCCGTTAAAAGGGAATATGCCATCGTACTTTCCTTAAAAAATATCAATCAATTACTCAAGGTTTTGAATTTGTTCGCGCATTTGCTCAATTAACACTTTCAGCTCAATGGCGGAATTAGTTACATCGACATTGATGGATTTGGATGCCAAGGTGTTGGATTCACGATTGAGTTCTTGCATCATGAAATCCAACTTGCGTCCCACTGCACCGCCTTTGCGCAGAATGTTTTGCGTTTCTTTGACGTGTAATTGCAAACGATCTAATTCTTCCGCCACATCAATGCGTTGCGCCAACATAATCAGCTCTTGCTCTAAACGTTGTGGATCCGGCTGTAGTTGCACTTCTTCAAACCGTTGCAAAATGCGATCGCGTTGCCATTGTAAAATCTCCGGCATTTTTGACCGCACTTTTTGTTGTTCTTCATTGATGGCCTCGAGGCGTTGTGTCAGTAACGTGTGGATTTTTTCCCCTTCGCGCTGACGCATAGCGATAAATTCGCTTACGACCTGTTCAAAGTCGACCAATAAATCCTGACTGATTAAATCCACATCCTGCTCCGGCACTTCTACTACACCCGGGTAGCGTAATACGTCGGTTAAATTGAAGTCACCTTCGCCTGCCTGTTGTTTCAACCATTGCAAAGATTGCAACACTTGAGTGGCGAGTTCTTGATTAATGTGTAATTCGGCGGCAGTTTGTTTTTTATTATCAATACGCAGGGTACATTCGATTTTGCCGCGGGTGAGTTTTTGGCGTAGCGATTCACGCAAGGTGTTTTCAAGACTGCGAAATTGTTCCGGCAGACGGAAAAAGGTTTCCAGATAACGTTGATTAACCGAACGAATTTCCCAAACCGCATTTCCCCAATCTTTTTTGATTTCCAAACTGGCGAATGCCGTCATGCTATAAATCATAATAATTCCTTCATTTCTGTGCCGTAAAATTTGCATTCTATTGTACTGCCAAATTTCGTTTCTGTCAGTTTGCGTGCTAAAATAGCGCGATTTTTTATTGCTTAACGAGGAATTTTTCATGCGTCCGAATCAACGTGCCAATAACCAAACCCGCCCGATTAAAATCACCCGTCATTACACCAAACATGCGGAAGGTTCCGTGCTGGTGGAGTTCGGCGACACCAAAGTGTTGTGTACCGCCACGGTGGAAGAGGGCGTACCGCGCTTTTTGAAAGGGTTGGGACAAGGTTGGGTTACCGCGGAATACGGCATGTTGCCACGTTCCACCCACAGCCGTATGCAACGTGAAGCGGCAAAAGGTAAGCAAGGCGGCCGTACCTTAGAAATTCAACGTTTAATCGCCCGTTCACTGCGTGCCATGGTGGATTTAGAAGCCCTTGGCGAACGTTGCATCACATTGGACTGCGATGTGATTCAAGCAGACGGCGGCACTCGCACCGCCTCCATTACCGGTGCTTGCGTGGCGTTATGTGATGCATTGAATGGGTTGGTGGCAAACGGCACATTGAGCAAAAATCCGTTGAAAGGATTGGTCGCGGCGATTTCTGTCGGCATTGTGGATGGTGAAGCAGTATGTGATTTGGAATATGTGGAAGATTCAGCGGCGGAAACGGACATGAACGTGGTGATGATGGAAGACGGCCGCATGATTGAAGTGCAAGGCACCGCAGAAGGAGAACCGTTCAGCCATGAGGAATTATTAACCTTATTAGATCTTGCTAAACAAGGTTGCGACATCATTTTCCAAACCCAACGTGCGGCACTGGCTGACTAGGGACACGAAAGATGGAAGCTTACAAACAACAGTTTATTGAATTCGCCCTTGCCCGTCAGGTATTAAAATTCGGCGAATTCACCTTGAAATCCGGCCGTGTCAGTCCTTATTTTTTTAACGCGGGATTATTCAACACCGGTGCGGACTTGGCCCGTTTAGGCGGATTTTATGCCGCTGCCTTGCAAGCTGCCGGATTGCAATACGATATGATTTTTGGCCCGGCGTACAAAGGCATTCCTATCGCCACTACTGTTTCAGTTGCGTTGTTTAATCAATTTAATGTGGATAAACCGGTATGTTTTAACCGCAAAGAAGCCAAAGATCACGGCGAAGGCGGCAATTTAATCGGCAGCCCGTTACGCGGCAAGGTGTTGTTGGTTGACGATGTGATCACCGCCGGTACGGCAATTCGCGAATCCATGCAACTGATTCAGGCAAATGAAGCGCAATTAAGCGCGGTATTGATTGCCCTAAACCGTCAAGAGCGCGGTAACGGCGAGCTTTCTGCCATTCAAGAAGTAGAACGCGATTACCAATGCAACGTACTGTCCATTATTGATTTTGCCGATTTAATGGCGTTTATTGAGACAAGGGCGGAATACCAACAATATTTGCCGGCCATGCGCGCTTATCGTGAGCAGTACGGTATTTAACTAATCTAAAGTGCGGTTGTTTTTAGCGGCGTTTTTGAAATTTACTCAGAAAATCCACCGCACTTTTTTAACCTTAACGGAGTGACAATGAATTTTATTGGAAAATTTTTAGGTGCCATTATCGGCTTTCGGTTAGGCGGTTTTTTCGGCATGTTGGCAGGGATTTTTCTTGGCCACCTCGCCGATAAAAAATTGTATGAACTGGGTACGGTAAGCTCCACTTTTTTCAAAAATAAAACTACCCGTCAGTTACTCTTTATGCAAACCACCTTTGCGGTGCTTGGGCATTTAAGCAAAGCCAAAGGACGTGTGACGGAAGAAGACATTCAACTGGCGAACCATTTAATGAGTCATATGCAATTGGACGATGCCGGTCGCCGTTTAGCGCAAGAAGCATTTAATCGTGGCAAACAGACAGATTTCCCGATTCGTCAGGTGATTCGTGAATTTCGTCTCGGTTGTGGTCAACGTGGCGATTTATTGCGCGCGTTTTTATCGGTTCAACTCCAAGCAGCCTTTTCTGACGGACAATTGCATGATAATGAAAAAAGTGTGCTGTTTGTGGTGGCGGAAGAACTCGGTTTATCCCGCGTCCAATTTGAGCAAATGTTGGCAATGGAAATGGCGGCGCGTCAATTTACCCGCGGCGGTTTTTATCAACAAGGCGGTTATTATCAACAGCAACATTCAGGCTATCAAGGCGGTTATCAACACCAATCCCAACAATCGTCTTCCGGTCCGACATTAGACGATGCTTATAAAGTTCTTGGCGTCACGGCAGCGGATGATCAACATACGGTAAAACGTGCTTATCGTCGTTTAATGAATGAAAATCATCCGGACAAATTGGTGGCGAAAGGTTTGCCGCCGGAAATGATGGAAATGGCGAAAGAAAAAGCGCAGCAAATTCAAGCGGCGTACGATTTAATTTGCAAAGCCAAAGGCTGGAAATAACCTTTGCGCGTCATTTTAGCCCCAATGCAGGGCGTACTTGATCCGCTGGTGCGGCAATTATTAACGGAAGTGAACGATTACGATTTGTGTATTTCCGAATTTGTCCGCGTAGTGGATCAACGCCTGCCGGCGAAAGTGTTTTATCGCCTTTGCCCCGAATTACACCAACATGGCTTTACCCCAAGCGGCACCCCGGTGCGCGTGCAACTGCTCGGACAACATCCTCAATGGTTGGCGGAAAACGCCGAACTTGCCATTCAATTAGGTTCCCACGGCGTTGATTTAAATTGTGGCTGTC
>ERZ773008.2742-NODE-2742-length-11301-cov-14.915259_pt1 | contig 11301 bp, 9 predicted proteins | sample MGYA00580664_ERZ773008 | MGnify/ENA primary metagenome ERZ773008 (study PRJEB29015, sample SAMEA2738016) | human oral metagenome | biome: human oral; feature: human-associated habitat; material: dental | place: China | collected 2048 ... | reverse complement strand
AGGAACGTAGATCAATGGGAAAAGCTTTATTAACAGATGAAATCATTGAGCGGGCTAACCGCGGTGAGGATATTTCGGGGCCGCCTCTCATGGATGACGAGGAAACCAAGATTCTTTCAACTGGCAGAAGCTCCTTTAGCTCGCAGCAGTCCAGCCGACAGGATACTCAGTTTGGTTATCAAAGCCCTCAAAACCGCTTTGGTTATGAAGAAGCTCGGTCTCAGCAGAATCAGAGTCGTTTTGGTTATCAGACTGCTCAAAACCAAGAGGAGTTTACGGATGAGACTCTGCACATTGAGGTAGATCCGACCGTGACTAAGAGCCGTCGGATTGAAAACCAAAAGCGGAGCCTCTTTCAAGCCAAACTCAATAAGATTCTCCTTTGGGTAGTTATCCTGCTGATTGGTTTGATTGCTGCTATTATTTGGTGGCCTTAAAAAACTGCTCTATTGCACTTAAAATGAAGCCTAGTCTGTCTAAGCTTCTTTTTCATCAGATGATTTGAGGTATTATATGAAAATTGGAATTATCGCAGCCATGCCTGAGGAGTTGAAGATTCTGCTGGAGCATTTAGAAAACCCGCAGAAGCACCTGCGTTTGGGCCATGTCTATCATACGGGCTCTATTGGCTACCATGAAGTGGTGTTGGTCGAAAGCGGGATTGGCAAGGTTATGTCCGCTATGAGTGTGGCTGTTTTGGTCAATGACTTCAAGGTTACAGCCGTGATTAATACAGGCTCAGCTGGAGCAGTGGCAGAAGGTTTGGCTATCGGCGATGTGGTGGTCGCAGATCGTCTGGTCTACCATGATGTGGATGTGACGGCCTTTGGCTATGACTACGGTCAGATGGCGCGGCAGCCGCTCTATTTTGAAGCGAGCCGCTATCTGGTTGCTGAAATGAAGAAAATTTTGGAAAAAACCCATCAAAATGCAAGAGTAGGTTTGATTGCAACAGGTGACAGTTTTGTTGCTGGTCAAGACAAGATTGACCGCATCAAGGAGCATTTCCCAGATGTCCTGGCTGTTGAGATGGAAGGAGCAGCTATTGCTCAAGCAACACATTCGATTGGCCTGCCCTTTATGGTTATTCGGGCCATGAGCGACACAGCTAGCCATGATGCCAATGTCACTTTTGATGAATTCATTCTTGAAGCTGGTAAACGCTCTGCAGAAACCCTGATTCAATTTCTGAAAGAGTTGGTTTAAAGGGGGAGATAGTATGTACAAAGAGTCTTATTTTGATGGTGGTCTCTTTTCTTACATCGGTCATGTGATTTTAGCTACCTTGATTACAGTATTTACGCTAGGAATTTGTGCACCTTGGGGCATGTGTATTCTGTATAATTGGAAGATAAAACATACAGTTATTAACGGGCACCGTCTTTATTTTGATGGTACTGCCATGCAGCTTTTTGGGAATTGGATCAAGTGGTGGCTCCTGACCATTGTTACCTTTGGTATTTATGGCTTTTGGCTGAAAATCAAACTGACCCAGTGGATTACCAAGCATACGCATCATGTGAATTGAAAACAAGCAAGCGAGACTTAAGTGGCTCGCTTTTCCTTTTCTTCTGTCTTGCCAAAAAATCCCTTTTGATGGTATAATCAAGGAACTGCAATCAATGATAGAGGAGAAAAAATGAGTATCTTAGAAGTAAAAAATCTCAGCCACGGTTTCGGAGACCGGGCTATTTTTGAGGATGTATCCTTCCGCCTGCTCAAGGGTGAGCATATCGGCCTGGTCGGTGCCAATGGTGAGGGAAAGTCAACCTTTATGAGCATTGTGACGGGTAAAATGCTGCCAGACGAAGGTAAGGTCGAGTGGTCCAAGTATGTGACGGCTGGCTATCTGGATCAGCATGCTGTGCTGGAGCAAGGTCAGTCTGTCCGTGATGTCTTGCGCACGGCCTTTGACGAGCTTTTCAAGACCGAGGCTCGTATCAATGAAATCTATATGAGCATGGCTGAGGAAGGAGCGGACGTTGATGCTCTGATGGAAGAAGTGGGCGAACTGCAGGACCGCTTGGAGAGCCGGGATTTCTATACGCTAGATGCCAAAATTGACGAGGTCGCACGGGCACTAGGTGTTATGGACTACGGTATGGAGAGTGATGTGACAGAGCTGTCTGGTGGGCAGCGGACCAAGGTTCTCTTGGCTAAGCTGCTTCTGGAAAAACCGGATATCCTGCTCTTGGACGAGCCAACCAACTATCTGGATGCGGAGCACATTGACTGGCTCAAGCGTTACCTCCAAAACTATGAAAACGCCTTTGTCCTGATCTCCCATGATATTCCTTTCTTGAATGATGTGATCAATATCGTCTACCATGTGGAAAATCAGCAGTTGACCCGCTATTCTGGGGATTATTACCAATTCTTAGAAGTCTATGAGATGAAAAAATCTCAGCTGGAAGCCGCCTATGAACGCCAGCAGAAGGAAATTGCAGACCTCAAGGATTTTGTGGCCCGCAATAAAGCTCGTGTAGCGACCCGTAATATGGCCATGTCACGTCAGAAAAAGCTGGATAAGATGGACATTATTGAGCTGCAAAGTGAGAAACCAAAGCCTTCCTTTGATTTCAAGTCTGCTCGCACGCCTGGTCGTTTTATCTTCCAAGCCAAGGATTTGCAGATTGGGTACGACCGACCGCTGACCCAGCCTCTTAATCTGACCTTTGAGCGCAATCAGAAGGTGGCTATCATCGGGGCAAATGGGATTGGAAAAACAACCCTACTCAAGAGTCTGCTAGGAATTATCCCGCCTATCGCAGGTCAAGTCGAGCGTGGTGACTATCTAGAGTTGGGTTATTTCGAGCAGGAAGTTGAAGGCGGCAATCGCCAGACACCGCTGGAAGCAGTCTGGAATGCCTTTCCGGCCCTTAATCAGGCAGAAGTGCGCGCGGCTCTAGCTAGATGTGGCTTGACTTCTAAGCACATCGAGAGTCAGATTCAAGTCCTTTCAGGTGGAGAGCAGGCCAAAGTTCGCCTTTGCCTCCTTATGAACAGAGAAAATAACGTTTTGGTACTGGACGAGCCGACCAACCACTTAGATGTAGATGCCAAGGAAGAGCTCAAGCGAGCTCTGAAAGAATACAAGGGTAGCATCCTCATGGTCTGCCATGAGCCTGATTTCTACGAAGGTTGGATGGATCAAATCTGGGATTTTAACCAGTTGACATCATGATGTTTTTTGTCTAATTTTTGCTAAAACATAAGAACTTATACAAGTAAACACCTTGACAAATAAAGGGAAAATTGATACTTTAATTAAATAGCAGTTCTTTGCGATTTAAGAAATGAGAATGATGATGAAAGAAAAAGTGATCAAATTTTTTAAGTCATTTTTTGCTGGACTGACTTTCCTTTTTTTAGTTTTTTCTTCTCCGACAGCTTACGCAGTAACAGAACTAACTGAAAATACCGATTTATCAGCGCTAAATCTCTATCAATTCACATTAACACAGGCTAATATGGAAGTACTAAGCCAGAGTGGAGTTGTTGAGCGGGATTATATTCCGGCTAGCGGAAATTGGGCAGAAAGTACAGTATTCTCTTTAAGGGTAGATAAGAGTCAGAGTAGGCAAACCATCGATACTCCTATTAAGCTAAGGTTTAATAATGCAGGTGTTGTCAATGGTAAGGTCGTGGATGTTTATGTGACTTTTAATAGTATAGATGCCTATCGAGTTCAGCAAAATGCAGATTATTACAATCCCAATAAAACAGTTGTTCCATTCTTGACAATAGATGAAAACTGGGGTACAAAGTCTATTCAGATAATGGACTTTATCTGGGCACCGCACCCAAACCTCACAAAAGATATGTATGGAAGCTTTGCTTTAGATGCTAATGTAACAGCAGAACTAAAATATCAAGATGGTACACCTACAGATCTCAAAATGGTAATGTTGCCGTCAGATATTGATGTGGTTACCAATGCTTTGGGACGGGAAGAAACATTTTCAATTTTTGACAATGATACGGCGTCAAGCAAGATTATAAAGAATCCATCCTATGCGCTAACAAAAACAGTAACTGGAAATAAGACGACCTGGCATCCGACTAGAGGTACTGGTGATCCTTGGAGCGAACATAATATTTCTGGATTTGCAGTTCGTTCTGAGACCAACGCGATGCATTTTGAGTCTACAACAACGGCAGTCAGTGGAAGCCTCTTTGGATTTTATGTAGAGACTCCTAAGTCTCCAGTGAAACAAGTTTCGACTGAAAAGGTATCTTCGTTAGCTGGTCAAGCAGTTGATTATACGGCTAAATTTATAATGCCAACTCCTGGTAAAGATATTATTGGTTCTATATCATTGATGCAGATGATTGAAACATTTGATGATCGTTTGGACTTTCAAAGCTTAAGTGTTCGTTTTGATGGCCGAACCTTATCAGAAGGTGGTGACTATTCTGTGTCTCGTAATGGTCAGAAAGTGACGGTTACGATAGCTTCTAAGTATTTGAATGCTAGTAATGCTGGTAAAGAATATACAATTACTTATAAAACGAAGACAAATAGTAAGATTGTACAAAATAGAGCTGTAATTGAAAATCAAGTCACTCATTCAGTAGATAATATTTTACTTCCGTCAAATAAAGTTGCAACAAATGTTTTATTTAAGAAGACGCATCAGTTTATAAGTGGAACACCAAATAAAAACTTGCCAACTGAGGTATTGAACTTGCTTCCTCAAGAGCAAAATGGATTGGAAAATGGTACAAGAGTTACTCCAGAGCCACCAAAAGGCAATAAGACAAAGGTCAGTGTGGCAGATGGAAATTGGACTTTCCAAAGTTACGATAAATCATCTGAAACAATCCAAGACAAAGATGCTCATTTTATTGGAACGTGGACATTCGAAGAATATGAAGCACCAGTAAAAGAAGTATTTAACAGCGATGGTATCAATATTGATAATCAAGAAGTTAAGCCTGGGGATGAGTTGACTTATAAGATTACCTATAAGAATACAACTGATAGCAATAAACAAGTTACGATCACGGATGTTATTCCAAATTATACTGAATACGTTAGGAACTCATCTAGCCATTCGATTGTTCAGCATAAGAGATGGCTTAAATGGACAGCAACTGTTCCAAAGGATAAAACAGTCACAATCCAATTCAAAGTTAAAGTCGATAGTAAAGTAGATGGTCAAGAGCTAAATAATACAGCAACTGTTACATTTGGTAGCACTGCTTTAAGTACCAACACTACAAAAAATAAAACCCCTTTTAAAAAGTATGTCCTACCAGAAACGGGTGGACAGGGACCGATATATTATCTATTTGGTGGTGCTGTTTTGACAACTATTTCAGCTCTTTGGTTGATTCGCCGTTTTAAACAAACGATGACCTCATAAAGTAGAGACCATTTAAAGGCGGTGATGATAGAGCGTTGTGATGAGACAAGCCTTCCTGTTTAAGGAAGGATAAATATAATTATTTCGTAAAAAATTAAAGGAGAATAAAATGAAAAAAATAAAACTTATGTTAACAGCCTTGCTGGCCTTGTTAATGACTTTTACAGGTATGCCAGTAGCCTCTGCGGCAACGACATATACCTTGAGCCTAACAGGTACAACAACTGGGCACACATACGAAGCATATCAAATCTTCTCAGGGGATCTGAGTGGTGATACACTTTCAAATATTCAATGGGGTTCAGGTGTTGATGCAACAGCAGCAACAGCGGCTCTTGGCGAAGCTGCGACAAAAGCAGAAGCTTTGAATGGTAAATCTAATGATGCTGCGGATGCAAAAGCCTTTGCTCAAGCAGTTTCAGCTTATCTTAAATCAACACCAACAAAAACGGTTCAAAGTGCATCTGGAACTACAAACTTTACTGGTTTGGAAGCTGGTTACTACTTGATTAAAGATAAGACTGCTTCACTTGCAGGAAAAGAAGATGAATCTTATACTCGTTTCATCTTGCAAGTTGTAAAAGACACAACTGCTACTGTAAAAGCAAGCGTGCCAACTTTTGTCAAAGAGGTAAAAGATAATGCAACTGGCAATTACACATCTGCAACAGACTATTCAATTGGTGATAACGTACCTTTCCAACTCACAGCGACTCTTCCAAGCAACTATGATGCCTATTCTGAATATGAATTGACTTTTAACGATACTTTATCTTCAGGTTTGACATACAATAATGATGCTAGAGTATTTCTTGTGAATGGTGGCTCAGAAGTAAACGTATCATCCGCTTTTTCAGTTTCAATTACTGGAAATAAAGTAGTTGTGAGAGCGGCTAACTTAAAAGCAACTCTACCAAGTGCAACTGCTTCAAGTAAACTTGTGGTTCGCTATACAGCTAAATTAAATGATACAGCAGCGACAGGTACAGTAGGAAACCACAATACTGCTAGCATTACTTATTCAAATAATCCTAATACAACAGGCGGTAAGACAACAGGTGAAACTCCAAAGAGCAAAGCCACTGTCTTCACTTATGAATTAGTAGTAGATAAGGTAAATGAATCTCAATCACCGCTACAAGGTGCAGGTTTCACTCTTTTCAAAAAGGTGAACGGAAACTACACTGAAGTGAAAAAATTCACTGCTGGTACTGCAACGAAATTTACTTTCAGAGGCTTAGAAGCTGGCGATTACAAACTTGTGGAAAGTACTACACCAGCTGGCTACAATACGATGGCTGATATAGAATTTACTGTTTCTTCAACGATCAATACAGCAGGTGCAAATCCTACTTTGACAGCTTTATCTGCGACATCAGCAAAAGCTACGTTTACAACAACCCTATCTAGTGGAACGATTGCAACTAAGATTATCAACAAAAAAGGATCTCTCTTGCCAAATACTGGTGGTATTGGAACAACTATCCTCTACATCATTGGTTCTTGCCTTGTTTTGGGAGCAATTGTCTTATTGTTTGCTCGTAAGAGAGTAAATACAAAATAAGTTCTACTAAAAGAAAGAGGTAGATGATGTCTATCTCTTTTCCTTTATAGTACGATAGCATTCTTTTTATGAAAAAACATTTTACCAATATTTTATTTGTTCTTTTATTAAGCAGTGGTATAGGATTATTGCTCTATCCAACTGTGAGTGATCTTTGGAATTCTTATCATCAATCTCAAGCTATTTCAACTTATCAAAAACAAGTAGAAAAATTAGATACGACTGAGACAGAAAGTATGTTAGCTGCTGCTGAAGCCTATAATCAAGCCTTAGAGAAAGGAGTTGTACCAACTTATCATCTTACAGAAGATGATAAAAAAAAGTACAATAGTCTTTTAGATGTCACATCAACTGGAATTATGGGGCATGTGGAGATTCCAAAATTAGGTACTAAACTCCCGATTTATCATGGTACAGACGAAGCTATTTTGCAGGTGGCTATCGGACATATTCCGGGAAGTTCTTTGCCTATTGGTGGCCAAGGAACGCACTCTGTTATATCAGGCCATCGCGGATTGCCTTCAGCAAAGTTATTTACTGATATTGATCAATTAAAAAATGGGGATCAGTTTAAACTCCATGTTTTGGGAAGGACGGTTACTTACCAAGTAGATCAAACTTTGACGGTAGAACCAGATGATGTCTCTTCTTTAACTATTGACCCAAATCAAGATTATTGTACTTTAGTGACTTGTACACCATATGGTGTCAATACTCACAGACTCTTAGTTCGAGGCCACCGCATTCCGAATGAAGAGGAACCAACCAAATCTGAAAACAAAACATCAGATTATCTGCCGTGGCATTATATAATTCTACTTATCTGTTTTGTGTTCGTTTTATTTGCAATTCTATTGGTGTGGCTTCTTAGTCGTAGAAGATGTAAAAAAAGAGCAGAGCTAAGACGAAAAACAGGTCTACGCTCCGCTGGCTATCGCAGGAGAATCAAAAAAGGACGTCACGCTAAATAATAAACTAGATTAAATACGAGCTTATCTTTCAACGTGAAGATATGTGTATGATTTTCTTTTTGACGATGACAAAGAAGTAGAAAGTTGCACTCTTGATTATAAAAACAGAGAGTAAAGAAAGATTGACATGAATCAGTCAGTTCTTTCTTTACTCTCTTTTATATATTACTTTTTGAAAGAATAATCTTTTAAAATTTCGATTTTTTGAATTTTAATTTCTGATTTTGGTTTGTTATTTTCATCTGTCTCACTTGCAGCGATTTTATCAACAACTTCCATACCTTCTGTTACTTGACCAAAAACTGTATAACCGCCATCTAAGGAAGGATTTCCTCCTTTTTTGTAGGCATCAATGATTTGAGCAGGGTATCTTTTGCTAGACAGTTGACCTGAGCTGTCAGTCTGATTTTGATTGATATAAAATTGACTACCGTTGGTATCTGCTCCAGAATTGGCCATTGCAAGAGCACCACGTAGATTGTAAAGATATGCAGAAATTTCATTTTTAAAACCATGACCTGCATCGATTGTTTTATTCTTGCCATTCCAAATGGATTCGCCACCAGTACCATTTCCTTTAGGATCCCCAGTTTGGATCATGAAATTTTTGATAACACGATGAAAGATAACTCCGTTATAGTAGCCTTCTTTTGCATGTGTTAGGAAATTTTCAACTGCAAGTGGTGCATATTTTGGAAAAAGCTTTAAGGTAATATCACCAGCGGTAGTGGTGATCTTCACTTGGGCTTCATCTTTAGCAACCTCCGTTGAAAGCTGAGGGAAGTGTGCATTTTTATTTGTCAAGGCCTCTTTCAATTCTGTGGCTTGTCTTTTAGCTTCAGCTTCGCTTGAGCTGGCTGATAGACTAGAATCAACATAGTCATCTCCCCGCAAGCTCCGTTGAATATCAGTGCATCCTGCCAGAAATAAAATGATGGACAATCCTAACAATGCTAATTTCTTCATAACGTTCCTTTCTGAATTAAAAAGTACTCATATTTTACTATAATTCCCTTCCTTTTTCAAACCTTCCTGTATGAGGAATTCCGAGAGAAGATTTTTGAGTGTTACAGGTTGTAGGTTCAGCTGGTCTAATTCATCGATCATGATCCATTCAGGCTGATAGCGATTATAGTGGTGGCTACGAAGGAGCTCCTCGCCCTGTATGGCTGGTGCAGGACGATCACTTATTTCAGTGAAGAAATAGACTTCCAACTTGCCAGTATTTTGAAAGGAAAAAGCAGGTTTCAGTACTTTCTCAGATAGAGTCCAGCCTAGTTCTTCTCGAATTTCCCTCTGAGCGGCTTGCAAAATTGTCTCATTGAGATTTACTCCACCACCCGGAATGACAAAATATTCTTTGCCATTTTTCCAGCGATGAATGAGTAAAAGCTGTTTCGTTTTGAGGTTGTAAAGAATAACTCCAGCGCGCATCATATCACTCCTTTTCTGAAGAGTATATCACAAGAATAGCTGTTTTACTAGCACTTGTTTTTGATAAGTTGAGGGAGTTAGAAAGCTTTATCTCATTGGTCGGATGATTCTTTATGCAATATGACTAGGAAGTTTTGATAGCTTCTGGACTGTCTCAGTGTGCGAAAAAGTTATCTAGGTTACGCAAGGGAGATACCTAGTAGCGATGGGGTTAAATATGAGTTTGAAAAGACTCTTTTGCCTCCTATTTTCACTAAGTATCAAAAGGTTTGTTGGATTTGGTTGTAGAAACCAAATCAATCATTGATTTGGGCTTTAGGAGAGTACTTGTTGTTATGAACTAAGAAGGAATCTATTTCCATCCAAGTGTAAAAGGAAATATATGATAGTTTTTCTGTTATGAAAGTAGGAAACTTGTTTTATTTTAGGAAGAGTTAATACATGCTATTGTGAGTAGCAAATATAAGATAGTAGGCAAAGAAAATCTTCTGGGAAGAATGATTGAATTAACCTTGATGCTCATTCAAAGATATGGAAACTGGAAAGTATTTTAGTGACTGTTGAGCAAATGATCCAAATATGCTATAATGAATCAGTTGGAAAGGGGATTAGAATGTCAAAAAAATTAACAAGAGACACTAAAAATCAAAAACTTGCAGGTGTTTGTGCAGGTTTAGCGAAATACTTTAATGTGGATCCAACACTTGTACGTGTATTGTGGATTATTTTAGGTTTGGCAGCAGGTTCAGGTGTTTTAGCCTATCTCATTTGTTGGTTTATTATGCCAGAAGAAGGAACAAGCCAAGACGAAAACTAATATTAAAAGACTGGTTAAGCCGGCTTTTTTGTTTTACTATGAAATCTATCACAGAGTTAAAATGAAAAGTGGTAAAGAATCTTTTTTATGTATAGTTTTATGATATAATAAAGGTTATGGCAAATAATAAACATTCAAAAAAAGTTCGGACAACACGTCGGCCGACAAAAGCAGAATTAGAGAGACAAAAAGCAATCAAAAGGATGCTTGTGAGCTTTGCGATAGCTTTTGTCCTTCTTTTCGCTGCCCTAAAATTAGGGATTTTTGGAATAACAATTTACAATTTGATTCGTTTACTAGTGGGAAGCTTAGCCTATGCAGCAATCGTAGTGGCTTTTCTCTATCTATTTTTCTTTAAATGGTTCAGTAAGCGTGAAGGCTTGATTTCGGGATTTGTAAGTATATTCGCAGGTCTGCTTTTGATCTATCAAGCTTATTTCGTTGATGTTTTATCTCTTAAAGGGCAGGTTCTGTCTCATACAATGACACGTATTGTAGCAGATTTGACTGCTTTTAAAACCAGCTCTTTTGCAGGTGGTGGCTTACTTGGCTCGCTTTTACATTTACCAGTTTCATTTCTTTTTTCAAATATTGGTTCATATTTTATTGGGCTTTTACTGATTTTTGTAGGACTTCTTCTTGCGAGTCCGTGGACCGTTTACGATATTTCAGAAAATGTGGTAGCGAGTTTTCGTCATTTTCGTGAACGACGAGAAGAAAAGCGTCAGCAACGTTTTCTAGAGAAGGAAGAAAAGGCTACTCAAGCTGCCATGCAAATGATTGAATTAGAGCAAAATGAAGCTGAAGTAGATGTTGCTAGTGATGAGATTTTAGTTGATGACGAGATGTCTGATCCTCTTTCTGTAGAAGAGGTTTATCAAGATTTAGGTGAGTATGATTTGGATGATGTCTTTGAATCGCAGGATCATCAAATGGCAGAGGAAAACGAAGCCGACGAAGATGTGGAAGTAGATTTCATAGCTAAAGAAAACTTAGACTACAAGTTGCCGACCATTAACCTCTTTGCACCTGACAAACCTAAAAACCAGTCCAAGGAAAAGCGCATTGTCCGAGACAATATTAAGATTTTAGAAGAGACCTTTGCTAGTTTTGGGATAAAGGCTGCTGTTGAGCGGGCTGAAATCG
>ERZ773008.2739-NODE-2739-length-11316-cov-3.502087_pt1 | contig 11316 bp, 12 predicted proteins | sample MGYA00580664_ERZ773008 | MGnify/ENA primary metagenome ERZ773008 (study PRJEB29015, sample SAMEA2738016) | human oral metagenome | biome: human oral; feature: human-associated habitat; material: dental | place: China | collected 2048 ... | reverse complement strand
AATTGGTATTCAAATAAAGCAATCAAAGCAGCTAAGACTAAAAAAATCGCAATAAGAGTTACATAGCCTTTACCAAAGATTCTTAAAAAAATTGCTAAAATCGCAAATGAAATAAAACCAATTAACACATAATGGATGAACGATAAACGAAATTTTTTCATCATAAACCTCTTCTCGGAATTATACCATAAATGAAGGTAAAAAGCGAGGTTTCTCTTTATTATTAAAGAGAAGATAGACAGAAATCAAGCTCTTTTACAACCCACGTATCTGTAAATCTCATTGACAAAGTTGTCAACAAATAGAAAGAATTTTAATCTATAAAATTGAGGCTGAAAAACTATTTCAGCCCCTTGAGATTATTGATTTTCTTTATTTTTTTGAGATACTCCGACTCTTTCCTTCAAGATAAACCATCAAGATAGAAATATCAGCTGGGTTGACACCTGAAATCCGACTAGCTTGACCAATGGTCTCTGGATTAATCAGTTTGAACTTTTGACGAGCTTCTGTTGCGATGGAGTCAATATCATCCCAGTCAATATTGGCAGGAATTCGTTTTTCTTCCATTCGTTTCATCTTTTCAACCTGGTCTAAAGCTTTTGAGATATATCCCTCATACTTAATTTCTGTTTCAATCAGTTCGATGATCTTATCATCTAACTCTTCCGCAGCAGGTCCGATAAAGTTGACAACATCTTGATAGGATACCTCTGGTCGACGTAAAAATTCTTTGGCAGTAACTGCATCTGTTAATGGTTTGAAGCCAAGTGCTGTAACTTTTTCATTGGTTTCCTTTACAGGTTTTAACTTGATACTGTCAAGACGTTTCATCTCATTTTCAAACTGATACTTCTTGGTTTCAAAACGGTTCCAACGTTCATCGTCAACCAAACCAACCTCGCGCCCAATTTCTGTCAAGCGCATATCTGCGTTATCATGACGAAGAATCAAGCGATACTCAGCACGACTGGTTAACAACCGATATGGTTCGACTGTTCCTTTGGTCACCAAGTCATCAATCATGACCCCGATATAGCCATCACTCCGTTTCAAAATGAGTTCTGGTTTCCCTTGAATTTTCAGAGCCGCATTAATCCCTGCTACAATTCCTTGGCCAGCAGCTTCCTCGTAACCAGATGTTCCATTCGTTTGGCCCGCTGTAAAGAGACCTGATATTTTCTTTGTTTCTAAAGTTGCTCGTAACTGATGTGGAAGAACCATATCGTACTCAATTGCATAACCGGTACGCATCATCTCAGCATTTTCTAGCCCCTTAATTGAATGAACTAGTTCTCTTTGCACGTCTTCTGGTAAACTGGTTGACAAGCCTTGGACATATACTTCTTCTGTATTACGTCCTTCTGGTTCTAGGAAAAGCTGGTGACGTTCCTTGTCAGCAAAGCGAACAATCTTATCTTCAATAGATGGACAATAACGAGGACCAACACCCTTTACAACACCTGTAAACATAGGGGCCCGGTGTAAATTACTGTTGATAATCTCATGGCTTTGACTATTGGTATAGGTGAGCCAACAAGGGATTTGATCCTTTAAATAATCCTCGTCACGCGAATTGTAAGAAAAGTGATTTGGATTTTCATCACCAGGTTGAATTTCCGTTTCTTCATAATTGATTGACGATGCCTTGACACGAGGAGGCGTTCCTGTTTTGAAACGACCAATTTCAAGTCCTAGGTCTCTTAAATTATCAGCCAGTTTAATCGAAGCAAGGCTGTGATTTGGTCCTGACGAATACTTGAGATCCCCGATAATAATTTCTCCTCTGAGAGCTGTCCCTGTCGTGACAATAACAGCCTTGGCTCCATAGGCTTGATGAGTCGCTGTTACAACTCCTCTGACCTTCCCGTCTTCGACGATGATCTCATCAATAACTGATTGGCGAAGAGTCAGATTTTCTTGGTTCTCAACCGTCTTACGCATTTCCTTAGAATAAAGTTCCTTATCCGCTTGGGCACGAAGCGCACGGACTGCTGGACCCTTTCCTGTATTCAACATCTTCATTTGAATGTAGGACTTGTCAATATTCTTGGCCATCTCTCCACCGAGGGCATCTACCTCACGGACCACAATCCCTTTTGCAGAACCACCAATCGAAGGATTACATGGCAAAAACGCCAACATTTCTATATTGATGGTTGCAAGTAGAACTTTACAACCCATCCGGCTCGCAGCAAGCGAGGCTTCCACACCCGCATGTCCTGCTCCGATTACAATAATATCGTATTCTTCTATAAAATTATAAGTCATTTTTTCTCCTATTTCTCCAGTTGTATGTGTTGTAATTGTCCGTTCCAATCTGGCAAGGCCGTTTTTAAAAATGCCGGTTTCAGATCAACAGTAGATAAAGCTTCTAAAGCAAGCCACCGGCAAGGTAAGGACTTTGTATCTTCCTGCATGGCTAAAGGGGCATCTTCTAGCAAGTCCACAAAATAATGAAATTCAATGTTATGGTAGTAAATCCCAGCTTGTTCAAAGCGATTTTCAACAATGAAAGCTAGCTGACCAGCTCTAGATGCAACGCCAAGTTCTTCTTTTACTTCTCGAACCACAGCCTCTTCTGTAGCTTCATTCACTTGAAGAGCGCCACCGATTGTATAGAAACCATCCTTGTCTTCTATAACCAACAATCGACCATTTTCTACAATTAAAGCAGTGGCTCTCACACCAAAAACCGTTTGATTCAACTTGGTCCGAAAATCCTGTTCTTGCATGTTACTTCCTTTCGAAACGACACAAAAATAGTCAAAACTCTGAGAAGTGCAGGACAAAAAAGCCTGCAACATCCATGAGCTTTGACCATCATTTCTATTGCTTTTATTATTGTAGCAAATTGATAAAATTTGTCAATTTAAATATACTGACAAACTTCTCCATCCCGGTAGGCATTGTCAATCAAACCACCACCGAGACACTCTTCACCATCGTAAAAGACAACAGCCTGACCTGGTGTAATGGCCCGTTGAGGTTCTGCAAAAATGACCTCAGCCTTGTCACCCTTGACATGTACCGTCACTTTTGAATCTGGCTGGCGATAGCGGAACTTGGCTGTACACTCTAGTGTAAACTCATCCGGCATATCTCGTGTAAAGTGAACTTGACTAGCTTGTAAACTTGTTGACATGAGTGCTTCATGATAGAAGCCTTGACCAACATAAAGAATATTTTGACTCAGATCTTTACCAACTACAAACCATGGGGCATTGTCCCCACCTTGTTGACCACCAATTCCAAGACCACCCCGTTGACCGATTGTGTAATACATCAAACCAGCATGTTCGCCCATATAGCGTCCATCTACAGTCATCATTCGGCCTGGCTGGGCAGGTAGGTAGTTACTGAGAAACTCTTTAAAATTCTTTTCACCGATAAAGCAGATCCCAGTGGAATCTTTCTTTTTAGCCGTAGCCAATCCAGCCTCTTCTGCCAAACGGCGAACCTCAGGCTTTTCCAAATGTCCCAATGGGAACATGGTTTTTTGAAGTTGCTCCTGAGACAACTGGCTTAAGAAATAAGTTTGATCCTTCCCATTGTCAACGCCACGTAGCATATGGACAATGCCATCCTCATCTCGCGCCACGAGAGCATAATGCCCTGTCGCTACATAATCTGCACCAAGTGTCATGGCATAATCTAAGAAGGCCTTAAATTTGATCTCCTTATTACACATGACATCCGGATTTGGTGTACGGCCTGCACGGTATTCTGCAAGGAAGTATTCAAAGACGCGATCCCAGTATTCTTTCTCAAAGTTGACAGAATAGTAAGGAATGCCAATTTGGTCTGCGACTGCTGCTACATCCTTGTAGTCTTCCGTAGCTGTACAGACCCCATTTTCGTCTGTGTCGTCCCAGTTTTTCATGAAGATGCCAATGACATCGTAACCCTGTTGCTTTAACAACAAAGCCGTTACAGATGAATCGACACCGCCACTCATTCCAACAACAACACGTGTGTTCGAGTTATCACTCATAGGTTTCTCCCATCTTTTCGTTTCTCACGATTGAAGGTCGTGGTTTGCTTCAACGATTGAAGGTCGTTTTGAGCATTATCAATTGTAACACGCTTTATAGTAGAAAACAAGCATCTTGCTATTCTTCTTGTTGGCTATTGCGGCTATGTTTACAAGTCTGTAAATCAAAAAAGAGTCCAATTACTGAACTCTTTCATCTCCTTTAATACCAGCCATTGGTCAACCAGAAGTTTTTAGCTGCAGACCATGATCCATAGCGGTTAACGACATATTGATTGGCTACTTTCTCCTGATTTTCAGGTGATAAATCTCCATTTAAATACGTGATTGTTAACTGATATCGACCATAATATTGGCCATTTTGTGCTGTATAACTGCCGCTTGATTCTTTCTGAGCAATCCATTCTTTAGCCGCTGCATCCTCTGCACTCAAGCCATCTGATGCAGAACCCGTCGTTGTTGCTTGTGTAGTGTCAACTTTACTAGTGGTAGCTTGCTCTGCAGTATTAGTTGCTTCCTTCTCATCTTCAATCTCAAGAACTTGTCCAACTGTAATGAGATTTACATTGCTAATCTTATTTTTCTTAGCAATTTCATCAACAGTTGTGTTCTTTTCCTTAGCGATAGCAGATAAGGTATCCCCTGACTTTACAGTGTAAGATGCTGCACTGGCGAGGACAGGAATAAACATTCCTGATAATAAGCTAAGTCCGATAACACGTTTTACAAACATTTTTTTATTCATGGTTTTACACTCCTTTTCTGTATGCTCTCTATCTTACAGAAGAAATGTTTCGGAAATTTTATGAAATCACGTCAAATGTTTCAACAATGTGTTAGCGAGAATAAATAACACCTCAAATAAAATGGTTTTAAGTATCTTTTAAGTTTAAAACAAAATTTCCCTCTCAAATAGGAGAAAACAAGACCTAGATTTGTTATAATGAAAGAAAAGAAACCCTAAGGAGCAGACTGATGAATTCGCTTAAATTCCAATCCGTATTTGATATTATTGGACCAGTTATGATTGGACCTTCTAGTAGCCATACTGCTGGAGCCGTTCGTATTGGAAAAATTGTCTCTTCTATTTTTGGAGAGGATCCGACAGAAGTTGAATTTCAGTTGTTTAATTCCTTTGCCAAAACCTATCGCGGTCACGGAACAGATTTGGCCCTTGTAGCTGGTATTTTAGGCATGGACACAGATGATCCAAGAATTCCCAATAGTCTTGAAATTGCACATGAAAGAGGAATTCGAATCGTTTGGTCTATTCAAAAGGAGAGTAATGCTCCTCATCCAAATACGACGACCATCACGGTAAAAAATGAGCATAAAACTATCTCCGTCACAGGAATTTCTATTGGTGGGGGGAATATTCAGGTAACTGAGTTAAATGGCTTCGCAATTTCACTGAACATGAACACCCCAACTATTATTATCGTTCACCAAGATGTTCCTGGGATGATTGCCCATGTTACAGAAGCCCTTTCCCGTTATGATATCAATATTGCCCAAATGAATGTAACCCGCGAAAAAGCCGGCGAAAAAGCTATCATGATCATTGAGGTAGATTCTCGAAATTGTGATGAAGCCATTGAGTTAATCCGTCAAATTCCCCATTTACACAATGTGAATTTCTTTCAATAAGGAGACCCCATGTTTTATTCAATTACCGAACTAGTTGAGCAAGCGACCCTCCATTATGAAGGAAATGTCGCAGAATTAATGATTGCTACCGAGTTTGAACTAACTGGCCGTGAGCGAGAAGAAGTTCTGACTCTTATGACACGTAATCTTGAGGTGATGAAAGAATCTGTCCACTTAGGCCTCAATGATCAGCTTTCTCGAAGTGGCTTGACAGGAGGAGATGCTGCAAAACTAGATCGCTATATTCAATCTGGAAAAGCCCTCTCTGACTATACTGTCCTAACTGCAGCCAAAAATGCTATCGCTGTCAACGAACACAATGCAAAAATGGGCTTGGTCTGTGCTACTCCAACAGCCGGATCGGCCGGTTGTTTACCCGCTGTTCTCACTTCAGCGATTGAGAAACTCCATTTAGATGAACACCAACAATTGGAATTCTTATTAGCGGCTGGAGCCTTTGGTCTGGTTATTGCCAACAATGCATCGATTTCTGGAGCCGAGGGAGGTTGTCAAGCAGAGGTTGGGTCAGCATCTGCTATGAGCGCAGCAGCTTTAACGCTAGCAGCGGGAGGAAGTCCCTACCAAGCTAGCCAAGCTATTTGTTTTGTCATTAAAAATATGCTAGGCCTGATTTGTGATCCTGTTGCAGGACTAGTTGAGGTTCCTTGTGTCAAACGAAACGCTATGGGAGCGAGTTATGCATATATTGCGGCAGATATGGCCCTGGCAGGAATTGAATCCAAAATACCTGTTGATGAAGTCATCGATGCTATGTATCAGGTCGGATCAAGCCTACCAACTGCCTTTAGAGAAACTGCTGAAGGTGGTCTGGCAACTACTCCAACTGGGAAACGACTACAACAAGAAATTTTCGGAGAATAATCTATGAAGTATATATTTTTCGACTTGGATGGGACCTTAGTCGATAGTTCCGAAGGTATCGAGACCACCTTTCTACATACTTTTAACCTGCTGGAGGTTCCTGCACCTGATAAAAAGACTATTCGAACCTTTATGGGCCCTCCACTCGAGGTTACATTTACAAACCATGTTCCAAAAGAACTTGTCACAAAAGCTGTAGAAATCTATCGCACCTATTACAAAGAAAGCGGCCAACAGCAAACCTATCTCTACCCAGGTATCAAAGAACTCCTTCATCAATTGAAGGAATTGGATTACCACTTATTCATCACCACCTCTAAGAATCAGGAAGTGAGTCTTGAAATAGCCCATTCACTAGGAATTAGTGATTACTTTGAAGGGATTTATGGTTCTATCCCTGGATCCATGCACAAAGCTGATATCATTCAGCGTGTACTGTTGGATCATGAAATTCCAAAAGATGAGGCTTGTATCGTTGGGGATACTAAATTTGATATCATTGGAGGAAAAACCATTGGCATTCATACAATTGCAGTCAGTTGGGGTTTTGCTCCTCTAAATCAATTAAAAGAAGAAAGTCCTGATACCATCATAGACTCTCCCCTAGATTTACTCACTCATTTAAGTTAATAAAAGAGGTTTACAAAATTGTAAACCTCTTTTTTGTATAAAATCACGCCTGGGTAAGACTACACATCGGTCATCAAGGTTGACGAATACTATTGTACCTCTTTACAACTCTTTCCCGCACTTGTCAAGATAAGAAACAAAATAAAAAGAGGGTTCCCCCTCTTTTTTAGTATCCCCAAGCTGAAAGTCCTTGGTTTGAATAGGCATTATAAGCTGCTTGGATTTGATCATCAACTGTAGCAGTTGAACCCCAACCTGGCATTGTTTGGAAAAGACCACTAGCCCCAGATGGGTTTGCTGCGTTCACTTGACCATTTGATTCGCGGGCAATAATTGCTTCCCAAGTTGATGCAGGAACTCCTGTCATTTCAGCCATTCGAGCTGCTGCATAAGATCCAGTTTCTCCAGCAGTATTTCCATTTGCAAGTACAATCCCATTTCCAGAATTCGTAACAACTGGTGCCGCATTATAAGTAGCAGTAGTTGTTGTTTCTGCTGCAACTTGATTTGTAGAAGCTCCAGCTACTGATTCCTGACTTGTTTTGGCAGTATTTACTTTGTTGATCAATGAGTTTGAACGTTCACCCAACTCAATAATTTGACCAGCATGAATCAAATCTTGATTGCTGATTTGATTCAATTCAACAAGCTTTTCGATAGTAGTGTTATTCTTAATCGCAATTTCTGATAAAGTATCACCATTTTTTACTTCGTATGTTTCAGCATTCACTACCACACCAGTAACAAAAAGTGAAAGAGCTGAGATAATAGAAGTTAATGTCCATTGGACTTTTTTTGTGTTCATCAATACATTCTCCTTTCGAACATAATACTATCTTACACATTAAATGTTACAGTTAGTTATATTTTATGTTACAAAGGTTACAAAAACATGTATTTTTCATGCAAAAAACGCTATAAATAGCGTTTTTCTTCATTTTTTTAGAAAAAACACCCTATATGTAGTGGTGGTATTCTAATATTTCAACCAAAAAATGATAGTACCAACTGCCACTATAGATAGAATAGCTATACTATCTAAGGCTTGCCATTTTAACTGCCTGTATCGGCTTCTTCCCTCTCCACTTTTATAACCTCTTGCCTCCATGGCAATTGCAAGAGCATCTGCACGTTTAAAACTTGATGCAAACAAGGGAATTAAAATCGGTATAAAAGAGCGGATTTTCTGAAGGAGATTTCCTTCTCCAAAATCAACCCCTCTAGCTCTCTGTGCATTCATAATGCGAATTGTATCATCCATCAGAGTGGGGACAAAACGGAGGCTCATAGACAACATGAGTCCAATTTCATGAGCAGGAACTTTGATGATTTTAAAAGGAGTTAACAATTTTTCTACTGCATCTGCTAAGCTTAAGGGTGTGGTTGTCAGCGTTAAAATCGTTGAAAATACAACAATGAGAATAAAACGACAAAAGATCACACCAGCTTGCGCAAGACCTTTATCCGTTACAGTCAAAAAATAAAATTGAAATAAAGTCTTACCGCCAGTCGTCGCAAACAACTGAAAGAGTGTGGTGAATGCGATAATAAAGACCATAGACTTCAAGCCATTAATAAAAAAACGAAAAGGGATTTTAGCAATCAAAATCAAAGCAAGGGCAAATAAAAATAACAGGGCATTTGTCATCACATTATTAGCCCAAAACAAAATAACAATTAATAAGAAAAGTCCCAGTAACTTTGCTCTTGGATCCATACGATGGAGAATGGAATTACCTGGTACATATCGTCCTAAAATCATACTATTCATGTCCAATTAACTCCTTAAACTCCTGTAAAGTGATTGGTAAAATTGGCAAAGATAGTCCTTTTTGACGTAAACGCCAAGCAAATTTCGTCACTTTAGGTACACCTAATTGAATATTTTCTAACCCTTCTACATCCTGAAATACGTCCCTTGGGTGCCCAGACCTCACAATTCGTCCTTTTTCCAAAACATAAACAAGATTTGCGTATTCTGCCACATCTTCCATAGAATGACTAACAAGAACGATGGTCATGCCAGCTTGATGAAGTGACGCAAATAGCTTCATTAATTCCCGTCTGCCTGAGGGATCCAAGCCAGCTGTCGGCTCATCCAGTACCAAAATTTCAGGTTCCATCGCTAAAATGCCTGCAATCGCAACCCGTCTCATTTGTCCTCCAGATAATTCAAAGGGACTCCGTTCAAACAACTCTTCAGAAAGACCGACTAAACTCAATTTCTCCTTGGCAATACTTTCAGCTGACTCTTGGTCTACTCCAAAATTTTGAGGACCAAAAGCGACATCTTTTACCACAGTCTCAGCAAAGAGTTGACTTTCTGGAAATTGAAAAACAAGACCAACTTTCTTCCGAAGGTTCTTTAACTCTTTTTGAGAGGACTCAGAATCAATGTGTAAATCATTCATTTGCACTTCCCCTCGACTGGGTAAAAGTAGACCATTTAATAATTGGAGAATGGTTGATTTTCCACTTCCAGTATGCCCAATTAGAGCTGTATAAGAACCGCTTGGGATTTCCATATTCACATCAAAAAGAGCCGCTCCTTCAAATGGAGTTCCTTCTTGATAGGTATAACTAAGCTGTTTTAAAGCAATTCCCATAATAGTTTTTCTAGCTCTCCTTCAGTCTGATAGGTTTCTCCGACTGGAAAACCTTTTTGATGTAACATGCTTCGCAATCGATTCGCGAAAGGTTCTTCTAGTCCAATTTCATCTAAATCATCTCGAGAAAAGAGTTCTCTTGGAGTCAGATCCAAGGTCGCTTTCCCTTTTTCAAAGAGAATAACCCGATCACTTAGGGAAACTTCCTCTAAATCATGGGTAATAGAAATAACCGTTAAACCGTATCGTTCTTTAACTTCTCGAACCGTACGAATCAGTTCCAAGCGCCCTTCAGGATCCAACATGCTGGTCGCTTCATCCAAAATAATGATTTTAGGTCGTAAAGCAATAATTCCTGCAATCGCCACCCGTTGCTTTTGTCCACCAGATAACCTAGCTGGTTCTCGATCCTTAAACTCATCCATGCGAACCATTTTCAAAGCTTCATCTACTCGTTGAACCATCTCATCTCTTGGAATCCCTTGATTTTCTAATCCAAACGCCACATCATCTTCTACAGTAGCTCCAACAAACTGGTTATCCGGATTCTGAAAAACCATACCAATCTCACTACGTTTATCCCAAACGTTTTCAGGAGTTAGCAAATCTCCAGAGATATAGATTTCACCCGATTCAGGTTCCAACAAACCATCAATCAAACGAACCACTGTTGATTTACCACTTCCGTTATGTCCGATAATGGATAACCATTCACCATGTTTCACGTGAAACGAAATATCATTTAACTGATGGTGCTCATCTGTTTTTTGGTATTTAAATGTAAGATTTCGAACTTCTATAATATTATTCATTTATCTAAAGGTATCTTTAAAGAGGTAGGCACTGCCTTTAAAGTATTCATATCCAGAGTAGACTGTAAAGATTAGCGCAACATAAAGCGTCAATTGGCCCAATAAATCCCAATGAAAGAGAAGGAAAATAATAGAAAACATTTGTGAGAATGTTTTAATTTTTCCAGGCATAGCTGCTGGCAAAACAACCCCTCCTGTTTCAACCAATAACAGACGGAGGCCAGTAACAGCTAATTCACGGCAAATAATAACTGCCGTAATCCAAGCCGGAACCATCTTTAATTCAATCATCATGATAAAGGCAGACATGACAAGAAGCTTATCAGCCATGGGATCTGCAAATTTTCCAAAGTTACTAACAACTTCCCATTTACGAGCTAGATAACCGTCTAAATAATCGGTGATACTTGCAACCGCAAATACGATAGCTGCTGCTACATGCCATCCATAACTTTTGCCAAATATTAGCATCAAAATAAAAATGGGAATAAACACAATTCGAATCAGTGTTAAGGCATTAGGAATATTTTCTTTTTTCATTCTAGTCTCCTTACTAGTTTACATCTAATTGACAAAGCCGACCTCGATTTAATTCGACAAAATCATCATTCCATTCTTTTCCCGTTATTTAGGGAAAATGATAAAGTCCGTCATATCACAAGCGTTGACAAAGTCTCGCCCAACCTTTACAACGTCTTGTAAAGAAATACTTTGTAAAATTTTTGGAAGGTCAAATAGATTTTCA
>ERZ773008.2737-NODE-2737-length-11320-cov-4.884953_pt1 | contig 11320 bp, 8 predicted proteins | sample MGYA00580664_ERZ773008 | MGnify/ENA primary metagenome ERZ773008 (study PRJEB29015, sample SAMEA2738016) | human oral metagenome | biome: human oral; feature: human-associated habitat; material: dental | place: China | collected 2048 ... | reverse complement strand
CTGTACAAACTTAGCTACAGTAGACTATGGTACTAAGGTTGAAACTATCGGTGACGGTGCTTTCTGGTCTACTGGAGCATTGAAGAAGTTCTTCTTCAAGGGTTCTGTTAAGACTCTTGGTGCTAATGCTTTCCAAGAGAGTGGACTTACTTGTGTTCACCTCAAAGGTGATATGACTATCGGTAAAGAGGCTTTCATGATGTGTACAAGCTTGAAGTATGTTGAGTTCCCAGCTACTTCTTCAGCTACCCAGCCATTGACTTATGTGGCAGAAGGCATGTTTGCTGGTTGTACAAGTCTGCCTTTCATTACTCTTCCATCTACTGTAACAGAGATAAAGGCTAACGCTTTCAATGGTTGTTCACACTTGAATTACGTTAATATCTTGGCTGAAACTCCAGCAACATTGACTACTAACGCATTTGATAACACACCAAAGAATGTCTATGTAAAGGCAAGTAAGTTGTCTGCTTATCGGTCCAATGCTGATTGGAACACACTCAACTTGAAGGATACTTACGAGCAGACATTGAATACAAAGTATGCTACTTTCACCCACGACTTCCCTGTAGACTTCGTTGCTGCTAATGGTCGTGATGCTATGGAAGCTTACGTAGGTAAGAGCACATACAAGGTTACGCAGCCTACAAAGATTCAGAAGATATTGAAGATGACAAAGGCTACTTCAATCGCAGCCAACGAAGGTGTTATCCTTGCTGGTACACCTGGTACTACTTACACCTATCGTATCGCAGAGTCAGCTGTTGCTAAGCTCGCTGATAACAAGGTAATGCCTGTTCGCGAAGATACTCTTCTTTATCAGACAGAGACAGATGGTAAGAGTAACTGGACACTACAGTCTGATTATAAGTTGCACTTAACTCAGGACGCAAAGACCATCTATTGTGGTAGAGCTTACGTTCATGAAACCAACGAGCCAGGTGTTCAAGGAGCAAAGTCAGTAGTCTTCGGTTTAAGTCTTGACGATGAAGATGGTAATATGACCAACGATGCTACAGGTATCGAAAGCATTGATGCAGCAGGTAAGGCTGATGAAGACAATGTTTACTATACCATTTCAGGTGTTCGAGTAGTGAACCCAACAGAGAAAGGTGTATATATTAAGAATGGCAAAAAAGTTATTGTACGATGAAAAAGAACTATGTTAGTCCTGTCACAGAACAGGTAGAGATAAAGCTAGAGAAGCATTTGTTAGACTTGTCATTTGATGATACTCCAGCAGATCCAGGTACTGCTCTCGGTAAGAAACATGTATTTGATGACATGGACGATGACTATTCAGATAGAGTGAATGTAACATCAGGTGGTGACGTATATGTGGGTAACCGCAGGTCACTATGGGATGATTAAATATTAGAACTAAATTTATATTGAAAGGGCATTGCCACGTGTCTAGCCTAAAGGGGGTTAGTGTGTGGCGATGCTTTTTATATTTAATAAGGTGGTAATTCATCATAGTTTTAATGAGAAAGGATAATTAATGAGATTGAAACGATTACTTTTTTTGTGTACAGCATTACTATCGTTTACAACGTCGTTTGCTGATGATTTTGTGCAAAATAGCATTAAATACACAACTAGTTCGGATAAGACTGTAACGTTGGTGGATGGTAAGTCTACCAGTGGTGACGTTGTAATACCATCCAGTGTAAGGTATGGTAAAAATGATTATGCGGTCACAGTCATTGAACATAATGCTTTCCAGGGGAATAACTCGATTACATCTGTGATTATTCCTAGTTCTGTTAACAGTATTGGTTATAGTGCTTTCAATGCTTGTAAGAACCTTCGTTCCGTAACAGATGCGTCAAGCAATGCTAATATGCAGGGCTATGAATACACTGATTGTTCCAATCTTCAATCGGTCACATTGTCAGGTTCCTTACAAATGATTGGTTATCGTTCCTTTGCCAACACTGGGTTAACATCCTTGGTGTTGCCTGCCAATGTGAAAGAGATTGGTGGACAAGCCTTCCAAGATTGCCAACATTTGACACAGGTGCAGTTTGATAGCCGTTTAGAAGTTATCAAGGATCATGCCTTTAAGCAGACGGGACTTATCACTTTGGAGCTTCCTAGTGGTGTTAATGAGATTGGAGAATGGTCGTTTGAAGGTTGTCAAAACTTGAAGAAGGTAACCTTGCCACTTCGAGCAACAGCCTTAGGAACAGGTAGTTTCTTCCATTGTACATCATTGGAATCAGTTGTTATTCCAGGTAATATCACCACTTTCAATGACAATACCTTTAATGGTTGTAGCCGTTTATCGGCTGTTTATTATTTAGGTGATAACCAACCTAGCGTTAATCAATACACTTTTGCGGGTGTTGATAACAAATTCAACTTCTATGTGAAACCATCTGCTTTGGCAAACATAAGGGGTGTTGCTTATATATCAGATAAGGTGAAGGATAGCTTCCCCTATCAACAAAGAAGTAAGTATGCCACCTTCTCAAGTGAATTTGTAGTTGATTTCGCTTCTGTGAATGGCTTGAAAGCATATATAGCAAAGGGTGTTGGTGAGAATAACTCAGTCAACTTGCTTCCTATTACGACTGCTGGTGCAGGTACTGGACTCGTTATTGAGGCTACACCAAACACTGTTTATCAACTCCGTTTGGCTGATAATGATACTCACTATGACGACAATGCCCTCCATGTAGCAACTAGTGAGATTGCCAACAATGCAACGATTCAGCATAAGGCTGACCTTACTTACCTTTCTAACCCAGTTGATTTGACAACTGATAAGGTACGTTATGAGCCTAATAGCACTGTTGCTTTCACAACTAAGTATGCGTTCCCAGATGGAGCAAAGGTGCGTTATCTACATGGAAATAAGGTTGTCGCCACTGCAGATATCAGTGGAAAGACCTCATGGACATGGAAGGTTCCTGCTGACAACTTCACTGGTTATCTTGCAGAAGTGTATACTACAGTAGGTACAACTGACAATGTTTATGCAACGATAGGTATTGATGTCTCAACAGAATGGGGTCGTTTCCCACGTTATGGATTTGTTTCTCACTATGATGCAAGCAAGACGCTAGATAAGGTAAAGGGCGAGGTTGCTATGCTCAATCGCTATCACATGACTGGTATTCAGTTCTATGACTGGCAGTGGCAACATCATATTCTATTCCCTCAAGACTCTACACATTGGAAAGATATTGGTTTGCGTAATGTCTATAAGTCGTCAATAGAGAACTACATCAACCAGTTGCATGGTGTAGGAAGCAAGTGTATGTTCTATGACTTGATATATGGTGTGACTGGAAACATGAATGGTAATACACCTGAAACACCTGACAATCTTGATAAAGACGGCGTTAGCAGTGATTGGGGATGGATTGACTTGCATGAAAAGAAAGGTGGTGGTTACGATCTCCATCAGGTTCAGTATCCTCTTGGTAGTTGGCCGAGCATATACGTAATGAACCCTGGTAATCAGAATTGGGTAAACTATCTTGCAGGTTCTATCAATAAGGTTTATCAGAACTTTGGCTTTGATGGTTATCACATCGACCAGTTGGGGCATCAACGTGATGCTTATTACGTTAACTTGAAGAGTAAGAAAGTGAACGGAAAGAAGGTTTATACTGATGGTGACCGCCGTAACACGAATGACTTTGAGGGCTATTTTGCTAACTTCATCAACCGCATGAAGGCGGATAACCACAATAAGTATCTTGTGATGAACGCTGTTTCAACCTTCGGAGGACCAAACATTGTGGGTACAAAGAACGTTGAATTTGGTTATAATGAGATGTGGGGAGGTGACGACTACTACTGGAATTATCGCAAGATCATACAGGATAACCGTCGTAACAATGGTAAGAACACCTTTAATACAGTGTTCGCTGCCTATCTGCATTGCCGCAATGGTCACCCAGGAGAGCTTCGCTTGAGTAGTGCTTTGATGGGAGAAGCTACAATCTTTGCCCTTGGTGGGTCAAGAATAGAGCTTAGTGGAGACCACATGTTGTTCACGGAATACTTCCCAGATGACACTCGTCCAATGTCAAGTAAGCTGCAAAAGTCAATCATTCACTACTATGATTTCCTTACAGCATACGAGAATTATTTGCGAGATAACAATGCGGAAACGACTGTAAGTATGACGATGGATGGCAAGCAAGTGGCAGCTTGGGATCTCTCTAACCCTGATCCAAGTCTAAACGAACATCCAGAGAAGCAGACAATAGGACCTAAGCCTTACATCGTGAACACTTACAGCACCAAGAAGGGGGATGTTACAACAATCCAGTTGTTGAACTATAGCAATGTTTCAAGGGACAACTTCAATGTTCGCGACTTGTCAGAAACAATGCCATTGCCTAATGTCTTGAACAATAAGAAGATTGTACTTGACGATGCGCAGCCTGTTGCACGTATTTGGGTTGCTAGCCCTGACCGTCTTGGTGGTGCTCCACAAGAGTTAGACTTCACGCAGAGTGGCGGTAAAGTAACGTTTACCTTACCTTCTTTGGAGTATTGGACAATGGTTGTTGTAGAGCATGGTCAGAAGTCAGTAGACAATAGTTCTCGTATTAAGAACTATGTCTTGAGTGGTGAGAGTTTCTCTTTGGCACAGCAGAATAGCCTTGTTGCGAGTGATGTTTATTTGTCTTTCCCTGCTTCACTTGTGTCAGCAACGACAAACGTAATGCCTTTGAAGATGGTTACAGAAGGTATTAAGAGCCTTACTAATGTGTGTGGCAATAGTTCAGATGACTATTACACGTTATCAGGAATAAAGCTACAAAAGCCTTCGAAAGGTGTTTACATTCATGATGGTAAGACTATTGTTGTGAAGTAAAGTAAACCATTAGATTGATAAATCCCCCTCTTTATTGTGTGAAACAATAGAGAGGGGGACTTTTTTATAGTCATTTATTAGAGTGAATTGACGCGCAACTTGAAGTATAATTGACGTGTAAGTTAGAGTACAATGAACCTTTAAGTTAAAGTACAACTAAGCTTTAAGTTAAAGTAGGATTGTCGTTTAACTTAAAGTATAATGATCGTCTAATAATGGTTCTTAAAAGTCTTTTATCTCGATGAAATCGTGATAATTTCCACGAATCATATTACGCTTTTGTAAGTCGTCTAATAGTGCGATAAGGCTATTCCAAAAGCCTTTCATATTGTATAGAACCACCTTTTTATGGTGATAACCGATAGTGTGTGAGGCCGTAATAGTAAATAGTTCGTCAAGAGTTCCTATCCCACCGGGTAGTACGTAGAACACATCTGCACGCTCCATTATGATAGCTTTGCGGTCTGTGAGGTCTTCGCAAGGGATCTCTACATCTACGTAATCACTCATTCTGCGCCCTTCCTCCATGATACGAGGGATGACGCCGATGGTTCGCCCACCTGCTTCATGAACGGACTTACCGATACATTCCATCAGACCAGAGTTCCCTCCGCCATATACTAAGGTGTGCCCATTCTCGCCAATCCATCTTCCCAGCTCCTCTGTCAATCGGAAGTAATCTGGATCGATGTTGTTATTTGCTGAACAAAATACTGCTATCTCCATCTTATTGCCTATGTTTTTGTTAGTCTGCAAAGATACTAAAAATAGATGAATTGAGTACTGACTATTGCTTTCTAATTCATTTCCTTGCTTCTATGAGAGTCTCCCCAATCCTTTCCGAAAGGAGGAAATGTCTCCCACGAGGCGTGGATGTGACCTGAAATAACACCCACAAAGTAGGGACAGACGAGGGCATCTGTCCATACTGTTCAGCATCATTTCAAGTACAAGTAATCATAATTTTGAATTTTTGAATTATGAATTATGAATTAAGAGAGGGGCTTGTCGGGAAACAAAAAGGCTACATAAGCGATTGCGCAAATGGTTGCGAATCGGCTTACGTAGCCCATGTTTTAGTTTTTGAAAACCTTAAGTCTATAAGAATTACTTCTTTAGCTTCAAGTCATAATTCATGTCCTTGCTGTTAACAGCAGGCTCTTCAAAGTCAGAGTTAACCAATCGGAGGGTTGAATCATTTACTACGAGAAGGTTGGTGGTGTTGCCCTTGCCCAACTCAAACTGGTAGTAAGTATTCTTCTTACCCTTAACATCCTTCTCTACAACCTTATACTTACCTGTATAGCTGTAAGTGGTGTCTACTTCTGTATCAGACTTCATATAAGCCTCTGAAACGCTGTAGCCATTGGTTGAATCTTTCGCTAATGCGACATGATACTTGATACCTGCAACGTCTGCAGCAGGTGTCATTCCTTCATAAACTGATGAGTCAGCTGCAACAGAATCCTGCGTTGTTGAATCCTTACTCTCTGCGTTGGTAGTAGTCTTGCCATTGTTGCAAGCTACCATAGCTGCGCATGCAGCTACTAATAAAATTACTTTTTTCATAACTTTCTATACATTAGTATGTAATTAATCTTTATACTCTTGGGCTGCAAAGATATTATATTTTCTTTGAAAGAAGCAAGTCTTTTAACCTTTATTTTATCTTTATAGCCATTGCACGCAATTGCTGGTTGCCTGTTTGATCGGTAACTCGAATGACGAAGTGATAATCTCCTGGATCAATATCTGTTGGTATTTTGATATCTTGCTTAGCATCGAAAGTCTTGTTACCTACAGGAATTTTGAAGTCTTGTTGGTAGAGGAAAGGCTTTACAGGCTTCTTCTTTGGATCCATAGAACAGCCTTGAGCCTGTGTGCCATGCGTATGATGGTCGAAGTTGTTGTGTATCTCTATGTTGTAATTACCTAATTCGTCATTATCAGTAAGGCGATAACGGAAAGGAATAATGCCTCCTCTTTGAAATACATCACAGTCCATTGGAACGGCAGTAATGCCTTGATCGGTGATAGTTGGTAGTTGGTTGTCTTTTACAATGTCGTCGTTATTAGTGCAAGCTACTGTTCCCAATAGCATTACAGTGGTTGTTAAACCGAATAAAACCTTTCTCATAAGTCTCTTGTTCTATGTTTGCTCGTTGTTAATTAGTTGGTTCTTCGAAAAGATGTAAGGTATATGTGCCCGCCACCTGATAGAAGGGTGGGGCGGACACATGTGCTGTTTACTCTTATCGTTATTGATGAAGAATAGTACAAGGAGATTATTTTACGATAAAATCCTCAATCTCTTCGGTTGTCTCGCGACCATCAACATCCTTCACAGTGAAGTGTATGTGGTACTTTCCTGGTTTACATTCAGCAGGTACAGCAAGCTCTTTGTTAAAGGTAACCTTACCTGTTTTGCCGTTGAGATCATTGATTTCCATCTCATGTTCCTTGTCTCCGTGGAACTCTACCTCAATCTCTTTAATAGCTGACGTTGTCTCTATGTTGGCTTGGAAAGTAAGCTTTTCATTAGGTGCAGCGGTCATCTTGTTTACCTTTAGATTGGTTATCTTCGGTGCCTTAGGATCGACAGCCTTCTTCTTTAACTGGATCTTTTCACCGATGTAACGAGTGGTGTTATCAACCGTTGTAACTGCAATAATACAAGTATATTCACCTTCTTCGAGGTCGTTTGAGAGCTTGAGATGCTCATGGAACTTGGTGTTTAACACGCCAACATACTTTGCATCTGTGTATGATTGAAGCTTTACTTGCCTATTATCCTTTAATAGGGCAACTTGGATAACACGGATTTTTGCACTTGAGACAATGTCACACTCAAGGTGAATATCACCTCCGATGATACCTATCTTGTTGTTGTCATGACCGAACTCTGGGTTCTTAAACTCAATAGTACTTGGTGTAACATCATCGTTATCACATGATGTCAATACCATTGTAAACACGCTTAAGAGTGCTAAAGCACCAATAAATAATTTCTTTTTCATTGTTTAAATTGTTTTAAGTAAGGCTTTCGCCTAGATTTGTAATCTTATAACTTGTCTTTAATGACTTGTTTGTTTATGTTTAAGGAAAGGGAGTCATGGGGGAAGAGAATGTGTATATGTCTGCCCACCACGCTCATCCTTTCACTATCTCAGATTTGATTTGTAAGATTAAGTGCTATTTCTTCTTTAGAAGTCCAGCCCTACCATTAATGCTACATTGCGTCCCGGTTCAGGTACATCGATGAGTCGATAGAAGCTAGTATGGTCGTAATACTTTCGGTTCAAGAGGTTTTCTGCATTGAGATTAATGCGTAGTTTCTTGTTACCGAGGTTGAAGTTCTTTCCTGCAGTGAGGTTTAGAGTGTAGTAACCTGGCGTCTGCTTCTCTGGTGGAACTATGTTGTTTTGTCTGCCAGTAACATGTAGGTTGAATGCTACAAACCCTTCATTACCCATCTTCTCACGACAGAAATCATACTTGATAGTGGCATCTGCTGACCAAGGAGTGCTGAATGGGAGGGTGTAACCCTTCTTTGCTCCTGACAACTGTTCGGCATATAGATACTCACCCTTTAGTTCCGTGCTCAGAGAAGGGAGTATCTTCCAGTTTAATTGTAGCTCTGCTCCATAGCGAATTACGCGACTTTGTGTATAAAAATACCATTGTAAGCCTTCGTAGTAATCGGGAGTTGGATTCATGTAGATGTAGTTCGGGAAGTAATTGAGGTAGGGATCGAACTGAACGGAGAGTCGATCATTGCCCCAGTGAATACCTGCATCCACTTGATAAGACTCTTCTGGTTTGAGGTCTGGATTACCTTTCTCGTATCTGAAGATGTGATAATTGACACCATCTGTACCGAGTTCCTTTGGTATTGGAACACGGAAACTCTTACCGATATTGAGCTTCAATATCCATTGCTTGACTGCATAGTTTACACCAGCTGACCATGTCAAGCTATTGAAAGAACGGCTAAGATTGATGGAGCGTTCCTTATATACGGAGTCAGTAGCATTGATTGGTGTCTTGAACCAGTCGTTGTAACTGTGCAAGTGAGTATGTACGTGGTCATAACGAACACCAGCATTCAAAATCAAGTCGTTCGTCACTTTGAAGCGGTCGAAGGCGTAGGCTCCGAACGAACTCGTCTCAAAGTCTGGAATAATAAAGCCCCATCCTGCACGGCGGTTATGCTGATATTCACTGTTGATACCCGTTGTCAGTGTGTGTCGTTCGCCCATCGTGAGGCGCATAATGACGTTAGCAGTGTAAGTATCTTTCTTAAATTCACGTTCAAGTGTATGTGGAGGAATTGGCATATAACCATGTGATACCGCTTCTGCAAGCTCCTTTCTATGGTTGTTCTGATAGGCAATGTTGGCTTCAAGAGCTAAGTTGCCATGTTGATAAACAGTGTGGCTCATTGCCTTAAAATGGTTCACACTCTGATAGGGTAAGTCGATGTTTCGACGTGACTTATCATAGTCAATGCTTGACAATCTGACCTCCAAACCATGTGCATTAGCAAAGAATCCGCTCTTTGAATATGTATCAGAAAACTTCAACTCTGTATGAAAGTTATAATGCTTGTAACCAATGGTTACACTCCCATCACGCTCTAATCCAGCTGTGTTACGAAGTCTTTTCTTATAGAGAGGGATGTCGTAAGAGAAGTACTGAATACTATTGGTTGGTACTTTGTAATCGGCATAATCAATGTAAGTTGCGTTTGCCTTCCAATAGAAATGCTTACCAGTTCCTTGCAAACGGGCTGCTGCTCCAATAGATGCGTTATTGCTTCTGGTGAAGAGAGAGGCACTTCCTTCAAATGGTTTTGTAGGTATGAAGTTGGTGTAAAGGTTGATAACTCCACCAATAGCGTCCGATCCATAGAGTAGAGCAGCTGGTCCTTTGATCACTTCGATACGGTCGATAGCGAACTGATCAATCTCTAATCCGTGGTCATCTCCCCACTGTTGTCCTTCATGTTTGATACCATCTTCGGTTACAACCATTCGATTAAAACCGAGTCCACGTATCGTGGGTTTCGATTGTCCGGAACCGATACTCATTGCCTTAACTCCAGGTATTCCGCTGAGTGATTGCATGAGACTTCCAGTGAAGTTAGTCTGTAAGTACGATTTGTCAATATGTATGGTATTGACTGAAGATGACATTTGTGTCTCTTTCTGACGATCGCCTAATACGGTGACATTTTGCATAACAATACTACTATCAACGTCGCTTTTTTCTTTCGCTGGAACGACTATTGAAGTGTGTTGTACGGCTACTGCTGTCACACAGATAGGTGATAGAACGAAAGCTAAAATAGCTTTATTCATTATCACGTGTTCTAATATTTAAATAAAAGAAATGCTGTTTCAACTCTCCTTTATATGCGTTGGAAGCAATATAAAAGAGGGTGTTTGTGCGTCATGACGACAGATTATAGACTTACAATAAGGTGTATTCTCCCCTATACGAGAGGATGCAATATTATGCTATAATCCCTGTCGTGATGACGGAAAGAGGGCTTAATAAAAGATAATAAGCTGATAATCAGGAAGACTAATAACAGTGATTATCATTTATGAACGTCCCCTTTAAAGACGTGTAGGGGGAGCTCTAAGGCTGGTGACTTCTACCTCTGGGCGTACATAAGAGATGTGCGTAAAAAGGAAGAGGAAACCCAATAAGATAGGGATTGCTGTTGCAAGCAAGACATCCGTACCTTTTACAAAGTTGAAAAAGGCAAAGTGACAGATGGAGCAAGTGTCTGGATTGTGGCTTTGACCTTGTTGTCCTGTTGCGTGATGACCGTTAGCAAGCTCAGTTTCAACCTGGCATACATGCACAGACTTAACCACCATTGGCAACATGAAGAGTGCCAACAGTAGCCATGCAATAAATGTCTTTTTTGCGTTATAAGCCTGCTTTGTCATCTATAATCTATCTATTTGGAAGCAAAGTTATTTATTATTTCGTTATGAAGCAAGTATTATCTTTCCTTTTTGATATTCTTAACATTGAAGTTGAGAATACTAATTTTGTTGGTTAGTATAGGTCGATGGGTATTTAACTATTGGATATAAAATACCCTCGAAAAGCCAAGTAGTGGGCTTTCCGAGGGCAAGGTATTATGGAAAAATCTTATTAATTGTTATTCTCTACATCGTTATTCCCACGACGTGGACGACGCTCTTCATGACGATGCTCACCATCACGACGTGGACGACGGTCACCTCTTGGACGACGTTGAGGCTCTACATAACCCTCTGGCTTCTCAAGCAATACACGATGAGAAAGCTTGTACTTACCAGTCTTAGGATCGATGTCGAGGAGCTTTACTTTCAGCTTATCGCCCTCCTTGATACCTGCTTCTTCAACCGTCTCAAGACGCTTCCAGTCGATTTCAGAGATGTGAAGCAAGCCGTCCTTACCTGGTAGAATCTCTACGAAGCA
>ERZ773008.2736-NODE-2736-length-11327-cov-10.610539_pt1 | contig 11327 bp, 4 predicted proteins | sample MGYA00580664_ERZ773008 | MGnify/ENA primary metagenome ERZ773008 (study PRJEB29015, sample SAMEA2738016) | human oral metagenome | biome: human oral; feature: human-associated habitat; material: dental | place: China | collected 2048 ... | reverse complement strand
TAGAGAAAAACTGGAATTTCTGTAGGAATTTTAAAAGTTAGATCAATTATTTATTCAAAGGATTTAGTTCTGTATTGTATAGGGCTAGGTCCTTTTAGTTTGATTAATACTCTTCGAAAATCAAATTCAAACCGCGTCAACGTCGCCTTGCCGTATATATGTGACTGACTTCGTCAGTCTTATCTACAACCTCAAAACAGTGTTTTGAGCAACCTACGGCTAGCTTCCTAATTTGCTCTTTGATTTTCATTGAGTATATAAAGTGAGAATCTGTTGAGTTATTGAAACTCAGCAGATTTTTATATGTGAAAGAAATTTCAAATTTTTTCTAAAAATAGCTTGACAGATTAAATTTTTAGGAGTAGAATGTTTACCAGTTAATTAAATAGTTAAGGGGTTATCTATGAAGAAAAAAAGTTTATTTTTAGTATTGTTAAGTGTTTTCCTTTTGTGTTTAGCTGCTTGTGGTCAAAAGGAAAGCCAGTCAGGTAAAGGGATGAAAATTGTAACTAGTTTTTATCCTATCTATGCTATGGTCAAAGAAATATCTGGCGACCTAAATGACGTTCGGATGATTCAATCTAGTTCAGGTATCCATTCTTACGAACCATCCGCAAATGACATTGCAGCCATTTATGATGCAGATGTTTTCGTTTATCATTCTCATACCTTAGAATCATGGGCGGGAAGTTTGGATCCAAGCCTGCAAAAGTCCAAGGTAAAAGTATTAGAAGCATCTGAGGGTATGACCTTGGAGCGCGTGCCTGGATTAGAAGATATGGAAGCTGGAGACGGGATTGATGAAAAAACCTTGTATGATCCTCATACTTGGCTTGATCCTGAAAAGGTTGCGGAAGAAGCACAGATCATCGCTGATAAGTTATCCGAACTAGACAGTGCTAACAAGGAAACTTATCAGAAAAACGCTCAAAGTTTTAGTGCCAAAGCTCATGATTTGACCAAGAAATACCAACCTATCTTTGAAAAAACTAATCAAAAGACCTTTGTGACCCAACACACAGCCTTTTCATATTTGGCAAAACGATTTGGACTAAATCAGCTTGGAATTGCTGGCATTTCTCCTGACCAAGAACCAAGTCCGAGACAGTTAACAGAGATTCAAGAATTTGTAAAGAATTATAAGGTTAAAACCATCTTTACAGAGAGCAATGTTTCGTCTAAGGTTGCTGATACACTTGTCAAATCAACAGGTGTGAGTCTTAAAACCCTCAATCCTTTAGAGGCAGACCCACAAAATGACAAGACTTACCTAGAAAATCTTGAAGAAAATATGAGTGTATTAGCTGAAGAATTAAAGTGAGGCAAAAATGAAAATCAATAAAAAATATGTAGCGGGTTCAGTGGCAGTTCTTGCACTAAGTGTTTGTTCCTATGAACTTGGTCGTTACCAAGCTGGTCAAGTTAAGAAAGATTCTAATCGAGTAGCTTATATAGATGGTGATCAGGCTGGTCAAAAAGCAGAGAACTTGACACCAGATGAAGTCAGTAAGAGAGAGGGAATCAACGCCGAACAAATTGTTATCAAGATTACGGATCAAGGTTATGTGACCTCTCATGGAGATCATTATCATTACTATAATGGCAAGGTTCCTTATGACGCTATCATCAGTGAAGAACTGCTGATGAAAGATCCGAATTATCAGTTGAAGGATTCAGACATTGTCAATGAAATCAAGGGTGGTTATGTAATTAAGGTAGACGGGAAATACTATGTTTACCTCAAGGATGCCGCCCATGCGGACAATATTCGTACAAAAGAAGAGATTAAACGTCAGAAGCAGGAACATAGTAGTAATCACGGGGGTGCTTCTAACGATCAGGCAGTAGTTGCAGCCAGAGCTCAAGGCCGTTATACAACGGATGATGGGTATATCTTTAATGCCTCTGATATCATTGAGGACACGGGTGATGCTTATATTGTTCCTCATGGCAATCATTTCCACTATATTCCGAAGAGTGATTTGTCTGCCAGTGAATTAGCTGCTGCCCAAGCCTTCTTATCTGGAAAAGGTGGTCAATTAAGTACGGTTGAATATCGTTCAAGCAGAGGAGAAGCAAGATCTAGTGTGAGAACGAGTCAATCTGAGGCTCCTCAAGATTCTGCCCAAGCTCCTGAAAGTCAAAGTGAGGATTTAGCTAGTCTCCTTCAAGAATTGTACGCTTTGCCACTTAGCCAACGTCATGTGGAGTCTGATGGATTAGTATTTGACCCAGCACAGATTACAAAACGTACTGCCAATGGTGTGGCAGTTCCTCACGGAGATCATTTCCATTTCATTCCTTATTCACAAATGTCTGCTTTGGAAGAAAAGTTGGCTCGAAATCTCCCAATTGGAGGTCAGCCAGTTCAAAGTCATTCTAATAATACGAAACCAAGCAGTCCTGAGAAACCAAGTTCAACACCAAGTTCAACCATTAAACCAAACTTTAATCTCAATACGCCGGCATCGAATAGAGGAACTGGAGGCGCTTATACAACGGATGATGGGTATGTCTTTAGTCCGACAGATGTGATTGAAGATACAGGTGACGCTTTTGTTGTACCGCATGGCAATCATTTCCACTATATACCTAAGAGTGATTTGTCAGCAGGAGAATTGGCTGCAGCCCAAGCTTATTGGAATGGTAAACAGGGCTCACATTCTGCCACAAGTTCAAGTAAACCAAGTAGTGATAATGCTAAACCAGCCCAACCAAGTTTGACAGAGACTCCAAACCTGACTGTCACCCCAACATATCATCAAAATCAAGGCGAAGATATCCCAACACTTTTAAGTGAATTATATGCCAAACCTTTATCAGAACGCCATGTGGAATCTGATGGATTAGTCTTTGATCCGGCACAAATCATCAAACGTACAGCTAACGGTGTTGCAGTGCCTCACGGAGACCATTATCACTTTATTCCTTATTCACAAATGTCACCGCTGGAAGAAAAATTGGCTCGTATGATAGCTGTTAAGGGACAAAATGGCAGTGTCTTGCCAAGTGTTACTCCTCTGAAGCCAGCCCCTACTACCAAACCTCTAGCACCAGTGGAAAATAAACCGACAGAATTTGATGTCAATCAGGTTGTTAGAAAAGTTGGTGATGGATATATTATAGAGGATAAGGGCGTTAGTCGTTATGTTCTTGCTAAAGATTTGGCCAAGGATAAGATTGATGCTATTGAAAATCTCTTGTCCAAGAAAACTCAAGAAACACACGATCTAGTTGCGAAGAAAGAAAATGTCGCTCCTCGTGATCAAGAATTTTATGATAAAGCATATAATTTATTGGCCGAGGCTCATAAAGCCTTGTCTGAAAATAAGGGTCGTACTTCTGATTTCCAAGCCTTAGACAAATTAGCAGAACGCTTGAATGATGAATCTTCTAATAAAGGAAAATTGGTAGATGATTTATTGGCATTCCTAGCACCAATTACTCACCCAGAGCGACTTGGTAAACCAAATTCTCAAATTGAATATACTGAAAACGAAGTTCGTATTGCTCAATTAGCTGATAAGTATACAACGTCAGATGGTTACATTTTTGACGAACATGATATTATCAGCGATGAAGGAGATGCCTATGTAACGCCTCATATGGGCCATAGTCACTGGATTGGAAAAGACAGCCTTTCTGATAAGGAAAAAGCTGCGGCTCAATCTTATACTAAAGAAAAAAGAATTCTACCTCCGTCCGCAGACGCAGATGCTCAAGCAAATCCAACTGGAGATAGTGCAGCGGCTATTTACAATCGTGTGAAAGGTGAGAAACGAATTCCACTCGTTCGACTTCCATACATGGTCGAGCATACAGTAGAAGTTAAAAATGGTAATTTAATCATTCCTCATAAGGATCATTACCATAACATTAAATTTGCTTGGTTTGATGATCACTCATACAAAGCTCCAAATGGTTATACTCTGGAAGACTTATTTGCGACGATTAAGTACTATGTTGAACATCCTGATGAACGTCCACATTCTAATGACGGATGGGGAAATGCCAGCGAGCATGTCTTAAGTAAGAAAGACCACAGTGAGGATCCCAAAAAGAATTTCAAAGCGGAAGAAGAGCCAGTAGAGGAAACACCTGCTGAGCCAGAAGTCCCTCAAGTAGAGACTGAAAAAGTAGAAGCCAAGCTCAAAGAAGCAGAAGCTTTACTTGCTAAAGTAACAGATGCTAGTCTGAAAGGCAATGCGACAGAAACCCTAGCTGGTTTACGAAATAATTTGAGTCTCCAAACCATGGATAATAATGGTATCATGGCAGAAGCAGAGAAACTACTTGCGTTGTTAAAAGGTAGTAATCCTTCACCTGTAAATAAGGAAAAAACAAATTAATGAAAAATGGGAGTCTCGATAAAGAGACTTTCATTTTTATTATGTATATACGAAAAATTCTTGACAAGCAGTACTAAAAAGAGTAAACTATTAACTAGTTAATTAACTGGTTTATTATTTTATAGTGAATCAAATAGAGTTAAGAAAAGAGGAAAGAATGAAAATCAATAAAAAGTATCTAGCTGGGTCAGCAGCAGCACTTGTTTTAAGTGTCTGTGCTTATGAACTAGGTTTGCATCAAGCTCAAACTGTAAAAGAAAATAACCGTGTTTCGTATATAGATGGTAAACAACCAAGCCAAAAGGCAGAAAATTTGACACCTGATGAAGTCAGTAAAAAAGAAGGTATTAATGCCGAGCAAATCGTTATCAAGATTACGGACCAAGGTTATGTGACTTCTCATGGAGACCATTATCACTACTATAATGGCAAGGTTCCTTATGATGCTATCATCAGTGAAGAACTTCTGATGAAAGATCCAAATTATCAGTTGAAGGATTCAGACATTGTCAATGAAATCAAGGGTGGCTATGTGATTAAGGTAGATGGTAAGTATTATGTCTATCTAAAGGATGCAGCCCACGCTGATAATGTTCGATCAAAAGAAGAAATCACTCGTCAGAAGCAGGAACACGGTAGTAATCACGGAGGTGGTTCTAGCGATAAAGCGGTAGTAGCTGCTAGAGCTCAGGGCCGCTATACAACGGATGATGGTTATATCTTTAATGCCTCTGATATCATTGAGGACACGGGTGATGCCTATATCGTTCCTCATGGCAATCATTTCCACTATATTCCTAAGAGTGACTTGTCTGCCAGTGAATTAGCTGCAGCTCGAGCCTTCCTATCTGGAAAAGGTAATCAACCAAGCTCAGTTGGGTATCGTCCTTCAACAAATTCTTCTAGCAGCTCATCAGAGGCATCAAATAGTAGTTCATATGGACAAATGAATCAAAGCAATGTTGAAGCAAATACTAGAAGATGGACTCCAAGTGTTAGCCCACAAGTGGATAATAGCTATCAAGCTAGTCCGAGTGAAGACGTATCCAGTCTCTTGAAACAACTTTATGCTTTGCCACTTAGCCAACGACATGTGGAATCAGATGGGCTTGTCTTTGATCCGGCGCAGATTACAAGAAAAACTGCGAATGGTGTTGCAGTGCCACACGGAGATCATTATCACTTTATTCCTTATTCTCAAATGTCTGATTTAGAGCAGAAGATTGCAAGAATGATTTCTGAAAATTATCAAGGAAATCATACTACTGCAGGTGGTAAAGAATTAAAACCAATTCCGACTCCAATCCTTCCAAATCCAATTCCTGCTCCAGAGCCTACCCCAATACCAAGTCCACAACCTGTACCAAATCCTAAACCAACTCCAAGCAATCCAATTGATGGAAAATTGGTAAAACAGGTGATTCGAAAGGTGGTTGATGGTTATGTCTTCGAAGAGAATGGAATTTCGCGTTATATTTCTGCCAAGGAACTTTCAGCAGAAACTGTTGCAGCCATTGATGATAAACTTGCCAAACAAGAGAGTTTGTCTCATGAGTTAGGAGCTAAGAAAACCAATCTTGCATCTGGTGATCAAAAATTTTACAACAAAGTTTATGATTTACTAGCAACAGTTCATCAAGATTTGATTTCCAATAAAGGGCGCCAAGCTGATTTTGACACTTTGGATAGACTATTGGAACGTCTCAACGATGAGTCAAGTGATAAAGTCAAGTTAGTTGATGATATCCTTGCTTTTCTAGCGCCGATTCGTCATCCAGAACGTTTAGGAAAACCAAATGCACAAATAGCTTACACAGATGATGAGATTCAAGTAGCCAAGTTGGCAGGCAAGTATACAACAGAAGATGGCTATATCTTTGACCCCCGTGATATCACCAGTGATGAGGGGGATGCCTATGTAACTCCGCATATGAGCCACAGTCATTGGATTAAGAAAGATAGTTTGTCTGAAGCTGAAAGAGCAGCAGGGCAAGCTTATGCTAAAGAGAAAGGTTTGACGCCTCCTTCAACAAATCATCAAAGTTCAGGAAATACTGAGGCTAAGGGAGCAGAAGCGATTTACAATCGAGTAAAAGCAGTTAAGAAGGTACCACTTGACCGTATGCCTTACAATCTCCAACATACTGTGGAAGTTAAAAATGGAAGTCTGATTATACCTCATTATGACCATTACCATAACATCAAATTTGAGTGGTTTGACGAAGGACTTTATGAGGCACCTAAGGGGTATACTTTAGAAGAGCTATTTGAGACTGTGAAGTATTATGTTGAACATCCAAACGAACGTCCGCATTCAGATAGTGGTTGGGGCAATGCGAGCGACCATGTTCAAAGAAACCACAATAGTCAAGCTGATAACAATCAAACAGAGAAACCAACAGAGGAGAAGCCTCAGACAGAAAAAATTGAGGAGGAAAAACCTCGCGAAGAAAAACCGAAAAATGAGAAAGCAGAATCTCCAAAACCAAAAGAATCAGAGGAATCAGAAGAAGAATTACCATCGGAACCAGAGGGACCTCAGGTTGAAACTGAAAAGGTTGAAGAAAAACTGAGAGAGGCGGAAGAGTTACTTAAAAAGATTCAGGATCCAATTCTTAAGTCAAATGCCAACGAAACTCTCACAGGATTAAAAAATAACCTGTTATTTGGTTCTCAGGACAACAATACTATTATGGCAGAAGCTGAAAAGCTATTAGTCTTGTTAAAGGAGAGTAAGTGACTATACAACTATTATAGAAGATAAAAAGGGAGCAGAATATGGATTCTGTTCTCTTTTTTATGAAATTGTGTAAAAATTCTTGACATATTCTCTAAATAAAGATAAACTATTTACTAGTTAATTAAATGGTTAAACACTAGTTAAGGAGTTATAGTGAAAAAGAGGACGATTTTAGTATTGATGACCAGTGTATTGGCTCTGGTATTAGCTGCTTGTGGTCAAAAGGAAAGCCAGTCAGGTAAAGGGATGAAAATCGTGACCAGTTTTTATCCTATCTATGCCATGGTCAAGGAAGTATCTGGTGACTTGAATGATGTTCGAATGATTCAGTCAAGTAGCGGAATTCACTCCTTTGAACCTTCAGCAAATGATATTGCAGCCATCTATGATGCAGATGTCTTTGTCTACCATTCGCATACACTTGAATCTTGGGCGGGAAGTCTGGATCCCAATCTAAAAAAATCCAAAGTTAAAGTTTTAGAAGCTTCAGAAGGAATGACATTGGATCGTGTCCCTGGTCTAGAAGATGTGGAAGCAGGTGATGGAGTTGATGAAAAAACGCTTTATGATCCTCACACTTGGCTAGATCCTGAAAAAGCTGGCGAAGAAGCCCAAATTATCGCTGATAAACTTTCAGAGGTTGATAGTGAGCATAAAGAAACTTACCAGAAAAATGCACAAGCCTTTATCAAAAAAGCTCAAGAATTGACTAAGAAATTCCAACCTAAATTTGAAAAAGCGAGTCAGAAAACATTTGTAACACAACATACAGCCTTTTCTTATCTGGCTAAGCGATTTGGACTTAATCAACTTGGTATTGCAGGCATCTCTCCAGAACAAGAACCAAGTCCAAGACAACTAACAGAAATTCAGGAATTTGTTAAAACCTATAAGGTTAAGACGATTTTTACAGAAAGTAATGCTTCTTCAAAAGTAGCTGAAACTCTTGTCAAATCAACAGGTGTGGGTCTTAAAACTCTGAATCCTTTAGAGGCAGACCCACAAAATGACAAAACTTATCTAGAAAACCTAGAAGACAATATGAGTATTTTAGCAGAAGAATTGAAATGAGGAAAGAATGAAAATAAATAAGAAGAAACTTGCTGCTGGTGCAGCTGTTGTCCTTTCTTTAAGTCTTTGTATTTATGCATTGAATCAACATCAGACAGGAGAGAATAAAGATACGAATCGTGTATCTTATGTCGATGGGAAACAAGACACTCAAAAAACAGAGACACAAACACCAGAGCAAGTTAGCAAAAAAGAAGATATCCAGGCTGAACAAATTGTTGTGAAAATCACCGATCAAGGTTATGTGACTTCACACGGTGATCATTTCCATTATTATAATGGGAAAGTTCCTTTTGATGCGATTTTCAGTGAAGAACTTTTGATGAAAGATGCCAATTATCAATTGAAAGACGCTGATATTGTCAACGAAGTCAAAGGTGGTTACATTATCAAGGTAGATGGTAAGTATTATGTTTACCTTAAGGATGTGGCACATGCGGATAACGTTCGTTCGAAGGACGAAATTGAACGCCAAAAACAAGGTCATACTCACGATGCAACAACATCTAATAGTGCAGTGGCGCTTGCTCAATCTCAAGGTCGCTATACTACTGATGATGGCTACATCTTTAATGCATCTGATATTATAGAGGATACTGGTGATGCTTATATCGTCCCTCACGGAGGACATTACCACTACATTCCAAAGAGTTCCTTGTCTGCTAGTGAATTGGCTGCAGCACAAGCTTACCTCTCTGGAACTAGAAATCAGCCTAGTGTGACTGACTATCGTCCAAGTACAAATGGGACTGGTCAAACTACCAAGCCTATTCAACAGGCTGAAATACCAAGTAATAAATCCGAGAGTCTTCAAAGTCTATTACAGCAGCTTTATGCTCTTCCAAGTACTCAACGATATACTGAATCGGATGGTTTGACTTTTGACCCTGCTAAGATTTCAAGCAGAACACCAAGTGGTGTAGCGATTCCTCATGGAAATCACTATCATTTCATTCCATATACAAAGCTTTCTGCATTAGAAGAAAAGATTGCGAGAATGATTCCTCTAACTAGTGACAGTGAGAAACCAACACCATTGGAGAAACCAAGCAAACCAGCAGAAAAACCTAATCAGCAAAACCATCATCATGAGCAAGACGGCGACCATGGAAGTCAGGACCCTAATCATGAAGAGCATGGACATAATGGAGATGGACATGACCACCATCATGATGAAGACTATGATCACGGTTTTGATGCTAATCGTGTCATAAGTGAGGATGAACAAGGTTTTGTCATGAGTCACGGCGACCATAATCATTACTTCTTCAAGAAAGATTTGACAGCAGAGCAAATTAAGACCGCCCAAGATTATCTGAAAGGTAAAAAACCATCAGTACCGAGTCCAGCACATGATGATGAACACGATAACGATAATCATGGCCACAAACATGATGAAGACCATGATCACGGTTTTGATGTCAATCGAATTATCAGTGAAGATGCGGCAGGCTTTGTCATGACTCATGGTGACCACAATCATTACTTCTTTAAGAAGGATCTAACACCAGAACAAATCAAGGCGGCGCAGGATCATTTGAGAGGTAAAATGCCAGTAACACCAAGTCCAGCACATGATGATGAACACGATAAAGATAATCATGGGAACCATCGTGATGAGGAGCATAATCATGGTTTTGATGCAGATAGAGTCATCAGTGAAGATGCGGCAGGCTTTGTCATGAGTCACGGAGACCATAATCATTACTTCTTCAAGAAGGATCTAACATCAGAACAAATCAAGGCTGCACAGGATCATTTGAGAGGTAAAACGACAGTAACACCAAGCCCAGCCCATGATGATGAACACGATAACGATAATCATGGACACCATCATGGTGAAGACCATGATCACGGTTTTGATGCCAATCGTGTTATCAGTGAGGATGATCAAGGTTTTGTCATGAGTCATGGTGACCACAATCATTACTTCTTCAAGAAGGATTTGACTGCTGATCAAATCAAGGCAGCTCAGGATCATTTGAAAACACATCATGATGCAGAGCCTGTAAAACCTCTTGCTAAAACGGTAGAGTCTTTCTCAAGAGATGCTAGTGATGAAGAAAAAATTGCTTATATCTCTAAAACTTATGGAGTTCCACTTGAAGCGATTAGAATTTCAAACGGATTCTTTGTTTTTGGAAATCCAGACCAAGCCTACGATCCAACTCATATCCATCCATATGCTGTTCGTAAAGAACACGTTCGGATTCCTCTTCAAACTGGAAATCCAGAACTTGATTTCTTAAATGAACTCTATACTACTGCCTTACGTGATGGTGTATCTCCATATAGCTTGCAGGTAGAAAATGGTAGTTTTGTGATTCCTCATGGCGACCACAATCACTACATTAAGGTTCAAACTAAGGGCTATGAAGTAGCTTTGAAAAACAAAATTCCAGCTCTCCAATCCAACTATCAACCTGGAGCTTTTGATGAGAAGGCAGTTTTGGCAAAAGTAGATCAACTTTTAGCTGATAGCAGAAGCATCTACAAAGACAAGCCTATCGAACAAAGACAGATTGAGTTAGCCTTAGGTCAGTTTACTGAAAACATGAAGAAACTGGCAACTAACTCTACAGCAGGTTATCTTGCAACCCTTGATCTCTTTGATAAGCAATATATCCATATTGATGAGAGTGTCAAACCTGTTGAAACAAGTGCTTTAGATAAGAAATATCAAGCCTTGATTGATAAAATCAATACACTAGATACAGATTCTTATGGACTTCCTAAGAAAGACCTTCTCGTTCGACTCCAAGAAGCTAAATTGGCTAAAGATGAGGCTGCTTTAGCAGCGGTTGAATCACAACTTCAAGCTCTTCAAGACTTTAATGATCGAACAGGCGTTACAACTGTAGAATACATCAAGTATTTCTACGAACACGTAAATGATGGTCGTTTGAGTGATGAACTTCGAAACAAAGTAGCTCAGTTGACTTGGACCTTGTATCAATCTCAATCCTTCCTTAAGGCAGCAGAATTGAACAAATTATTCCCAAGCATCTATCAGGCAAAACAAGAAGTGGAAGAAGCTTTGAAAGCTCAGCCAACTACTGCGAAATCAAGTCAAACAGTTCTAGATACTGAAAAAGTAGATAATCAAAGTGCTAAGACAGCTATTTATGGCTTCTTGAAAGAATTGTACGGAGACTTTATGCCTGAAG
>ERZ773008.2735-NODE-2735-length-11328-cov-3.750022_pt1 | contig 11328 bp, 9 predicted proteins | sample MGYA00580664_ERZ773008 | MGnify/ENA primary metagenome ERZ773008 (study PRJEB29015, sample SAMEA2738016) | human oral metagenome | biome: human oral; feature: human-associated habitat; material: dental | place: China | collected 2048 ... | reverse complement strand
CCAGCCACTTCGCTCACATGCGCCGCCTCAGGCGTTGCAAGTTCAGTCGCCCCCCAAGAAGCGGTGCCCACAGTTCGATCTGTTTGCCTGCGTGCGCCAGCACTTGCTTTGTGCTGCTCACTCCGGCAAGCGCTGCTTACCCCGGCAAATGGCCGATCACCTCTAGAGGCGGCGCGCCCCCAGACAGGCACAAGCGCGTGTCACACGAAAGCATCTGCTCCTGCAGCTATGCACAGCCCGGCGGCGCTCTCAAAAAGGCCTTGCTGGCCTGCCTGCGCAACGGCCCGCGCCACGCGCCACGCGCTGGCCCCGCTCCAGGAGACAAGACAGGCGCGGGCAAATCAAGAACCTGCCGAGCATCCATGTGCGCCCGCCCAAAGTCCATGAGCGCCAGCGGCCGGGCCACCGAGAAGGCGATCTGGAAGGCGATCGCATTGAAGGCGCCCGCAGCGCCCGCGCCATCGGCGCTTGGGTCGGGCGCGCCACGCCTTGGGTCCTCTGCTGGTTAAGCTGCTGCGCCCCAACCCGGCCGCAGCTGCGTGCTGCCAGCCTTCGGCGACAAGCGGCATGGCCGCTCCAATGAGAAAGAGCCTGAGCTGTGACAGGGGCCAGGAAATGGCTTGTCACGAGCCGCTGAGGCACGGGCATGAAGGCGTACTTTGGCGAGCCGCGCAGTCCTTGGCCAAGAGGCGGCAAGGAGAACGCCAGCGGGCTGCTGCATCAGCGCTTTCCCAGGGGCACGGATTTGAGCGTCTACACGCAAGAGCAGCCCGATGCCGTGGCCGATGAGATCAATGCTCGTCCGAGAAAGGCGCTGGGCGGCCGCACGCCGCTCTGTATGCCCGGTGCTTGCAGCAGCTGAGCGTGCAGGGGCAGTGCATTGAGGCGGTGTGCGGTTGGGGCTGCCTTGGCCCTCTACCATAATATAGCTACTGAAAACGTAGCATTATGTCCTAGTGGATATTGCGCGGAGCGGCATTTCGATCCCCTTGGTTTTGCTCCTGTTTTCAATGCAAATCAGCAAGCAAAAGGCCGCCTCGCGTGCGCCGCCGTCCATTGCTGCCTGCTACTTCCGCCCGCCGTCTGCCGCATGGAGCGTGCGATCATCCCGCTCCATGACGCAGCAGCACTCCCCTGATCTGGAACGCCGCTTTGGCGGCCTGGCGCGGCTTTACGGCACGGAAGGCGCAGCCCGCATTCGCGCGGCGCGCGTGGCCGTGGTAGGCATTGGCGGCGTTGGCTCATGGGCGGCGGAAGCGCTGGCGCGCAGCGGCGTGGGCGCCATCACGCTGGTCGATCTGGACAACGTGGCCGAGTCCAACGTCAACCGTCAGATTCACGCCCTCACCAGCACGCTGGGCCAGCCCAAAGTGGAGGCCATGCGCCAGCGCATCGCGCTCATACACCCCGGCTGCGAGGTGCATTGCGTGGAAGACTTTGCGGCCCCCGGCAACTGGCCGGCCTTGCTGCCCGCCGCCGTGGACGGCGTGATTGACGCCTGCGACCAGGTGCATGCCAAACAGGCGCTGGCGGCCTGGGCGCTGAAAACACGCGCGCTCTTCATCACTTGTGGCGCGGCTGGCGGCAAGCGCCAGGGCGAGCGCGTGGAAATTGCCGATCTGGCCGAAGTCACGCACGACCCGCTGATGGCCGCCCTGCGCGCCCGCCTGCGGCAAACGGGCAGCATGGCCAAGGGTGGCAAAAACGGCAAAGACCGGCAGGCGCGCAGCGGCCTGCACGTGGTCTTCAGCCGCGAAGCAGTGACAAGGCCTGCGGCTTGCGGCCCGCAGCCAGGCCACGACCGCAATCTGAATTGCCACGGCTATGGCTCCGTCGTGACAGTGACCGCGACCTTCGGTCTGGTGGTCGCAGGCTGGATGCTGGAGCGGCTGGCGCAAGGCCGGGCGCTTCAGCATCCGCATACTTGAAAGGCCGTGCTAGAATCCGCCGCTTCGCTTTCCAGCAATGAAGCGGAAGCGGGCGGGTCGTTAGCTCAGCCGGTAGAGCAGCGGACTTTTAATCCGTTGGTCGCAGGTTCGAATCCTGCACGACCCACCACAGACATGAAGCGCCTGAAGCCCAAAAGCGTCAGGCGCTTTTTCTTTGCCTTGATCCAGCGCTGTTCTGTCATGTCCTTATCTGCCGAAATCACCCTTTTGCTTGATGGCCAGCCGCACCGCGTGCCTGCCGGCTCCACGCTGGCAGCCTTGGTACAGGCCCTGGGCCATGCACCCGAAGGCATTGCCACGGCCGTCAATGCGCAATTTGTGCCGCGCAGCGCACGCGCCAGCTTGCAGTTGCGCGAAGGCGATCAGGTCATGCTGTTTCAGCCCATTGTCGGCGGCTGAAGGCGCAAAGCGGCTCAGGCTTTTGCCGCCTGCCAAGGCCGGAATCATGCAATGCGGCGCGCGGGCAGCGCATTGCCTGGCAAACAGCGCCGCGTGAAAACGCCGCATGAATCAGGCGCGAAAAGCGCGTGGCTTTTGCAAAGCCCGGCCAGGGTTGCCTTCTGGCAAGGCAAAGCAGCTTTTTCCGTGGCGTCACTGCGCTATCTGGCCCAGTTCAAAGCGTGAAGATTGAGGGAACGTTCACGTTTTCCGCTTTTTTTGGACATTTGGCTACGCTTTGATGCCATAGATACGTCACAATTCGTGACTTGAGGCTTTCTGCGCTTGAGGCGCGCCCAGAGCTTGTAAAGACGGGCGCGCTGTTTTTGGAAGCGCTCTTTTGCCAAAGCAGTTCCAACACATGAACACATGAGCTGGTTTTCAAAACATATCTTTTCGCGGCTGGGCTTTGGCGGCAATGATGCCGAGCGCGTGGTTGAGCAGCTCGAACGCATCCGCGCAGCCATGCTGGATACCCTGGGTGATGAAGGCGCACGCAAATATCCCCTTGTCGTGCGCCGCGTCTTTCATTCCAAAGACGCGCAAGCCCTGTGGTACGCCCGTGGCGAACTCATGGCCGCTCTGGCTGATCTGCATGGCGAGCGTGTGGCGCACCAGCGCATGTCCGAGCTGTCCCACATGTTCGATGGCCTGCTGCCCAAAAGCCTGTTGCCCCGCCGCACGCGGCTAAGGGGCTGAAGCCGGCCGAGTTTTGGCAGTTTCTTTTTTGCGCTGGCGTTCAGATTGCCCGCAAGTGCTGATGCGGCCTGTCCCCGCAGCGTTTCATTCAGAAAAGCAGGCAGCCTGCTTTCAGTGCTGGTGGCTGCATCCGCAGCCGTTGGGCGAGTGGCTGTGGGCATGGCCGTGGTCGGGGCGGGGCGCTGGTTGCGCGCGGAAAAAGCCAGCGCCAGCGCTGCCATGGCCCACTTCGTCTACCGTGGCTTCGCGCACGTCGTGCACACGCAAATCCAGCCGCAGGCCTATGCCGGCCAAGGGGTGATTGCCGTCAAGCACCACGTGGTCGGGGTAGATGTCGGTTACGGTGTAGATGCGGTCAGCGGGCATGGCGGCGGCGCCTGGCGGCAGGGCGCTGGCTTCAATCAGCATGCCCTCTTCCAGCCCTTGCGGGAACAGCGCGCGCGGCTGCAAAAAAATGAGCCGTTCGTCAAAGTCGCCAAAGGCGTCTTGCGGCTCCAGGCTGAGTTGCAGGCGCGCGCCTTTGGCGTGGCCTTGCAGGGCTTGTTCGATGCGGGGCAGCAGATCCGTGCCGCCTACGAGAAATTCGACGGGGCTGTCCAGCTCGTCCAGCACTTCGCCAAGGGTGTCTTTGAGCGTCCAGGTTAGCGCCACGACGCATTGAGGGGTAATGTCCATGTGAGAATTGTCTCATCACCCCTTACGAATGCCCCGCGCCATGCCAAGCGAAGCTGCCATCAGTCTGACTGCACTGCCGCAAGGCTCCCTGCAAGGGCGTGAAGCCTTCCGGCAGGCGGTGCGCGATGCCATCGCCCATGCCGCCGCTGCGCCTGCGCAGTTCAGCCAGCTCATCTTCTGCGACCCCGACTTTGCCGACTGGCCCTTGGGCGAGCGCGCCGTGGCCGATGCCCTGCAAGCCTGGGCGCTGCGCGGCCACGGCCAGTTGCTGCTGCTGGCCAGCCGCTATGACGAAGTGCAGCGCCTGCACCCGCTTTTCGTGCAATGGCGGCGCTTGTGGAGCCACAAGATCGAAGCGCGCGCCTGCTGCGCCGCGCACGCGGCTGACCTGCCTGGCGTGCTCTGGACGCCCGCCTGGGCGCTGCGCCGCTTTTCTCCCCTGCATAGCGTGTGCGTGGCAGGCCACGAGGCCGATCGCCGCACCACGCTGCGCGCAGAACTGGACGAATGGCTGGGCCGCAGCATGCCTGCTTTTCCGGCATCCGTGCTGGGTTTGTAAGAGCCTGTTCACAATTTGTCCGTGGGCGCGAAAAACGCGGGCTTGAACGCTCGTGGATCTTGCAAATCTTCGCCGGGTCGCAACAGCTGCCTGTGGTTTATGCCTTGCAGCCCAACCCGATTTGCACTTTTGCCCTTCACGGCCGGAATGCGGACAGGCTTTAGCGGCACGCCCAAAGTGACACATTTTGCTACCCCAAAAAGGCGCTGCAATCAAGGGCGTTCCTATAATTTTCTTCACTTGCCTGCGCGAATTTTGATTTGGCTCAGGCGGTCATGGCGCCAGAGGCACAGCCCGCCTTGGCCTCATGTTTTCAATATTCGTGACTCATGGAGGTTCACAAAATGAACAAGTCCTTCGATAAATCTCTCGTTCTGGCGGCCTTGGCCGCTGCCGCCATGCTGGCCGCCTGCGGCAAGAATGAAGCGCCTGCCGCTGGCTCTGCCGCAGACGCTGTCAAGCAGGAACAAGCCAGCCAGGCGCCCAGCGTGGGCGAGGCTGCCAAGCAAATGGGCGATGCCGCCACCAACATGGGCAAGGCCGTAGGTGAAGCCGCCAAGGATGCCGCCAGCGAAGCCGCCCAGGCTGCCAGCCAGGCCGCGCAAGATGCCAAGAACGCCGCCCAAGACGCCAAAGAAGCTGCCCATGACGCCATGAATGAAGCCAAGGAAATGGCTCATGACGCCGCCCAGGCCACTGGTCAAGCTGTGCAAGACGCCAAAAATGCTGCCAGCGAGGGCATGGATGCCGCCAAACAAGCCGCTGATGACGCAGCGCAAAAAGCCGCCGAGGCCGCAGGCGCGGCCAAGGAAGCCGCCCAAGGCGCTTTTGGCCCAGGCGGCAAGTAAGGCGAGCAAGGCGCGCTGAACGCCTTCTGCCACACTCCACGCCCCTCATGCCGCCTTCTGGCGCATGAGGGGTTTTCCGTTTCCGGCCTCACTGTTTCACTGCTTGCGTGCATGGAAGAGGGTTTGAGTCAAACCTTTTTCAGCTCCTTGATTGATAGCAATATCTCCCCGCCAAATGGGCGGGAAACGCATTTTCAACGTATCTGAATTTGCTCCTTTTTTGAAGCGATACACAAAGCCTTCGCCCATGCCACACGCTTTTTCTTCCCCGACTGCCATGCCCATTGCCCTTCAGATTGCCGCCGAACTCGGCGTACGCCCGCCGCAGGTGCAGACCGCCATTGACTTGCTGGATGGCGGCGCCACCGTGCCCTTCATCGCCCGCTACCGCAAGGAAGCCACGGGCGGACTGGACGATGCCCAGCTGCGCGAGCTGCAAATGCGCCTGGGCTATTTGCGCGAGCTGCACGAGCGCCGCGCCGCCATCCTCAAAAGCATTGAGGAGCAAGGCAAGCTCACGCCCGATTTGCGCGCCGCCATCGAAGCCGCGCCCACCAAGCAGGAGCTGGAAGATTTGTATCTGCCCTACAAGCCCAAAAGGCGCACCAAGGCGCAGATTGCGCGTGAATTCGGCGTGGAGCCGCTGGCCGACCAGCTTTGGGCCGACCCCACGCTGGACCCCGCGCAGGCCGCCCAGCCTTTTGTGAAGGCTGAAAAAGGCGAAGGCGGCGAAGACTTCACCACCGTGGCCGCCGTGCTCGATGGCGTGCGCGACATCCTGGCCGAGCGCTGGGCCGAAGACGCCGCCCTCGTGCAAAGCCTGCGTGAATGGCTCTGGCAAGAAGGCCAGTTGCAAAGCAAGCTGGCCGCCGGCAAGAACGAGGCCGACCCTGAAGTGGCCAAGTTCCGCGACTATTTCGACTACGCCGAACCCATGAGCCGCGTGCCCAGCCACCGCGCGCTGGCCGTCTTTCGCGGGCGGCAGCTTGAAATTTTGGAGGCCCGCCTCATCGCCCCTTTGGCCGAAGACGGCAAAACGAGCCTGGCCGAAGGCCGCATCGCCCTGCATCTGGGCTGGCGCCACCAGGGCCGCCCGGCGGATGACTTGCTGCGCAAATGCGTGGCCTGGGCCTGGCGCGTCAAGCTCAGCCTCTCTACCGAGCGCGACCTGTTCGCCCGCCTGCGCGAAGAAGCCGAAAAAGTTGCCATCAAGGTTTTTGCCGACAACCTGCGCGATCTGCTGCTGGCCGCTCCCGCCGGAGCCAGAGCCGTCATGGGGCTGGACCCGGGCATTCGCACCGGCGTGAAAGTGGCCGTGGTGGACGCCACCGGCAAGCTGCTGGAAACCGCCACCATCTACCCGCACGAGCCGCGCAAGGATTGGGACGGCAGCCTGGCCACCCTGGCCGCTTTGGCGCTGCGGCACGGCGTGCAGCTGATCGCCATCGGCAACGGCACCGCCAGCCGCGAAACCGACCAGCTCGCGGGCGACCTCATCAAGCTGCTGAAAAAGCAGGCGCAGCCCGTTGCCATTGAAAAAGTCGTCATCAGCGAAGCGGGCGCATCCGTTTACTCCGCCAGCGAATACGCCAGCCAGGAGCTGCCCGATGTGGACGTGAGCCTGCGCGGCGCCGCCAGCATTGCCCGCCGCCTGCAAGACCCGCTGGCCGAACTCGTCAAGATTGACCCGAAAAGCATCGGCGTGGGCCAATACCAGCACGACGTGAACCAAAGCGAGCTGGCCCGCGCGCTCGATGCCGTGGTGGAAGACTGCGTGAACGGCGTGGGCGTGGACCTGAACACCGCCAGCGCGCCGCTTTTGGCGCGCGTCTCGGGCCTTTCAGGCGCCGTGGCCAAATCCATCGTGCGCTGGCGCGAGCAAAACGGCGCATTCGGCAACCGCCAGCAGCTGCTCAAGGTGGCGGGCCTAGGCCCCAAAACCTTCGAGCAAAGCGCGGGCTTTTTGCGCATACGCGGCGGCGACAACCCGCTGGACATGACGGGCGTGCACCCCGAAACCTACCCCGTGGTAGAGCAAATCATCGCCCGCACCGGCAAGCCCATTGACCAGCTCATGGGCCGCGCCGAAGTGCTCAAAACACTCAAGCCCGAACAATTTGCCACGCCGCAATTTGGCCCCATCACCGTGCGCGACATCCTCGCCGAGCTGGAAAAACCCGGCCGCGACCCGCGCCCCGGCTTTCAGGTGGCGCGCTTTAACGAAGGCGTGAACGACATTGCCGACCTGAAAGAAGGCATGGTGCTCGAAGGCACCGTCAGCAACGTGGCCGCCTTTGGCGCTTTCGTCGATCTGGGCGTGCACCAGGACGGCCTCATCCACGTCAGCCAGCTGGCCAACCGCTTTGTGTCCGACGCGCGCGAAATCGTCAAAACCGGCCAAATCGTGAAAGTGAAAGTGCTGGAAGTGGATGTGCCGCGCAAGCGCATCAGCCTGAGCATGAAGCTGGACGCCGCCACCGGCAAAACAGGCAAGCACGACAAAAGCGAACCGCGCGAAAACCGCTACGCCCCGCCGCCGCGCGGCAACAAGCCGGGCGGCCGCGCGCCGCAAGCGCCCAGCACCGCGATGGCTTCCGCCTTTGAAAAGCTCAAGGGCCTGCAAACCCGCTAGCCAGGCCCAGGCGCAAAGCAGCCGCCTTGCCATTCACGGTGCGCAAGCGACCTTCGGCGCTTCTGGAATTGATGGCCTGCTCACGGCTTGCCAGATGACATCAATAACAGGAGCGAATTCAAGGGGGTCAAAATGCCGTTTCGCGCCCTTTCCACTAGGACATCGTGCTATTGGAAAAGGAGCGAAACAACGGAATGCCCACGGCTTGCCCGGCTTATTGCCTGACGGGAATGGGCGTGCTGCGGTCTATGGGCACGGCGGCCACGCTGTTTTGCGGCGAGCCGTCAATCAGCTTGTCGGAATACGTGAGGTAGATGAGCACATTGCGCTGCGCATCCACCATGCGTACCACGCGCAGGCGCTTGAAAAGAATGGACATGCGCTCGGAAAACACTTCATCCTGCGTTTCAAGCGGCTTTTTGAAAACAACCGGGCCAACCTGGCGGCAGGCAATGGAAGCCTCGGCGCGATCTTCCGCCACGCCCACGGCGCCTTTGAGGCCGCCCGTGCGGGCGCGCGCCACGTAGCAGGTCACGCCCTGCACGAGCGGGTCGTCATACGCTTCCACCACGATTTTGTGATTGGGGCCGATCAGCTTGAAGGCCGTGCTGACAGCGCCGATCTTCTCGCCGCTGGCCGCAGCAGGCAGCGCGGCGGCCAAAAGAGCGGACGCCAGGGCGGTTTTGAGAATTTTGGGAAAGCGGCGGACAAGTAAAAACATGGCTGAAAAAAGAGTCAAAGCGTTGCAGGATAGCGCCCGCTGTCGCTAGGCGGCCAAATTGCACGCCCTAGAATCCGCCGCTTGGCCCGTGCCGCCATTGGCAAGGGCCGCTTGTTTCATCTGAAGGGAAAGGCGCAGCAAATATGAAAATTGGTAACGTTGTTGGCTTGGTCGGCTGGCGCGGCATGGTCGGCTCCGTGTTGATGGACCGCATGCAGGCGGAAGGCGATTTCAAGCTGATCGAGCCCGTTTTCTTCTCCACGAGCAACGCAGGCGGCACGGCTCCCGCCCAGGCAAAAAACGAGAAAACGCTGAAAGACGCGCGCGACATCGAGGCGCTGAAGCAGTGCGACATCATCCTGACTTGCCAGGGCGGCGACTACACCAACGAAATCTTCCCCAAACTGCGCGGCGCGGGCTGGCAAGGCCACTGGATTGACGCCGCCAGCGCCTTGCGCATGAAAAGCGATGCCGTCATCGTGCTGGACCCGGTGAACATGCCCGTCATCCAGAGCGCCCTGGCCAAGGGCGGCAAGAACTGGGTCGGCGGCAACTGCACCGTCAGCTGCATGCTGATGGGCGTGGGCGCGCTCTTCAAGGCCGGGCTGGTCGAATGGATGAATACGCAAACCTACCAGGCTGCCAGCGGCGGCGGCGCGCAGCACATGCGCGAGCTGCTGACGCAGTTTGGCGCGCTGCACGCCGAAGTGCGCGATTTGCTGGCCGACCCCAAGAGCGCCATCCTGGAAATCGACCGCATGGTCATCAGCAAACAGCGCAGCCTGAGCGAGAAGGAAACCGTCCACTTCGGCGTGCCGCTGGGCGGCAGCCTGATTCCATGGATCGACAAGGACCTGGGCGACGGTTACTCGCGCGAAGAGTGGAAGGGCATGGCCGAAACCAACAAGATCCTGGGGCAGGGCGAAGGCTTTGGCTCGCCCGCCGTGCCTGTGGACGGTTTTTGCGTGCGCGTGGGCGCCATGCGCTGTCACAGCCAGGCGCTGACCTTCAAGCTGAAAAAGGATGTGCCGCTGGCCGACGTTGAAGCCATGATCGCCGCCGACAACGAGTGGGTGAAAGTGGTGCCCAACACACGCGAAGCCACCCTGAAGGATCTGACGCCCGTGGCCGTGACCGGCACGCTGCAAATCCCCGTGGGCCGCATCCGCAAAATGAACATGGGGCCGCAGTACCTGGGCGCTTTCACCATTGGCGACCAGCTGCTGTGGGGCGCCGCCGAACCGCTGCGCCGCATGCTGCGCATCCTGCTGGAGCAATAAGCACCTTCACGCACCAGCCTGGCTGATGGCAGGCCGGGAAACGTTACGTTGCCAGACCACAACAAGAACATGTGCATTTTTGCGCATATGGTTTGTTAGATAACGTTACCGCGTGTCTCGCCTTGTCAGGCACAAATGATGATGCTATGGTTAATTCCCTTCGCGGTCCCGAAGGGTTGGGCACGCAAAAAACAGAACGACTGAAGCCGCGCGAGCGGAATTCCGACGACAAATTCCGACAACATGCACAAACTGAACATGACACCGTGGAAACAAAAAACACTGGCCGCAGCCGCCACGCTGGCGCTGGCAGGTCTGAGCCTTGATGTCAGCGCCTTCGCGCTGGGCGCCGTCACGGTGCACTCTCACTTGGGCGAGCCGCTGCGCGCCGAAATCGAAGTGCCCCAAATCTCGGAAGCCGAGGCCAAAACGCTGCAAGCCACGTTGGCCTCGCCCCAGGCCTTCCAGGCTGCTGGCGTGGAATACAACCCGGCTGTCGTGGGCGTGCGCGTCACCCTGCATCAACGCAAAAACGGCCAGTCTTACCTGCGCCTGGTCGGCACGCGCCCCGTGAACGAGCCGTTCCTGGGCATTGTCATTGAAAGCTCCTGGTCCAACGGCCGCGTGGTGCGCGACTACACCATGCTGATTGACCCGGCAGACCCCGGCAAGCGCCAGACGGCAGACGCCAATCAGGCCCAGACGTCAGCCTCAAAAAATGGAGGGGCCAAGCCTGCTGTGGCTGAGCAGGTGACATCGGCCCGCCCTTCCAAAGCCAACCGCTCTTCCAGGACCGCCGCCGCTTCGGGTGACGGCGAGACCGTCACCGTCCGCCGTGGCGATACGGCTTATGGCCTGGTTGCCTCCATCACGCCCCAAGGCATCTCCCTTGATCAGATGCTGGTGGCTTTGCAGCGCGCCAATCCACATGCTTTCATCCGGGGCAATGTCAATCTGCTCAAGGCGGGCGCTGTCGTCACGCTGCCTACTGAAGAGCAGGCCAGCGCCATCACCCGCAGCGCCGCGCGCCGCGCCGTGGTGGCCCAGAGCCGGGATTTCCATGCTTACCGCTCCGGCCTTGCCAGCCACGCGCCCCGCACGGCAACGGCGTCTGCTGGCCGCAGCGACAGCGGCGCCGTGCAAGCCCACGTGCAAGAGGCCCAGCCCCGCCAGTCCAGCGGCGACAACCTGATCCTGACTCGTGGCAAGACGCGCGCCCAGGCTGAAGAACGCATCGCGCAGAACCGCCAGGCGCGCGAAAACAACGAGCGCGAAGCGGAGCTGAAACGCAATATCGATCAGCTCAAGCAACTGCAAACCGCTGCGGCAGGCACTGCGGCTGCGCCGGGCGGCGGCGAGCCAGCCGCGCCATCCGCCGCGCCCCAAATCAACGTGCCCGCCACTGCGCCTGTGGTTGAGTCAACGCCGCCTGCCGCGCCGCCGCCTGCTCCCGCCGCAGTTGAACCCCAGCAGCCGCCTGCGCGGTGTAGGACTGTATTTGCGAAACGCCGTCTACCGTTAAGGAAA
>ERZ773008.2734-NODE-2734-length-11332-cov-2.388756_pt1 | contig 11332 bp, 7 predicted proteins | sample MGYA00580664_ERZ773008 | MGnify/ENA primary metagenome ERZ773008 (study PRJEB29015, sample SAMEA2738016) | human oral metagenome | biome: human oral; feature: human-associated habitat; material: dental | place: China | collected 2048 ... | reverse complement strand
CGTATGCCCCGACAGCGTCAAAGGGACTCTGCCGTGCGCAGCCGCATCGTCGATGAACTCGGGATGATGCGCGAGCAGTATAGCCACGGCATCATCCGGAACATCCTGCATCGCCGCAGCGAAATAGGATTCCTTTTGTGCGTAGAAGGCATCGCCGCGTCCAAACGGGTAATCAACGCCTGCGATATAGAGGCTGCCGCGCCCCTCGACATGCTGTGCCCCATTCAGTACGACGCGCACCTTCTTCTCACGCTGCATGCGCTCTGCGATAGGGCGTCCGTTGTGATAGTATTCATGATTGCCGATACAGTACCAAATGCCGTTCGGATAGTCCTCCGCATGGGATACAAGCACCTTCTCCGCGGCTTCGTTCAGTCGTTCATCATCAAAGATATCGCCGGTCACCGCGAGAAGGTCCGCACCGCTGCCTGCGACCTCCGAGAGCAGCGCCTCAAATTCCTCCACAGAGAAATATGCGCCCAGATGCACATCGCTGATCTGCGCGATCAGCATCCCGTCCGCCTCGTCGGACAGGCCGCGTACGGGGATTTCATAGTCTCTGCGGACGGTATGATGCCGCTCGACAAATGCGCCGTAGCTGCTGAGCAAAAGTCCTGCCGCAGGATAAAGCGCCGCATTTTTGAGAATGCGCCGCCGCGCAGGATCGTACGGAATCTGCCTCGTTTTTCGCATGAGGAAACGCAGCCCAGCTGCAGTCATCACGGCAGCGAGTGCGATCAGCTGCCCGACAAAGAGCAGGATAATCGGCAGTGCAGCCACGCCTGCCCATCCCTCCGTCCGGTGCATGCCGAACAGGAAGAAAATACTGCTGACACCGCCAAGGTCAAAGACCACGACTGCAATGCGTGCTGCCCGCAGGCGCCGTCCTTCTGTCAGATACCGCAGGAAATAGACGGACAGTCCGAGGATCAAACCGACTGTGCCAAAAACGATCAGGATGAAACCGGGCAAAGGAACCTCCCTTCGGGCACAAACATCATATCAAAGCCCTGTAATCATAGAAACAAATGGAATTGTCGCCACCGAGATCAGTGTCGAGAGCGCGATGATCTCCGTCATCAGAGGATAGGCGACCTTATTGTAGAGCAGCGCCACCATCGCCACCATACCGCCCGTCGGCGCAGCGACAATGACAAGACTGCAGCCGAGGATGTAGGGGTTTGTGACAAGCATCTTCATCGCAAACAGAATTGGAATCGGCAGCACGACCGCCTTGAGGAATGTATAGACCAAGAGCTTGCGGTCCGTGAGCATGTGACGCATATGGATATCCTTGAGAGATGCGCCGATCATCATCATCGCAAGCGGAGCCGTCAGTGCGCCGATCATCGTAAAGGCCTGCATGACGAGAGGATGCGTGGGGATCTCGCCGAAGTAGATGACACAGGCGATCAGCGAGGCGATGATGCCGGGGTTGAGCAGCATGCGGAACATCTCGCGTCCGCGGCGCTTATGAATGCTGATGGAAGAAACGCCGTAGACAAAGAACAGCAGGTTGGCCGGAATGAAGAACAGCGTCATGTAGACAACCGCCTGATCGCCGTAGACCCCTTGAACAAGCGGCAGCCCCATAAAGAGGGAATTGTTGAACCAGAACGACAGATTTACAGCGCCGCGCAGGCGTCCGCGAAAACGCAGAATGAGCGGCAGAAGGAATCCGACAAAACACATCATGGCGAGCAGCGCAGCGTATGCCGCATAGGTCTCGATAACCTGCGTCAGCCCCATATGTTCCTCCGCATGCATGGCCGCAGAGATGATGAGCGACGGGCATGCAATATTGACGATCAGAGAGGAAAACTGCTCCTGGTTGTTCGGAATAATGATGTTGTAGCGGCGTGCGAGCGCGCCCGCAAAGATCATCAGAAAGAATACGACCATCTGACCTAAAATCAGCATCTCAAGATTACCCTCTTTTCAGTTCATATATTTTCCCCTTTCCCCGCTTTTTGTGGAAGCAATGCGGGGACGAACGAGCCGACGGGGCGTTTATCTGTGTTTTTCTTCGAGCAGCGGCTTCAGGAAATGGCCCGTATAGGACTCTGCCGTCTTTACAATCTGTTCCGGCGTTCCCTTCGCGACCACAGTCCCGCCGCGCACGCCGCCCTCGGGTCCGAGGTCGATCACATAGTCCGCAGCCTTAATCACGTCGAGATTGTGCTCGATAACGACAACCGTATCGCCGCCGTCCACGAGGCGCTGCAGGATGACGAGCAACTTGTGGATATCCGCCGCATGCAGTCCCGTCGTCGGCTCGTCGAGAATGTAAAGTGTCTTGCCCGTGCTGCGCTTGGACAGCTCCGTCGCGAGCTTGACGCGCTGTGCCTCACCTCCCGAAAGCGTCGTCGCGGGCTGGCCGAGACGGATATAGCCGAGCCCCACATCGCGGATGACCTCGAGTTTGCGTGCAATGCGCGGTACATTTTGAAAGAAGGTCACCGCTTCCTCGATGGTCATATCGAGCACCTCAGCGATGGTCTTTCCTTTGTAGTGCACCTCGAGCGTCTCACGGTTGTAGCGCGCTCCTTTGCAGACCTCGCAGGGAACGTAGACATCGGGCAGGAACTGCATCTCGATCTTGAGGATGCCGTCGCCGCGGCACGCCTCGCAGCGTCCGCCCTTGACGTTAAAGCTGAACCGCCCCGCCTTGTACCCGCGCATCCGCGACTCGGAGACCTGGCTGAACAAATCACGGATGGCATCGAAAACGCCCGTATACGTCGCTGGATTCGAACGCGGCGTGCGCCCGATCGGCTGCTGATCGATATTGATGACCTTGTCAATGTGCTCGAGGCCCTTGATCTTCTTGTGTTTTCCGGGTTTCCCCTTCGCACGGTACAGACGCGAGGCGACGCCGCGATAGAGGATCTCATTGACGAGCGTCGATTTGCCCGAGCCGGAGACGCCCGTGACGAGCGTCAATGTACCGAGCGGGAACTTTACGTTGATCTCTTTGAGATTGTTCTCCGCGGCTCCCACGATCTCGAGGAAATTCCCGCTGCCCTTGCGCCGCGTCTTGGGCACGGGAATGAACTTCTTGCGTGCGAGATACTGCCCCGTGATGGAGGCGGGATTCTTCATGATCTCCTTCGCTGTCCCCTCGGCGACCACCTCGCCGCCGTGCTCTCCTGCGCCGGGACCGATGTCGATGATGTGATCGGCGGCGTACATCGTATCCTCGTCGTGTTCGACAACGATCAGCGTATTGCCGAGATCGCGCAGATGGCGCAGCGTCGCGAGCAGACGGTTATTGTCGCGCTGATGGAGGCCGATGCTCGGTTCGTCGAGGATGTAGAGCACGCCCATCAGGCCCGAGCCGATCTGCGTTGCAAGACGGATGCGCTGTGCCTCTCCGCCCGAGAGAGTTGCCGCAGCGCGCGAGAGCGTGAGATAGTCCAGGCCCACATCGAGGAGGAAGTGCAGGCGCGCGTGAATCTCTTTCAAAATTTCTGCAGCAATCTTCGCCTCACGCGGGCTGAATTCCTTCTCCGCCTCTGTCAAAAATGCGTCCGCATCGCGGATGGTGAATGCCGTAAGATCGGCGATATTCTTCCCGCCGACTGTCACGGCAAGCGTCTCTGGTTTCAGCCGCGCCCCGTGACACGCCGTACACGGCGTATCCGTCATATAGTCCTCATAACTCTCGCGCATCTCCTCGGAGTCCGTCTCGCGGTAGCGGCGCGCAAGCGCCGGCAGAACACCCTCATAGGGCACATTGTACTCCTTTTCCTCGCCGAACATATTTGTATATTGGAAGGAAACATATTCCTCCGAGCCATAGAGAAGTGCATGCTGTGTTTTCTTGTCCATGCGGTTCCACGGTGTATGCTCGTCGTAATCATGCTCGCGGAGAAGCGCCGTGATCGCGCGCATCCCGTAGGAGTTCGGATTTTTCGAGAGCGGCGCAAAGACGCCGTCCGCAACGCTGAGCGTCGGGTCAGGCAGGACAAGTTCGGGATCGAACTCCTTATGACTGCCGAGTCCCGTACAGACAGGGCATGCACCGAACGGGCTGTTGAACGAGAACATGCGCGGGGCAATCTCGGGAAGCGAGATGCCGCAGTCCACGCAGGCAAAATTCTCACTGAACATGAGGAGATCCCCGTCCACAATCTGCACATAGACCACACCGCCGCCAGCGCGAAGCGAGGTCTCAAGTGAGTCCGTCAGTCGGCTCTCCATCCCTTCGCGCACAACAAGGCGATCGACCACGATCTCGATCGTATGCTTCTTCTGCTTCTCGAGCACGATCTCTTCGCCGAGATCGCGCAGTTCCCCGTCGATGCGCACGCGCACATAGCCGTCGCGGCGAATCTGGTCGAGGATCTTGCGGTGTTCCCCCTTCTTTCCGCGCACGAGCTGCGCCATGATGAGCAGCTTCGTTCCCTCGGGCAGGGCCATAATCGCATCCGCCATCTGATCGACGCTCTGCTGCGTGATGGGCTTGCCGCAGTTTGGGCAGTGCGGACGCCCCGCGCGCGCATAGAGCAGGCGCAGGTAGTCGTAGATCTCCGTCACCGTGCCGACCGTCGAGCGCGGGTTGCGGCTCGTCGTCTTCTGGTCGATGGAAATCGCCGGCGAAAGCCCCTCGATGTTGTCGACGTCGGGCTTGTCCATCTGACCGAGGAACTGCCTCGCATAGGACGACAGCGACTCCACATAGCGCCTCTGCCCCTCGGCGTAGATCGTATCAAAGGCGAGAGAGGACTTGCCCGATCCCGAAAGCCCCGTGACGACGACGAGCTTGTCGCGCGGAATCTCCACGTCGATATTCTTCAGGTTGTGGGCGCGAGCGCCCTGTATGCGAATCACATTCTCCATCAATCATGTTCCTCCGTTCAGCTTCTCCCCATTATATAGAAAAAGACTTCATTTGTCACCAATATTTCCTGGTCACGATGTTCTCGGCGAAAAATTCTTTCCGCTCGAACCTCGCCACGAGCCTTGGCGGCGCAATACCATGTGCGAGACAAGAAAAGCAGGCTGCCCCTGGCTGACCTTTCAGCCAAGGGCAGTCTGCTTTTCCTGCCTTCACTTTTCCAGCAAGGCCTGATACACGTCGCGTCGGCTCAGATGAAGGCGTCTCGCGGCTTCGCGCATGGCTTCCTTCTTCGTCCTGCCCTCTTCCATGAACCGCACGACAAGCTCCTGCGGCGTCTCCTGCGGCACACTTTCCGGCGCTTCGCCCTCTGCGCCTGCGACGACGAGGACGAATTCGCCGCGCGGCTCTTCCGCGCTGTAGTGCGCGAGAAGGCCGGCGAGCGTGCCGCGCCGAAACTCTTCATAGCGCTTCGTAAGCTCGCGTGCGGCTGCCGCAGGCCGCGCTCCGCCGAGAGCGGCGACAAGAGCCTTGAGCGTATCCTTCAGATGGTGCGGCGCCTCGTAGAAGATGAGCGTCTCGGGATATCCTGCCATACGTGCGAGGAGCTCCCTGCGCTTCTTGTCTTTGCGCGGGAGGAAACCGACAAAGACAAAGCCCTCCAGCGGAAGCCCCGCGCAGATGAGACCGGAGAGCGCCGCGTTCGCCCCCGGCAGAGGCGTGACGGGAATCCCCTCGGCAATGGCGCGCTGCGCGAGATCGCCGCCGGGGTCGGCAATGCCCGGCAACCCTGCATCGCTGACACAGACGATGGTCTCACCTGCAAGAAGCCGCGCGATGAGTTCCGGTCCCTTGGCATCCTTATTGTGCTCGTGGTAGCTCGTCATCGGCGTATGGATATCATAGTGCGCGAGCAGCGCGCGCGTATGCCGCGTGTCCTCGGCCGCGATGCAGTCCGCTGCACGCAGCGTCTCAACGGCGCGGTAGGTGATGTCGCCGAGGTTGCCGATGGGCGTTCCGCAGAGATAAAGCCGTCCCGTCTGTTCCACTCTGGTTCCTCCGTTTTCTATACGTTCTCATTTTGTTTTATACTGGAAGGAGCATGTTGTCAAGAAAAACGCATGAAAATCACCCGCGTTAAAAGTCGATTATATTTCTCATTTTTGCCTTTTCATTTTCTCTGTATTCATATATAGTAGGGACATATTAAAGGAAGTGCTGATAAGCATATGGTTTATTTTATCCGCGTTTCCTTAAGGAATGACGAGGTGGATTATTATGGACGAAAAGACACGGGTCCTCATTGTAGAGGATGAGACACGCATTGCGCGCTTCCTGCAGATGGAGCTGGAACACGAGGGCTTTGAGGCAGAGACCGAGGGGAACGGTACGCGTGCGTACGAGCGCATCATCCAAGAGAATTTCGACATTATTCTGCTCGATGTGATGCTGCCCGGCATGGACGGCATTGAGATCTGCCGGCGTGTCCGCGCGGTGACCAACGTGCCCATCATCATGCTGACGGCAAAGGATGCGGTAGAGGACCGCGTCGAGGGACTCGACATCGGCGCAGACGATTATATCACGAAACCGTTCGCCGTGCCGGAGCTGATCGCGCGCCTCAAGAATGCGCTGCGCCGCCGCGACATCTCGACCGAGGATGCCTCGGACCGTCTCACGGTGAAGAACCTCATCATGTTCCTCTCCCGCTACGAGGTACAGGTGGACGGCGAGACCGTGGCGCTCACGAAGCGCGAATACGATCTGCTCGAGTATCTCCTGCGCAATAAGCGCACCGTGCTGACGCGCGATCAAATCCTGCAGGAGGTATGGGGATTCGACTACACAGGCGAAACCAATGTCGTCGACGTCTACATCCGTTACCTGCGCGCTAAGCTGGATGACCGCTTCAACAAGAAGTACATCTACACGGTGCGGGGTGTCGGATATGTGGTACGCGACTAGGGCACGCCTGGCTCACTGGATCGATCGCTACTTTTACATCCGCATCTCAACGAAGATTACCCTGCTGTACGCGGCAATCCTCTTTTTCGTACTCATTCTCTCGACGGCGATTCTGGGGATTGGCGCGTACATCTATTTTTACCGGCAGGCGGAGGTCGATCTCGACCGCAGCATTCGCCATGTGATGAGCAACATCGAGAGCGGACATGCGACCGAGGCCAAGTTCTGGTTTGAGGGGCCGGTCATTCCCGGCGTCATCGTTCGCATCACGGACAGCACGGGGCGTGTCGTCCTCGATACGGATGCGCATTTCCCATCGATCGAAACCATCGAAAGCGGGCAGATCACGACGCCCTTCTGGGCGAATCCCGACATGGAGGTTTCCGAATTCCGCAACGGCGCGGTCTATCACGCGCGCCGCGACGTCGAATACGGCGGCATTGTCTATCACGTTCATTTCTTCCGTACGATCACCACAGAAAAGGACTTTTTCTATTCACTTCAACGGCTGATCTTCTATACGGTTGCCATCTGCTTTGTCCTCGCGCTCATTGCGGGACATTTCATCAGCACGCGCATCTTAAAGCCGATCCGCGAGATCACATGGACAGCGCGCAGCATTGAGGTGGAGCGCCTCGGCCGGCGCCTCGACGTGCCGCGCGCGCGCGATGAGCTCTCCGAGCTCGCCCGCACATTCAACCGCATGCTGGACCGTCTGCAGGAAGGATTCCAGCAGGAGCAGCGCTTTGTCTCCGATGCTTCGCACGAGCTGCGCACGCCGCTCACGGTGATCCTCGGCTACTCCGACATGCTCGCGCGCTGGGGCCGCGAGGATAAGAACATCCTCGATGAGGGCATCACCTCCATCCGCTCGGAGGCGGAGAATATGCAGCAGCTCATCGAAAAGCTGCTCTTCCTCGCGCGCGCTGATCAGAAGCGTCAGGCCGTCAACAAGGAGGATGTGGATCTGGCCGAACTCCTCGCCGATACGATCGAGAAGATGCAGATGGTCACGCCCTCGCATGAGGTCACGCTCGGCGCAAACGCTCCCGCGATCGTCAACGCGGATCCCGTTCTGCTGCGCCAGCTGCTGCGCATTTTCCTCGAAAACAGTCTGAAATATACGCCCCCCGGCGGTCACATCCACGCCTGCTCCGTACTTTCCGCGGACGGTTCCGAGGTCATGGTGACGCTCTCGGACGACGGCATCGGAATCGCGCCCGAACATCAGGCGCATATTTTCGACCGATTCTACCGCGTGGATTCCTCGCGTACAAAGGAGACGGGCGGCTCGGGACTCGGGCTCTCGATCGCACGTTGGATCGCGGAGCGTCACGACATCAAGATCGCCCTCCAGAGTGCGGTGGACGAAGGTACGACGATCACGCTCACCATCCCAACCGTACCGGAGGCCGATGTTCCATAATGTATACCAGCGAGGCGCTGTCCGCAGCATACACGGACAGCGCCTTTTTATGATACAATAAAGAAAATATAAAAAGAAAGGCGGCTCGCTATGAAAATCCTCATCACAGGCGCAACCGGACAGCTGGGCCGAGACTGCGTACAGGCATGCAAGGCGCGCGGGCACGAGGTATACGGCGTCTCCTCGCGGATGTTCCCCCTCTCGGATGAGACGGCGATGCGCGGTGTGCTCGACACGTTCGCGCCCGATGCCATCCTCCATGCAGCGGCATATACGGCGGTCGACCAGGCGGAGGACGAGCCGGCACTCTGCCGCCTCGTCAACGCAGCGGGAACCGAGATCCTCGCACGCCTCGCCCAGGAGAGGGACACGAAGTTCCTCTATATCAGCACGGACTATGTGTTCCCGGGCACGGGAACAGAGCCCTATGAGACGAATGCCGCGACCGGCCCGCGCAATGTCTACGGCGCCTCAAAGCGCATGGGCGAGGAGGCGGTGCAGGCACATCTCGACAGATATTTCATCGTGCGTATCTCGTGGGTCTTCGGCGCATACGGCAGGAACTTCGTCAAGACGATGCTTGCGCTCTCTGCGACACACAAGAGTCTCTCCATCGTCGGCGATCAGATCGGCTCACCAACCTACACGCACGATCTCGCTCCCCTGCTCGCAGATATGCTCGAGAGCGAGAAGTACGGCATCTATCACGCAACGAACGAGGGCTTCTGCTCCTGGGCGGAGTTCGCCGCCGAGATCTTCCGCGCCGCAGGCAGGAGCGTCAACGTCACCTCCGTCCCCTCGCATGCCTACCCGACGAAAGCTGTGCGCCCGAAAAACTCGCGCCTCAGCAAGGCGAGCCTCGATGCGGCGGGGGTCCGCCGTCTCCCCGCGTGGCAGGATGCCGTCGCCCGCTGCCTGGAGGAGCTGGCACGCACCGAAGCATAGCCGTGCGCCGAACAAAACGGTGACAAGGCGCCCCCGTTCTGTTATAATAGAGGATATTTTTTCATCCGAAAGGGAGGAATCTTTTTTGCTCAGCAACATCAGCCGCAAGTACCGTGAGACAGCGCTCATCAAGCTCATCGCGGTCGGACTCATCATCGGCATCTTCATCGCGCTTTATGCGCCCGCCGCCATCCCCATCGTCGCCGTGCTCGGCGATGTCTTCGTCCGCGCCCTGAAGGGCGTCGCACCGATCCTCGTCTTCGTCCTGGTCATGAACGCCATGGCACAGCGTACGGTCGGCTCAGGCGCAGCGCTGAAGCCCATCGTGCGCCTCTACGTCATCGCAACCTTCCTCGCGTCCGTCGTCGCGGTTGCATTCTCCTTTGCCTTCCCGTCTACACTGCATCTGGTTGTCGCCGATGCGACAGTCACTCCGCCGAGCGGCATCATCGAGGTCGTTCACAACCTCATCCTCAACGTCGTCGACAACCCGCTCCACGCCATCGCAAACGCCAACTACATCGGCATCCTCGCATGGAGTGTCCTCGCCGGTGTGGCGCTGCAGAAAGCAAGTCCGACCACAAAGAACACCGTCCATGATTTTGCCGTCGTCATGACACAGATCGTGCTCTGGGTCATCCGCTTTGCCCCGTTCGGCATCATGGGTCTCGTCGCGGATGCTGTCGGTACGAGCGGCGTGGATGCCCTCATCAGCTACCTTCAGCTGCTTGCCGTTCTGCTCGGCGCATTCTTCTCCGTCGCACTCATCATGAACCCGATCATTGTCTGGACGCACATCCGCCGCAACCCGTTCCCGCTTGTCTTTACGACCCTGCGCGAGAGCGGCATCTACGCATTCTTCACGCGCAGCTCCGCAGCAAACATTCCGGTCAACCTGCAGCTGTGCAAGCGCCTCGGGCTCAATCCCGAGGTCTACTCCATCTCCATCCCGCTCGGCGCGACCATCAACATGAGCGGCGCGGCGATCACGATTGCGATTCTCTCGCTCGCCGCAGCGAATACGCTCGGCATCCATGTGGATCTGCCGACCGCACTTCTGCTCTGCCTCATCGCCACCATCGGCGCATGCGGCGCATCGGGTGTCGCGGGCGGTTCGCTGCTCCTCATCCCCGTCGCCTGCTCCTCGTTCGGCATCAGCAACGACATCGCGATGCAGGTTGTCGGGGTCGGCTTCATCATCGGAGTTCTGGAGGACTCCTGCGAGACCGCGCTCAACAGCTCCACCGACGTCCTCTTTACCGCGACGGCAGAGTTCGCGGACCGCGCAAAGGAAGGCACGCTGCGCGATGCGGACATGACGCCGAAGGCATAACTCCCTGTAAAGGATATCTCATGAAAAAACGCTTTCTTTTCAAAATCGCCGTTCTCGGCGCGTGTCTCACACTTCCGGTCTCCAGCGCATATGCGGCGGAGGCAGGAACGCCGGCACTGCCGCTTCCCCCGCTCTCGGGCGAGGCTGCAGAGGTCCTCACCGCGCTTGCCGGAGCAAATATGGCAAGCCTCGCTTTTGATCCCTCCTCGTACACCGACGAAACACTCGTCGTGAACGGAAAGCCGGTCGCATTCCGCGCCTATCGCAACATTCCCTATGCCGCGCTGCCGAAGGATGCCGCGCGCCAGCGCATGAGCATCTTCATCCCCGCTGCCTATCTCACGGGCGGCACGATAAACGGCTATACGGCAAAGACCGCGCCGATCTTCCTGCCGAACGGCGTCGGCGGCTATATGCCGGGCGAGATTCAGGAGCCGTCCGAGCGTTCCCGCATGACGGGCGCGCCGAACGCATCTCTGATCGCACTCTCGCGCGGCCTCGTCGTCGCTGCGCCCGCGATCCGCGGACGCACGGATAAAGATGCGTCCGGTTCCTATATCGGCAAGGCCCCCTCTCTCGTCGTCGACTACAAGGCAGCCGTACAGTATCTGCGCTACAACGCCGCGCGTCTGCCGGCGGGCAATACCGACCGCATTATCGCCAACGGCACAAGCGCGGGCGGCGCGCTCTCCGCGCTCCTCGGCGCGACGGGCGGCAGTGCGGACTATGCCGACGCACTCGCTGAGATCGGCGCCGCAGGCGGACGCGACGATATCTACGCAGCGAGCTGCTACTGCCCCATCACCGATCTCGATCATGCCGA
>ERZ773008.2731-NODE-2731-length-11338-cov-3.068156_pt1 | contig 11338 bp, 13 predicted proteins | sample MGYA00580664_ERZ773008 | MGnify/ENA primary metagenome ERZ773008 (study PRJEB29015, sample SAMEA2738016) | human oral metagenome | biome: human oral; feature: human-associated habitat; material: dental | place: China | collected 2048 ... | reverse complement strand
GGACTATCATGGTTATCGCATTTTTATTGTATGCTATAAATATCGCGAGCTCGGAAACTCTCAATTACTTCTTTCATAGCCACAGAGAATCTTTTGTAGATACATTCTATTCTGTTATTAGAACAACTCAAAATATAGGGTTTAGTTATCAAAACGAAGCAACGCTGATTGCCATATGGGGCAATATCTTTCTTGTTGTAATTCCAGCACTTAAAACTATTAATTACGTAGTGTTGATACTAGTATATTATAAACTAGGCAAAGCTGCTACAAATAAGATTTTTTACTTCTGTGGAGGATTATATTTTATGTATTGGATACTTCTAAATATTATGAATGTATTCGTTAATCTTCCGAAAATAAGCAATGTAACAGCGGTATGTATCATACTTATAGCGATTTTTTTATCTGAAATTTTAGAACTTATCGCTTGGATTAGGATTAAAGGAATTTCAGGCGCGGAGCTTTGGAATAAAAATTTATGGACGCCGCCGCAAAATAGATCATAAAATCCAATCTAAAATTATGCGCGAGTCGTTTAAAATTTCATAAATTTCGCCCGTTTTCATAAATCCTACTTTGCGCTTTTATCTGTTTTATTTGCGGTGTCCAGCTCGGCGACGTATTTTTGCGGATCTGCATAGCAAAGCGCGCAGTTTTTGGCAAGATCGCGGATCTTTAAAATATAATCCTGCCTCTGCGTGACCGAGATCGCTCCGCGCGCGTCAAGGACGTTGAACGTGTGCGCCGCGAGCATGCAGTAATCATACGCGGGAAGCGCCAGGCCGTGCTTTAGGATGCTTTTGCACTCGCCGAAGCAGTTTTCAAACTGATTAAAAAGCATCGCGGTGTCCGCAAGCTCGAAGTTGTATTTACTAAACTCAAACTCGCCCCTTTTATGCACGTCACCGTAGGTTACTAGCCCCGCCTTGTCGTCCCAGACGATGTCGTAAACGTCGTCTTTGTTTTGCAGATACATCGCCAAGCGCTCAAGTCCGTAGGTGATCTCGCCGCTAATTAGCTCGCACGTGATGCCGCCCACCTGCTGAAAATATGTAAACTGCGTCACCTCCATGCCGTCTAGCCAAACCTCCCAGCCAAGCCCCCAGGCCCCTAGCGTCGGGCTCTCCCAGTTGTCTTCTACGAAGCGGATATCGTGGCTTTTAAGATCCAGCCCCAGCTTTTCCAAGCTTTTTAGATAGAGCTCTTGGATATTATCCGGGCTCGGCTTTAAGATCACCTGAAACTGATAATACGCGCCCAAACGGTTTGGGTTTTCGCCGTAGCGCCCGTCTGTTGGGCGACGCGAGGGTGCTACGTATGCCGCGCGCCAAGGTTTGCTTCCTAGGCTGCGCAAAAAGGTAGCCTGATGATAGGTGCCTGCGCCCGCAGGCATATCGTAGGGCTGAACGAGCAAGCAGCCCTGCTCGTGCCAGTAATTTTGAAGCGTCAAAATAATCTGTGAAAACGTCATTTTTATCCTTTTATCGATATGTAAATTTAAATTTTATCTTCCAAAGCGCTTTTCAAAGCCTGCCTCAAAGGCTCTTCGCAGCTCTTAAATTTTTCAAAATTTCAGCCGAGCATTCGCCCTCCCTCGTAAGCTCGTTCGCAAAATCAAAAACCGCGTAATCGCCCGCTTCGATACGTAATTTATCGCAGGTTTCATCGCGCTCATTTTTACAGCACTGATTTGCGGATTTGCAAGCTTCGTCGTGGCTTTCTTTATGGTGTCCCTCCTCCGGGCAAGTGCCTATTAGCACGGAGTATTCGCCCTGCGCGCCGTTTTCATAGTCGTAATACGCAGCATAAATTTCACTTTTCTCGGCGCTGCTTCTGCTAGCGTTAAATTTTAAAAACTCGCCCCACAAATTTGCGATCACCCCTCGCCCGCTCGTCTCATCTGCGTTATTCGTGCGAGTCTTTAAGCCGCAAATTTCAAAGCTCTCGCGCAATTTTAAAATTTTCATAGATTAATCTTCAAGCAGCACTTCGATCTGCTCAGAGTCTTTTTTTAGCGCCTCCGCTTTTGCCGCGCGATCCGCCTTTAGCTTCGAGCTTAGCACCTCGTCGTTTAGAGCTAAAATTTGCACCGCCAGATACGCCGCGTTTTTTGCGCCCGCCTTGCCGATCGCAAGCGTCGCGACGGGGATACCCGCAGGCATCTGCACGGTCGAATACAGCGCATCTACGCCGCTAAGCGCGCTACCGCCGAGCGGAACGCCAAGCACCGGCTTGGTCGTATTCGCAGCGACCGCGCCCGCAAGATGCGCCGCCATGCCCGCCGCGCAGATAAAAACCTGCGCGCCCTTTTTCTCGGCGTCCGCGACGTATTTTGCCGTGCGGGCGGGGCTTCGGTGCGCCGAAGATACGATCATCTCGTACGCCGCGCCGAATTCGTTTAAAATTTTAGCCGCCTCGTAAACGACCTCGTAATCGCTCTTTGAGCCCATTATTATAGAAACAAATTTCATTCTATCTCCTTTCTTAAAAAGCAAAACTCCGCGAGCTTCGCAGGCAGTTTAATCTCATTTAGATTGCCGCTGTGAATCTCGCTAAATTCCTTACCGCTGCGGCCTTGCAGCCTCTTAAATTTTAAATACGGCTTGCCGTCAAGCTCAAAAATTTCGCCGATCTCATTATCGCAAGCGCAAATTTTAAGGCCGCGCGGAGCAAAAATTTCATAGCTCTCGCCGGGCAAAATTTTATCCTTGACGCTTATAAACTCGCCGTCCTGCGAGATCGCGCAGACCTGATGCGTGCCAAGCTCGATGCTGCGGTCTAAATTTTGCGTATCCTCTCGCTCGTACGGGCGCTTTATCAAATATCCGTCGCTAAAGCCGCGGTTTTTAAGCGTCGCAATCTCGCGCTCGTAAACGCCGGCCTCAAATTTATCGCTCGCAGCATCGTCGATCGCCGCGCGGTAAGCGTTCGTGGCGCATGCGACGTAGTATTCGCTCTTGGTGCGCCCTTCGATTTTGAAGCTGTCGATCGCGCCCGTTTGCATGATCTTTTGCACGTGCGAAATGAGGCTAAGATCCTTCGCGTTCATTACGAAAGTGCCCTCCCCTTCGCGCTCTTGCAAGCGGACAAGCGCGCTGGTTTCGGGGTTTTTCGCGTAAAGCTCGTAGTTAAATCTGCAGTCGTTCGCGCAGCTTCCGCGGTTGCTGAAGCGCCCGCTTTGCACCGCGCTAACAAGACAGCGCCCGCTGTATGCGAAACACATCGAGCCGTGCACGAAAATTTCAATCTGCAGGTTCGGAATTTTATCTTTGATCTCTACGGCGTCTTTGAGCGTCATTTCGCGCGCCGCGACGATGCGAACGGCGCCCAGCTCCGCCCAAACCTGCGCATCCAGATAATTTAGCACGTTAGCTTGGGTAGAGACGTGAATCGGAATTTCTGGAGCTACGGCTCGCGCGAGGCTCGCAACGCCCAAAGTGGCGATTAAAATTCCATCCACGCGCAGATCGCGAAGAAATTCCAGATGCCTTTTGATGTTTCCTAGCTGGCCGTTGGTCGCAAAGCCGTTTACAGTCGCATATAGCTTCTTACCGCGCTCGTGCGCGTACGCGACGCCCTGCGCGAAGCTTTCCTTGCTAAATTCCTTCGCGCTTCGCTGGCGCAGCGAAAATGAGCCGGTGCTTGCATACACGGCGTCCGCGCCGTAAGCCAGGGCGATTTTTAGTTTCGTTAAATTCCCAGCAGGAGCTAAGAGTTCGGGTTTTTTCAAATACATTCCTAGTGATTTTTTAAGCGCGATTTTACTACAATTTAGCCAAAATTTTATTTAAGGAGCAGTTGATGCGAGCCGATCTGCACAACCACACCTATCTTTGCAACCACGCTAGCGGCGAGCCGCGACAGTATTTGGAAGCGGCGATCGCACGAGGCATAGAAATTTTCGGCTTTGCGGATCACGCGCCGATGAACTTCGATCAAAAATACCGAATGAGCTTCGAGCAGATGGAGCTTTACGAGCGGATGATTAGGGATCTGCGGGATGAGTTTAGCGGGCGGATCGACGTGCGGCTCGGATATGAGGTCGATTTTATGACGAAAAAAGAGCTAATGGATGAGCGGATTTTCGCGCGCGAGATCGATTATCTCATCGGCTCGGTGCATTTTTTAAACAACTGGGGCTTTGATAACGAGGAATTTTTAGATCAGTGGAGCGGGCGCGAGATAGACGACGTTTATCGCGAATACTTTGCGCTGATCTGCGCGCTGTGCAAAAGCGGCAAATTCGACATTTTAGGGCATATGGATCTGATTAAAATTTTTAAATTTACTCCGAAAAAAGATATCAGAGTTTTAGCAGGCGGCGCGATAAATGCGATCAAAAAAAGCGGCATCGTCGTGGAGCTAAACTCCGCGGGGCTTCGCAAGCCCGCGAATGAAATTTATCCAAGCGACGCGCTTTTGCAGATGCTAGCGGATGCAGACGTGCCGATCACGCTTAGCTCGGACGCGCACTCGGTAGCTCAAGTGGCGCTAAACTACGATAAAATTTACGCCAAAGCGCGCGAGTTCGGCTACGAGCGGATCGCTGTTTTCAAAAATCGCGAGCGGCAGTTCGTAAATTTGGCGTAAATTGACGGCGGCCGGCTTTAAATTTTAAAAGGCGCGGCGGCGAGAAATTTTAAAATTTCAAAAGCTTCGGCGGCGCAAAATTTTAAAAATCGCGGCGCGCAAAACGGCGCGCAGATAAAGTCGAATTTCAACTAAATAATGTTAAAATCCGCCATTAAATTTAGCCCGAATACGGGCGGAAAAAAGGAAAAAATATGGGAAAATTTGTTAATGACGTGAAGGAATTTTTTAAATTTTGCGATGAAAACGAGGTCGAGTTCGTGGATTTTAGATTTACCGATCTAAAAGGCACCTGGCACCACGTCGCTTACAACTACAAGCGCCTGCCGAAGGACTTCGCCGACGGAATTCCGTTCGACGCGAGCTCGGTAGCGGCGTGGCAGCCGATCGATAAATCCGATATGATGCTAAAGCCCGACGTGCAAACGGCGTTTTTAGATCCGTTCACCGCGGACGTGACGATCATCGTCATCTGCGACGTTTACGACATCTACAAAAACGAGCTTTACGAAAAATGCCCGCGCTCGATCGCTAAAAAAGCCGAGCAGTTTCTGCAAACCACGGGTCTTGGAGATACCTGCTACTTCGGGCCGGAGAATGAATTTTTCGTTTTCGACGACGTAAAGATCATCGACGATATGAACTGCGCGATGTTTAAGGTAGATACCGAAGAGGGGCATTGGAACAGCGGCAAAAACTACAAAGACGGCTTTAATAGCGGCCACCGCCCGGGCGTAAAGGGCGGCTACTTCCCAGTCCAGCCCGTCGATTCGATGGTCGATCTGCGCGCCGAGATGCTAAAGGTACTTGAACAGATCGGGCTTGAGACCTTCATCTGCCACCACGAAGTAGCGCAAGGCCAGGGCGAGATCGGCGTCAAATACGGCACTCTCGTCGAGGCCGCCGACAACGTGCAAAAATACAAATATGTCGTAAAGATGGTCGCGCACCTAAACGGCAAAACCGCGACCTTTATGCCGAAGCCGCTCTACGGCGATAACGGCAGCGGGATGCACGTGCACCAATCGATCTGGAAAAAGGGCAAAAATACCTTTTACAAAAAGGGCAACTATGCAAATTTAAGCGACGCGGCGAGGTGGTATATCGGCGGCGTGCTAAAGCATGCGCGCAGCGTCGCGGCGTTTACGAACCCGAGCACCAACAGCTATAAGCGCCTAATCCCGGGCTTTGAGGCGCCGTCAATTCTAACTTATTCGAGCCAAAACCGCTCCGCTTCGATCCGTATCCCTTACGGCAGCGGCGAGAACTCCGTGCGCGCGGAGATGCGCTTCCCCGATAGCACAGCATGCCCGTATTTGGCGTTTGCGGCGATGCTGATGGCCGGCATCGACGGTATCAAAAACAAAACCGAACCGGTCGGGCCGATGGATGAAAATTTATTCAAGCTGCACCTGGATGAGATCCGCGAGCGCGGCATCGAGCAGCTTCCGCACACGCTTCGCGGCAGCCTAGAGGCGGTGATCCGCGATAATGAGTATCTGCGCCCGATAATGAGCGAGCTTTTTATCGAGACCTATCAGCATTTTAAATTTGAAACTCAGGTTTGGCCTTACGAGGCACGCCCTACGCCGTTTGAGTTTGCGACGAATTATTCGTGCTAAGGCTAAATTTTATGCCGCGCCGCCCGGTTTTTACGAAACGGTGCGGCATAGAGACTTGAAATTTTAAAATTTCGCCGCGCGCGAGCTTTTGAAATTCCGTCGCGCGAACTGCGAACTTAGAAACCGTCCGTGAAGCTTCAACTCTTTTACCGCAAACGTGAAATTTTATACTTTCTGCTTATTTTGCTTGGAATTTTATCGCTAAACTTGGGTCTAAAATTTTATGAATTTAGAGAATTCCGCGAGAAAAACTACGCCTTTTACGACGCGCAAATTTTAAACGCCTACGCCAAAACGAACGAGCGCGGCCGCACCTACACGGTGCTAAAGCTCAAAACGGCGGATTTCACCCTCTACACGACTGCCGGGCTCGGGCGGGAATTTCACCGCTTCGCGCGCGTAAATATCGGCATCGTAACCAAAAACGTAAAATTTTTAGATTTTTTAAAGCAGCGCTTTTACGCGCCAAATTTTAAAATTTCAGCTGAGACCGCGCCCTCCGGGGCAAAATGGCGCGCTATAAGCTTCGTTCGCGCCCAACACGAAGATGAGATGACGGCGGATCTTTACTCCGCGCTGTATTTTGCGACCGAAATTTCAAAACCGCTGCGCGCTAGCGTGACGAACTGGGGCATAGCGCACATCATTTCCATAAGCGGCTTTCATCTGGGCATTATCTTTAGCACCGTCTTTCTGCTCGCGATGCCGATCTACCGCTATTTTCAGGATCGCTACTTTCCGTACCGCAGCGCGAGGCGCGATCTTAGCGTCTTTGTGATCGTGCTGATGAGCGGATATCTCTTCGTGCTCGATTTTACGCCGAGCTTTCTGCGCTCGCTTGCGATGTGCTGCGTGGGGTTTTACCTCGCGATGCGAAATTTCTACGTACTTAAATTTACGAACCTTTTTCTCACCGTCGCGCTTTTGCTCGCGTTTTTCCCAAAACTAGCCTTTTCGATCGGATTTTATTTCTCCTGCCTCGGCGTGCTGTATATTTTCCTCTACCTGCACCATTTCGCGCCTAAATTTAAGCTCTGGCAGAACGTCATACTTTTTAACCTCTACGTTTGGCTCAGCATGAACGCGGCGGTCTATTATTTCTTCCCGACCGCGAGCTTACAGCAGCTTAGCGTAATGCCGCTGGGATACGTTTTCGTGATCTTTTATCCGCTAAGCATCTTTTTGCATCTATTCGGGCTCGGCGGCGCGCTCGATACGCCGCTGCTTGCGTTTTTAAATTTTACTTTGCCGAGCTTTCAGGCGCAAATTCCGCCGCTTCTTTTCGCGCTCGCAAACATCTGCGCGCTTGCTGCGATAAAGCTTCGCTACGCAGCGCTTGGCTGCGCGATAATCGGAATTTCGCCGATATTTTTTATAACGTAGCGCACGAAAATTCCGGCGGGAATTTTATCCGTTGGAATTTTATGCTAAAATCGCGCTTTAAATCTCACAAAGGATCAAAATGTTTATTGCAAACCTCACTTACGTTAAAGAAATTAGCGAAATCGATCGCTTCATCAACGAGCACAACGCGTTTTTAGACCGATTTTATGCGGCCGATAAATTTATCTGCTCGGGGCGCAAAGTCCCTCGCACCGGCGGCATCATCTTAATCAACGCCAAAGACCGCGCGGAGCTTGATGAGATCATCGCGCAAGATCCGTTCTTTCAAAACGGCGTCGCAAAATACGAGATCATAGAATTTACGCCGACGAAATTTGCGCCCGAGTTTTGGCGACTTTTTAGCGAATAAACGGCGCGGGTTAAATTTTAAAATTTACGCGCTCAAACATGCCTCTGAAATTTAGCCGTTTTGCGCGCGAGATAAAATTCCCGCTAAATTTAAAAGCCGGTCGCGGCGGCCAATTTAGATAAGCTTAAAACTGAAATTATGCAAAAACGGCTAAATTTAAAGGAGACCGGGTGCTGATAAAACTGCGGCTCGCAACGCCGCAAGATGCAGAGGCGCTGCTTGAAATTTACGCGCCTTACGTAAAGCAAACGGCGATCAGCTTCGAATACGACGTGCCCAGCGCCGCGGAATTTGCGGAGCGCATCGAGCAGACGCTGCAAAGATACCCCTATCTGCTCGCTTACGCAAGCGATGAGGCGGCATGCGCGAACGACGAACGGAATGAAAATTTTAAAATTTCTGCGAGCGCGGCGGGCGCAGAGAGTGAAATTTTGCCCGCAGACGAAGCGCGAGATTGCACAAGCGCCGCGAAACAAAATGGCGTAAATTTAATCGTCGCGACAAAGCAAAGCGGCGTAAATTTAAAACTCGGACAAATCCTCGGCTACGCTTACGCTTCGGCTTTCAAAGAGCGCGCGGCATACGATTGGTCGGCGGAGAGCTCGGTTTATGTATCGCAAAACGCGCGCGCTCTGGGCATCGGCAGGCTGCTCTACGAGGCGCTACAGCGCGCGCTTAGGGCTCAAAACATAGTAGATATGAACGCTTGCATCGCTTGCGGGGATGACGAATATCTAAACGACGCGAGCGTGCGATTTCACGAGCGCATGGGCTTTCGCTTCGTCGGCAAATTCGAGCGCTGCGCCTATAAATTCGGCCGCTGGTACGATATGGCGTGGATGCAAAAGCCGATCGGCGAGCATCTGCAAAATCAGCCTGCGATGAGGCCTTTCGCGCGCTTTAGAGATGAAATTTGCACGAGCGCGGGTATTGAAATTTAATTTAAAGGAAAAACTTTGACCCATTTTATCATTGACGACGAAAATATCGACGTAGATAATATCTTTGACGTCGTAAATCTCAAAGAGGGCGACGAGCTAAATATCGTCTCCAACACAGCCAAAAAGATCGGCGCCTTGACCCTTGCGCGCCTATCCAAGATGGGCGTTAGCATAGGCGAGGTCTTTACGATCGGCAAGCAAAGAAAGGACTTCGCCGATAAGATCATCGTCTTTTTGATGGGTAAGCTCTGCGGAGCCGAGGGCAAGATCGGCATCGTCAGCAACGATAAATTTTACGACGACGTGATAGAATTCTTTAATAATCTAAACTACCGCAAAAATCCTAAATTTGAAAAGATCAGTCTAGCCTCGCACGCCGCAGGGGCGAACGCAAAGCAAGGCAAAACAAGCGGCACGGCGGAGAAAAAAGCCCAAAAAGCGGAGCCGAAAGCTACAAAGCAGGAGCCAAAAACTGCGAAATGTGAGCCAAAGACCCAAAAGCAAGGGGCAAAAGCTGCAAAGCATGAGCCTAAAACCGCGAAGCAGGAGCCGAAGGCCGCGCAACAGGAACAAAAGGCTGCAAATTCTAAAATCGCCAAAGCAGACCTTGCCGCGGCGGAGGCGCTGATACCCCAGTGCGTGAGCCTGCAAGCCCTTTACGGCGCGTGCGTCGCAAAGCTCGGCAGAGCCAAAGGCTGCGAGGCTTACCGCGAGATCAAGGACGGCGCGCGAGCAAGGTACGCGAGCATCACCTACGATAGCGACTTAAAAGACGGCGCCGTAAGGCGAAACGCGATCAAGCTCTACCGCGAAAGCGGCGGCGATATGGCGGAATTTCACAATAAGCTGACGAGCGAATACAAACACGCAGGTCCTGAAATTTATAAAGAATTTAAAGAAAAACTTGTCGGAAAGATGATCTAGGCATTTCGGCGCAAGGGTTTGAGGCGCAGGAATAGAGCATATCGCGACGTAGCGGCGCACGGCCTAGCGGCGTTAAGATGCGTCGTTACGGCGTGCGGCGGTATGATACGGCGCAGCATAAGTGCGCCCGAAATGAAACTATTTGCTTGCGCGGCGTGTCGTCTTATTTTTGCTGTATATAACCGAGCAGAGCCCAGGCACTTAGACATAGCAGCAGATTAAAGATATATAGGATAAATTTCATTCTGCCAGGTTCAATCCGGGTCTAATCATAGTTAAAGCTATATGGCTTGTAGCCGAAAATATGCAAGGTCTTTAAGGCTAGCTCTCTGACTTCTATCCAGGATTTATTGTGATAGACCAAATATTCACATACGCCTTCTAGTAGGCTTTGATCTTTAAAGTATCTATCTATGAGCTCCAAAAGTTCTCTTAGCGCATCCCTCTCGTATGGCAGGAAGCAAAATTCAAATTGCTCCAATAGGGCATTTTTACAAAAATCATATAGCCAATCTATCATCTCCGCAGGGTCTTCGTAACATTCATTTGTGATATGTATTAGATACTTATCCTGATATTCCAAAGAAGCCATTCGGCTTAAATTAAACATAAGCCCGCCTTTATTAAATATCTCTTTTCCGTTAATTCGCATTTGGGTTTCCTTTTATTGGGATATGGGTTTGCGCACATTATATCGTAATATATTTTTAAAATTCTCGCAGAAATTATCATTTTATAAAACTACTATTTTAAAAGTGCAATTTGTTTTAAAGCCTTTTTCGCGTACTCCCTTAAATCCTCTTCGCTTAATGAATCTCCTACCGTATTATCACCCCTCAACTCTTCGTCTGGTTCGAATTCATCGATGTCCGTAAGAAGTCTATTAAGCGGCTCATAATATTCATCGGGAAAATTTTTATCATTCATAAATTTATCCCAATATATCTTTTCAAATTTAAATACGTCGATTCTGTTTTGCAAAAAATCCTCTATTATTTTTATATATTCCTCTATCATTGACCCTCTTTCGGTATATTTTTAATCGCCCACCGCTTTAATACTTAGAACCGACCATAGATTACTACCTATATTCACGCCTTCGCATAAATTTTTTATAATTGTTAAGTCGTTAGAAGAAATTTCTAAATCATATTCATACATTTGAACTAAAAAATCTTCCAATGCTATACCATATTCTCCAGTCTTAACCAGCTCTTCCAAATAAATTACAAAGTCGCACCGACCGACTCCGGCAAATTCATCTTTGTAATTACTGAATAAATTTAAAAATATCAGATCGCCGTATCTCATTCGCCACTTTTCTTAAATTTATTTCTCATAGCCGCCCATTTTTAGAATGCAAATTTAACACTACAAATTTCATTCCGTAATGAACTATCTATAAGAATCCGATACTGCCCAATGCTAGTAAGATGATAGAAATTCATCAAATATTCTTCCGTCATTTTTCCTCGCTTTAACTATGCTAACGTATATTTTCTTTA